>VTLG01002207.1_pt1 | contig 54884 bp, 76 predicted proteins | sample 4694571 | NCBI WGS metagenome assembly VTLG01 (sample SAMN12604809, study PRJNA352737) | marine metagenome | biome: ENVO:00000447; feature: ENVO:00000209|ENVO:00000569|ENVO:01000036; material: ENVO:00002151; isolation source: viral sequences binned using virsorter ... | reverse complement strand
CTAGTCTGCACTATTGGACTAAGTTTATACCTTTAGAAGCATTTTTTACGGAGAAAGACTAATGAAAGAATACATTTTAAGATGGACATTAGAGAAACGAGTAGAAGTTAAATCAACAGAGGAAGCTCAAGAGATCGCTGAGAATTCTGAAGATTTTGGAGATGTAGAAGATTTTGAAATTGTTGAGGTGAAAGAATCATCAATGAAAAGGTGGACTAGCACAATAACATATACTGTTACCGATATAGGTAGAGAGTGTGAAACAGAAGAAGAATATAAAGAATGGGTTAAACAGTCTTTTAGAGAAGAACATAATATTGAACTAGAGGATAAAGAGATAACCGATATTGAATATGAGGAGATGGAAGAATGAGCCACCCAATAGACAATATTAGCGACTACCTTTCCCAAAACTTTACAGAAGAAGATATCAAAACTATTGCTGAATGTTCAGGCGATTCTGTTGGAGTTGAAGGACTAGAAACATTTGAAGAAATATCCAAAGCATACGACTTCTTAAAAGAAGATATTTGGTCTTTAATTGATGACGATATATGTGGAAGCAAAGTAACACCATTAGAATATATTGCTGATCTAAATGGTGGAGAGTTTGTCAGTAATGACGAAGAACTAAGGAACATACTTGTATGGTATGCCTTAGAAATTTCTGCTTCCTTAACCGTAGATATTGACGAGATGGAAAAGGGGGAGAAATGAAATTACACACTTTAAAACTAACAACTGAGGAAGTTTTTGAAGTAGTAAATATTTTAAGTTTGCACTTAGCAGATGGAGATAAAGATATTAAAAATGCTTACATTAAATTTACTGAAGTAGAAATGCCAAAGGTTGAACATAACTTAGATTATGAGATACCTGAATTTAAACCAAAGGAGAGAAAATGATTGATTATAAATATACCGACAGAGTTAAAGTTAAAGGACAGGCTATCTTCGGCTCTTGTCTTGCTTTTACTAAAGATGGATATGTTTTGTTTGGAGATGAAGAAACCAACGAAATCCGTAAATATAAACCGACTGAACTAGAAAAGTCATACGATAAATAAGGAGTGAATTATGAGTAATGTATTAGATAGAATAAAAGAAACTTGGGCAGAAGAACAAGTCGAATCTTCTTTTGATGATTGGAAGTATGTATCAGAAATTTTAAAAGACCACTTTTTATCTCAAGTAGAAGATAAGAATAAAAAAGAATTTATAGAGTATCTTGAAGAACTTAATTATGACGAAGATTTTATAAATAATATGTTTAAAAGGAGATGAATGATGAAAAAATATAAAGTATATACAAAATGGATTGGCTATTCTGAAATAGATGTTAAAGCAAAATCAGAAGAAGAAGCAAAAGAAATGGTTAATACAGGAAACTATGATCCTAGTGATGAGATACATACAGGTAATGGACTTGAATATGGTTATGAAGGCGAAGAAATTACAGAGATAAAGGAAGTGAATGATGAAATACGATAAAAAAGATTTCTTAGATTACTTGAATGCACATAATTTTGATTATGTTGAATCGGATCTCGGTAGAGTTAAAAAGATAGGTTGGTTTGTCTTTGCCGAACTTTGTATGGAAGATAACTCTAACCGTTTTGATGTAGTCTTATTTGATACTAGAAATAGCTTTAGAGATTATATAGACACTTATGTGTCCGAAACTTTTAAATGGGATACCGAAACCTTAAGGCGAATAATTACAGGAGAGTATTATAATGACTAAAACATTTATAAGAATAACCCTAGTAGTCTTAGCTTTGTGCTTTCTACACCCATTAGTTATTTTCTGGGTTATCGTGGCATTCTTGCTCGACCATGTCGACAACAGAGGTATCAGTTAAATCTTCTTCAGTTCGTCAGTTATTTCCCCCTCAATAACATCACCCATTAAGTGCTTTAATCTATTCTCGATTTCAGCTCTCGACATCTGATCTATCTTACCGTATCTGACTTCTTTCTTATCTACTACTAGGCCACCCACCTTAAGCAAACTGTTTTGCGCAGCTATCGCAGCGTTAAATGAGCCAGATTCTAATGCTTTATCCCTAATATCATACAAATCCTTAACTGCTCTATCCTGGTTTAATTCATATTTCTTACGCACTTCACCCATTAGATAATTAATTTCTTTTTTAACTTCTGAGTGTCTTAATAATTTGTAGGCCGACTGTCTTGCGTCCTTGTAACCAGATCTCCTAGCACATTCCACATAACTCATATTGGGATTATTAACAACATTCCAAACAAACACACGCTGCATACGATTCAATTTATTAGAAAGATTGAAAAACTCTATCGCAGGATCTTCAGCAGAATCCAATAAAGGTTGAAACCCCGATTTAACTTCTTCTGTCATGTAAGGAATTCTAGATGATACTGATAGTATATGCAAAGAATAGTGGTTATATTAGGGGCCTAATCTGGCCCAAAGATGTTCTAACCCCTACATAACCTATATGTATATACTTCCAATCTTAGAGTGTACTGAAAGTCCTGTCAAGATTTTTATTTAAATTAATATACATTTAGTCCTAGTCTTATGACAAAAATGAAAAAAATGTTTTTAATCGGAAAGTCTTTATACATCTACCTTTCCGACGTCACTAATACTATGACAAAAATATGACAATAATCAGTCGTAGTCAAAACCTTCAGAAAAAGGCATTTCTTCATACAGGCCTTCATACACTTCTGGCTCAGTATAATGAGAGATAATTGTGTCCATTATGTTGATAGCCTGGTTAATATCTCCTGTTTCATGTATAAGACGTGAAAAAAAGTATGACATACCCCAAGTGATAGACTCTTCTACCCCGACATTTTGTGATTTATTGAAATGGATCTGTGCGTCAAGAGTTCTCGCAGTTTCGCCAGGAGATGGCTCTCTAAAGTAGCTGTTCATCTTGTTTGCAATATCTTTCATACTTTAAGCATAACACTTTAAAATAGGAAAAATAATCTAGACATTCTTTAAAATATGCTTTATGACTTCGACAGTCCAACCGTTGCCTAACATCTTACTTTCATACTTCATTACCCCAACAATCCCAACCGTCTGTTTTATGTCGGGCAAAAAGTTCTATTCTTGGTAGATCTTTGCACATTTGCTCTATTCTTTTTCTAACCTCTTCTGGCTTCTTGCTATGTTTAGTCCTAATATCTGCAACTAAACCTTTAATGTCGTTTCTTTCTTTTATGTTTGCCAACTTACCTTTCATGCCAATCAAACATATTTCTGTTGATTTCAAAAGGTATGGAGAAAAATTATAGCAAGTTGAACCGCTAGCGTAGTGCTTAACCCATGTAAAGCCAATAGTCTTGTAGTTAAATCCCCAAGATTTTATAACTTTTAACCCTTCTTGTAAGTGGCTATCAGTAACCCACATAAAAAGAATACAATCATCATCAGCAATATCCTTAACAGGCAGATCGCAAATGTCTTGTTCTTTCATAGTGTCGTAATGCTTTTCAAGACTATGTGTAAAGCCTCTGTTTTCTTGATGTATTCTGCTATTGAATTGCCAAGGCGGATCTGCGTAAATTATATTGTATTTTTTGTTTGGAAATGCAACTTTCATTTTTCTCCTTTTTTTTATTCGTGTTACAATTTTTGTTAGGCAGAGGATTTTGTCGTTTAGGTTCCTCTGTAACCTTATGCCTAAGGGAGAATTAACAAAGACACAATCAGATTTAACTGATTACGACAAATAATGCCCTTCATCATGTGAAGGCCAATCATAATCTGAATCTAATACATCAACTTCCATACTAGCATTATTGGTTGCTACACCTTTATGCTTAATATGGCATTTTTCATAATTATGAATTAATTCTTTGTGGCAATCATACCCCATGTTTACTGCTTCGTGAAAAGCGTCACATTTTTTTGTATCGTCACAAATCTCATCAAAAAACGACCTATAAAGTCTACTCATCTTGTTCTCCTCTATTTTCAATACGGTTAAATAGGTCTTTAATTTGCCTACTATGTTCAGGTGGAAGTTCATTAATTAACTTTATTAAGTTAATAACTTCACTCGTAGCAAACCAAACCTGTTGTTCAAGTTCAGCTTGTTTGGTTTCATTTAATTCTTTCTTAGTCATGTTTGACATTATAACCACAATCAGTATACAATGTCTACTCTTAGTAACAAAATATTTAAGGAGAAATTATATGGAAGCTAAAAAATACCAAAGAAAAAGCTATGATGATGCTATAAGTAAGCTGAATATAGGTGACGAAATAACTGTAGATCGTAGGTGGGGATTTCCGTCAGCACAAAAAATATTTAGAGCTTACGGTTTTGGATTCGAAATTGTTAGGAAGCCAGAGCCAGGGTTATTCACTAAAACACTAAGGAGAATTACATAATGAAATTACCAGAAACATTAGAAGGACACGATCATGTTGTTGTTGGGAATGCTTGTTACTTCCCAGATATGTCTAATCAAATTTATCACAATTCCCCAGGAATCTCTTCATCAACTATAAGAAGGTTTGGGGTTTCTCAGCTACATGCTTTAGAAGAGGAAATGGAAGATAGTCATGCTTTGCGATTTGGATCTGCAGCTCATGCTTTAATAGTTGAGGGTGAAAGAACTTTTAACGAAGAAGTTGCCTGCTTAATTGGTTCGCCATATACAAAAGCTAACAAAGAATTAAAAGCAGAATATGAGTCTAGAGGACTTACCGTTATTTCTAATTCTGATAAAGACCATATTTATAATATGAGAAACCACTTAATACCTGAGGGAGAAAAACTTTTACATCCTAGTGAAAACGAATATCCGAATGTTTTTAACTGGCCGTTTGAGCGTGCTTTATATTGGGAAGAAAAAGGTTTGTTGTGTAAGGTAAAAGCAGATGTTATTAGACACCCTGTTGATGGAACTTTTAATGATAAACAAATAGTTTTAGTAGATTACAAAACAACTCAGAGTGTAGAGCCTAGATCTTTTATCGGCTCAGTAAAAAAATATCAATACGAATTACAAGCTGCTTGGTACAAAAGAGCATTTGAAAAAGCAGGATTTAAAGTTCAAGACTTTTACTTTGTTGCTCAAGAAAAGAAAAAACCTTATGCAAGTAAAATATTTAAAATGAAACACGAAGATATGGAAGCTGGTTGGCTTGAGTTAGAAAAGCTGTTGGGTCAGTACAAGTCTGTTATGGAAGGTAGGCATGTTCCAAAAATTTATAACAGTCCTAATCTTGTTGAAATAGAATTATGAGTAGATTTAATGATAGTGATAGGAAAAAATATGAGTATAGATAAAATAACCCCAGAACAATGGGATGAAGCAAATAGAAATATTGATAGTTTAGGACCAGAGATTGATATGGACTTAGAAGAAAAATGTGATTTTCAAGGAGAAAGCGATCCTGTAAACCATCCCCCACATTACAATAAAGGCGGTATTGAGTGTATTGATTACATTAAACAGCAATTAGGATCTGTAGGTTTTAGATCTTATTTGGAAGGTAATGTAGTTAAGTACATCCATCGCCATAAATATAAAGATCAGAATATTCGGGATCTTGAAAAGGCCAAGTGGTACTTAGATAGATTGATTTTTGAATATAAGAACATGTAGCATTTCTTTTTCCTAAATTGTGTATCGCTACATGTAGATAGGGAGCCTTTCGGCTCCCTTTTTATTTACACTATAATAACCATTCGAGGAGAATAAAATGAATGATTATTTGTATCTTAGATTAAAAAAGAAATAAAAAAAAGGGGGAAACCCCCCTTTTTTAAATACCCAACAGTTTATAGTTTGGGAGTGGAATCCTTAGGGGAAGATGGTACAGGGCTTAAATATTCGCCTATTTTAGTCTTATCAGACTCTACTTCTTCACCACTATCGTTGGTCCACTTTTCTTTCTTATGGTAAATGCCAAGATCAAGAGTTTTATTTACAAGCTCTAAAGCACTACCTGGAAAGCCTTGCTTAAATCCACAAGCCTTAGATAAAGCCGTGAACATTTCATTAGATATTCTTTTAGCTTCACTATTCGCCGCCCATAAATTGTAGAATTCTACATGATCACGATTGGTACCGTTATTCATTTCAAACACTACTTTTACAGTCCAATTACCGCTTTTAGACTTATACTTTTCAGCAGTAATTATTCTTGCAAAATTTGGGCCTACAGGCGCAAGTTCTTTTGCAGAGGCTGGTTTTGTAATATTTTCCAACCATTCTACACCATCAAAATCATTACTCATTATTCGCTCCTTTCTTTTTGATATTAGTAATAAATCCTAGTTTACCTATAACACTAGTAAGGTCAGGCGTTTCAAACCCTTCGAGTTTTCCAGACCTGTCTTTTGCAGTATAGCCTTGACCTACATCAGTCTGAAGCCATCTGTTTTTTACAGTCGCACCTTCATCATCTTGCTCTTCGATTACTCTTAATGCTAAGACTTCATCAAAGAAATAAGTAATGGCTTGACCAAGTTTAGTACCAACCATTTTAGGTTCATACTGCATTACATTATCAACATTTTGTTTTTCCATCTTAGATACAAAAACTACATGCATATGTAAATCTCTATAAGCCCTCATAACATTAGTAACAGATTCTTGAACATTACCATATGCCATACGAGGATCTTTGTGTCTTGCCTTTTCAAAATTTAAAAGTATTTCTGACATCTCTGAAATAGAATCTAGACATACAGTATCGTAAACTAAATCTCCATTTCTTAAAGCTTCACAAATCTCTATAATTTCTCCAGCTTCCTTAACCTGTATCACGTCAATATCTTTCTGATCTCTAACTGAGAGTAACCCAGACTCCATATCAATGAAAAGTTTTTTTCCTGGCGCTGTTCCGCAGAGTGTTGTTTTACCAGACCCCGCTGCGCCATATACAAGTATTTTAGCCCCCTGATCTTCTACAAGATCATTAGGACTAACAATTCTATCTTTAAAATTTGTCATAATATTCCTCTTATTAAGTTATTAAAGTATTGACAATATATTACAACATGAAATACAATTTGTAAAACATAAATTTTTCAATTTGTAGAAATGAAAGAAAATTATACTTGGTTAGCAAACTATTATTTTAGAAATAAAATTCTATCTACAAAGTATTTGAAAAAATTAGAAACTATAAACGTAGAACCAAAATATAAGGAGAGAGAAGTGAAAAGATATACTTTAAAAGAATATATAGAATTTATTGGTATGCAAGAAGCGGCTAAGTTATTTAATTGCTCAATGCATTCAGTAAAGGCTTACAGATATGGCCATAGACAACCATCAGTTGAACAGGCTAAAACAATTATAAGAGCTTCAGACGGCAAGCTAGATTTTGAATCCATTTATGGTAATCTCGAAGATATAGTCGCTGAAAGTTGTTCAACCTAAATCTAACAGAAGACGAGAAACCACTAGACCTAGCCCTCGCATATTACGACGAAGGCTTGTCAGTAGTACCCCTATTAAGAAAAAATAAAAAGCCCCCTGTTTTCTTAGGTGGCTGGCACCAATATAAAACTGAAAGACCTAAAAGAGAAACCGTTATTGAGTGGTTTAAAGATAGAGAGGATCTAGTAGTTGCTTTGATATGTGGTCAATTTATTGTAGTAGATGCTGACACCCCTGAAGCTATGGGATGGGTGGAAAACAATTTACCACAATCTCCATTTAAAGTTACTACAGGTAAAGGCATGCACTACTATTATAATAATCCTGAAAACTTTACTACCTTTGCAACAAAGAGAACTAATGACACTCCAATAGAAAGATTAATTGATATTAGGGGAGAAGGTGGGTTAATAATTGCTCCTTACAACAAACATGCAAATGGAAATATATACAGTCCTAAAACGATACCAGAATGGGATCTTTTTGATTTTGATGATCTTCCAAATTTTACAGAAAAAGAATGGGTGCAGATAACAGGAAATGGTAAAAGCGTTAATGGTAATCTTGTTACTGCGCCTTTTTCTTTGGATGGAGTAAATGAAGGATCTAGAAATGATCAAGCAGCTAGACTTGCAGGATACTTAATTTCAAAAAACCTAAACCTAGATTTTGCTAAGTTTTTTATGCAGTCTTGGAATGATCAAAATCAACCGCCTTTATCTCAAGCAGAAATAAACTCTGTTGTTGATAATGTTAAAAAAACACACGATAGAAAAAATCAAAGAGCCCCGCTATTTACAAATACAAAAGAACAGATAAGTCCGCCTAAAAACTTATTTAATCCCCCAGGTATTTTAAAAGACATGTTTAAATTTTGTGAAGATATAGCGCAAGTTTCTCAACCAGAATTATCTGTAGTTGCTGCTTTATCTCTTATTAGTGTTGTTTGTGGAAGACTTTATAGAACAAATATGAATAATTTTTCTTCACTATTTTTTATGGGAATAGCTAAGTCAGGACAAGGAAAAGAAAATATAAAATCTTTTGTTGAAAGAGTTCTTAATATGTCAGAGTATTCAGATTTAGTTGTAGGAGATGGTTACACTTCATCTGGAGCCGTACATTCAATACTTAGATACAGGCCAACCCAAATAACCATTATGGATGAATTTGGTAAAAGGTTAGAGGCTATAGGATCTCAGCAAAACACTAATAGAGAAGACGGCATTCAAACTTTAATGGAAGCCTGGGGTAGGTGTCACGGCACACTTAGACCTGACAATTATTCTCTTATGGCAGTACCAGAACAGTTTAAAGATCAAGCTATGAATCGTGTAACACATAAACCAGCCATTACATTAGTTGGATTATCTGTACCACAAAACTTTTACAAAGCTTTAAACTCAGGACGTATAGCAGACGGATTCTTAAACAGGTTTCTTGTTATTGAATCTAAAGAGCCTCGTAAAGTTCAAAGACTTAAAAAATTTAAAGACGCACCATTAAATATAGTTAATTGGGTAAATTGGATAAGAAGATCAAGAAGTGAGTTTAGTGGAGCAGAACTCAATAATGCAGAATTACCATTTGAGCCACATGTTATTCCTTTTTCTCAAGACTCTGAACAGCTATTAAAAGAGTTTGCTTCTGAAATTATAAAAAGACAAGAAGTGTTAGAAAAAGACAATCTTGAACCTTTACTTTCAAGAACAAGAGAGAAAGCTATGAGGCTATCACTCTCATGTGCCTTAGCAGAAAACCCAGATTGCAAAGAAATATCGGGAGAAGTTACTGAATGGTGTATTGATTATGTTCGTTATTATGATTTGCTTTTTATAGAAGCTTGTAGAGATAAGGTTGCTTCATCAGCAACTGAATCAAAAATAAAACAAGTCTTGTCTTTTATTAGGTCAAGAGGAGAGGCAGGTATTTCAAAAAGAGAGGTAGACAGAGGAGAACTGTTTAGAAGTATGAAATCTTATGAAGTAAAAGAAATTATAGAACGACTTAAGAATGCAGGAGAAGTTCAAGAAATGGATATTAAAGTTGGGGGCAAAGGCAGACCAACAAAAAGGTTAGTTGCTGTAGACCCAGCATATTATGAAGATTAACAAGAAAGCTTTACACGAATCAATTGTTGATACTGGTATAGGTTTACCACTCAACTGGATATTTGCTTATCTTGTTTTGTTAATGCTAAATCTATTTAATGTAAAAGATCTATTAATTATATCTTTAACACAAGTAGCTGTTTTAACAGTAATAGCAATTATAAGAAAGTATTGTGTAAGAATTTATTACGGGAGTAAAAAATGAAAGTACCAAGTTTAGAAACTAGAGACGACCAAAAAAGGGAAGAAAGAGTAGCGGGATATCTTGAAGGAGTTTGGGATGTAACATGCCACAAATTACCAACATCATATTCTTTAGACTATTGGATTGAGTCCAGGGAAAAATGTTACTGGTGTGAGGTTAAAGTGCGAACTTTTGAATATGATAAGTATGATACTTTTATTTTATCTGTTGCTAAATTAAGAAATGGAGCAAGTTTTGCTACAGCGACAAAAGTGCCATTTATTACTGTGTATGCTATGACAGACGGCTTGTATTACCATGAGTGGGATCCAAATCATGTTTATGATATAAGGATGAATTTATCTCCAGATCCAACGTACGATGATGATAATGAGCCATATGCTCACATACCTAAAGATATGATAAAATGTATTACAGATAAACCGCTTGGTTTAGATAGAAATGAAATAGGAATATGAAAGATTTATTAAAAAATATTGTCGGTGCAGTAGCACCAACGCTTGGAACTGCATTAGGTGGCCCGTTAGGTGGTATGGCTAGTAATGTTATATGTGATGTTTTAGGTTGCCCTAACAACCCTAAAGCTATAGAAAAGGCTGTTGCAGAGGCAACACCTGAACAAATGTTACAGCTTAAAAAAGCTGAAAATGATTTTGAAGTTCAAATGAAGGAGTTAGATGTAGATATCTTTAAACTCGAAACAGAAGACGTACAAGATGCTAGATCAAGATTTAGCGGCGATTGGACATCTAAGATACTTGGTTTTATTACTATAGGTGGATTTATGGGGTACATATTTTTGGTTACTCTACAACCGCCTGAACAAAATTCAGAAGCGCTTATTAACCTTGTGTTAGGTTATTTAGGTGGTTTGGCTAGTGCTGTAATTTCATTTTATTTTGGAGCATCACATACACCCAAAGAGTAAGTGCCAAAGAAATCAAAAAATCAGTTTAGCAAAGGGCATGCCCCTGTTACAGGAGCAAGAGGTAAAAAAACCTCTATTGGTAGGAATAATGTAGGGTTTTCTCGGATGAATAAAAGTAAAAAAAGATCTTGGAAGAAATATCGTGGACAAGGGTAAGCTAGGTATTTTTTAATATGGAAGAAGTCGTAACCATAATTAAAGAAGTCGGATTTCCTATTGCAGCAGCTTTAGGATTAGGTTGGTTTATATATAAGTTAATAATGAGAATTGTTGACGGGATGGAAAGCAAGCTAGATGTGGTTGATGAAAAAGTAGCAGAACAAATAGCTGCTATGGAACAAAGGCTAGGAACTAAACTTGACTCACAACACGGTATACTAGTAGCATTAATAGACAGAATAAGAAGTCTTGATAATGAAATTATTAGACAAGACACCTTAATAAAAACTATATTAGGAGTTCCGCAGCTTATTGATAGTAATAAAATAGCTAAGGCAGACAGGGATGACCAAAGAAAAGATTAGTAAAAAATACTATAACAGACATCAAAAGAGAGGTTGTGCTATTATCTTAGTCCCACTTCTTGCACTTCCTCTCTATTCTGATGAAATTAAATTTCAGTTTAAATCTCCATCTTTTAGTGGTGTAGGCACGTCTGCTCACTACCTTACTGTTGACCAACAAGAGTACACTAGAAGAGAAGCATTAGAAGCTGAAATTCAAGCTTTAAAAGAAGAGGCCGAAAGAGATGCTGATTCTACTACTTTAGCTAGGTTTTTAAGAAATTTTGAATCTAGGATATATGCTCAATTATCTAGGCAATTAGTTGATCAGCTTTTTGGAGAAGATCCAGCTACTCAAGGCGAGTTTACTTTGTTCGATAACTTAATATCTTGGACGTCTGACGGTGTTTATATAACTCTAACAATATATAATACACTTACAGATGAAACTACAGAAATTACTATTCCTATCGGCGACTTTGGTTTTTAGTGGGTGTGCTACTCATGTTAAAAATCTTGCCCCTTGTATAGACAACCCCGATCACGATTACAAAGATTTAGTTACTGTTATTGGTGAAGCTAAGTGTTTTTCTAAAAGTGCTTTCATTAACGAACCAATTACTGATGCAATAGATGATGTTCCTGTAGCGCTAAAAAAGCCTGTTGTAGCTGTTTATAAATTTACAGATGCTACAGGACAACGTAAGAGTATAGACGGTTATGCTAGCTTTAGTTCGGCCTTAACCCAAGCGCCTGAAACTTATTTAATAAGAGCCTTAAAACAGTCTAATTTTTTTAGGGTTGTTGAAAGAGTTTCTATAGACCATCTAACAAAAGAAAGACAAATTATTAGATCCACTAGAGAAAAATTTGATGAAGACGAAGATCAAATGCCATTACTTTTTGCAGGGGTATTATTTGAGGGAGCGGTTGTAGACTATAACACAAATCTTTTAACAGGTGGTGTAGGTGCTAGGTATTTAGGTATTGGTAGCTCTAAACAATATAGAGAAGATACCGTTGTTGTTTCTATAAGAATAGTTTCAGTTTCTACTGGAGAAATATTATTAGAAACTTTAACAACTAAAACAATCCTATCAGTAGGTTTGTCTAATGACTTTTTTCGTTATATAGCAGACGGTACCAAGCTTGTAGAGTTTGAAACAGGTAATGCTATGAATGAAAGCAAATCAATTGCATTGCAAGCGGCTATAGAAACTGCTATCGTTGACATAATAAAGCGGGGTGAAAAAAGGGGCTATTGGCAATATATGGATGGATAAATTATGAGACTTTTACTTTTATTTTTTTCTTTCGCCCTAACTGCTGATAATGAAATTTTTATTGATCAGAGTGGCGCTAATGCAACTATTAAGCTAGAACAGCTTGGTAGCAGTAATTTAATTGGCGGAACTTCTGCTGTTTCGGGAACGATGACAGCTTTTGATTTAGATGGTACTGATTTAACTTTAACTATTAACCAAATTGGTGATAGTAATATTTTTAGATCAGACGCTTTTTCTTCTGATTATGTAACGGGGTTCTTTGATTTTGAAGGAGATAGCAACCAAATGGATATTCTTTTGAATAGTAGTGGTGCTTATAGTGCAGACTATGCAAATATAAATGTAGATGTAACAGGCGGCAGCAATACTTTTGATGTCGAAATAGCTGAAAATTCAAATGCAGATTACTTGGATCTAGATTGGATTATTGATGGTGATAGTAATGAATTTGATTTTGATATTGATTATGAAAATGCAACTAATTACATAGACTTATTTGGTGACAGTAATACTATTACCTTTTCAGGTAGTGGATATGCTGGTACTACAGCAAATGATTCAGGTTATTTATATATGGATATAACTGGAAGTTCTAATACATTTGATATTACACAAGCATCTACTTTAGCTAGAGATTGGTTAAAAATTACAGGAAATGGTTCGAATAGTAGTTGGTGTATTGTTCAAAATGATGGTGGTGTTTCCACTTCATGCTGATGCAATAGGCGATATAACGGAATTAAAAGGGTACGGGCAAGTTCTTAGGGATGAACCGTACCCTGCAATTCTAGACTTTGATATAAATTCATATGATGATATTCGCACTAGAGCTGGTCGTATTGCTATTACTTTTCTTGATGATTCCGTTGTAAGACTAACCGAACATTCACAACTATATATAGATGAATATATATATGATCCTAATCCATCTAACTCTAAAATGGCCTTGCAGTTTGCTAGTGGGACTATTAGATTTGTAAGTGGCAAGTTAAATAAAAACAACCTTTCAATAAACACCCCAAGCAGCCAAATTGCGGTAAGAGGTACAGATTTTACTGTAACCGTTAATGAAATAGGTGAAGCATTAATAATACTTCTGCCTGATAAATACGGAGATGCTAGTGGTGAAATTATAGTTTCAACAGCATTAGGACAGGCTATATTAAACAAACCTTATCAAGCTACAACTACTAGCGTTTATGAAAAACCGCCTACCACTCCAGTACAATTAGATATAACTTTAGAGTTTATAGACAACTTACTTATAATTTCTCCACCTAAAGAACAGCCAATAATTGCTGAAGATTCTACTCAAAGTGCTAAAGATTACCTAGATTTTAATGAACTAGATATAGATTTCTTAGATGAAGACCTTTTAGAGGAAGAAGAAGATCTTGATTTTTCAGAAGTTGATATAGATTATTTGAATGTAAATTTTTTCGAAGATTTGCTTGATGTGTTAAATTTATTAAATGAAGAAAATGAAGAACAATTATTAAATCAGGTTTCTGGTGTTGTTGTAGAGGGCACTCAAATAGGACAAGACCTAGAAACAAATATAACGACTATAATAGAAGGAAGCCAAATTAAACTAATGAGAACAGTAAATCAAAACGCACAACTAATATTAAACGCAGATCAGTCTTATACGGTTATCTTTATCCAAGATGGTGTTTCTAAAACCGTTAAAATAAATGGGGCTTCTTCATCTAACATTACAATTATACAAGGATCAGGATGAAAAAGTTTTTTTTTATATTTACTATATTGGCGCTTCCTTTAATATTCCAGGTTGCTCCATTAGAAATACTTAAATTAAAAACATTTGATTATTTAGTGCCAAAAAAAGAACCATCAGGTAATTTTGTCATCTTAAATATTACAGAAGAGGATGTGCAAAGAGAAGGGGGGTGGCCTTTTCCTAGAGAAAGGCTAGCTGAAATACATAACAGAATTTTACAAGAAGGCGCACTTGGAGTAGGATGGGTCTTAAGCTTTGTTGATAAAGACAGGTTTGGTGGCGACGAAGAATATATTCTCGCAATTCAGAAATCCCCAAATACAGTAGTTGCCACCTTTTCTTACGATAACGAAAAATACCCACTTCCAACTGGTACTGTAATTTTAGGAGAAGATGTTTCAGGTATTAGTTTGCCAGGACATCTACCAAATATAGAAGGTATAAAAGGATCTGCTTTAGAAGGTGTTGTATCTGCACCAGTTGATGTTGACAATTTAGTTAGAAGATTACCACTACTATATAAAATACCAGACGGTTGGGTGCCAAGTTTTGGTACTCAAGTTTTAAAAGCTTTAACTGGATCTAATACTTACATTATTAAAACAAATCCAAATGGAATATCAGAAATAACAGTTCGTGGTATCCCACCAGTCCCTACCGACTCACTAGGAAGAAAATGGGTTAGTTGGGTAGATACACCAGAAACAACATTAGAAGAAATGAATGTTGAAGGTAAGTTTGTATTTGTTGGAGTAAATGCAATTGGAATTATGCCAACACTTGCAACTCCTGTCGGTTTACTCGAACCTCACAAAATTCAAGCAGCATTATCTGAGTCAATTCTAATTCAAGACAGCCCTAGAATACCAGATTGGCACTTAGGAGCAGAATTCTTAATTTTAGGATTTTGTGTCTTTCTTATTTGGGTTGTAAGCTCATATCTTGGTATTTTTTGGTCTATCATATTAGGTGGTGGCATATTTGTCTCTACGGGGCTTGTAGGGCTTTATATGATAAATAGAGGCATTTTAATTGATTTTAGCTACACTTTAATAGCAGAATTCGTTACTGCTAGTGTGGCTTACTACCTAAACTTTAGAAAACAATATAAATTGCGCCAACAAATTAAAAAACAGTTTGAGCATTATCTAGATCCTAGACAAGTTAAAAAATTGCAAGATAATCCTGAACTATTAAAACTAGGTGGAGAAAAAAGATATTGCACATTTTTATTTACAGATGTTAGAGGATTTACTGCCTTATCAGAAGTGCTACCACCTAAAGAAGTTGCAAAAATTATGAATGCAGCTTTAACCATACAAGCTAATGCTGTTCAAAAAAATGGCGGTATGGTGGATAAGTATATTGGTGATGCGATGATGGCAATATTTAATGCACCATTAGATCAAGAGAATCATGAAGAGTTAGCTATAAAAACAGCTCTTCAGATAAGACACGACATAAAAGAAGCAAAGTTAGGTATTGAAATTGGTATCGGTTTAAATTCTGGGCAAGCTGTTGTAGGTAATATGGGTAGCGATTCACGCTTCGATTATACTGCTATAGGAGACTCTGTAAATACCGCAGCAAGATTAGAGTCAGCAACTAAAGCCGTAGGTACTGATTTATTGATAGGAGAGTCAACAGCAGCTAAATTATTAGGCACAAAATTAAAAAATCCTCTTAAAAGATTAGACAGTATAGAAGTGAAAGGTAAGTCTAAAAAACTTAATATTTATACTATTGATTGACCGCCAGTTAAAATAGCTGCCCTAACACTAGGATCATTAGATAGGCTACCTTGATTAAGATTGGTTGTTAAAGGTTTAACGGTAGGTAGTTGTATGGTTGAAGGTGATCGAACAGATTTTTTAGCCTGATTAATTATGCTTTGCAATTGATCGTCATCAACTTCATTTTGATTTAAAGTTTGAATATTCTTGTCTAGTTCTTCTCTTGCAGTTTCAGATACTTCTGCTACACCACGACCTATTTCTGTTAACCCATAAAGCCTAAACATTCTTTCAAATATTTCTACTAACTGAACTCCCGCAGATTTATCTGTACGAGCCATCATCTTAAGTATAAAGGGAGTTTGAAATGCACTTCTAAGAACAGCTAGTCCAAAAATAGTAGGCCATAAAGCAGGGTTAAATGCGTTAATAGCAATAGCGGCTGCAATAAGAGTACCCGCAGACCCACCACGACCTACTTCTCCTGCTGTCATTACATCTATAGTTTTGCCGTAGTTTTTTAACCCTATCGCTACATCTTTACCAAACATAGCCTCTAGTGTTTCATCGCCATATGATCTTAAAATGTTATTAAATTTTTCTGCTTGGAAAATTTTTGTAATATCTCCTTTTTTAGTCATACCGTCAAAATCAATTGCTCTTTGTAATATTTTGTTCATCGCATTATTTTGAATTTCTTTAAATGATTCTTCGCCAACAGTTTCTCTTATTAACCTAATATTAGAAGCCCCTTGAGGTGTAAATATTTTACTTACCACCTCTTCAGTCGTTGCTTCTGGTAATTTTCTAATAATTAGATTGCCTTCAAAAGAGGCTGTTTTAGATTTAGCTTCAGCTAACTCTTTTAACCCCTCTAAAAAAGCTTTTCCAGTTGCTGTTTCAGTAAGACCGCCTGGAACTTTTGATTTGGTAAATTGTGCTATTAGTTTTGTTATCTCAGCAGGTTTTAAGTTTGGTTTTAATTCATTAACTTGATTAAGAACCCTTAAAAAGTTTTCACTACCTAAAGCTTCATTTGCAAAAAGTTCTCGAAGTTTACCTGGAGATTTTTTATCAAAGTTTTTAAGGTAAGTTGTAAATTTAGCAAAGTCTACTGTATCTGTAGCTGCATCAAAAGAATCTTGAAAAGCATCACTTATTAGTTTTTGTTTTAAGTTATTTCTTAACTGTAATTCATTTACAGCCTTTAATCCTGTTGGTGCTGTTGCTTTAATATAATCGTCGTAATTTCTAACAGCTTGAAAAATATCTCTTAAATCTCTTGTCTTACCATTCAAAACAGCAGACTCGTAAATTTCAAGAGGATCATAAGCTCCATACTTACCTTCTGCTTTAATTTTCATTAATTTTGCATTATCAAAAGGAGCTAAATATTTTTGAGCGCTTAAATTAGCGTCTTGTAAAAGATCTGCAGCTCTTGCAATTTTTTGTGTTTCTAAAGCATTTAGATTAGGGGCCGATCTTTTTAAAATTGTTGGATCAGCCATATCGTCAAAAATTCCTTGTAATTCTTTAATAACATCATCTGTTATCTTTGTAAGAAAGCTATCGCTCATAGTTAACCTTCTTTCTTCTTTAAGGGTTGATAGTGCATTTCTTAGACCAACTAAAGTAAAATCTCTTCCCCCTTCCATACCAATATTTTCTACTCCATCATCCATTCTTTGAATAATAGCTCTTAAATATGCAACAGGATCGCTGTTTACATCTACAGCATCTCCAATATTAATTCTTGCAGCATAGTTAGTATTTACATAGTCATCAATTATTTTTCTAGCATTATCTAGTCTTGGCCTTACTATTTGTTCGCCTATTTGTTTGTTAACAACACCTTCCTTTAAAGATCTAAGCTCAAGGTCTACAATTCTATACTTGTCGGCTAAATTCTTATCAACACCTGCTTTTGCTTTTTGGAGTGCATCTCTTATTTCTTCACCAACTTTACCAAGAGTTATAGGAGACCTATTAATACCCATTAAAGTAAAATCTTCCATAACATCTTCAAAAAGTTTTTCTATACTTTGTATTGTTTGAACTTCAGAAGTTTTAACCTTGGCTAATTGTGCACTTACAGATTTATCTAATAAACCTTTTTGCTCTGGGCTCATAGCTGTTTTGCCTTGATACCTTTTTAGTAAGCTTGTTAAGCTTTGACCGTCTACTGATTCTTTATTTAATCTAGCAAAAAGTTCAGTCATACTTCTTAGTAAATATTTTTTAGATTCTTCAACTCTTGTATTGCCTAAAACTTGTTCGGCAAGTGATTGCGCTCTGCCAGGCAAACTTCTATTAAAAGCCCCTTGTGATGGTAAGCCTTTTTCTGCGTAAACTTTAATAATCCCATCTTTTACAGCTTGGTTTATTTCTTTTTCGGTAGCCTCTCTTCCTAACTTCAAATCAAGCTTCATTACATCATCTAAGTTTCTTCCTTGTGTAGCTTGACGGTATAAACGTAAGTTATCAAAAGGAGCATTTTTACCGAGTAGTAAGTGATACCCCATACCCAACAGTTCTCCAATTCCTTGTGCTCCAGCTCCAAAAGCTGTTTCCATAAAAAGTAAATTTCTTATTTCTTCCTCAGATTGCATTTGCAATCCCATTTCTACCTCTGCAAGTTCTTCTGCACCTTTACCACCACCAGTACCGATAGCACTAGCCAAAACACGGTTAACCCTTCTAGTATTATTACCAAATACTTTAGTTAGTTTTGATATTAAACTTAAAACTCTAGCTTGTGGAGTTAAAGCAAAAACAGCACCCAAAACAGGTCCAGCTATTCCAGTAAAGTCGGCAAGATCTCCATCTGTTAAGTTAAATGAGTCTTCGTCAACAATACGGTTTAACAAAAGCTTAGAACCGTCTGTTAGGGTAATATAGTCTGGTTCTTCTCCAATTCTTACTAATCCAGCAGGAGTAACAGCTAATTGACCTCTACTGTTATAGGTAAATCCATCAGTACCAAAAATTTTTTCAGCAGTACCCTCTCTTTCTAGGGGGTTATCTGCTATAGCTAATCTTCTTCTTATAGACTTATCTCGAACACCTGTTTCGTAATCAAACATTATTTCGTCTAAATACGGAACTGCTGCCCTTCGAGCGGCCGTAGCTTTAATATCGAGCTCTACCTTTGCTCTTGCCTCTTCTTCAGAGTCTGCCTCTACTTGTACTGAGTTCTGAGGATTAATTTGAACATTATAGATTGGCACTTTAATCCTTTGGTCTTAGTGGGATAGTTTTAATTGTGGCTGTTAGGTTGCCAACATTTGATGAGTTTGGAGAGTAAGGATCTGAACCTTGTATTAACTGTACTATTGGAGTTAGTTGTAGAGTTGCTATTTGACCTGGTTGTCTGTATACAGGCATTTGAATTTTAGTGAAATCCGATATTATTCTCTGTTTTCTTTCTTGATTTTCATATGCAAGTTTGTCTCTACTTGCTCGTAATTTTGTTAAGGCTGTATCGGGGTTATCAAATAGACCTGGTGTACCAAATACATCTTTTACTATTTCTCTATCTTTGTCTGATATAGTTCTGCCAGATTCTCCAAGTATTGCTTGCAGATTACCTTGTTGCACAACTTTAGCCAACGCTTCTACTTTTGCTTGTGCTGACATAGTTTCCCAAGGAGTATCCATATTCAAAAAATTACTAATTTTTTGAACTGAACTATCAATAAACCCTTGGAATCCACCAATTTTGCCAGGATTATCTACTATTTCTTTAATAATAATATCCATAAAGCCTATTGCAACTTGCCCACCTTGAAAATATCTAGCATTTGCATTAATTTTATCTTCATACCCACTTAAACTTTCTAGTTCTTTGTAGCCTAATGGCTCTTGCCCTTCTAAACTTTTCTCTAATATTAATTGATTAATCTCAGCTTGCCTTTGTTCTGCAAGTAATTGTCTTTGAGCCTGTTCGTCAGCAAAACCGACTGCTCCTAAAGCAAGTCCTGAGCCAAACTGACCTTGCTCAACCAAAGACTTACCAACATTTCTTATAGCAGATAAAAACTTATCTGAACTAAAAAAACCAACAGGCTTAGTAGCTGATAAATCTTTACCGCCTATTTTGTCATCATCTGTTCCTTCTCCCGTTCCTTCCTCACCTTCAACTATTTCATCTTCGCCTTCCCCTACAGGCTTTTTGTCTTTTACATCTTTTAATTCTTCTCTAGTGGTTGCGGCTAGAGGGTCGTCTTTAAGTGTATCCATCGCTGCCATATTTATTAAAGTTTCTTTATTTACTTTAGACTCTATCTCTGCTAAATCGCTAGAAAAATCTTTTACAGTATCACTATCAGCAGTTACAGGATCGCTTGGATTACTTACCCCAGGTATGCTTAAAAGTTTTTGAAGACTTAATTCTAGCCTATTTGGAATAACATTAAAATCTCTTGCTGCTATACTACCTGTCGCACCACCAGTTAGCTCACCCACAAACCCAGAAACAGGACGAGCTATCCATTCTTCCAATAAGTTAGCTATACCAAAAAGATTATCTTGAGTAGCCGAACCTATATCTTGTGGCTGCATAAAATTTTCATAGCCTCTAGTATCAAAATCAGATCCAACTAGTGTGCCAAAAGGAACATCAGCCGTAGAAAATTTTCTTAAAATTCTTTCTGCTTCTGGACCAAATCCAACAGCACTATTTATTATTGGATAAAGAGTCATTCCGTCTATATCTCTATTTTCGACCATCTCTTCAAAATTATTTGGCATTGTAACAACAATATTATTACCAGGAGAGTTTGGATCAGGCATAGCTATATCTAATGGGCCTAAGTTAAGGGATTTTTTAGGAACCTCGTTAACTGATAAAAGACTTTCGTCTATAAGGTTAGGTAAGCCTGCACCCATATCTGGTGCTGGTGTTGGTGCTGGTGTGCTGTAATCTTTCCTACCTCTAAAATGATCGGGGTCATTAGATCTATTGAATATGCTCATTCTTATGCATCTCCAGAATTTTGACGTCCATAAGGGTTAGCAAATCCTGAATACATACTAAATGCAGCTCCTAAACCACCTGCTTTAGGATCTTGAGGTATACCATAATCACTATAAATTGCTGTTTTACCTTGATCGTATTGAGGCAACATTCCATATAAGCCTTGCATTAAGCCTAAAGGTCTCATAACGTCTTGATAATAATATTGTGGGTAAAGACCAGCTAATCCTTGTTGGAATTGAGCTCCTTGACCAAACAAACCTTTTTCACGATAAGCATCATCTATTGCTTTTTGATAACCGCTTGATCTTAGTCCACTTATCATACTGCCCAAGCCTTCTCCAAATCCTTTTGCTCTTTCTCCTGCAAAAAGACCTGCTCTAGAGCCATATGCTGATTCTCCGCCTCTAGCAATATCTGCAGCTCTTTGACCTATTTCTGCTTGCTGATAACCTCTAAGAGCGTCATCAATTGATTTTTGAACAACTAAATCTTCATATGGGTCCATAAATTTACTAATGTCTGCATCAGTAACGGCAGAATATGCATCCTCGCCTAATTGTTCAGATCTTTGTAAGTAAGGCATGTACATGCCCAATCCACCCCCAAGCTGACTTCTAGCGTCTTGTCCTATAGATAATAATTGATTGTAAAAACCAGGAGTGCCTTCTGAACCAAAGAATAATGCCCTAACGAGAGGGTCAGAAAGTATTTCTTCCGTCTTCTGTCCAGCTAATATTGGGTCTATCGGTTCTGCCATTATGCTAAACCCTCAAAATATCTCATTAAAGTCATCATGTTTTCTGCACCTTTTTGTCTGTCAGGCTCCATATTAGGTAATAGTTCCATAATACCACCTTTGCCTTGTTTTAGTCCAACTGCACCTGCACCTTTGTTAGCTTTTGCTGTCATAACAAATTCACCATCAGACAACATCGCAGGTATATCATCAGAAGTTCCAGTCCCTGGGCCTATAGATTCGCCACCATCACGCATATCTAAAACAGCGCCACCTTGAGCATACCCTAAATCAAAACCGCCTAATCCATATGTGTCGTATTTTAAATCTGGTCTTATTGAATCTCTAATATCTCCCATACCGCCTATTTGTTTCTCTAAGGCTTTTTCAGTAGCATCTCCATAATATTTAGATAAGGCTAAAAGAGCAGGATTTATTCCAGTAGCACCTTTAAATCCTGAGTATATATTACCTAGACCAGCTGTTAGGTCTGAAAGCTGAAAACCTGGTTGATCGTTAAGGCCACTTATAAAATTGCCTGCACGTTGAAAGAAATTACCAGAGCTAGAAGGTAGTTTTATTACTTGATCTGGCAGTATAAGCTCAGGATTAGCTTTATACTGAGGGTTTAGTTCAAGTATTGCATCTACGGTTGTATTATTTGCAGCGGCTATATCTGATAAATTGTCGTTACTTTGTACTATATATTCTTGTGTTGTATCTTGTGTTCCGCCCCCAAATAAAGAGCCAATTCCTTCTCTTAAAGAATCAAAAGTGTATTTGTCCTTATCTCCAATAATTTTTTCTAAAAGAGTACCCTCTCTGCCAGTAATTGTACTAAACGAATCTCCAAATTTATCCCCTGTAAATAGTGAAAAATAATCTGACGTTGAATCGTCGCCCTTAGCTATATTAATAGCAGCTTTGCCTTTTACATATATGTTAGCTGCAGCTTGCCAAGGTCCAGGTATAAATCTTGCTACTTGAGCTACAGGATCTATAACCTTTTTAACTTTTTTCCAAAGTTTGCTGAAAAAACCAAATTCAGGTAATCCTGTATAGGGATTGATAGAAACGGTATTTCCACCAACAGTCACATCACTTAATGATGTATCTGTTTTAGCTAAACTTTTTTCTATAGCGTTTTTAAGCCTTTTATTGCCTGTTAGAGTGCCTGGCGGTAAGACTACCTCACCAACCATAAGGTGTGCTAATTCTGTATCACCATTTCTCCCAGCTTTTGCTAGGGACATTATTCCATCTTGACTATACATATCTCACTTATAATAACCTATTTAATTGCTTATTAAAAACTAGCGCTAACACTTGTAGGTGATTTAATAGCTGCAATTTGAGTATCTAGACCTGATTTAAGGCTAGCTACCTCTGTAGAGCCTAATGTGGCCTCTACCCAAGCTTGAGTTTTAACCTCATCTACACTCCCATAAGCCGTAAAACTAGATAGGTCAGAAGTATCTAAAGCACAAGCACCATAAGTTTCGGCTGTATAATTGTTTCCATCTGAGTCCTTATCTGAATCAGTTGCTAGTAATCTCCAATGAACAGTATGAACAACCTTAGACTTACTGTTGTGTGTGGGATAGTATTCGTGTTGTTTTGTATTCCATGTATAACTTATTGCCATAAAAAAATTATACCTTTTTTATTATTCTTTGAACATACCATAAAAATTTGATATTGATATTGCTCCTGATGTTGGTATGTTGTCATTATCACCTGTATCAGATAAAGAGGGTACATAAGAGCCACCTCTATAGTATTCTGATAAAGATATTGGATTACTGCCACCCCAAAAGGTCTGTATGTCACCAAAATCTATTTCTCCGCTAGTAATACTAAATTGTGTTATTTCATCACCTACTGAGCCTGTTACAGTACCAGATTCATCTTGTGGCTCTAAAACTCCTGTTTTAAACATTTGAAATCTAAGATCGTAAGCTGTACCTGAAGAAGATGTTGTGATAGTACAAGTACCACCATGATTGCCTGAAGCCCCAGAACTTATTGAACAACCTGCTGCTGCTATAGCTGAATAACTGTAATCTGATGATTGTTTGCCTGAAGGAAAATTAACGGTAACATTTATAGTATCTGATTCTCTAGCATTTTGTGTTACATCTGTTCCACTACTTGTTAAAGCAATAGTAACTGCTCTAGTTTTAGGCATATTTTTTCTCTAACTTTTTAATTCTTTCTAATAGATCTTTTGAACCGTCAAGATCATGTAGTGCTTTTGGTGGGTGTGAATCTTTTTTTAGTTCTTCTATTTCTGCTTTCAACTCTTTAATAGCTTCAACTAAAAGACCAACAACATTACCATATCTTACGGCTAAAAATTTATTCTCAGGATCATTAATATCTTCAGTCTCATATACCACTTCAGGTAAGACTTTTTCTAGTTCTTGAGCAATAAGACCTGTTGATTTTGAGCCATCTTCTTTGTAATTAAAGGTTACACCTCTAAGTTTTAAAACTTTATCTAATGGATTTTCTATTGTGGCTATATTTTCTTTTAGCCTTATGTCTGATGTTGAGCCATAAGCTGTCATATTTCCTACAATAGTTCCGTTTCCACTTTGGCTAATAATAAATTCTCTATTAAAACTGCTATCCCAAACAGCAAACACATTACTTGAATCTGCACCAATATAACCTGTTCCTTGAGAGTTGCTTGTCCTGCTAAACCCTATTTGAGCTGAACCACCTGATTGATAAAAATGTGAGTAGCCACTTCCATCTCTTAAAACAAATTTTGCACCACCATCTGTAGCTTCGAAATTTGAACTAGCTGAAGTCTGCCCTACCATAAATCTTCCTGAACTATCTAACCTTGCTCTTTCAGAAGGACTAGATCCACCGTCAGCAGTAGTAAAAAATCCAATTCTACCAGGCATATCGTTACTTCCTGGCGTACCATCTACTTCTGCCATTATCTTAGCTGCTGATGAAGCTGTATCAGAACCGTCTGAAGCGTAGAAAGTAATTTCACCTAGATTATCACCATCTTGCACAACAGTATTACTACCAACAGTACCATTTCTAGATTTAACAAAGTTAAGTGCTGGAGAATTAGTGTTTGCACTAAACCTTCCTATAGTAAAAGTAGAGCCTGAATTATCTGTACCATTAATTTGTAATTTACCTGTTGTTCCTGTTGTGACTGCTGTAGATGAATTTACTAAGACCTGACCTGAAGAAGTTATTCTCGCTGCTTCAGTAGCACTTCCTGAAGAAGCACCAAAGGTAATTTCACTTGCTCTAATATCAAAAGGTTTAAATTCATGCCCCCAATCAACAGCATTAATTCTGCTTCTACTACTTGCTACATCTATAGATGTTACATGACCTTGTGAAGTGTTAGCATTAGTAGAACCTGAAGCAGCAATAGCACCTGAAACTTCTACCTTATCGTATGGTGAAGAAGTTCCGATTCCAAGTTGACCTGAAGTATCAATCCTCATTTTTTCAGAATTGTTGATGTCAAAGATCATAGGGTGATTTGAGCTTGTGGCTACATGAACATCTGAATTTTGAGCATAAACTTTAAAACTAGCATTATTAGTTGTGTCTTTAAGTTGCAAAAATGGGCTACTTGCGTGTTCTATTACTAAACCACTTTGATTTATGTTTACTTCTCCTGAAGCCTTAATCACAAACATATCTGCAACACCAGCTACTCTAAATCTCATTGTATTATCTGAATGGTTATAACGAATAGTTCCTGCATCTTGTGAATCAGTATCTCCTAGAGCAATAATACAAGCTGATGTATTTCCAGAATTAATTGCTATACCTGCATTACTGTCTGAAGTTGCTGCAATAAGATAAGTTCCAGAAAGTGTTGGTGGAGTTCCCCCATCTGTTACATGAAAATCAGTTGCTGGTGATATTGTGCCGATCCCCACATCACCACTTGTCAAACTTATGTTTATATTATTAGCATTAGCCCCTGCATTACCCCCAAATGAACCTACTGCATTATCAGAAGAAACATATAGACTATCATTTGAATCTCTAACTCTGATATAACCATCAGTATCAGTTGAATAAAAATCTGCTATTTGATCGCTTGAAGTTTCAACATGAAGTTTAGTTCCAGGTGAGGAAGTACCGATCCCAACGTCTCCTGAAGAATTTATCCTCATTTTCTCAGAACTATTAACTCCAAAAATTAAAGAACTACTTTGTCTTGTTAATAAATAACCGTCTGCATCAACTTGAACTAGTTCCATAGCACCTGTTGTGCCATCTGTATCTTCTAGTCTTAAAGTCGCTGCACCTGCTCTGCTGATTTCTAAACCAGAACCTGAAGTAAAAGTAGGGCTTGTTGTTCCCACACCCAAATTACCTGAAGAATCTAATGTTATTTTATCGCTATAAGAAGAACCTGAATCTGTAAATTGTGTAATTCTAAAAGAGTCATCAGAAGTAACAGAATATAAACCCCAACCATCACTTGTATCACCTTCAATAATCATTATACCTGTATTTCCACCAGCAGGGCTTTTAACTGTTAGTGCAGCATTACCTGATTGAGAGCTTTTCCCAACCATAACATTACCTGAAGAATCTATCCTTACTCTTTCAGAGTTGTTGGTAAAGAAATGTAAATAATTTGAGCCGTTACTCCCTGAAACATAATTTGTAGTTCCACCAAAATATAATTTATCTGTACTACCAACTCTTATGTTTCCATTTACATGAAGTTTTTCTGAAGGTGAAGATTGTCCGATTCCAACATTATTGCTATCATCAACAACAATACCAACTCCTGTTCCACCACCACCTGCTATACCAATATAATCACTTGCACCTGCTCTTAATTGAACTCCTGCATTACCTGTTGATGGACTATCTGCAAGTGTAAAGTTTAAATCTCTGTTACCAGCTTTTAAATGAAATAAAGATGAAGGTGTAGTGCCGATTCCTAATTTTCCATCATTCATAAGCCTCATTCTTTCAGAATTATTGGTAGCAAAAATCATATCTGAATCTTCAGCGTTATAGACTAAAACATCACCTGTAGTATCTCCTGCAATACCTACATAAAACTTATCTGTATTATGGTCATTAGCAAAAGCCATATTTGCCCCTACTCCTGAACCTGAACCATGTATGTCAAGTAAAGTATTACCACCTGTGAAACTTGATTGACCAATGGCTACTGCCCCACTAGAAGCAATAGAACCTGTAACATCTATACCACTACTTGTTGTTTCTAATTTTTTTGAACCTGCATGATAAAGCTCTACTGCTGCATTTGATTTTGCAACTAAAGCATTAACACCACTAGATGTAGTTTGTAATCTAAGCTCACCTGTTACTTCTCTTATTCTTGCATTACTACCATCATGGTAAATTTGTAAATCATTGTCTGAACCTAAATTTATTATTCCGTTATCAGCTAATTTAATATCGTGATTAAATTTAGCTGTTCCTGCATCTGACATATCAAGCTCAAGAGCAGTAATTGTTGAAGTATCATCAACACCCCTAAACAGCATATCTTTATTATTTTGAGTAGATTCAATAAAGAAATGACTTGAAGAATTTTTAAATACTCCAATAGTTGTTCCACCATCGTTAAACCATATATCTCCACCATCAGCATCAAGAATAATGTCTCCTGCTACATCAAGGGTTAAGTCACCTGAAGACAGATCTATTTCTGTTCCATCTATTGTTATATTATCCACCACTACACCTGCGTTAGCGGTTAAAACCCCAGAAACTCCTAATGTGCTTGAAACAGTAGCTGCTCCAGTAAGAGCTAAAGTTGAGCCATTAAAAGTTAAATTAGCCTCACCATTAATAGTGTCAGATCCACTAGCGGTTAATATTCTATTGTCTGAAAAGTTAGATATTGAGCTAATTGGTGTTGTGTTGTTTTCCCAAGTTGCAGCAGATCCTGAACCGTTAGATGTTAAAACCTGTCCACTTGAACCGTAATTTGCTCCACTTAATCCTATTTGTCCTGCTTCACCTATTCTAAATCTTTCTCCTGGACTGTTACTGCTTCCATTTAAAAGAAAAAATGCTAAAGCTCCGCTACTGGTTCCGCCTGTTGTTTGATCTGTTCTGGCTGTTGTAATACCCCTAATAGCTGCAAAATCTAATTTATTTTGAGAGGAAGCTCTATCATTTCCAGAAAAAATTATTTGGCCTAATTTTGTATTACTAGCACTTACAGGTAAATCTGCAAATATTTCTAAAAGCGGCCTATAAACACTAGTGCTAGCAGGAGCTTCATGTAAATGAAGTTTTGCCCCTTGTTGCCCTGATGGTACTGGCTCTCCAAGATACAAGGCTCCACCAAGAGACATGTCAAAGGTAGCAGCTGTTATTTCAGACCCCCCGTCTTGACCTTTAAATATAATATCTTTATCGTCCTCAGATGAAGTTATTACAAAATCACTAGAACTATTAGTAAACTTACCAATAGTGGTACCGCCGTCTTTAAACACAACGTCAGCTCCGTCAGCGTCTAAAATTATGTCTCCTGCAACATCTAATGTTAAATCACCTCTTGGAACATCTATTTCAGAATTTGCAGCCTGAATAAATTGAAAGCTTGTAGTTCCACCATCTTTAATTGTTACATCTGCGCCGTCAGCGTCCAAAATAATATCAGCAGCAGAGTCAACGGTAAAATCTCCACTACTAGTTTGTATTTGAGATGATGTTATAGTCCCGCTTGAAATTGTACCTATATTTAATAAGTTTCTACTACCATCAATAATTTGTGTAGAACTGCCGTGATATAAACCGCCCCCTGAACCTATATAGTATCTTGTATCTCCATCTACTTTAAAATCTATTACTGTATTATCTGATTCATCATTTTTATCAGCAGATATTGCAATATTTCCAGCAGTAGAAGCAGCAGATATTTCTGAATCTGCATTAGTATCAGTATCGGTAAAAGTAATTTTTGGAGCAGTACCTGAAATATCTACACTAGCTGATGTTTTTACGGCCCCTGTTACATTAATCGGGTGAGAAAAATCAAACTCATCATTTGTTGCATCCCAAAGTATTGTTGCATCTGTAGAAGAATTAACCGCATCTTGAATAGTTATTCCTGCTCCATTAGCATTAGATGAAGTGTCGCCTGCAGCATAATTTAAAGTAATATTTTTGTCTTTTACATTTAAGTTTGTGGTGTCAATAGTTGTTGTAGTGCCACTTACCGTCAGATCTCCAGAAATTGTTGCGCTACCAGTTAGTGCTAAAGTTGACCCGTCAAAAGTAAGGTTTGATTCTCCTTGAATTGCATGCGCTCCTGTAACTGTTGTAACTTGATTGTTTGTTGAGCCTGATAAAACTGCTTTTGTATCTGCATAAGCCTTAATAGACTGTTGAGAAGCTACCTTACTATTTGAATCAGATGCCATATTGTCTTCATCCAAGAAAGCAGACCCTGAAAGACTTCCATCTAATTGTGGGTTTGTAAGAACTTTATTAGTTAATGTTTGAGATCCTGTAAGTGTTGCTACTGTACTATCAATAGCAAAAGTAACGGTATTCGTATTTGCGCTTGTATCAATACCAGTTCCCCCTGCTAAAGTTAATGTTTCACTATTAAGATTAATAGCAATACTTGCAGACCCATCAGTTATATTTAGATTAGTTGCCCCTAATGACGATATATCTTGAAATGTAGATCCGTCCCAATATTGAAGTGTTGTTGTTGAGGTGTTGTATATTATTTGACCAAGATTAAAATTACCTATATCTCGTTCGGCTGTTGTTAATTGAGTAATATTGTCTGGATCGAAAGATCCTAAGTTTATTTCTAGAATTCTAACAAGGTTATTAAATAGATCAGGAGTTACCTCACCTTGAGCTAATGGTAAATTAGTTTTAAGTAATTTTGCCATTATCTCCTTCCGTCAGTTTTTACATCAAGTCTTGTGGCTCCTAATCTCCACCCTGTTCCTATATTGCCAGAATCCCCGTCATTAGACTCTATTCTTAAAACGGCTTGTCTACCCCTTGCTCTAATAAAAGCTTGTTGTGTTGAGGATAATACAGTTGATGTAGAAGCAGTAGATAAAGAATCTCCTGGATAGTTTCTAACTTTAGTTAAAAACTTAACGCTACCACCTGCTGAATTAGCAATAAATTTAACATCAGGTATTATTCTACTTATAAAAGAAAACTGATTACCATCTTCAATATCAAAATCTCCAGACTCAATAAACACATTTGTCATTTCGCTACCATCATCATTAAAACCAAATTCATGTTGATATAAATATGTTGACCCTGTTGCTTGTGGATATGGTTCAACTCCTGAATCTAACCAAGCATGCCTAACCATTTGTCCGTAATACCATAAATTTTCTTGATAGTTATAAATAACATATCTATCAATTTCAGATGAATCAGCAGAAGGATAATACCACCCAACTTCATTATTTTCGTTATTTGAAAAAGCAAATATTTTATATGCTTGACTAGTGTTTATATCTGAAAATACATAATTTTTTACAGCACAAGGTATTTTAGCTACTTGCCCACTATATACATAAAAACCGTCATAACTCATAAAGTACACTCCGCCAGGAGCAGTAATTGCTGCTTTAGGCGCTATTAATCCAGTTGAGTTATCAATTAAATTAACTCCAAAAGTAAAAGGTGGCCCAACAAATTGCATACTATATAAAGAAGTGTCTGTAAAAATAACGGTTTCTTGTCTAGATTTAACCGCCCCTATGATTTGTGAGCCTGAAGAAAGCCTTACAGATCCTGCGGTATTAGTGGTTGTAGGGTTAAACTCTATTTCATTTTCTTGATCACTAAAAGCCACTAACATAGGATCAAGGACTCCTGTTCTACTGCTACCTGAAATAGGATCAGCTCCTAAAACTATTAGATGTCTGTCAACCTCAGAAGTAATTACTTGCAAAGCTTTAGTTGGAACTTTACTTGCTCCACCTATTCCTGAAAGTACAACAGCTCTTGTTGAAACTCCATTAGAAGCATCCCACTTATATATATTTCCACCTCTAGGAGCAATTATTAGATCTTCACCAAAGTTATCATGTGTCCACAACCTAAGTTGATTAGTTGAAGATAAAGAAGATGTACTACCCCAAGTGCTTTCTCCCCAATTGCCTGCGCCCCATCCTGTTCCTTGAATAAATTCATTTAATCCAACATTTATTTGATATATTCCTACAACAGAGCCACCCCCATTTCCACTATCGCTACTGTTAGCTAAAACAGCATTTCCACTAGTATCTTTAGCTTCTATTCTGAAAGAATTAGCATCTACAATTTCTGTTATTTGATATTCTTGGTTTAAAACAGCAGCAGTTATATTGCCGCCCAGGGTAGCTGCTCCAGAAAAAGTAACAAAATCATTTAAGACTGCGCCGTGACCTGTTTCACTTACTGTAATAGTTGCATCATCATTAGCGACTTTAGCAAAAGTAACATCACCTGCACTTGTTGTAAGTCTTATAGGGGTTACATCATTATAGGTGTCATCAGCAGTAACATAATATTTTAAATTAGTCCCCAACCCTAATGTTTTTGTTCCGTTAGTTTGTATCCAGTTATGCAAAGCTCTTGCAGTACCGCTATAAGCAGTATCTATAAGTTTTTGCCATCCGCCTATTTTTTCTGGTCTGCCCGCTCTAAATCTTACAAGGTTACAATCAAACCATCCGCCTTCTGCGTCATATTCTGTACCCTCTCTAAAGATACCTGGATTAAATAAATATTTTTGAATCATTATATTTCATTAACTATTGTTATTGATCTTCGAAGAGATTTCAAAGTATCAACTTCTTTTAGATATTCTATCTTTTTTTGGTATGTTTTTCCTAGTTTATAATTAGGGATAAATTCTACTATATTTAAAGGTAGGTAAACAAAACCAAATATATCTACCTCTTCTCTAGTATATGTTTTTTTTGTCTTGTTTACTTTTTTGTTTATATCCCAACGAACCCATTCAGAAGAATGGTGGTCAAAAGCTGATGAGGTTGTTTTAATTTGAAGTTTATAGGCATAATCTTTATCTGTACATAAAAAATCATACCGAGAAGATGGAGAGGCTTCAAAAACTTCGTCTAATTGACGAATTAACCAGCTTGCGGCTAGATATTCTCCTGCTCTGCCCATCCTATAATTAGGTGGCATGTCTAACTCCTTAGACGTGATAAACGTCAGTTTTCATCATTCCTGCTAATTCTGACGATCTTCCTTTGACCTGTTGTGCCCATTTACTACTGAGCATTTCCTCTGCTACTTTATCGTAGTCTTTGTCATCTAGTGCTTTAAACATATTTTTAAAGTTAAATAATCTATTTCCTAGATTAAAATACATATTAATTAAAACTATTTGTCTGGTTTCTGAAAGAGATTCAAAACCTGTTATTTTTAAAGATAGTATCTTAATACAATTTCTTACATCATTTAGTAATAAAAAATCTGCTTCATCTTGAGATATGCCACCACCTAATCTTTTGTCAACTAGACGGCCATATCCAATAGTTAAATATTTTTCTGGGGTTGAGTCTTCATAAACATGTGAAACAAAACCTTCATGTTTTTTTAACATGTGCCTTACTTTGCCTTCTACACCATTTGCTATATCGCTCATACAATAAAACTCTCTATTATTAAACCAACAACTCCACCTAGCAGACCTACTAAAAGAACAACTAAAGTTGTTAAACCGTTACTCATTTTAGATTCTAGATCTTTTATGTTTTGTTCTAAATCTGAAAACTTATTAAAAGCGGTTTTCCACCTTTCAGCACACTCTTTTTCGTGTACTGACAGTTCTAAATGCACATCTGCTGCGGTTTTTCTTGCCATTATGTAAAGGGTTACTTTTTACTAATTAAATTTTTAACGTGTTCTAGCCATTCAGGTTTACATTTCCAAACTACTCCGAAAACAACCACTACAACTACAACAATTCCTACTAAAACATCCATTATTTTTTATCCTTTTTATCTTCTGATTTGTCCATTTCTGGATCTGTAGATTTTGGCTCTATTGAATCTTGTGCTGGTACACTTTCATTATACTTTTGCAAGTTCTCTGCCACATACTGTTTCAGAACTGTAATTACTTCTAGTTCTGCACTTCTAATTGCTCCTCTCTGAAGAGAAACTTCAATTAGTTGTAAAACGCTAATTAAAAAATCCTTTTCGCTCATAACTTGTGATTATACATTAAACATTTGGTCTAGACAAAACTGATTAGACAGACTCTGTACTTAAAGCCCCAAGATTACTAACAATAAGCCGATAATAAGTTCCGTTTGCAGACTTTATAATTGGACCTTTAGCATCATCTGTAAATTTTAAATCTTGATCTGTTTCAATATCTCCAGCATGTTTAATTAACATTCTGCTAGCGCTATTTGTATAAAACTTCATTCCAGTTGAACTAGCTTCTATTTTTGCAGTTTTTGTAATTTCATCTGTAGAAAAAGCTATTACTGCTGGACTGTTACTTGTTCTTTCTACAACTAACTGAATAGCGTCATCACTTTTTACCTTAACGCCATTACCGTCTGAATCTTTAATTAATACAAGATTTGATCCATCAGTTAGCTCTACTTGGCTAGAGGATATGTTTAATCTACCATTAGACCCTACGGTTGAACCAGTTCCTAAAATTAAAGTATCGGCAGAATCATCTAAACCCATATAGAAGTCTTGAGCATTTCCGTCAAATACTATTTTTGTGTCTTCTGCGCCTGCATCACCAATAGTTAAAGTTGGTGTAGTGCCAACCATAGTTATACCGCCGTGGAAAGTAGCTAGTAAGTTTTCATCAATACCAATAGCGGTAGTTGTTCCTAACGCAGACCCTTTACCTATTACAAGATCATCTGCTGAATCATCTAACCCAACATGAAAATCTTGGGCATTACCATCAAAAACTATCTTAGCATCTTCTTGATCTCCGTCTCCTATAGTTAATGTTGGTGTTGTTCCTGTTATTTTGCTACTAGCAAACTCAAAACTATTAAATACTTCAACAACTGCTGCGCCTGAGCCAGCACCATCTAAATATACACATTTAGTTGCGCCATTAGCAATAGTTATAGTTGCTCCAGAACCTTGTTTTATAGTTATGCTTTGTGAGCCTGTTGTTGAGTTTAAAATAAACAAAACTCTACTAATATCATTAGGAGCGATAGTTAATGTTCTGGTTGCTGATAAAGTTGCTGTAGATGTAATTTTAACATATATCCCTCTAGTAAATTCTTGAGTAGCACCAGAATTTTGTACGGTTTTTGTAGCATCAGCATCTGAACCAAATGCATCATATGAAGCATACCCAAAAGATTCTGCAATTAGATCTAGGTTAGTATTAGTAGAATCACCCCAAGACCCTGATTCTGAACCAGAAGTTATTTCTTTTAATTTTAAATTATTTGTATAAGTTGCCATTAATCTATCCTAATTATTGATGTATCTGCTCCTGTTGAAGGAAAACTAACAGTTAAATCTCCTGCTGTAGCTGATACGTCCTTTCCAAAGTCTATAACACAAACAGCTTTATTGCTATCACTTGAGTTGTAAATTAATGCTCCTCTTGCCGTTAAAGTTACACTTGAAAATGTTAAATTATCAAAATCTACTAGTGCTGTAGTTCCACTAGTTGTTGGTGTTCCACTTTTTAAAGTAAGTGTAGAACCACCTGCTGTATAATTTGTACCACTTACTTCCCCAGAAGTTGAATAAGCGGTTGTGGATGCCCCTAAAGTAGCTGAACTACTATATAAAGCTAGTTTAAAAGTATCTGGAGAACTAGCTTGATTAAAATTATGAATTCCTTTTAATAATTCTTGTTTAAATGATGTACATGTAGCTGATGTTATAGCCATAATTTATTCTACCATTTTTTTGGTTCTGGTGGGTCTTGTCTTCCAAGAACTACTTTTTTTGGTTCTTGTACAGGCTCGGCTCTTTGCCTATATTCACTTACTTTCATCGCAACATAGTCTCCTTCTTTATTCTGTAAAACAATTAAAGGATCATCTAAACGATGGTAACCGTATAGCTTGTCTTCTGCTAATTCATTTGAATCTAATAAGGTTGAAGAAGACCCTACACCAACCTTACATCCTTGAGAAATTAATTTTGCTAACCAATACTCAACACAACCTCTTCCTTGTTCAGCAAAATGTAGATTGCCTTTATAGCTGTAATCAACTCCATATAAAGACAATTTACCTACCTTACACATATAAGCAAATGCAACCGCATAAGCAACTGTATTGTTTAAGTAACAGGATTTGCCTGCTTTCATCACTTCATTAATAGGGTATTCAACAAGACCTGGACATCTATCATCTAATTCACATGTATAAATTGGTCCTTTGTGAGTTTTTAAAACTTTACGCATCGAAGGTGTTTGTCCACCAGCATCATCTGAATCTAAAAACCTAGAAGCTGGATCAAGCATAAATACTCTGTCATGAAATATTACTGAAGATACAGAATTTATAGCCCAAACTTCATCAAAATTAGAACCGTGACTTTTAGCTACATTATAATCATGCCAACTTGCTCCTAAAGCAACAATTGCAACATGCTTGCCTTCAAGTGATTTTATATCCTTCATTAAGTTACTGGCTTACGCAAAGAATCGTAACGATATTCATCCTTTCTACCCCTTGCTTCAGCTCTATTTTTTAATCTAGCTAGTTCTTGATTATATCTTGTTTCGTATAATTGCAAAAGATCTGGATCTCCTTTCATAAAAGTATAGGCTTCTAATAAACAAGCATAAAGTAAACCGTTTCTAGCATTTTGAGATAGCCAAGTGCCTGAAGAATTGCTTGTTAAGCTGGTTGGTTTGTATAGATAATTTAATTCAACCGCATAATTTGAGTCTGGTACTGGAGCTATTACTAAAGTAGAGCCAGCCGATCCTGTTGCTAACTCTTTGTCGTAATCAGCATAATATTTTGGTAATGCTCTTTTAGAAGAATCAGCAGGATCAACATCATATTCTTGCATAAAAGAAGGATGTTTTTTTATCAAGTAATTATAATCAGTTGACGAGTCTTTAACTGCAAAACTAAAAGCTAAAACAAAGTCAGAAGGAGCTGTATAAAATTTATCTCCTGCTGTTAATGTGCCAGTAGATGTTTTTCTAAAGAAATCAAATTCAACTTCTTCAAACATTCTTTCTTCTGCATTTTTAATAATTTCATTTAGATTATTAACAAATGTTGTTTCTGTATTTTGTAAATAATCTTGTATGAGCGATTTTAATTCTGTTAATGTCATATAGTTATTGTAACTGTTCCTAACGAAGATGTAATTTTAAATCCTTTAAAAGTTCTACCAATAATATTAGTTGGTGTGTAAACTCTACCATCATTTGCTTCTACATCAGTATTAGGTCTTGGGTTATAAAGAGCTTCAGAGTCTGCTGTATGAGATCTAGGCTCTAGTTGAGGATGTTTTGGATCATATTGGTCTGGACCTACTAAAAGACCATTCCAAGTTTTTTTCATATCTTTTAATTTGTAACGAAACCCAGAAATGTCGCAAATTCCATAAGCATATTTACCGCTTGAATATGACATTAGTAACCCCTTATGCCAGGTCTTACTCTAAATGAAGCTCTATCTTCATCCTGATCGGCTGCTCTAAGGAATTCTTCTTCATAAATAGCTTTTAATTGTGGAGATAGTTCAGGATTTTTTTTCAAACTTAAGTAATAGGCCAATCCTGCTGCAAAACAAGGATAAAACCTAAAAGGTATATCCATAGTGTTTTTAGCATCATCAGCATCATCTAGTCTTGTTAACTTATTAAACCTTATAATATCTGTAGAATTTTCTGGAGACGGGTAAACATAAATTGTTGGATTGGTTTGCTTGTCTAAAAAATATTGAGACGGTTTTGCTTTTGTAGATTTATTTGGAATATTAAAATATTCTGCTCTAGATAACTTATCTAACCTTATATCGGTTACTTTATCATTAACCGTTCTCCTAATAACTACGTCTAGAACATCAATTACATCAGTACCTAAAGCATAACTACTTGTTCCTTCTGTAACAGTTTGAGTTCCTGTAGCTATTGTCCATTGATTTAGACCTCTATTCGCCCATTCAGATAGCATTAAGTTAGCTGATCTAATAGCGGTTTTTAAGTCATATCCAGTTCTAAGTTCAAGACCACACCTTTCATATGCTTCTTCTATAAACTCTGTTATGTCTGGGGTAAAGTCTGTACTACCTGATACTGCCATTATTCTTCATATAAATTATCGAATGTAATTGATGGATCTAGATAACTTTCATGACCTTCAGCAGAATGTGCCCATTGTGACGGTTTAAAGTCAGGAGCACCCTCACCAGTAACCCATAAAGCAGGGCTAGTAGCTCGGACTCTGTTGTTAGGCAAAGCAACTAAATTACCTTTCCATTTACAATCCTCTGTTATATATAATACATGAGATTGTTTGTGTTGTGCAGGGTCATCTGCAATACTGTTGTTTGTATAGTCTACAGTAAACAAATATTTTGCTTGATAAAAATTACCCTCAATTTTTGCTAACCAAGGAGATGAGCTAACTCTATCTATTACAACTACAGAATGATCTCTAGACTCACAATCCCAAGGTTGTGCTAAATGATCTTCCATAGGTTTAGGAAAATCTTCCATTGGAATATCTGCAACCATACCTTGAATAGGCATTCTAGCCCACATAGCGCCACCATGTACGTTGGGTTCATTATTATCTTCACAATTAGATTCTTCTCCTGTAAATACAACTTGAAAACTTAAAGATCTATCAGGAATTGTATTAACTGCTATAGCTAAAGCATGTATATATTCATCATGATATTTTTCGTGATTGTGTGTAAACTCCCTTCTAATCCAACATTTAAAATGTGGAATATTACTTATTAAATTCGGCACTATTTATATTTACTTCTTCTTCTATTAGCATTACCTGCTATCATGACACTTCCGCCTTTGGATTTCTTCATTATGCTTCCACCCTTAGATTTTTTCATCATGCTTCCGCCTTTTGACTTTTTCATCATGCTTGAATTTTTAGATTTTTTATACATATTTACCTTATTGTTGTAACCTTCCTACGGTTATCCATTACTTTACCACACCCTTTAGCTATAAATCCACCCAGTTTCTTTTTTTGCCAATTTATTCTAGCTGGTCCTTTTTTCTTCTTTGCGGCTGATGTACATTGAGCCATAGTAGGTCGACATGCTGGATAACCTTTTCTTTTTTCACCTTTTTTTCTTCCACAAGGTTTACCAGTTTTGCAATCAACCCATCCTTTACCTTTATTACGTGAAAACCATTTACGCAAACCTTCTTTAGCCAAGCTTTGTTCTCCTTCTTTTACCTGGTAAAAGTTTAGTAAGCCCTCTAGAAACTACATGACCGCCCGTAGACATTTTTTTTGTTTTATTGCCCCAATTTTTAGCCCCAACTTTACGACACTTAACTAATGCACCACTAGCATATGCGCTAGGCCAAACCTTATACCTAGATTTAACCTTATAATAGCATGCATCTTTTTTTGCAGACCCACCCTTACCAAACTTAGCTATTGACTCTAAAGTTTTAGCTTGTTTAGCATGAGTTTTGCTAGCTTTCTTTAAGCCTTTAATTACTTTCTTTAGTTTTTCTTTTGCCATATTCTGATTATATATCAGAATTTGGTTCGTAAGCACCTGATTCTATTAATTTTTGTCTATTAGCTAAATGTTCTGTTTCAACATCATCTTTACTTTGACCAAAATATTTTACTGCTAGATTTTGAGCAACCATAGCTTTATTAACATCTAAACCGTCAACAATAATACTACCTAAAACTCTACCGTATTTTCCTTTAGAGTCTTTTAATTCGCTTCTTAGCATTATTTCTTTACCGCTATCTATAGATTCTTGTAAAAACTTAGAAGCTAATTTACCCCTAGCTTTTTCATCTAAATCTCTTGTCCTAGATTCAGGGGTATCAATACCATAAAGCCGTACACGACATTTATGCATAATAGAAAATCCTAGATCCAAAATACAATCACAAGTATCTCCATCTACAACTCTAGTTACTTCACATTTATATTCGTACATTTAACTCCAGATTGCGTCACAAACAGTTTTTACAAGAGCATTTTCTGCGCTGTAGTCTGTTGCACCCCCACCATCAGAAACATATTTTTTAAAATGTTTAACTCTTGTAGCTGTAACTGGTAATTCAGCATCACTACTATCATCAAGCGTATCTTCATAAACAACCATAACTCTTTCATGTTTGTCGTTAGAAGAATTAGCCGCAGAAGTATCCATAGGTGGATACACTTCAATTCTTTGAACTGCTGTTGTTTTAGTAATTGCCACTACTTAACCTTTCTTTTAGTATATTTTCTTTTTGGTTTTTTTACTAAATCTTTATGCACCATTGTATAGGCTTCATTCTTTTCTGTAGTTTTATCATCAGCTATATATCTACCGCTTTCATCACGGTTTCTAACCTTAACCCAGCCAAAGAAGTTGCCAATTTTTTCCCAAAAACTCATATTAACATCTCCATCTTTTTCTTGCTTGCCTAATCCTAGAATTAGGATCATTTCTTGTTTTAGCAGAGCTACGCTTTAACTGTCCTTCTGATCTTGCACAATAAGACTTTCTTCTCTTTGCAGCCTTGCTCCCTCTCTTTACCTTGCCTGTTACTGCTGTTTTTAATTTTGACCCAGGGTTTTTTCTGCGATAAGCAGCTACACCTTTTTTGGTCATACCAGCACCAGACTTAGTAGACCGATAGTTTCCACCTCGGCCTACTGTTCTTTTAATTGCCATCTAAGAATGAAAAACCGTTACTCTATCTAAATTAGCTAAAGTAGCGTGAATCCCACTTTCAAACATGACGCCTTGATCTGGAATAGTAAGAGTTTCTGTAACATTCGTATTACAAGGAACAATTAATAAAGTGCTCCCTGAAGCAGAACCGTCTCTAAAAGTAACAGTCCCATCAGAACCGCCCCCAGAGACTACAAACCCTTTTAACCTAGATCTACCACTTACTAGACTAACACCACCAGTAGCGGTACTAGTCGTAGTAGCAGTTTTTACATCTGAACCTGTCATTCTTCCTGACATTATCTTTCCACCATTACAGTAATGTAATCAATTGTCATTACTTTAGCAACGGCTTCACCGTTTTGAATACCAAATGAAACTGTTAATTCTTCATCATCAGGTAAATTTGCATTTGTTACGCCTACTGGCTCTGCATTATTAACTGAGTAATATACTTTTGAAGCATCTGGATCCATATACCAGCTTACAGTAATAAAAGTATCGTCAGCCATAGTTGCTACATCTTCTGTAGAAGTATTGGTGTTATCTTTTTCAATTAAGAAATCTAAACCTGCATCACCGTCTGCTGAAATAAAGAATACACCATCTGTTGTATCAAGTGGTGATGTATCTGTAATACCAAGACCCATAACAAAGTCTGATTGGTCTACATCAGAAACTTTAAATCTTGCAGAGAAAAATGCTCTTTTACTTGTTGATAGCTTAAATGCTTCGCCTTTTAATTGTAAAAAGTCTAAGTCATCATCGCCAGCAGCGTTAGTTAAAACTAATGCTCCGCCTGCTACACTACCTACAGCTTCTGTTGCGCTTCCTGTACCAGCTTCTGTTGTGGTAACAGTCCAGTCGCCTGAATTGTAAGTCATAAAATCATTAAAATAACCATAATATGTCTGATCTGACGGATATGGTTGAAACATAGGTAAATCCTTTTTAGATTTACTTGCGACAGTATTACCTGCCCATAAAATTAAATTTTGAAAATGTGGGTTAGCCATATGAACTCCTTGTCTTAAAAAAATGGAACGCTTAAGTGCGCCTCATTAACTAACTAGTTAAGTGTATTATAGAGTTTATTTGTTTTCAACTGGTAAAAGTTTTTTTGCTTCTTTTATAGAGTCTAAAGATTCACATACTTTTTCATAAGAATCTTTAGCTTCTTCGTTATTTGCAAAAGTATGTTTAAATTCAGCTCCTATCATTTCTATTAAACATCTAACAGAAAATAGCTTATTTTCAATTTCTTTTATTTTTTCTTCTTTTTGCATATTTATATTTACTAACTTATCAAAACTATTATTAAATTTTTGTCTAATATTATAGTTTTTAGAATTTTTTAAGTTTATTAATTTTTTTTCTACAGGGGAATAGATATTCCAATCTCGTATCTCTACTTCCGTTCTGCCACAACCTTTACAACGTATATCGCCCCAAGTTGTGCTACATCTTCCGATACAAGGAGATCCACATAAAGATGTAGGAAGTCCATTTACATCTGCTAAATAACTCATGCTACTTTTTGTAACATAAATAATATACTACTTTAGGTATTTAGTGTCAAAAAAAAAGGGGAGCCGAAGCTCCCCCTTAAATGAATTGCGTATTATGCTCCTTGAGAAGCGTCTACACATCTCCAGTTTGAGAATCCAAAAGAGTATCTCTCTCTAGCTTTGTATCTCATATTACCTGTATCAAAATCACCCTCAAGTGCTGTTGACATTGGTGTTCTAACAAAATGTTTGAAACCGTCAGGTACATCAGTCTTAATGAAGAAAGCATCTGGGTCAGATAGGTAATGATTTACCACATAACCTTCAGGAAGCATTCCTTGATTTACAACTGAATTAATGTCGTTATCAGAAGTTCCAACTCTTCCTGGTGACTTAAGAAGTCTGTCAGCCACAAATTGTAATTGTGGTGGCACTATAAGTTTTGATCCTTGTAGTGCAATTGCTAGACCTCTGTCATCAGTTTGAGTAGAGATTCTGATAAGTGCATCTTCTAATGAAGTCTCATTCAGATCAGCAAATGTGCTTGCTCTGTTTGCTCCAGTACCACCACCTGATAGTGGGTGGTCAGTAGCAACTAAAGGTTTGCCATCGCCGCCATTATGAGAAGTTGAAAAAGCATTATTAAGAATACTTGCAGCTTTAATCTGCTTGGTGTTAGCCATACTTCTAGCTAGTGCTTTCGTATACCTTGAACCAAGTCTGTCATACAAGTTATCTTCAACTGCTTCTTCAGTTAAAGCAAATGCTAGAGCAATTGTTTCATGCTCATACCTTGCTGTGAATCCTTCATTTGAATTATCAAATGATACGCCTTCGCCTTCAGGCTTTACCGGTGCGTTACCGAAACCTACGATCATTACTTCCTCTTCAAACGCTCTGTCTGATGATTCTGTATCAAAGATTTCAGCATGCTCATTGTCGTAACGAGCATATTCCATACCGAACAAAGCGTTGAGGCCAGGTTCTAATTCTTTTGCTAATTGTGCTCTATTAATAGCCATAATTTACTCCTATTATATTCCAGCCTCTATTTTGTAAGCATGCTCGTTAACAAGAACGGTCACATTTACGTTAGCGCTGCCAAGTTCATTGTTTTCAGGGTCTTTTGAGACTCCTACGATTCTATAGTTAGCTGCTCCTGATCCTGATGAAGATGCTACTTCAGCATTAGATTGACCTGTTTGAGTCGAACCTGCTGTATAAGCAATATCTACATTAGCACCAATATCAGTTCTAGCTAAAGAACCTGTACATTGAACTTCGTAAAGGTTGAATGGATTATCTTCCACATATGCTACAATATCTCCTGTTGCTGTTTGAGCAGCAGGGAAATAAGATGAATGCGTCACATCTTTCGATGTTGCATCTACGTATTTACATCCCCTAAAAATTCCTAAAATCTTAACATCGCCAGCGGCGTCAGCTACATCAATGTAACCACCTGTTAACATTTTAACGGGATCTCCAGAGAATATACCTTGGGTTGAACCAGATTCAATATTATATTCTGTGACTTTACCAGAATTATCTCCTGATAAACTCCCAACTAGTTTAAAACCAAAGGCTTTATCTTTATTTGCCATAATATATCCTATTTATGTTTATTTTCGTTTACCGCCCCCAAACGTTACGCTTGAAGTTCTCCTGGGGGACATTATTGGAGAACGAGCATCAGATTCTTTCATGAGGTCGTTGTCAACAGCATCTTGTGCTGTTTGTGTTCTATTTTCATAGTACGCGTTACGCTCGTTTCTAGTTTCCTCTGGAATCTTAGCTAATAATAAACCGCCAACTGACACTACACCTGCGTGCTTACCGTCTTGAATGCTTGGTAACTCAAAGCTTCCTATTTCTTCAGATCTGACAAGTTCAAAGCCTTCTCTCGTCCTAGACATAACATTCTTTTTGTCATCAGAATTCAAAACCTCAGCCCTGATCCATCTATAGACGTATCCAGGTGGTGCTGGTGGGGTTTCTAACATACTTGGGGGAGCCCAAGGTTTACGTGAATCACTTGCTTCACGGGTATCGGCAGAGCGGGACACTCTGTTATCTTTTATAAATTTTCCCTTTTCGTCTCTATTCATATTTACCTTTTTACAAATTTAGCGTACTCATTTAATGGTACGTTTAGTTTTTTAGCCATCTGAACTTCAGAAGGCGATAATCTTATTTGCTTCTTAGTAGGCGCTGCAGATGTATCTGCTCTACCTGCTGAAGCAACTCTTTGTGCAGGTTTTTTTCCACCGTCTTCAACATCGTCAAATTTTTGTGGAAAAACCGTACGTATTCTTTTATCTATCTCAGTATAATACTCATCTGTTCTAGGATCAAACCCTTCTTCTTCAACTATCTTACGATGTATGTTCATAGCTGAAAGAGTCATATCCTCGTCTGTACCAAACCAAACATTATCATCCATCCATTCATTAAGCTTAGGATCAGGTGGAGCTGTTGGTTCATTTTGAGCAAGGTTATTATTTTGAGGCTGTAAATTTTGTTGTATAGCCTGTTGACCTTCCTGTTCTTTTAAAGAATTTTGATATTCTAATTGCGATTTAGAAGCATCTATTTTGCTTTCTTCTACCGCTATTTTAGCAATAATATCTTGCGCTTTACCTACTTTATCAAAATCTTGTTCTTCATAAGCTGCTTTTAATGCAGCTTGAGCTTGAACCTTTTGAGATTTGAGTCTAGTCTCAGCTTCAGACAAATATGATTTATCTGAAATAACACTTTTCTCTTGTAGTTGCTTATTCTCTGCTTGCACTTGATTAGCATAAGTGTAAGCTGATTCGCTTGCTCTTTCTGCTTCTCTTAATCTGCGAGTGAGATTTGATATTCTTTTCTTAACCCTTTCAGAATAATCTTCAAGCTCAGGATCTTCTTCTTTTTCTTTAGACTCCTCAGCTTGAACCTCTTCTACAGGTTCAGAATCGACTTCGTTTTTTTCAGTTACTTCAGGTTCAATCTCTACGATCTCACCCTCTTCAACTAATTCTTCTTTTTTTACTTCTTCCGTCATAAAAACTCCTATATTGCAACGATATCTGTAGGATCGTGTATAGTTGCAATTACTTCATCGTCATTAATAATTCTGCATTCTGCATCATCACCTAATTTAAACTTAGCTCCTGCATACCGTCCTATCAGTACCCATTGTTTTTCCTTACACCAGCTTTCTCCTTCAAACTTTGCGTCCTTGTAACAGCTAGGACCCATCTTCACAACGTATGCACATACGGTTGCTAGGGTTTCCCTATCTATTGTGTTTTGTAATAATTGAATTCCACCTTTAGAAACACCCATACCAGCAAATGGAAGAATTAACATTCTCCAACCAGTTGGTTGTGGCATTCTTTCTATAATTGATTTATCTAAAAGTGTTGGATCTAGAACTCTAGATTTTTCAGGAACATAAGCTTCTTCAACTTTGTCTCCTGTTTCTTTGTTTTGCTCTTCTACCTGTTTAGCAACGTGATCAGGTACTATTACCTTGTTCGTCGTTTCCGTCATCTTCAATAACCTTTCCTAGCAGCTCTCTAAGTTCTGTCTCTACTTGGGCCAGAGCTGTATATTGCCCCCGTAGATACTCTAATTGACTCATATCTTTGACACCAGCCAATATAGTGTCTTTTATACCCTCTCGATTTTCTCGAAGGTATTTTACTAAATTATCCCTCACCCAAACTACTGACATTAATACACGCCTGAAAATTTAGTTCCTGATTCGGCTATACCTACACCTCTTGATTTACCTTTACCCATACCAGGTTTTGGTGTTGTGTCGGCACTAAATTTTTTCTTCTGAGCATAAGAAACACTACCCTTGTTACTATAACTTTGTTTGTTCTTCATAACCTTTGGGTTTGATAGTTTGTTTATATTTGTTCTTTTAATCATTTTTGTATTATAAGTTACTTTTGATACTTTTGTATCAAATCTTGTATTTTTAATTCTTTTTGCATTTCCATTCTTTCTCTACTTAGATCTGCTTTTTCATCAGCTATTTTCTCTTGAGTCTTAATTCTTTCAACATCTATTTTGTCTTCTCTAGTAGATTCTTCTGTTCTTCTTTCTTGGTCAGCTATAAATTGTTGTTGTTCTTGAGCTAATTCTTGACCTTTAAGAGCTAGTTCTTGTTTTCTAATTGTCACTAAAGGATCTTCATCACTTGGAGATGAAACTTTTTGAGTATATTCATTAACAATTTCAGCTAAAATTGGAGCTGAAAATTGAGCAACCAATTGTTGTATTTGTGCTTGAAGTCGTTCTTGTTCAGGTGGTGTTATTTGCTCTAGTTGAGCAGACATTTGTTCGTATTGCTGTCTAATTTCAGGTGGCATTTGTTCTATTCCAAGATTATCAGCTTTCATTTGTAAATGCTGCATAATATGAGAATGAATCATAGCCTGTATTGCTGCATTTGATTGAACTGGTGGTGTATTAAATAAACTCATATGAATAGCTATATGTGCATCATGATTTTGTTCTGGAAAAGCTTGTGCAGGTTGACCCATTAATAACATATTGTTTTCCATACCAGCTTCAATAGGTAATGGATCACTATTTGGTGGTGGCACCAATAATTGATCAGGGTTATCTACACCAATAGCAGCATACATTCTACGATAAGATTCGTATATACCGTCTCCCCCATGTATTTCTGGGTTTGAATTAACTAATTGCATCATTTCTTGAGCCATAGCTATTCTTTGTGATGTGCTAAATATATCTGGATTTGAAACTGGAACTATATCAACTCTGTCGTTAAAGTCTTGAGCCCCTACCTTTTGATTGCCTTCTGGTGTCATGTATGGAAATTCATTAGGTAAATACTCTTGGAAAACTTTTGATAGAAGTTTAAATTCTTTACGTTGAGCATTATGTAATCTTTTATGAATAGCAGACAATACTTTTGTTGATCTTTCTAGTAATGCCATAGTTGTTCCAACTGGTGCTTGTGTATTACCTTGACCTGTATTTATTTCTGCAATAGAAGCAAAGGTTTTACCAGAATCAACCAAAATTCCAAGTAAATTTAATAAAGTTCCGCTAGGTTCTTTAAAAGGAAGCGGTTGTATCGACTCTCTTAAAGACCCACCAGGGGCATCCACATCTCTGAACTCTCCAGGCTGTAAGGGTGTATCTTCATCCCTTATCCTAATACCTCTTGTCTTAAACCCAGCAGGAAGGTTTGCAAGGGTACCTGCATCAATCAATTGCCTCATAATGGACGTGGACGCCTTTGACAGGCCACCTATCATATGAGTTAAACCAAAACCGTAAAATCCCAGTCCTGGTAAAAACTTAAAATGAACAAAATATTCTACTTTATTCTTTAGAGGATCATCCTCATTAAAATTTCTTCTGATTGATAACACTTCATTTGAATTAGAGTCAATAGTAATAATGTAAGGAAGCTTAACTCCTGTAGGTTCACCATCTTGACCCATATCTTCAAAACCTGGTATATCCAAATTTGCGTGTATTTCGTATAAAATTGCAACTTCACCATCATCATAGCTTTGTTGCATTCCTGTTAACTTTTCTATCTCTTCATCTACTTGACCGTATTGGTTATCTTCTCCCAACTTAACTTCTACCTTTCTATAGAAACCTGTTGCTTGTAATTTTTTAACATCATTTTCTGACATCTTAACTACATTTGTTATTCGAGAACATGATTCTAAGTCTGTTGTGTAATAAGGAACAATTAAATCTTCAGGAGCAACAAACTTTGATACGGCACGACCTAAAGCCTCATCATAATAAATCTTTTTAAATGCTGAACCCGCTAAAGGTAGATAAAATAATAATTGATCAAGTTCTTGGTCGTACTCTTCCATTTTATGAACAATTTGATAGTTCATAAATTCTTTAACTCTTTGTGCTTGTATTTCAACATCAGAGTCATAATTTCCTAAAACTTGTGTTTTTATAGGACCGCCTGCTGGTAATAGTTCTTTATAAGCTTGTGCTTGAAAAGAAGTAACGGCTTCTCCTAGTAATGGGTGAATAACACCTGAAGCACCTTCAAAGGGCTCTGATCTTTCTTCGTCAAACCTCATACCAAGGTATTTAAGTCCATCTGTATAAGTTTTTTCCCAATCGGATCTAGAAGATTTGTCTTTTTCTACTCCAGCCATAAGATCATTAGATATTTTACTAAGCTCATCTTCTTCCATAACGTCAGCTAAGTTGTCATAAAAAGAAACTTCTTGAGGAACATCTAACTCACTTTCAGGAATTGCACTTCCATCTTCCATCATAACAAAACCAACCTCTTCTTCTGGTTGAGATATTGTTACTTGTTCGATAAATTCTTCTTCAGTTGGCGTTTGTGCTTTTGGTAATTCGCCTTGTCTTTCTATTGCCATTAATGTATCTGCCTTTCTTTGTAGCTAGCAACATCCATTAAGGGAAACATTTCGCCAACTAAATGTAATTTTAAATCTTTTGCTTGAATACTTGCAACCTCTGCATTAGGAGCCATAATTAAAGGGCCATCTATTTTTTTACCGTCTTTTTCGTATTCTGTCATGTAGAACTGAATCATACTAATAATATACCCTCTTTATAGGAGCTTTGTCTTCCTCTTCATAATCATCTCCTAAAGAAACTAATCCACCTTCACGGAAACGCATCAAAGCTTGAGTCATTGTATCACATAAATCATCGTTGGCTGCGAAGGGAAATGATGCACATTCTTCAATCATATCGTCGGCAAAAGCCTTTTGTGGTGCCCACACCAAACCTGACTCAAAAATAGGCGCAACTGAATGCATACGAGAATGTTTGTCTTGTCCTCTTGATGGAGTGTAATTGACGACAGGAATCCCAAGCCTTCTAAGCTCGTGTGTGAGTGGAGTACCTGAAGCTTTAGCTTCTATTAACACCATATCTGGTTCCCAATATTTATATTCATCCATAGCGGTCTTTTTCAAATCTGGAAAATCCCACCTGCCTTTCTGACAATCCAAAAGAATAATCGAATCTGGGGCATCCTCTGTAGGTCTAAAAACCCCCCAAGTGCTAATAGCGCTATAGTCAGCAGTCTGTTTCTTACTGAACGCTGTATCATATGATTGAATAATATATTGTACATTAGGAAGTGAGTCATGTGTCCATTCATTCCACCATTCACGCTTAATAATTGAACCCTCTTCAGCCGTTGGTGTCTGCATCCATTGAGCATTCCATTTAATATTAGGTAGAGAAGCTTTAACTTTAAGCAATTCATCAATAGGCCAAAACTCAGGCCATAACGGTTTTTCGGTATCAGGAAATATAGCTGGAAACTCTATTACTTCCCATTGATCTGCTAAAGGTTCTTTTTGAGCATCTAATAATTTTTGAGTTAGATCTATCTGACTCCATCTAGTCATAACTAAAACTATTGCTCCCTTAGGTTGCAAACGTTGTCGTGGTCCAGATGTGTACCATTCCCAAGCATTTTCCATAGCCGTTAAACTTAAAGCATCTTGTTCTGAGTGCGGGTCATCTATTATAAGTAAGTCTGCACCTCGACCTGTAATAGCTCCCCCTACACCTGCAGCGAAATACTCACCACCTTTATTTGTTTCCCAACGACCAGCAGACTTGGAATCTGCCGATAAATCTACTTGAGGAAAGATAGCTGAATATTCTTCAGTATCCATTAAGTTTCTAACTTTACGACCAAACCTAACAGCAAGTTCTCCAGTATGGGTTGTTTGCATAATTTTTTTATTAGGGTACTTACCCATAACCCAAGCAGGAAAGTAAGTAGAAGCAAATTCAGACTTAGTATGTCTTGGTGGCATGTTGACAATTAAACGGTTAATTTTGCCAGTAGCTATATCTTCTAGCTTCTGAGCAAAAATTTTATGATGTCGACCGCAGATAAATTCAGGCCATATGTGCTCGATAAAATCCATAAAACCTTCTTGGCAGGTTTCTTGATTTTTAAGAACTTCTAAACGTTCTTTTAGTAGCAGCGCCTCTCTAAGCTCGGCATCTGATAAGCTTTGTAATGTCATAAATTATTTAATAATCTATCTATATTAGCTGATCCCCCATACTTGAATGCTTTAATTCTTTTACCTTCTTCTTTTATTGCTTGTCTGATAGGCTCTAAATCAATTTTAATTGATTCTGGAACTAAAACTTTTTCCATTTCATCTGTTTCTTTATTTAAAATCTCCCTTGTAGTTTTCTTGTATTCAAGCGAATCTTTAGGCACATCTAACTCTTTAAGTACCTTTTCAGTTTCTTTAGCCATTTGATGATAGTGCGCATTAATAATTTTTTCGCTTTTGCCCCCTTCTCTGATTAATATCTCTTGAGGGTATACAGTAAGATAATCTAAATCATTATTTTGCGCTGCTGAATTTATTAAGTTTCGAGTTGTTAAAATTTCTGGTTTTGATGATACATCAGTAGCATAAGGATCTTTTAAAAATAGTTCTTGATTTCTTAAATTTATAGCTTCGTTAGATTTAATGGTACTCTGATTAAGTTTATCAATTATGTCGTCTAAAGTTTTTTCACCCTTTACTGTAAAAGAAAGTGGGTCAGTTTTAGTGCCTATAAGAAGTTCAGGGTTAAACTTAAACTTAAAATTGTCGTATGGCAAACCCAAATAATCAATTTCTGTTGGATCTAATAGTTTTGGGTCAAGAGCATTTCCTAAATCTGGATTATACTCTATCCCCGAATAAGTGCCTTTTAATTTTGGTGATCCTTCTATTGTGTCTGTACGAGCTCTTAAAAATTTAAAAATATTTTCTAGTCCAGTTGGCATTACAAATTCAGATACTTTTCCAGCTGCTATTTCTCTTAATTCAGTATTAGCTATTGCCTTATCTGGAGCCAATTCTTTTATTTTTTTCTCAAGTGTATCTGAAGCTGATTGGTGTTCTAATTCTAAAAGATTAAGTTTTGTGCCTTCTTCTTTTGTTAGTTTAGTGCTAATACTTTTAGGGTCAATTTCAGCAACTAACCTTGGACTTGTATCCGCACTAAACGTATCGTCAAACCTACTATACTTTAATTCATTTATTTCTTTAGCAAGTTTATTTGTTTTATCAAGAAGAGGTCCAAGTTTTTTTTCAATTACATCTACGGTAGGTGGTTTTAAAAATTCTTCTTTACCATCAAATAAATAAGGTGATTGCCTTTGTCCATCAATCATTCTTTTTTTTGAAATTTTGCCTACTTTCTTCACATAATCAGGCTGAACTCTGTTAACCCTCAGTTCATTACCTAAAGATGTGTTTCGAACATCAGTAGAATCCATTGAATAATAGTCAGGGTAGCGAAGTATCTCATCATTAGGTGGAGCATTTCCACTACGCTTAATATAATGTAATCCAGCAAGGTCATTTTTACCTGGATCAACACCATCAATTCTATAAACTCTTTGTGTTTCTAAATCATCAATAATATCTCCGTACCCAGGAGATGCAAAATGTTCCCGAGGAACCTCTTGAATATTGAATAAATCTTTTTGGTTTCTTGCCAAATATGCATCAAATGCATTAGGCGGTATCTTGCCTTCAGAATACTCTGGAAGCGCTTTAAAGTAATCTTTAAATTCTTGGCTTATTTTTCCGTTATCATCAATAACTTTTAAACCTCTAAGCTCTCCTTCATATCTAGGATTATGTTTTTTTATTTGAGATATTAAACTTTCTATATTTTTTGGGTTATCTGGGTTAGGTAAATTTTGAAGAAATTCTCTAGTGCCTGATATTAACCCAAAACCAGAGGAAGGGGGTCCCTCTGTAATTGCTTTAAATTCCATATTTTCCATATCAACTGGACGAATTTCTGGTCTAGTTCCTGCATATTCATTTGCTCTTGGATCGTCTATTCTTGCAGATGAAGATCCGCCACCCATATCGTCTGCCGTTCTAGCAGCTCTACCTATACCATTAACTCCAATCTTAGCCACATCTCCTACTGCGCCCAAAAAAGGAATAGTAGAAAGTCCTGAAAGTCCTGAAAGTAAATAATTACCTAAACCACCAAGAACATCATCTTCTTCAAAACGCTCACCACCTCTAGTACCAAATTCCTGAGTTTCAAAAACTGCAAGTGCGTCACCCACACCAGGGGCTAAACTAACTGCTAATTGATCAACAAGTGGGAGCTCTTCAAAAATACGGTAAGCTTCTCTATTCTTACCCTCATCAATTAAGGATTGTATTTGGTCTATTTTTTCTTTTACGGGAGCTAAAGCTTCTGCTCTTTTAGCTTTATATTCTTTTAAAGTTTTAGATAACTTGCTTTTTTTAGGTCGAGTGTCTTCTACTCCAAACATGTTTAATCATCACTAAGGTTTTTTATTGGGCTTGATAGTTCGTCTATAAGCATCTGAATCTCTTGGTCACTAAGTTCTCTGCCCGCCATACGTTCCATTAGCATGCGATCTCTATCTGATATAGTCCTACCTGGACCCATTGCTGGAGCTGGTACATCCTCATCATCAAAGAAATAGTCAAGAGCTAATCCTGAACCTAAGCCTAACATTAATGATGGTAGTGAAAATTTGGGTGCTTTTGATCCTAGCTTAAGAAGATCTTTAATACGGCTTTTAAAAGTATTTTGTGGTACTCCTTGAGAGATTTGAGGAATCATCCGAGATCCTCTGTCCATTTTATACCCAGACTCTGGTCCAACTCTAATTGGTTTATAAGCATAATCATATTTTTTAATCGTTTTCGCCAAATCTTGAGCAAGTTTACTAGTGCCTGCTGAAGTGCCGCCTGCAAGTATTCCTCTTGATTCTCTAATTACTCTAGCTATTTCTTCTGCGCTGTTTTTGTTAAGTTTCATTTCTGAAAATAATCTCATTTCCATATTATTAAGCTCACTACCAACTAGTTTCATAACTACATCATATGTACTAAAAGGGCCACCATTCGCATATGAAGCTAAACCACCCATTTCATACCCCATTTTTTTAACTACTTCAGGAGCTTCTTTTGCCAAAGCTTCAATACCTTCATTAGGATATTTTTCAGCTTCGCCACCACCCTTCATACTTAAAGGTGCCATTTGAAATGGAGATCTTGGTTTAGGCATATTGAAACCGTAGCCTGGATTTCTTGGCATTATATCTGACCTCATTCCACCTGACTGATCGGAAGGTAAGCCTGTACCCCCTGGTTGCATATAATCTGGCAGCAACCCAACATTAGCCATATTACGACCTTGGGCTTCTGCTATAGAAGGTGGAGCCATTCTCTTACGAGGAAGCATGCCACCCATTATTCCGCCACCCATAAATGGGCTAACCGTACGATAAGGTAGTCCACCCCTCATATTTTGGGCGTTATTAAATCTGTTCCTTCTGTTGAAGTTATTACTTAAACCTGAGAAAAATGACATTTTTTGATTATATACTAATTCCTAAACTGTTGTCTTCTTCTGAAAATAATCTTTCAGCAAATTCTAATTGCTCAATAGTAATTCCAAGTTCAGAAAGCATTTGCATAATCTCTTCTTCGCTAGCACCTTGAGCCATCATTTGTTCAATAATCGCTCTAATCTCCATTAAAGCTTGTTTAGCCGCCATCTTGTCTTCTCCAGATAGATTATTGATTTCCGCTTGTATTTCATCAGGGGCAACCATTCCTGACATTTGTTGATTCATCATTTGTGGATCCATATCGTGATACTAAACATTCTAACTGTTAAAAGCAAGAGGGATGACGCTTACCTTGGTGAAGGAGAAGAGCTAGTAAAAGCGAAGTAAACGCCATTCCCAAAATAAAATATAACATATATACCCCCATATGGGACCCTTTCTAAAAAATGAAATGTTCGTATGAGAGAAATGTTGTGTAAAGTATAGTGTATATACCCCGTAGGGCAAATAGGGTGTCGCTGATCCGAAAACCCCGATCCAAATCCCGACCATCTCACCAATAGAGTCCCAAAAAAAAAGGACGACCGAAGTCGTCCCTTAAGGATGATACCTTTGATTAGTTATCCATCTAGCATTCCCCCTCTATCTTCGAACTCTGCCTCAGCTTGTTGCTCGGCAATATACCTTTGGGTATCTTCGATAGCTTGGTTAGCTACTTCTTCATTCCACTCGCCATTCTCAATTAGGTGGCGACCGTTTATCACTAAGTCTTGCAACTCAGTTTCGTGTCCTGGGATTTTATTCCCATTCTCGTCTATTATTTGAAAATCTAATTTCTTCATAATTCGTTCTCCTTAATTAGTATTAGACTACATCTAGTAAACAAAGTCAAGGTTAGAACAAAAATAAACCATCTTTTTTTTCAACGAGAAAAGTGGCCACACTTGCCAGGGAATCCAGGGAGAACTCTGACGATACACATCAACCTGGTAGTGTGACCTTAAGTGTTTGGCGATCCATTTCAACTCCCGATTCCGACCTTTATACGTGATCCCGACTCACCCGATCTGATCTAAAACTATCCCAATTATCAGGATAACTATAAATAATATTACAAACTCCATCATTCTCTCCTGATTATTAAACCTTGTTCTATTAAATCTATAGCGATCCTGCCAAACCTACCTTGAAGTTGCCAAGCCAAACCCGTATCAACTAAATGTTGCCACGCTTGTAAAACTTGATCTTCATCAGTTGGCTCAATAAATCCTTCCGTAATACCTAATGCTGTATAGTTATCCATCAGTCCAACTCCTTCAGCTTCTGTTTAATATCAATCAAACTAAGGCTGCTTAAGTCAACGTGTCCTTTGTCTTCGATAATCTCTACTTCTCCCCTTCGGTATAACTCTCTTAAGTGTTGGTCAAAGTTATTGCCCATCACTTCCTCGTACGTAGCTTTAATTTTATTCTTCATATGCTCTCCTTATTAACAAGGTTACCACGTGTAACTTATAAGTCAAGAACTTTCTTCATTTATTTTTGAGGCTTACCCCAGACGAAAATCTACGGAATTGTCAGCCCAGGTAACCCAGGGATGGTGATCTATTGTGTTAATTACCCCGTAGGGCAAAAAAGCTAGGGCCCCCTTCGGAGCCCCGACATTATCCCGACTAGTCAAGTAACACCATATAAGCTTTTGGCTCATATTGTTTGAACCAATCACAACCTTTGCGTACTAAATCCCAATCGGGCTTGGCCATATATTGCGTCCCTATTACAACATCATATACGGCTACTGCGTCAGCAGGTATTTCTATACTTTCCCCAGAAAATGGGTTTTTAATGGTTTGAGGTTCATTAAAACTATCAACCTCTACTTCGAATGGTAATTCTCTTTTACTCATTTTTTAATTCTCCTTAGCTTTCAGACTACCACAAGTAACCAAGAAGTCAAGCATTAAGTGCTTCTATTTTTTAAACGAAAAAGATCTATCACCTGGCGGATCGTCAGGATCTAGAAGACGTGTCGTCTATTGTGTTATTTAAACTTTTTTTTATTAAGCCGAGAGCCCTAAAAGAACTCCCGACTGTAATCCCGACTTATCTATTCGTTAAGTCTTTGTAATTGTTTTGAGTTATACCAACCCTTTTCAGATTCTGATAATTCATGGCGGTCAGTTCTTCCCCAACCTGTATAGTATCTGAAATAATATCTAATCTCATTGGTTTTTTCGTCTACAGGCATATCGGGATAGTTCCAGTTATAACCCGCTTCCATCTTTGCACACTCTTCACAACAACCCCCATCTCTTAGGCTAGGGTTTCTTGAACTTGTGAAGCTATTAGCACAAACAACTTTTTCACGCAGACAGACTACGCAATCTCTAGTCTTGCAGTTTTCCGAATCATCACAAAAATGTCTCATTTTATTCTCCTCTAATTATTAGTTATCTATTAGTTTACCTACAGTAGTCAATAAGTCAAGAGGAACGAAGAAATAAGTGGTTTAATTTAATCCCCCACATTT
>VTLG01000552.1_pt1 | contig 54898 bp, 67 predicted proteins | sample 4694571 | NCBI WGS metagenome assembly VTLG01 (sample SAMN12604809, study PRJNA352737) | marine metagenome | biome: ENVO:00000447; feature: ENVO:00000209|ENVO:00000569|ENVO:01000036; material: ENVO:00002151; isolation source: viral sequences binned using virsorter ... | reverse complement strand
GGTATACCTGTTGTAAACTTTACACCCAGTAAAGGAAACGATAAGGTAACGAGAGTGCACTCCGTGTCGCCGCTGTTTGAAAGCGGAATGATATGGGCACCGGACGAACGTTGGGCGGACGAGGTTATTGACGAATGTGCGGCATTTCCACATGGCGAACACGATGACCTTGTAGACAGCACCACGCAGGCCCTGATGCGATATCGTCAGGGAAATTTTGTACAATTACCAAGCGATGACTGGGTAGATGACGAGCCGTCTACCTATCTGCGGAGTTATTATGGCTGACGATATTGAACTTTTTGAAAACATGGGTGAAGCTGGCGCGGGTAGTGAATACCCGGAGTTGTACAAATCTAAGTTACCCGCCGTAGTTGACGCTGCGTCCGCAGCTTCCCAGCTTGCACGGACACAGGCTGACGACCCACGGCCCAAGGGACTTCGCAGAGGCCTTGGTTCTTTAAAAAGAGCCCCGTGGATGGCTCTTGCCCAGATGACGTGGGAAAACCTTACGCCCAAACAAAGAGAGGTCGCAGAGCAGTACGGAAAGGAAGCTTACGGAAGTTTTGAAGATGCGTGGAAGGCCGCTTCTGCATGGTCTAAAAGAAACAGGTTTCCGACTGGTGTCGAGGGTGGTCTTCAATGGGTCATGGATCGTCTGGGTTTTTCAGAGCAACCCAGACCTAACACCCATGAAGACTTATCTTTACCGGAACTTATAACTGGATATGCAATAGCCCCTGCAAAAAGAGGTTCTACAAGAAGTGATGCAGTAACTAGGGAAGAACTTGTTAGTCGTCTAAGGTCCGACCCAGAACTGCAAAAAGTATCGCAGAATGCACTAAAGGACTTAGGATATAAAGGCACTATACCATTATTCAGGGTTACTCTTACCCCTGAAGGGGGGTTTAAATCAGAAGGTGTTGTTTCTACGTCCCTTACTCCGGAATCTCATTTAGATACAATTAAGTATTTTACAGAAGGAAAAATCTCTCCTTTCGATATAACTCCTCGTTTAATTAGATATGATGTTCCTATTGAAAAAATTATCGGCTACTTACCTGCTTTTAAAGACCAGATTAAACGTGGAGTAAACAAAGCTGTTAAAGCAAAAGGTATGGGGCAACGAGCCCTCAAAGGTTTTTCTAAAGTAGGGGATCCTGCCAGACATGCTAAAAATTTATTAGACAAAGAAAAAGAGGTTTTGGTGGATGTAACAGGAATTTCCCCTACTTTTATGAAAGTCTTTGACGCTCAGGAATCTAAAGAAACTTTTGTAAACCCTCTTTCCATACGAATGTCACGTATAGAAAAAATAGGCCGAGGCCAGATTAAAACACCAGAAGACTATCGACGGGACATGGGAGGAAACGAGACATATTTTGACTATGAGTCAGCGGGCAAGCTTTTAAGAGACCTTGGTAAGGACCGTTTTCGCCAACTTGAAAACGAGCATATGCAAAAAGAAATTGAGCATTATAAAAAATTCTTTGGGAAGGCCGCAGGCGGTTTCGTAGACAAACCTTTGTATGAAGACGTAAGGATGGTAGGATAGGTTATGGCTGAATCTAAAACCAAGTATGAGTACGGAAGAACTCCGGAAGAAACTGCTCCCGGTTTAATTGGATTTTTTAACATGCTCCGGGGTCCCCTTGTTGATGCGTTTACTCCGGAACGCCGCAAAGTCATTACGCCATCCACAACAACCTACACCAATGTTGATGGGACGTATTTTCCCAGCACAACACCCGGTGTATATGGACCTGTGGAACGTGGCCTTGAATACATGCCCGTGGTTCAAGGAGCAAAATCGGCCTACAACTTCCTTGAAGACCTGATATCTAGTGGTAAAAAACGCGAAGAGACTGCGAAGGCTGTAGGCCAAGGAATTACTACACTACTTGAAGACCAGTATCGCTCTGCCTTAAATGCTGCCATGGGTGGAGGCTTAGAATTTTACGACCCGAAACAAAAACGTGTCGTAAGCTACGACCCTCTGTTAGCTGTAGGCCCTTCCGCTGTAGCAGGTGCGATGTTTCCTGTAAAAGGCGGCGGAGTTGTCGCTGGAATGTTCGCTGGAGTGAAGTCTCCTGTCGCTGACAAGGACGCCCTTAAAAAAGCACAAGAAATGTCTGGAAATGCTTCACGAGACGAAATCTGGCAAGAAACAGGCTGGTGGAAAGATGAAGCCACTGGACAGTGGAAGTTTGAAGTTTCTGATGATGCTGCAAAGGCTGTTGCTTCTAAAAAGTTTACGCCAACGGGAAGAGTCAAAAAGGGCGCAGAAATCACTGTATCAGAAGTTTTAGATCACCCTGAGTTGTTTAAGGCTTATCCTAAAATAGTAACAATAAGCGGAATGTTAAACCAAAGAAGAGACGAGATCCGTAAAGCTACAGAAGAGCTAAGGCAAAGACAAAAAAGAGGGGAGGTATCAGACAAAGATTTTGAAAAAGAGTACAACCTTCTTCAACAACAAGACCGTCAATTAAGAATAGACCTTATAAAGACAATAGGCCAAGAAGGAGGAGGAGACTTTGGTGCCGCAGCAAAAGACAGAGGCCTAAGAGACATAAAATTTGAAAGGTTTACTAAGGGCGGTGGTGGTTCTGTAGCTTATTATAACCCGTATAGAGATGTTTTATCTGTAAAAAAGGGTCCTCCTGCGGTAGATGAAGATCAACTAAAAAACTGGGCTACTTGGCTTCAAAAAAGCAAGGAGTTTAAGTCTAGTATTCTCCATGAACTACAACACGCCATTCAAAAAAGAGAGGGTTGGCAACGCGGTGGTTCTACAGCTCTGCCTTTTAAAAAAGTTTATAATCCAGTTCGTGTGAGGTATGAACAAGCAGCAAAAGCTTATCCGGATCTTTTAGAAGAGTTTACACGACTAGCACAGAGAACTGGTCAAAAAGAATTTGCGCCAGAAAGACAGGAAGAAATAGCACAGATTTTTAAAATTCCAAGAGAGCAGCTTAGGAGATTTGTTTTAACGGCTCCTCCACCTAAATATTTAACCAAATACCAAGTTTATTCACTTCTCGCTGGAGAGGTTGACGCTCGCACTACGGAAAGAAGAGCGGGCATGACCGCAAAAGAACGAAAAGCAAAACCGCCCTGGGTTTCACGACAAGAAGAACTAGACGACCTTAAAGAATTTTACAGAGACGAAAAGTCGGGTTTCAAAGAAGAAGATGTTCTTTTAAGAGAATCTGTTTTACCTAAGAATTATAAAAAAGGAGGCTCTGTCGGCAACTTCGTAGACAAACCTTTATACGAAGACGCAAGGATGGTAGGATAGGTTATGGCTATTAATACACAAGACGTTGTAGACACAGTTTCTGATGCTGTAACAGGTGCTCAATTAGCAAATACGGCGGGCAACTTGGCGGGTATTTCTATGCCGGGTGTTTTTGGAACACTGGCAGGACCTGTGGGCTATGGTATTAAGGCGGTAACAGACATTTATTCTGCAAGCCCTACCAAACCTGGGTTCTTTGGGCGGCTTTTAGATCGTCAGTTGATGCCTCTTCGCAGGCTTGGAATTTTATCAACGTCTCAAGCGGATGACCCTTTTGGTGGATATGGCACAGAAGAAGCGGAACAAGAAGGCGTGGCAGGTATAGACACAGGAGCGGGTGGATATGCCAGAGAAGTTACGGGACCTGTAGATGTTACAGGGTTGACTATTGGCGGCAGTGAATTTGGTTTTGATCCTGACTCTAATCAACGTGGCCCTGATCAAACACAAGTAGACGCAAATATTTCTCGATCAAGATCATTAGCAACAATGGATTGGGATGAGTCAGATCCAGATACAAGCACAGACACCGACACCGACACAGGCGATTTTCAGGATCCCGATGATATTGATTACGGTCACGACGAAGAAGATTGGGCGGACGGCGGGCATGTTCAAAAGTACGCTAACGGAGATTTTGTTAAAAAGAAAGCACCATCTCTTACAGACACCACTGTTACAGAGCTTTTGCTTTTTAAATCAGATCCTTATAACGTGTGGCTTACTGGGGAATCTAGCCCTGATTTTTCCTCTGGAGCCGTTACGTTTGAAGGAAAGGAAGATCTACCAAACCTTAGTCTGTTTGGTTCTGGAGCACCCGAAGGTAAGGGTTATAACAGAACGTATGGTGGTTCTCTTAGAACGGGTCCTTTCGACATTTATGGCACAAAAGGAAAGTTCACCGAAGGCGATTACAAAAAAGGAACAGAAACCTACGGTGCATCAGGCCGAATGCCTGTTGGAAAACGCGGTATAATGACTTTGGGAATTTCTAAAGAAAAAGTAGGAGAAATACTGCAACATTTTAAGGGCAAGGGCGGAAAAAAGCGGTATGACATTGGATACACGGGCCGTGGTGACGGAAGCACGTATGGCGCAACAGGGACCATGGAGCAGGTTAAGGGCGGGCCCAGAACACGAAGCGTACAGGGGTTTTACAACATGCAAAACCCGCTTGGGCTTGGCGGAAACCTAAATGTCTCAGGTTCCTTTGTTAATCCAGAGGCGGGTAAAAACGCCGCAGAGGCCATGTTAAGATACGGCGTTAGGTTTTAAAATGCCTCTAACGAAAAAAGGCAAAAAAATAAAACGCAACATGAGCAAGACTTATGGTAAAAAGAAAGGCACAAGAGTCTTTTATGCTTCCATAAATAAGGGTAAGGTTAAAGGCGCGGAAAGAAAAAGGAGAAGTTAGTATGCCAAACGTGATGGGACGGGAATTTCCATATACTCCCGAAGGCATGGCACAAGCAGAGCAGTACAAACAGGCCATGGGAATGCGCGGCGGTGGCATGATGGGCTTTCGCCCTCTTGGTTACGCTGACGGCAATCTTGTTACTGCCATGGCGCAACGTCCACGAAGAGAAGACCTTGAAGACGAAGGCCTTGACGTATACTTGGGACTTCAAAGTCTTTTGGAAGAGGGAGATAGACAAAAGATTTTAGATTATCTCTATCAAAACGACGGCATAATCCAGAGAGACAGAGAAAATAATCCTTCTCGTTCTGAGTTTTTTGATGGTGTTAAACAGTTTTACAATTATGAACAATATTTTAGAGATTTAATGCAACAACCAGATTCAAACTTTGTTAGAACAGGTATGGTTGGTCAAGATCTTCAGGCCATGGTTGATGAAGGTTTTTATGCTGATCCAACGCCCCAATTGCCCAGCGAGCGTGATGAAGGTTTTTATGCTGATCCAACGTTTCCACCGTTTAGCGATGATCCAACGCTTCCACCGTTTAGCGATGATTTTAGGGATGAAATTCCATACTATAACCCAAACCAGTTAAATCCGTTTTTTAATCCAGACGATATTGAAGTTGCCGATGGCGGTTATATATCCCGTAAGATGAACCGTGGTGGTATAATGAGTTTACGAGGCTATTAGAATGGCTAGAAACCCGCTGCCCAGAAGCAATTTTGGAACAGCATCCCTTGTAGAACGTAGGGATGAAATTCCTCTTGTGGACCTTGAAGAGGGAAGCGAGACTGAAGTTGCTGTAGAAGACGCTTCGGTCATTGAAGCACCGGGACTTAACATAGAACTTGAGGACGATGGTGGCGTTGTCATTGATTTTGACCCACGGTCCATGGTCCAAGGTTCAGATGATTTTTATGCTAACCTTGCAGAAGGGTTGGATGAACGGATTTCAGGGGCCGTTGCAGCAAATTTGTTAGAGCAGTACGAAGCAAACAAGAACGGGCGTAAGGAATGGGAAGATGCTTACCGCACCGGACTGGAGCTTCTTGGTTTTAAGTATGAAGAGCGTTCAGAACCTTTTCGAGGTGCTACAGGTGTAACGCATCCGCTTTTGGCAGAGGCTGTTACACAGTTTCAGGCACAGGCTTTTGGTGAGTTGCTTCCTTCCGGAGGTCCGGTTCGCACTGAGATAGTGGGTAAAACAACACCTGATATAGAAGAGCAGGCAGATCGTGTACGTCATTTTATGAATTATCAGATCACTTGTGTAATGAAAGAGTACACACCTGAATTCGATCAAATGCTGTTTTACTTACCGCTATCTGGATCTACATTTAAAAAAATCTATTACGATGAATTCCTTGGAAGAGCGGTAAGTAAATTTGTTCCGGCGGAGCAGTTGGTTGTTCCCTATACGGCAACAGATTTGGAGACTGCCGAAAATGTAACGCACGTTATTCAGATAACGGAAAACGAGCTTCGTAAAAAACAGATTGCAGGTTTTTATAGCGACATACCTGTCCGTGCAGATCAGACAGATCCGTCAGATATCCGTGAAGAAATGGACGACATTTCTGGAGTAGAGCCCAGTTACCTTGATACAGATGTTACACTTCTCGAATGCCACGTTAATTTGGATCTTGAAGGGTACGAAGACACAGATAGCTCAGGAGAACCTACAGGAATTAAGCTTCCTTATGTTGTGACCGTTTCTGAAAATAACGGTAAGGTTTTGAGCATTCGCCGCAATTATAATCCAGATGATTCGGAAAAGAAAAAGACACAGTATTTTGTGCATTTTAAATTCTTGCCGGGATTTGGTTTTTATGGTCTTGGCTTGATACACATGATCGGCGGTTTAAGTCGCACGGCAACCGCCGCACTTCGTCAACTTATTGATGCAGGCACTCTTTCCAACCTGCCTGCTGGATTCAAGGCCCGTGGCTTGCGTATACGCAATGATGATGACCCCCTGTCGCCGGGGGAATTCAGAGATGTAGACGCCCCAGGAGGTGCTATTCGGGATTCCTTGATGTTGCTTCCCTACAAAGGCGCAGATCAAACCCTCTTCCAGCTAATGGGTTTTTGCGTAGAGGCTGGACAACGTTTCGCAGCCACGTCCAATCTTCAAGTAGGTGACGGCAACCAGCAGGCAGCAGTTGGTACAACCATTGCTCTTTTGGAGCAAGGCGCAAAGGTTATGTCTGCAATTCATAAACGGTTGCACTATGGGCAAAAAGAAGAATTTGATCTTTTGGCAAAAGTTTTTGGTCAATATCTGCCCCCTGAATATCCTTATGATGTTGTTGGTGCAGAACGAACAATAAAAGCGGAGGATTTCGATGATAGGGTTGACGTTGTTCCCGTGTCAGATCCAAACATCTACTCAATGGCGCAAAGAGTCACACTTGCTCAGACGGAGCTTCAACTGGCGCAGTCTGCTCCGGATATGCACAACCTGCACGAAGCGTTTCGTCGCATGTATAGGGCAGTTGGTGTCAAAGATGTAGATTCTCTTCTTAAACCTGTAGATGAAGGTGATCCGGTTCCAAAAGATCCAGCAGTAGAAAATTCTGAATCTCTTGACAACTTGCCTCTGGTGCCTTTTGAAGGTCAGAACCATGACGCTCATATTATGGCACATCTGGTTTTTGGTTCTTCTCAAATAGTGGCGCAAGTTCCCCAAGTTGCTATGGCGTTACAAAAACACGTCATGGAACATGTTTCTCTCAAATCTAAAGAACAGGTTTTTGCACAATTTTCTCAACAGCTTCAAGGACAACCGCCGAGTCCAGAACAGGCCTTGGAAATTGAAGCCGCAGTTGCTAATCTTATTGCACAAGGAATGCAGGAGGTGAAAGCTCTCAGTGCTCAGATAAGTGGTCAAGGTCAAGAAGGACCTGATCCGTTGATAGCTTTAAAAGAACAGGACTTGCAACTACGCGCTCAAAAAGATCAGGCAGAACTTCAGCTAGATCAGGAAAGATTAAATCTTGAGCGACAAAAAGCAGAAACAAATGCTCAACTTGGCGCAGAAAGAATCCAGACAACGGAGGATATAGCACAAGCGCGTATTCAAGCTGCTAAAGAGCGCGAACTTATGAAACAAAGGCAAGAACAAGGCCGTAATTAGGAATAGGAGAAGATCATGGCTGAAGGAAAAATTCGTGAAGGGATTGAAGTAAAAGATCAAGGCTTCGTTCCCTATAACGGTCCTAAAAATGAAAATACCCCAAGCATTGCCAAAGCTAAAAAAGTTAAGGGAATGAAGAAAGGTATGGGTGCTGCTCTAAGGGGCGGTAAATATGCAAACTGTTAAGGAGGAAAGCATGGTTGTTGTAAATTGGGTAACAGATCGTATGAAAGAGCCGTCAAGTTACGCTGCGGCTGGTGCTATTGTTATGGGCGTTGGAGTTATTTTTAGCCAGCCTCTTTTAATTTGGGCTGGTATAGTCGGTGGTGGTATCGGCTTTATTCTTAAAGAAAAGGGTGTAATGTAAAGGTGCCCTACGGTGTCAAAAAAACTTCGCATACAAGCTGCCGTTTTAGTCGGATCTATTCTGGCTATAGGCAGCTTGTTGCCTGTTTACGCCACTGATACCGTTACAAACACAACAGTCAGTAATACTGTTAGTTCTTCTTCAAACACCGTTAGTTCTTCTTCAAACACTGTCAGTAATACGACAGCTTCAAATACAGTATCCAGCAACACAACAGGAACCACTGTTGTTGATAAGGCTCCCTCTACAGCTTCCTCCCCTTCGGTGGTTGTTAACAATTCTGATGTCTGCGTCTCCGGAGTTAGCGGGGCTGTACAGACTTCCGTTTTTGGAGTTAGTGGCGGAACAACAGTACGAGACAAAAACTGTGAACGACTAAAGCTGGCCCGTAGTTTATACGGGATGGGTCTTAAAGTTGCCGGAGTGTCTCTTCTTTGTCAGGATGTGCGAGTCTTTGATGCCATGATGGAGGCTGGGACACCTTGTCCCTACGAAGGCAAGATAGGAACACAAGCCAGAGCATCATGGTTGCAAAATCCTATGAAATCCCCTGAAGGAAGCAGAATACAGTTGGCTGCTATAAAAAAAGCAGAAATAGAAGAACAAAAAAGATTAGAAGCAGAAGAAAATAAAACCGAGGAGGGTGACACTACACCATGACACGGATTTTATTTACGCTTTTAGGATTAGTTTACATCACATTGCTTGGAATAGGTGTGTACGTTGGTTCTTTGATGGTTTTAACTATTGCTAAATCAGAAGACCTTACTACGTCAAACCTAACTCCAGGTATGGAAAATTTTACACGCAGTGGCGGAACCTCCGTAGGTCAAGGATGGGGGTGTAGTTCAGGGCAATATTGCACTTCTGGAACAAACGAAGGTGGCGGAACGTATTCGTCAACTTTTGATGTGCCGCTGACGGAAGCAGAAGTGCGCCAAGGTTTTACGTTAAATAGCGGAATTACAGTCAACAGCCACTCTTCAAATAGCCGACTAGCATCCTGTACTAATGGTGTTCTTCAGTCTGGAGATTGCCGTGATATTTTTAAACTTACTATAACGTTAAAAGATGGAAACACTGTTGTTGAAACTTTTATCCATCAGGAAGAGCTAGATTGGACAGGTATCGCAAATTTTACATATTCCGATACAGTTGCTTCAAACAGCTACGGTGTTCTGTCCGGGGTTCTTTCTCTTTACGGAATAGACGCGGGGTATCCAGTAGGTTACTATGGACCGCAGTTTTCTGATCCAAGTCTCACAATAGATTATCAGACAGCATTGGTTGTTGAGGATACAACAACGGTAATAAATGATGTCATACAAACGGAGACCGAAACGACCATCATGGATGTGGCTACTATGGAGCCTGAAGTTGTTCCTGTTACAACGACAATAGTCTCGACAACTCTCCCGGTGTTTCAAACATATACAACCTCAGAGCCGACAGAAACACAAACTTCCGTTGTAACTCCTGTTGTTACTACACCAGTAACGACAACGGCTTCTGTGTCTGAAACAACAATAGAAGCCCCTGTTGTTGAGCCAGCGGCACCCGCTGCACCTACGATTGCTCCGGTAGCTCAACAAACGGAAACTCAACAGACAGAAACTCAACAAGCAGAAGCTCAAATAGAAAATACTATTGAATCTACTCCTGAGCCTACTTCTCAATCCGTTTCTGAACCTAACACCCCTAAACCAGAACCTGTTTCTAAAGAAGTTGCAAAAGGACGACCACAAAAAACAAAAGGGAAAACAAAAACACCACGTAAAACAGTAACTACAACAACGACAACAGTTGCTGTTCCTGTTGTTGTGACTCCAGCGGTTGCTGCTCAAACAGTTGTTAACAATATTGCGCCTTCTCAAAAGTATGGAAACAACGCTCAAACGGTTACATTAGTCGCTATGGGGATGATTGCTAATAATAGAGGGTTGTTTAAAGGAGCGACAATTCCTGATGCACCCAAGTTTTTTAACAATTCTTCTGTTCCTGATGGACCCAGCATGGTTGATCACATGACAAACTATCAGGTATTTGGGCAGTCTAACGGGTTGCACAATCAACTTGTTGAGAGTCAATGGAGTAAATAATGGCTGAAGTGGAAGTAGGCGGTATTAAATTTAAGGGCGGTAAGCTAGTTGTAATTTTTACTCTTATATCTACACTTGGCGGTGGTCTTTGGGCTGGATTTGAATTTTATAAAGATTACATGGACATGCGTGAAAAGATAGAGAGCTATACGGCTCCTGATCTGAGCGAATTTGATAAGAAGCTGGCTGTAATGAACAAGACGATGGGTGCTTTAACAAAACAAATGGACTCTGTGCGTAACCGGGTGGGAGAAGTGCAACAGATCGTGAGGGATACTCGACAGGATGTGCGTAGCGATGCAACGAAACTTTATGCAGGTATTTCTGCCGTGGACCGTCGATCAAGAACTCTGGATGCTGAAACCCGGTCAGCGTTAAGACAAGCAGAAAAGAACATACGGGATATTACGGATTCTGCTTCTAGTCGTTTTGACGCCAAGATAAATGGGATAGACTCAAAGCTGAATACTTTTGAAAAGCGTCAAGATAAGAAACTTCGTGATGCTTTAAATAACCCGCTGCTTAAAAGATAGGTGTGTAATGGCTCAGAAAAAACTAGAAAAAGACAGTGAATTTGAAGAATTAGATCTCGACGGTGACGGCATTGTTTCTGATCAAGAAATAAAAGCCTTGGAAGCAATCGAAATGCGAGAAAAAATGGATGCTCAACGGCAGATGGCTTGGATTTCTCTTATTGCTATGATTTTTTTTACAATGGCTGTGTTTCTTCCAATATTCCCTGATTCAAGGATTAAAGCATTAGCTGACTTGTTTGGTTTATTTTACATTGGAATGGCTGGCGTTGTCGGAGCGTTCATGGGAATGACGGCCTACATGAGTGCTAAGAAATAAATGATGGTAAAGATATATATCTCTATTTTTGTTATTGGTATAACCGGAAGTATGGCTTACGGCGGTTACTATTACTATAAGGACACGCAAAACCGGATTAAAATCCTAACGGAAAATACAGCAAAACTGGAAGCCGCAAAGAAAATACAAGACAACACTATAAAGGTTTTAAAAGCGGATGCCGAGAAATATCAAAAGCTAAACAAGGAGCTTACTACGAACTTACAAGACGCTGAGAAGTACAGAAACAAACTTATTAGCAAGTTGAGGAAGCATAATCTTAGTCGATTAAGTCAACAGAAGCCAAAATTGGTAGAAAAGAAGATAAATCGTGGAACACAAAAGCTATTTGACAGTTTTAAGCGCATTACTACTGTCCCTGCTGCTCAGTAGTTGTAGTACTTGGGATAAGTTAAAGCGTGTAGAAGTTAAAACGGTAGAGGTAGATCGCGTCATCCCAACGCAGAACAGGCCGCGCCAGCTTGATTTGAACAATATAACTTGGTTCGTTGTCACAGACCAAAATTTTGATGAATTTAGAAGACGTTATACAAAACAGAACGGCAGTTTTTTGTTTTATGCTATGAGTGTCAGAGATTATGAAACACTTGCTCTTAACATGGCAGAAATAAAACGTTATATTGAACAACAAAAACAAATTATAGTTTATTATGAAAAAGCAGTAGCACCTAAACCGAAAATTGATAAAACAAGGAATTGAACATGTCCGAAGTGACCGTATATGTTATTCTGGTTGTGATGTTTTTACTAAACCCCGCAGACAGGGGTGGTTTGGATGCAGTCGAAATTCTTAGTGCAGATGGAAAGCCTCTTGTTTTCCAAACTGAGGATAGTTGCTATAAGTATGTAGATAAAAATAGCAGTGCTTTAGTTTATTATGCTATGGAAAACTTCAAACCAAAATCAACATTGGTTAGAGCCATAGTTTGTACACAACGGCAGATAACAGAAATTTAAATGGCTAAAAGAAAAGAAAAAGCTATACGGCGCACTACTACAGGTAAAGGTGCAAATTATCGTAAGACCAGCAAAGGTGCTGGAATGACAAAGAAGGGCGTTGCTGCATATCGCAAAGCTAATCCTGGTTCTAAACTTAAAACAGCCGTTACAGGGAAAGTTAAAAAAGGTAGCGCAGCAGCTAAACGCAGAAAAAGTTATTGTGCGAGATCTGCGGGTCAACTAAAGAAAAGCTCTGCAAAAACGAGAAACAATCCCAACTCCCGCATAAGACAAGCTCGTAGAAGGTGGAAGTGCTAATGGCAAAATTAACTACTCGTCAAACAAATGCTCTTAAAAAACACTCAAAGCACCACACGTCAAAGCATATGACATACATGAAAAACAGAATGTCGCGAGGCGATACTTTTACACAAGCGCACAACAAAGCTATGAAAAAGGTTGGAAAATGAAAAAAGGTCTGTATGCGAACATTCACGCAAAAAGAAAAAGAATTGCAAAAGGCAGTTCTGAAAAAATGAGAAAACCCGGCTCTAAAGGAGCCCCTACTGATGCAGCGTTTAAAAAAGCTGCTAAAACCGCTAAAATGAAGAGCGGTGGTATGGTAACTCGTGGTTGTGGAGCTATGATGCCCGGAAAACGCAAAAACTTTAAGGTGGCTTAGAATGGATGGTATTCTTTTAGCTGAACATCTTATTAAATCTATAAAAGAACGTAGAGAACGAATTTCAGAAATGTTAACAGGTGGAACTGTAAAAAATATAGAAGAATACAAGCAAATGGTTGGCAACATCGAATCTTTAGATTATATAGGACAGGAGTTGAGAGAAATCTTAGAAAAGGCGGATTAATGACTAAAAAGTCTGAGCTTGTCAAAGACATGGAAGACAATCTTGTTTCTATAAAAGAAGCGTATGTAAAACCGGAAGAAAAAGTACTAGACCCAAGTAAGTTGGACGGAAACTCTCTTTCAAGAATGCCAGAGCCAACTGGTTGGAGAATGCTTATTCTTCCTTACCGAGGGAAGGGTAAGACAGAGGGCGGTGTTTTACTTCCAGATGCTGTTGTTGATCGTGAATCAGTAGCTACTGTTTGTGGTTATGTTTTAAAAACAGGTCCTCTTGCATATAAAGACAAAGATAAATTCCCCGGTGGTGCTTGGTGCAAGGAAAGAGATTGGGTTATTTTCGGGCGTTATGCGGGAGCCCGATTTAGAATAGACGGAGGAGAAGTCCGCATATTAAATGATGATGAGATCATAGCGGTTATACAGGATCCCGAAGACATCCTGCATTTTTAACATGGAGAGGTAACCATGCCTGAGCAAGAAGAACTGGTTGTAGATTTACCTTCTGAAGGTAATCCTGTTTCTATAGACATTGATCCAGATGTAGTGCAAGAAGTAGAAGCACAAGAATCCAATGTTCAAGTTGAAACAGAACACGAGGATTATAGTAAAAAGGTCAAAAAACGTATTGACAAACTTACTAAAAAAGCACGAGAGGCTGAACGTCAACAAGACGCCGCCTTGCAATTTGCAAAAAACGTGCAGGCAGAAAACCACGAACTCAGAAACAGAGTTCAAAACCTAGACCAGGGTTATGTTGCAGAATATGGAGACCGAATAGCAACGCAGTCAGAAGCGTTACAACGCGACATGGAAAATGCTATAGCAACCAGTGATACCGCAGCGCAGGTTGAACTTAACAAGAAAATGGCTCAATTAGCCATTGAAGAAGAAAGAGTTAAAGCCGCAAAATTACAGCAGGCTCAATCCTATCAGCAAAATCAGGCTCCTGCACAGCAGCCCATGCCGCAGCCAATGCCTCAACAGGCTCCGGCTAGGCCAGATCCAAAAGCTGAAGACTGGGCTTCGAAAAACGAGTGGTTTGGAGAAGACGAGGCAATGACTTTTGCAGCGTTTGGTATTCACAAGACTTTAGTAGAAGAAGAAAACTTTGACACAGAGTCTCCAGAGTACTACGATGAGATAGATAAAAGAATACGGGAAGCGTTTCCTCACAAGTTTAACGGAGAAACGTCTGCTTCCGTTTCAGAAAGCCGTCGTCCTCAACAGGCCGTCGCTTCTGCAACACGTTCCAGTGGTACTGGGCGCAAAACAGTAAGGTTATCTCCTAGTGAAGTAGCAATAGCTCAAAAACTAGGGGTTCCTCTTGATGAGTACGCGAAATATAAACGCTAGGAGAAGGTAATGACTGAAGAAACAATTGATCGGACTCCTCGCGCTTCCAAGACTAGAGCAAACAGATCTGCTCGTAAGCCTTGGAGCCCACCGTCCCTTTTGGACGCGCCCCCTGCACCGGAGGGCTTCACACATAGATGGATTCGTTCCGAAGTTAGAGGATTCGATGACCGAAAAAACATTTCTGCCCGAATGCGTGAGGGCTGGGAGTTAGTTCGGAAAGAAGAATACCCGGATTTCGAGGCTCCAACCATCGAAGGTGGTAAGTATGAAGGTGTTTTTGGTGTTGGAGGGTTGTTGCTGGCTCGTATACCAGTAGAAATCGTTGAAGAACGCAAAGAGTATTTTGAAAAGATGAATTCTGATGCTATGCAAGCGGTTGACAACGATCTATTCAAAGAGAACCAGCATCATTCGATGGCAATTCAGAAACCTGAACGCCAATCGCGTGTTACATTCGGAGGTCCTAAATCTTAGGGCCTATTGTTTTAAACCTTTTGCTTGAAGGAGCAAGAAATTATGGCTAATACCAACGGAAAGTTTGGTTTGCGCCCCCTAAGTAAGCAGGGTGGTGCGGCTAACTCCACAGGTATGTCCAACTACTCAATGTATGAGATTGCGAACGGCAACACAAATAAGCTTTATCACGGAGAGCCCGTGATACCGCTTTCTACTGGCTATATCGACGCCCCCGGCGCGGCTGCTGGTGGAACGGTAGGCTTTTTGGGTGTCTTTCAAGGTTGTGAGTACGTTTCGAGTACCACTGGAAAACCTATTTGGAGTAACACATGGCCCGGTTCTGGGGCTGATAGTAACCATCCAGTCAAGGCGTATGTAAACGATGATCCTATGCAGTTATATGTAATTGCAACGGATGCTTCGTGGACTAGTAAAGCTACGGCCCGTGCCGCTGTCTTTGCTAACGCTAATGGCTCGACACTAATTACTGGTGATGACACTTCTGGTTTGTCTTATGGTCGTCTAGCAATCAGCACGATTGCTACTACTGCCGCCCTACAGTTTAGGATTATGGGTTGGGTAGAAGACGCGGCAAACGAAGATTTTTCAGCAGCCGGAGTTGGTGCAATTGTCAGGTTGAATAACCACTTCAATAGTAATAACGGTGCTATTGCTGCTGGTACACCTTCAACCACTGGCGTATAGGAGGGTTGAGAAATGGCTATAAGTAGAGCACAACTTGTAAAAGAGTTGGAACCCGGCCTGAACGCATTGTTCGGTTTGGAGTATGATCAATATGATCGTGAACATGAGCAGATATTCTCAATGGAGAGTTCTGACCGTGCTTTTGAAGAAGAGGTGATGCTTTCCGGTTTCGGAACGGCACCTACCAAATCTGAGGGTACGGCAGTGTCGTTTGACGATGCTCAAGAAGTGTACACGGCTCGTTACACGATGGAGACAATTGCTTTAGCGTTCTCTATCACGGAAGAAGCTATTGAGGATAACCTTTATGATCGACTTGCAAGTCGTTACACAAAGGCTCTTGCTCGTAGTATGAGCCAGACAAAGCAAGTTAAAGCCGCTGCGGTTCTTAACAATGCTTTTGACAGCACATACACTGGAGGAGATGGAAAAGAGCTTTGTGCTACTGACCATCCTCTTGCAAGTGGCAACACTTTCCGTAACGAACTTTCAACAGCAGCGGATCTTAACGAGACCAGCTTAGAGCAGGCTCTGATAGATATTGCAGGTTTTGTTGATGAGCGTGGCTTAAAAGTAGCAGTGCGTGGTACTAAACTGGTTATTCCAAAAGAACTCCAGTTCACCGCAGATCGGCTTCTTGAATCAACGCTTCGTCCGGGTTCTGCGGATAACGACGTTAACGCAGTCAGGAACATGGGAATGCTTCCTGATGGATACGCCGTTAACCACTTCCTGACGGACACTGATGCCTTCTTCATTATGACAGATGCACCAAACGGCTTGAAAGGTTTTAACCGGACAGCCGTGAAGACATCTATGGAAGGTGACTTTGACACTGGAAATGTACGATATAAGGCTCGTGAACGTTATGCGTTTGGTTGGTCTGATCCTCGTGGCATTTTTGGTTCACCAGGAGCGTAGTAAAGCGTAACGGGGGAAGGTTTTCCTTCCCCCACTTTATCTGGGATTAATAGCTCTAGCGACTGCCCCAGCAGACTCTTACAAGACGCTAGAACGAAACCTTTGTAAGGAGGAAAGCCAAAATGGCTAATACAACCTTTAATGGTCCAGTCAGATCTGAAAACGGTTTTGAACAAATTTCTGTTACCGCAGGAACTGGAGCAGTCACCACTAATTTAGACATAGATACCAGCGGCAACCTTGTCACCACTGGTTATGTTTCGTCATACGACAACGTCGTTTCTATTGAAGATGCAACTTACTCAGTTGAATCAACTCAATCTGGTGCCGTATTTACCCTTAATCGTGCAGCAGGTATTGTTGTTACGCTACCAACGGCGGCGGCAGGACTTCACTACACTTTTATTGTAGGAACTACCTTTACCGGAGCCGGACAGATTAATACGGACAATGCCAGTGATCTTTATTCTGGTTTTGCACAAGTTTTTGATCCAGCAACGGCTGGGGACACCAACACCTTTATTCCTGATGCAAGTGATGACGACACCATTGATCTTGGTACGGCAGCACAGGGTTGGCTCGTTGGCGGCATCATCCGTTTGAAAGCAACCACGGCTGCTGTATGGCATTGTGAAGCCTTCCTCCACGGTGACGGTACATTAGCTACACCATTTGAATAAGTGGGAGAGTGAACTATGGCTGATGCTGTAACAGCGACCACTGTAATAGATGGTCCAAAATCTGCGGTCATTTATTGCACCAATACAAGTGATGGAACTGGCGAGTCTGCTGTTACAAAAGTAGATGTTTCAGCTTTGTCTTCACTTCAAGATGGTACTGCGTGTACAGGAGTTCGTATTCAGAAAATAGTGTTCACTAATGTTGGTATGGGCGTCAAAATACTTTGGGACGCCTCTACTGACGTTATAGCAGCACAATTACCTGCTGACTACTCTGACACGCTTGACTATTCTGACTTGAGCGGTCTTCCAAACGTTGCTGCTTCCGGCGGTAATACAGGAGACATACAGTTTACAACAGTGGGGCATAGCAGTGGTGATACCTACTCTATTGTTCTCCATTGTTTAAAACAGTATTCATAGGATTGTAACAATGTCAGATGATCTTAGCCGCAAAAATGAGCTAGACATCTTGGAGTTGCGTGGAGAAATAAAGTTGTTAGGCCAGAAAATGGATACCATCAAAAACAATGACTTGCATCACTTGCAAAAATCTATTGATGGTATTCAAAAAGTTTTATGGGCTGTTGGGTTACTGGTTTTAAGTCACTTAGGAGTTGCCATAAAGAACGCTCTCTGGGGTTAACATGAAAGGTTTAAAATACCATGGCTGTTTCTGGATCTAAGGACTTTGAACCTAATGTAGCAGAATATATAGAAGAAGCGTTTGAACGTTGTGGAATTGAACTTAGGACGGGTTACGATGCCAGAACAGCGCGAAGGTCTTTAAACCTTCTTTTTGCAGATTGGGCAAACAGAGGCTTAAACCGCTGGACTATGAAACAGTTTACTCAGACTGTTGCAAAAGACATTTCTGAGTACCCTGTAGGAACTATTACGTTAAACGTAAGTGCTAGTGGCAGCTTTTCCGTTGGAGAAACTATAACGGGTGGAACCAGCGCGGCTACAGCTTCTATTATTACTAAACCTTCTTCAACTTCCATGACTTTAACAGTTCCTTCGGGTACTTTTACTTCTGGTGAAACAATAACTGGAGGGACGAGTGCTGCTACAACCACTACTACTTCCGTAGCTTCTTTAGAAGACGTTCAGGCTACAATTGATATCCTTTCTGGTGTTGTACGACGCGATGATTCTGACATATCTATAACTAGAATTAGTCGTGATGATTATTTAAGTATAGCTACTAAATCTACTACAGGGCGTCCTACTCAATTTTACGTGGATAGGCAAATAACTCCTGTCGTAAAAATATGGCCTACACCGGAAAACAATACAGATCAGTTCATATACGACAGACTTGTTCGGATAGATGATGCGGATACTTCTGTAAACAGTGTAGAAGTTCCTTTTAGGTTTTACCCATGTTTAGCAGCGGGCTTGGCTTACTACATTTCATTGAAAAGGGCTCCAGACAGAATACAAATTCTAAAAGCTCTTTATGAAGAAGAATTTATAAGGGCTGCTGAAGAAGATAGGGACAAGGCAGATATCACACTTGTTCCAGCGTATAGTTTTATAAGTGCGGTTTCGTGATGGCTAGATATGCTTCAAATAAATATGCTCTTGGTGTTTCTGACAGGTCTGGAGCGGCTTATAAGCTAAGAGACATGCGTAAAGAATGGACAGGAATGCTTGTTGGAAAAGATGAGTGGGAATCAAAACAACCTCAATTAGAAGTCATAGCTACTCCAGCAGATCCACAAGCTCTTAAAGATCCTCGTCCAGATAGAACAGAACCCGCTGTTGAAGTTCTTCTTCCTTTTAATTCTTTTCAATCTGGAAACTCCGGTTCCGCAGTAATAACTGTAACGGAACCCGGACATGGTCGAAGTACGGGGGATACTGTGCGTTTTAGAAAAGTAGAGGGTTTCGACGGTTTTACAGAAGCTGCTTTAGAAAACTCTGCGGGTTTTTCTATAACTAAAGTAGACGATGATAATTACACTTTTACTTCTGGTAGTGGCACCGCCACTGTTGGCGATATTAAGGGTGGTGGAGCTTCTTCTTCCGCTGGACCCGTAACGGTGAGTGCATGACATGGCTTTTACATTTACAACTTTGAAAACAGCTATTCAAGACTACACAGACAACGCAGAAAGTACGTTTGTTAGTCAACTGTCTCGTTTTATCATAAACGCAGAAGAACGCATTCTTAAAGAATGTCAACTTGAAGACTTTCGCAAAAATGTCACGGGATCTGCTACGCAATCTTCCAAGTTTCTTACAAAACCAACTGATTTTTTAGCACCTTTTTCGTTAAGTGCTGTGAATAGCTCTGCTAACGAGTTTCTTGAGTACAAGCACATAACTTTTTTACAAGACTACACACCAAACCCCGCTACGACAGGAACGCCTAAGTATTATGCCAGTTGGGATGAAGATACTTTTGTTTTAGCACCAACACCGGATGCTAACTACACAATGGAGCTTCATTATTTCTATCGTCCTCAGTCAATAACAGCATCTAGTGATGGCACAAGTTGGCTAGGGACAAACGCTGAGTTGTGTCTTTTATATGCAAGTTTAGTAGAGGCTTACACTTTTATGAAAGGAGAGCCTGATTTATTGCAGTTATATAACTCTCGTTTTCTAGAATCGTTGCAATGGCTCAAAAACCTTGGAGAAGGTGAGCAAGTTCGTGATGAATATAGATATGATAGTCTTAGAAAGGCTGTTCAATAATGCCCGAAAATTTACATGTTGCCATCGTAGGTCTTGGAAGCACTCAAGGGTCTTTTACTTCTTCCGTTGCAAACGGAAAATATTTTGACGAAGTGTGGGCAATTAATTCTATGATGGTTCCTATAAAACATGACCGTGTTTTTATGATGGATCCTGCTTCACGTTTTCTTGACACGGAAAACGCAGGTCCTCAAACAGATGCAATGCGTAATGCTTTAAGCAAGCATCCTGGGCCTATATACACGTGTACTTTAGATGATCGTGTGCCGGGTGCGGTCAAATATCCCCTTGAAGAAATCGTTAAAGATACGGGGCTTTGTTACTTTAATAATACGGTTCCTTATGCTGTAGCTTTTGCTATTTATCATAAAGTCACGCATCTCTATCTTTATGGAATAGATTATTCATATAAACGAAATCTTGTTATGGCAGAGGCTGGCAGAGCTTGTACAGAGTTTTGGCTTTCAGCGGCGGTTGCTCGTGGGATGAAAGTAGAGGTGGCGCAAGATTCGACACTTTTAGATACAAATGTTCCAGACGAAGAAAAGCTTTATGGTTACCACCGACTAGAAGACCCCCTTGTAATGTCCGTCAAAAACGGTGCTTTAACGGTAACCAAAAAGTCAGAAACAATGCCTCCAGAACCTGTTGAGGAGCCTGTTTTGTACGGCAGGCATGATAAGGTAATTCCCTTGAAGGAGGCGGTAAATGTTTGATATAGATGTTTCTCTTTCTGTAGGCGAAGTAGATGTAATAACAACGCATAATAGAGGTCTTTCCGTAGAAGAAGCTGCTCAAAGGGCAGTGGATAAGATCCTTTATGTAGCTAAAGACGCTCCAGAACCGATTAAAGATCAAGCAAATGCCTTTAAAAATACTGTTCGTGGAGTTATAGTATATTACATGCAACATGCTGTGGATCAGGATAGGGCAACCATAGCGGCTAAACTGAGGGAAGCTGGTTACCCTGAACTGGCGAAGAATTTAAGGAGTTTGTGATATGGCAATTACAACAGCGATGTGTACATCATTTAAGGGCGAACTATTGTCTGCTACCCATGATTTTGACGCTTCTGGGGGAAATAGTTTTAAATTGGCTCTATATGCCATTGGTGGTGGAGGAAAATCTTCTACTACGGCTACACTAGGGGCATCTACAACAGCCTATACTACTACGGGGGAAGTTGCCAACAGTGGTAGTTATTCCGCTGGAGGAGGTGCATTAACCAACGTAAACCCTTCTACTTCAGGAACTACTGGATTTACGGACTTTGCTGATATTAGTTTTACGACAGCAACAATCACAGCACGAGGAGCTTTGATTTATAACGACACAAATAGTGATAAAGCTGTTTGTGCGCTTGATTTTGGTGGAAACAAGACCAGTACGGCAGGTACGTTTACGGTAGCTTTTCCTGCTGCCGCTGCAAGTACGGCGATTATTAGGATTGCGTAGAGGGTAATGCTTTGGCAAACATCAATGGCTGGGGAAGAGGTACTTGGAGCGAGGGTGCGTGGAACTCTCCTCTTGCCGTCGATGTTACGGGCGTTGCGGGTACGGGTGCCGTTGGCACGGTCACTGCTTCAACAAGCGTTAGTGTTACTGCTACGGGCGTTGCGGGTACGGGTGCCGTTGGCACGGTTAGCGTTGTCACAGGCGTTGATGTTATTCCTACAGGCGTTGCGGGTACAGGCGGTGTCGGTTCGGTTACGGTTACAGGGACAGGCACAGTCACTGCTACGGGCGTTGCGGGTACGGGTGCCGTTGGCACAGTGGTTGTTACTCCTAGTATCACAGCAACCGTTACGGGCGTTGCGGGTACAGGGGGTATTGGAACGGTTACTCCCAGCACTGCGGTTAGCGTTGTTCCCACGGGCGTTGCGGGAACAAGCGCAGTCGGTACGGTCACAATTACAGGAACAAACAATGTCACTCTTTCGGGCGTTGCGGGTACAGGAGAAATTGGAACAGTTACGCCTACGGCTAGCGCAAGTGTTACCCCAACAGGCGTATCAGCCACGGGTGGCACAGGAGAATCAAACGTCTGGAGTCTTATTGACGAGTCACAGACACCTAACTGGTCTGCGGTTGACGATTCACAGACACCTAACTGGTCTGCGGTTGATGACTCTCAAACCCCGGATTGGACAGACATAGCGGCATAGGAAAAGATCATGGCTTCTACATATACAACAGGTTTTAGTTTAGAAAAAATAGGCTCTGGAGAACAGGCGGGTACTTGGGGTACTACGACGAACCACAACCTTGATATCGTAGATAGGTTGGCTTCGTACAAAGCGGTAGCTTTAAGTGATGCTTCCACAGCCACGTTGACTGTTCGAGAAGCCTCTCCAGGCTCTGGAACTGAAAATCTTCAAGACGGTATGTACCGCGCAATTAAGTTTACGGGATCATTAAGTCAAGATTGCACAATAACAATAGCTCCAAACACATCACCTGCTTGGTTTATTATTGAAAATGCCGCTGGAGACGACATTATTCTTTCTCAAGGTTCTGGAGCAAATGTCACCGTTCAAAACGGCAAAAACGTCATTGTCTACTGCGATGGTGCGGGAAGTGGTGCAGCAGTTGTAGATGCTCTAGCAGACCTTCAAATTGGAACGCTGGAATGTACGGGTGCAGCGGCGATTGATGGTGCAGCAACTTTTAGCAATACAGTCACTGTAGGTGTTAATGACACGGGTTATGATGTTAAGTTATTCGGAGCTACTAGTGGCAAATATGCTTTGTGGGACGAAAGTGCTGACAGTTGGATAATTAGTGGCACCCAATCTACGGTTACTGCGGGTACTTCAAACTACATTGCAGGTGTAAACGCAGGTAACTCAATTGCGTCAGGCGGTAACTACAACGTCACAGTTGGGGATGAGGCTGGCACAGCTATAACCACTGGGGACAATAACACTTTACTAGGTTATGCGGCTGGTGATGCTCTTGTAGATGATAGCAACAACGTATTTGTTGGTTACAACGCTGGAACAGCAAGCACTGCAAATGATTGCACAGGCGTTGGCACTAAAGCACTAGAGGCAAATACATCAGGAATTAATGTTGGTGTTGGTTATAGAGCTTTGGATGCCAACACAACAGGAACATCAAACGTAGCTATTGGAGTTGATGCTCTTGGTGGAAATGTTGATGGTGATCAATCAGTTGCAATAGGCCATGAAGCACTCCTTGTTCAAGACCCAGCCAGCAACGTAGACATGAATAACGTCGCAGTTGGGTATCGTGCAATGTATGCGGCGACAACAGGAACTAGTAACGTCGCAGTTGGATCAGGGTCTTTAGCTGCCGCACTTACAGGAGGAACAAACACGGCAGTAGGTCACAATAGTGGTGCTGCTGTAACTTCAGGAGCAAACAACACTTTTGTTGGAAGCACTTCTGGCGATGCTATTACAACAGGCTCAGAAAATACATTTGTGGGTTCTGCTGCTGGTGGAGCGCAAACTACATCAAGTAATAATACTGCCGTAGGTTTTGCAGCTTTAGATGCTGTTGTAACAACTGGTCAACATACTGCTATGGGCCACAATGCTCTTACAGCGTGTACAGATGGTACAAACAATACAGCTTTTGGTTCACAGGCAGGTCTTTCTGTTACAAGTGGTTCTAGTAATGTTTTTGTAGGTGCTTATGCTGGTGATGCTGTAACAACTGGTTCTACATCAGTTATTATTGGTCAGAATGCTGGTGGAGCGCAGACCACTGCTTCTGAAAACGTCATAGTAGGAAATAACGCAGGAGCTGCACTTACTACAGGTGGACAAAATATTCTTATAGGAGATAACGCTGGTGCTGCTGGTGCTATTACAGGTATACGAAATGTCGCTGTAGGTGATAATGCTCTCTATGCCGTAGTGGCTGGCGGAGGTAATATTGCTATAGGATATGCTGCTGGTGATGCAATTACTTCAGCTAACAATAATGTCCTTGCTGGTGTCAATGCTGGGACTGCCATAACAACAGGTGATAATAATACGGCGATAGGAGGTAATGCTTTAATATCTGAAGATGAATCATCAGCTATAACTGCCATAGGATATAACTGTGGTAATAACCATAATGGTGGAACTGCTAATACTATGGTGGGAGCTTATTGTGCTGATGCTGTAACAACAGGAACTGCTAACACTTATGTAGGAGATTCTTGTGCAGGAATAGCAACTACTGGTTCTGGAAATACAGGTTTAGGTCATCATGCTTTATCAACGCTAACTACTGGAGCTAATAATGTAGGTATAGGTTATGAAGCAGGATATGGTACAGGGGGAACATTTGATTCTAGTGGTAATGTTTTTATTGGTTATCGTGCTGGTAAAGCAGTAACAAGTGCAGATACTTGTACAGCTGTTGGTGCCGATGCACTTACAGCCCTTACAACTGGTGATTTTAATACCGCTCTTGGACATCAGTGTGGTGATAATATTACAACTGGAACCTATAATATTTGTATAGGAAAAGCTGCTGACCCTAGTGCTGCTGATGGTGATTTTCAAATTGTTATTGGTACTGCGATAGCAGGCACTGAAGATTACCAATTTTCTTTTGGTACAACAAATAGTGTTGTTACTAACGAATTTGATACTGATGCTGCTTGGACACGAACATCAGACAGACGTAAGAAACGCAATATCCAAGAAGACAAACTTGGACTTGATTTTATCAACGATTTAAAAACTGTCACATATCAGTGGAAACCCTCTAACGAGTATCCAAAAGAATGGAATGAATACTCTGAGGAAAGCAGTGTAGATACTGATACTGTAATGCACGGTATGATTGCACAGGATATCAAGGAAGCGTTAGATAATGCTGAATGTGATACCTTTGCAGGATGGAAAGAGCGTTCTGACGGTAGTCAAGTAATGAGTAGAGAGATGTTTGTAATTCCTTTAATTAAAGCTGTACAAGAATTGTCTGCAAAAGTCGAAGAATTAGAAAAATGGAAAGAGGAGCATACTTGCTGTGGCTGATAACGAAACAAATGTAATTAACATTGCTGGCACTGAATACGATCCTAGTGATCTTACGGACCAACAAAAATACTGGATTGCTCAAGTGCAAGACCTTCAAAACAAGCGTCAGGCACAGCAATTTCAGTTAGACCAAATTAACGTAGCTTTGGATAGTTTTATGAATGCGTTAATTGGTTCTTTTAAAGACCCCGAAACGGCGGAATTGCTTGATGAAACCAAGGAGAAATTAAATGGCTGAAGAACTGACAGCGGAAGAAATTGCCGTACACTTTTCCGCTATGGATGACAGTGTAACACTTATTAATGCAACTGTTGCCGATAATACTAAAGCGTTAGAAATTTATGATGATGAGGCTGGTGTTAAAGCGATGATTAAGCGCAACACAGATCATCTTGAAATTCAAGCAGAGAAACAATGGTATAAAGACTCCAGTAAAACCAAAACGTCTTACACGAATGCGGTTACGGCTGGTAAAGCATACGTTGCAGGATAAGATGAATGCCGCTTACCAGAGTTCAGTTTAAACCTGGTGTTAATCGTGAAAGCACTTCTTTTGCGAATGAACAAGGCTGGTTTGACTCTGACCTAATACGTTTTAGAAAAGGCCGTCCTGAAAAGTTGGGCGGTTGGACAAAGGTTTCAGGAACTTCTCTTGCAGGAACGCCTCGTTCTTTACATTCTTGGGTTACACTAAATGCCTTAAAGTTAATGGGTGTCGGTACTAATAAAAAGTTTTATATCGAACAAGGCGGTTCTTACAACGACATTACACCCATTCGAGCTACGGCAACACTTGGAACCAATCCTATTACAACGGGTAGTGCTAGTTCAGGAGAAATTACAGTTACGGCTGCGGGTCATGGCGCAGCGGAAGGCGACTATGTTACCTTCAGTGGAGCTACAACAACAGATGGTATAACAGCCGCTCAGATAAATACGGAACACGTTATAACTTCTGTAGTATCCGCCAACAGTTACAAGGTAGATACGGGAGGAAGTGCTACTTCTGGATCTACGGCTGGCGGTGGTTCGGCTGTTATTGCCAATTACCAGATACATGTTAGTACCACTGAATCTGTCCTTGGCCCCGGTTGGGGTTCTGGTTATTGGGGTGGTCAGACGCTCACCTATTCTCAAACTACTTTGGATGGCGGCATAAACGCCAGCGTAACGTCTCTAGATTTAACGTCTGCTTCTGATTTTGAAACGGCTTCAACGACTACAAGTGCTGCTGTAACTATTGTGGATACGACAATCAGTCTGGCTAATTCCTCTGGAATGCCAGCCAAAGGTACAATCAAGGTAGACAGTGAGCACATTTCTTACAAAACCAATTCAGGAAATGTTCTTGGTGACATCACAAGAGGCGCAGATGGAACGACCACGGCAACGCATTCGAGCGGTGCCACAGCTACTTTTGTTGGTTTAATACAAATTGAAGACGAGTTACTTTTGTACACAGCAAAGTCGAGTAACACTTTAACCGTTATTCGTGGTGCAAGAGGCACTACCGCCGCTTCTCATTCGGATGATGTTATTGTTAAAGAAGCCAACGCTTTTTACGGATGGGGAGATGCGGTATCTCCGTTTGCTTCCGGTGAGACGCGACTTTGGTCACAGGACAACTGGGGCGAGGATCTCATCCTTAATGTTCGTGATAATAATATTTATTACTGGGATGCAACACTTGGCTTGAGCACACGGGCTACGGCGTTAAGTAGCCAGACAGGGGCTTCTGGCGCACCGACAATTGCTCGTCAAGTTATAGTGTCGGACACAGACCGCCACGTTATATGTTTAGGAGCAAACACAATTGACACCACGGAACAGGATCTTTTGCTTGTGCGCTGGTCGGATCAGGAAAACGCGGTGGATTGGACACCCACCGTAACAAATACAGCGGGTTCCATGCGTCTTTCTTCCGGATCAGAAATTATCGCCGGAGCACAAACAAGACAGGAAACACTTATCTGGACCGACGCTTCTTTATACAGCATGAGGTTTGTGGGACCGCCGTTCACGTTTTCCTTTAACCTTCTGGCAAATAATGTTTCTGTTCTTTCTCCAAATCTGGTTATTCCGGTTGGTGATCGCGTCTACTGGATGGATACAGAAAACTTCTTTGTTTATGTTGGTCAGATACAGACAATACCTTGTACGATTTTGCGTTACATATTTGATGACATAAACCTTGAACAGAAGCTAAAGTTTTTTGCTGGTTCTAACAGGATGTTTGATGAAATTTTTTGGTTTTATTGTTCTTCTGACAGTGACGATATTGATCGCTACGCAAAGTTTAATTATGCAGATGGCACTTGGGATATAGGTTCTTTGTCAAGAACCGCTTGGGTTGATTTTGGATTACACAGCAAGCCCCGTGGCGCAGGAACCGTGAGCAGTAGTAATTACATCTATGACCACGAATCAGGGACCACGAATGACGGTTCCGCAATGACTTCATACATTGAGTCTTCTGTATTTGACATAGGTGATGGTAATCAGTTTGTAGCTATAAAAAAGATTATTCCCGATATTGATATAACCAGTGCATCAGGCAAAGGCGTTGATTACGTGTTAAAGACCCGTAACTATCCCGGAGAAAGTTTGACAACCAACTCTACAAATTCTGTAACCAGTACAACAACCAAGTCTGATGTACGGGCCCGTTCCCGTTCAGCAGTGCTGCGTATTCAAAGTAACGATGATGATATTTCTTGGACCCTTGGTGACACCAGGTTGGAAATCCAACCGGATGGGAGGCGGTAATGGCACGTTTGCTTGAGACTTCTTTGCCTCTTATACCAAGAGAATATGATGCAGATATAATGATCCGTCTGGTTCAAACTCTTGAAAATGCCCTGACAAACAAGGAAGTTCCTTCTGTTATAAGTGGTGAAGATGATACAAACGGTATTAGCTGGTTTATGGACTGATGGCTTCCGCATACAAAAATATAGCAAAATTAGTTGGTTCTACGGGGGATGTTACAATTTATACGTGTCCTAGTGAGACACAAGCTATTGTTAAAAACATACAATTGTATAATAGTCACAGTGGCACTATAGTAGTGTACCCAAAGATTACCGACAGTTCCGCTTCTGTAACCGTCACGTTGGAGAAGAATAGCATAGGAACTCTCGCAGACACGTCTCTCGCAGGCCCTTTTGTTCTTGAGGCCAGCGATACGCTCATACTTAATTGTGATACGGCGGATAAAATATACGCTTTCGCCAGTGTTTTGGAGCTTTCGTAATGCAGCAGCTTTCTTATTCAATACCTCCCAACGGCATAGAAACTTTTCTAAATGCCTCAGAATCATTTGACCTAGAACCTGTCGGTCTTGGGTCTATGCAAAATCAAGCCAAGAAATTGGCAGAATATGGGCGAAACGGTGACATTTATGTCGTACACGCTGCGGAGGGTGAGACTGTTGTTCCTATGGAGGTCCTTGAAGCCAACCCAAAAGTCAAGGAACTTTTATTTAACCAGATGAAAGACATGGGTCTTGACCCGCAGGAGTTTGTAGTTGGTGACGACTTAAACAGCATCAACCCTGTTACAGGGATGCCTGAGTTCTTTTTTAAGAAAATCTTTAGGGGTATTAAAAAAGCCGTCAAGAAAGTTGTTAAGGTTGCCAAGAAGATTGCTCCTATTGCTCTTCCTCTTATTGCGGCTACTTTTGGTTTTCCGATTCTTGGCGCAAATTTTGCAGCGGGAACTTTCGGTGCAAGTGCCTTGGCTGGTGGTCTTGGTACACTTGCTCAAGGAGGTAGTTTTAAAGATGCGCTCAAGTCAGGTTTAATTTCTGGAGGAATTGCTTCTCTAACAGGTGGTCTTAAAGGCCTTGGGCAAAAAGGTGGTTTCATGGGTGGCTTGGAAAGAAGCTTTACCGGAGCCGGAGCACCTTCTTGGTCTACGCAATGGGATCGCCTAAAAGGCGGTCAACTGGGTGACTTTATGATGGCAAAACAGGATCCGAATGTTGTGACTGTTGACAGTTCTTTTGACGTTTTTGATGATTTTGGTGAATTTACACCAAGTGCGGATCAGGTTAAATCTGCTTATCCTCCTTGGCAAAATCCTGATGTAGTTTCTAATATACCCTCTGCCAGTTCTGTTTACCCTCCAAACGTGCAAACCCAACTGGCTGAGTTGAACGCAAATCGAGCGAACATGTCTACTGGTCAATATTTGGCGGAACGCGGTCAAATTATTGCAGGGAAACAGACTCCCGCAGCGGATCTAGTGGCACAAAACAAAGCAACACAGACAGCTTTTCTTAACAAAGGAGATATTAAAAAAGGTTACGATTGGTTTTTGCCAAAGGATGCTTCAGCCGAGGCGCTGGATCAAAAAGCTGCTGCTCTTATTAAAAAGAATCCGACTTTGTATGGAGGTAAAGGAGGCATAGATCGCGCTGTAGCTGCTGCAAAAACAGCATTGAACCCCAGTGTTGTAGAAAAATACTGGAAACCAGCGGGAACGCTATTAGGAGCCGCGTATCTTGGTGGTGCTTTTGATGCGGAAAGACCTCCCGGCATAAGTGACGAAGAATGGGAGGAGATGCAGAAAAAGATGCGGAACAAATACTGGTTCCCAGAAAGAAAAGCGGGAGAAACCGACGCCGAATTTGAAGAACGTAAAAGACAACTAAGAGCCCCATATGCTATTCCTGAACGCGCTTTAAACCCGTATCTATTTGCCAGTCAAGGAGGTGCTGTTCAGAATTTTAATACCGGAGGAGCCGTGGGTAGTCCAAACCTTATCTGGACTCCGGAAAAAGGGGCGGATGAAGCACAGGATGTTTATGATAAAAGACTAGCCGCACAAAGGGCAAAATACGCAGTTACCGGAAGTGCGTTAGATCCTTATCATTTTTTACCTTCTCTACGGCCTGCGCCACCTCCGGGAGGAACAACACCACCTCCGGGAGGAACAACACCACCTCCGGGAGGAACTACGCCACCTCCGGGAGGAACTACGCCACCTCCGGGAGGAACTACGACGCCGCAATACAACCTTCCTAGCGGTTTGATAATTAAAGATGGTAAGTTACAGTTTGATCCTACTTATACGGAATCAAGACCATCTGGTAGAGCATATGGCTGGGAGTACGACAATGATACCGACACAGATTGGTTTAACCGACAAGGGTATTTAGCTGCGATTTATGAGCGTATGTATGGGCGTCGTAAAGGTGACATTCCGCATATTGGCGGGGGCTACGGAATTTCAAGAGAAACAATGGAAGACGATCAATCCCAATGGGATGAATATTCTCTTAAAAGTCCGGGCGACGCTGCTTACCGCGTGGGAATGGCTAGCGGAGGCATGGCCCAGTATCCACGCCGCGAGATGCTTGTAGAAGGTCCCGGAACGGAACGTTCTGATGACATTCCAGCCATGCTTTCGGACGGAGAATTTGTCATAAATGCTAAAGCTGTACGAGGTGCTGATCCAACAGGACAAGGGAACCGATATCGCGGGGCTCAAAATCTATATGATATGATGCGTAATTTTGAGATGAGGGCTTAGTTATGGTTGAACGTACAGTACAAGAACAATTTGTTCGCGAAGCCCCTGAAATAGAAGCCTATAAAATTGGTCTTTTGGAAGCTGGCAAGGCGATTGCTGACCAACCTATTAATTTGCCAGATCAAACAGTTGCTGGTTTTGATCCAGCAGAACAAAGTGTTTACGACTATCTCCAAAACATGCAGGGGGGTATTGGAGGATATGCTCCTTATGCTCAAACAGGGCGAGGCACCTTGCAGATGGGTCTTGGCACTTTAGGCAGGGCTCAAGACCAATTGGGTAGAGCCGAAGCACAAACAATGCTAGGTGCCGGACAGTTTGGAGGAGGTCCGGGATACACAGCCGGACAGTTTGGAGGAGGTCCGGGATACGGGGCCGCTGGTTTTGATCCAGCCAGTGCATCACAATATATGAATCCTTATGAAGATACCGTTGTACAGCAAGCTTTGTCCGACATACAAAGACAAGGCGACATAGCCCAGACACAGGCTGACGCTCAAGCGGTTGGTGCAGGTGCTTTTGGAGGTTCACGTCAAGGCATACAAAGGGCTGAAATGGGACGCAATCTTCTTGACACACAAGCCCGTACAGCGGCTGGTTTAAGATCATCCGGATACCAACAGGCTATGGCGCAAGCACAACAGGCTTTTATGGACCAGCAAAGAAGAGCGCAGGCTGAAGCACAGTTTAGAACACAATCCGGTCAGCAAGCTTTTGAGGACCAGCAAAGAAGAGCGCAAGCTCAAGCCCAATTTGGAACACAATCTCAGCAACAGGCTTTTGAAGCAGCAAAACAAAGGCAAATGGGCATTGGGCAAGGTATCGCTTCTCTTGGAGGTCAGATGGCTGGTATTGGAACCCAGCAAGCTGGCATTGGAGGCCAACAACTGGGTGCCGCACAACAAATGCAGAGCACAAAACTTCGTGACCTTGGGTTGTTGCAACAAATGGGTCAGCAAAGTCGCGGCATAGCACAAGCACAATCCGAAGCCGATTATCAGAATCAGTTGAAACAGCTTTACGAGCCTTACGGGCGTATAAGTTGGCTTGGAGATATTTACAAAGGTGCTCCTTCTTCACAAAGTGTTCTTGGTTCAACACTGGCACCTTCACCACCTTCACCGTCCATGTTCCAGCAAATAGCAGGACTGGGAACGGGGTTACTTGGAACCGCAGCAGCCGCTAAGTCTATCGGCGGATTATTTTAGTAAGGAAAAGACGATGCCCGGAGTATATGACAGGAAGATGTTTAGAATGCAGGACGGCGGCATGATGCCTCCTGAGATGCCCCCCGAAATGGCTATGGGTGCTCCTCCTATGGATCCCGGAATGGCTATGGGTGCAGAGCAGTTACCCCCTGAACTTATACAGATGGCGCAATCTGATTTTGCAGATGCCAGCAATGAAGCCTTGACGAGTGAGGTTGGTGCTGCGGTGGGAGAAGAAGTAGACCGTAGTATGCAAAATCTTGACATGGCTGGAAATTACCAAGATATAATGAACGCTGTTTGGGACGGTCAGGCAGATGTCGAAGAGTACCGTGCCCAGTTGGCTCAGGTTGTAGGACCAGAAGATGCTGCCCGCACACCTGATTCGGTTCTTGCTCTTGTGCAACCAACATTGCAGCTTGCTCAGATAGATCAGGGCATTGGTGCCTTGATGCAAGAAGAATTAGCTGAAGTTGGTGAAATGGGTGGTGGTATTACTGAACTTGCCGCTAAAGGCGCGGTTGCGGATGGCATGGCTGCTGAAACAGGAGCATTGGTTGACGCCGTTGGAAACATGGCCCAAGGACCAATGCCCATGGATCCGACAATGATGGAAGCAATGGCCCAAGGCATGGTTTAACAGGAGTGTTTCATGGTTGAGTTAATTGACAACCCATTTAATCCAGAAGTTTTAAAAAAATACACAAACTTTTTTTCTACTCAACAAACGTCTCCTGGGTTTCCTAGTGGCACAGCTTTAGCCTCTGAACTTGGAAAATACAAAGATTTTCTAGGCACTTCCGATTATGCCAGCAGGCTCAAGGAGTCTGAAGATCTTGCAAGGCTTCAACTTGGGCTTTCTCTGGCGCAGCGTGGCTTTGCTGCTATGGGTGCACAACCTCAACGTGGCGAATCTCCTATGGGTGTTTTAGGAAGAACTCTGGCGGCACCTTTAGCCGGAGACCTTTCAACTGTTGCGGGACGGCTTATGCAACAGAGGCAAGCAGCGAAATTGGCTGAAGAGCAGGAAGAACGTCAGTTAAAAATCTCCGCTTTGCAGGGTTTACAAAAAAGACAAGCTTCGACCTACGCAGCAAAAGTTGCCGCTGAAAACAAAGCTCGTGACTTTATACTTACGGCGCGAAAAATGAAGGCGGAAATTTCTGACAAATACACAGTAGACGGAGAAAGAGTGCCTGTCATAATTAAAACAGACTACCAAGGGAACACAAAATTCTACGAACAGGATGGAAAAACACAAATTACATCCGGCATAGGCGTCTGGGAGGACGAAAAAGTCTTTAAGGATAAGGTTACTAATCTTAATAACATAGAAGCGTTGGTAATAAATCCCGAAGATAAGTCAAAAAGCTGGATGCCTATTCCCGCGCAATCCGTTACTTCTTTTGATTCTGACGGCAGTGTCGTTAGTACCGTTTTACAAGGCTTAGATGGAAAACGCTTAATTACTACTGGTAGAATGGCGAATGCCCGTAAAGCACCAAAGGACGGCTCTAAATCATCAATTTATTATCCACCAAAAAGAGACTCTATTTTTCTTAAACAATCTTTTGTAGATGCGTATGGTTTACCAAGGAATGCAGTCGGGAAAAAGGCAACGTTGGAAATCTATACTCCTAAACCGGATGTTGCTGACAAATTAAAGGCAGCGACTGGCAGAGAGACCGCAGAAAAACTGCGGGTTCGTTACGGTGGTGCTGTTTATGATATAAAAAGTCATACAGGTTATAACGCTGCCACCCAGAGCATAAAAACTATAACATCAACGGGTCAGCCTCAACAGATTGAATTGTCCAGTCTTTGGGAAGTACAGGATCCGAAAAGTTTTAAGAAAGTCAGATCAATAAGAGTCCCACAAAAGCATTTAGAAAGCATAAGGCTCATTCAGGGACTTGGGAGTATTCAAGCCGGAGAAACACTTGATTTATTACGAAACCCACTAGGTCAGCAAATGGTAGAGTGGGGAGGAGTTAAAGTACCCATAGAGAAGGATTCTCCGATATTCCAGTTTTTCAGGACTACTAAAGAACCAGTTCCGGGGGGCCTTAACAATTGGGTAAACACAAGCGACAAACCTGTAACTATTTCAGGAGTTACAATAGCACCCGGTCAATCAGGAAGTTTTACCGATCTAGCAGTTAACAACGCCATTAACAAAAATCCCGGACTACAAGCCGCGCTCAGTAAAGGAAGTCCCCGTAGCTTGGACACCAAATTATATATGTTTGCAAGGCCAAGAACATATGATGGCGTAGAGTATGTTCCTGGTGATGTCCTTCCTCTTAATCCCGTTGAGCATAGAGCTTTGCCCGACGACTTGAGGCGTGTTTTAATTTCGGACCCTGCAATGAAGAAGGAAGCCCGGAAGAGAGACTACTTTAAGAGCCTTTGGAAACAAGTTGCTGAAGACGAAAATATTTCGTCTCCTCCTGAGATTCAAGAAAAGCATCTAAAGTCTTTGTTAGCGATGTTTCCGGCGGGCAACCGCTCTGGAGGTACGAAGCTTCGTGAGGAGGTACGCAGATTGCTGGGTGGCAACCGTCCCGCTGTTCCATTGGCTTTTACAAACTACAAGGAAACGGTTACAAAAAGACTCGACGCAGCAAAGACACGATTTGAAGAAGCTGTAGCAAAGGGGGCTGTTTCGGAAACTTTAGTGTGGGATGCTTTAAATTATCCACAACAGGTAGCCTTCGCAAACATAAAAGGAGATGTGGCTTTTAGGGATTTAGATGCCGCTTGGATAAAAAGCCAAGAAAATCTTGAAAAGAAAAGAAAGTCTTTAAAGAATTTTTCTCAAGAAGATCTAGCAAAATACGCAGCGGCTTCTCGAATGAAGATTCTTACTAAATGGTTACTAGAAAACAAAGACCTTGAAAAAACTGGCGTTCTTACCGGGTGGTTAAGCAGCGTAGGTGTTAATGTTTTTGGTGATCTCAGCATAGCTACATCAGGCGCATCTAAAAGAGTGCAGCAAATTATTAACGACATGAGAGCAGCTTATCAAACGCTGGCTGGTACGGAAGGAAGAACGTCAGGCAGGGATCCTTCTATTTTTACTCAAAGAATAAACGCAAAACTACTGCCCGCGTTTAGAAAACCAGAGGCAATGAACCAAGCAAATCTCAAGACTATTGCAAACCGTCTGGATGTTATTTTAAAAGCACCCTTTTCACCAGAGATACAGTCTACTTACGTCATTCCTCAAAACATTGTTGAAGCAGCTAAAGAGGCTGGAATTGAAACCGCTAAGTCAGACCCTAGAAGATACCCTTGGATAGATCCAAACGAAGCCTTTACTCCTCTTGTAAAATCGGCTGACGTGCTTGAAGCTATAGGAAGAGTTCGGTGGGATCTTACAGATGCCATAGACAAAAAAACAGGGACTGACTTTCCTAGAGACGCCGAAGGAAATACATGGAGGAAAGTTTCTAAAACGGAAATACAAAGAGTTGAAAACGGAAAGTTAGTAGGACCCAAGTTTTTAATTAACGACGTTTTTAAATCTAATCCACGAAGGTAAATAGGCGAATATTATGAGCACCGTTATAATTCCTGATTTTAGTAACCTGACACAAGGCACGGGCCCTGAGAATGCAAACCAGCAAGGGTCTGAAACTGTAGCTCCCAATTTCAAAGGAATTACTATAGACCGTGACGACCCGGAAAGTATGGGTGCCGAACCTGCCTTTTCCAGTGTTTACATGCCAAATTTCTACAAGGGTTTTCTTGACGCGGCGACTTTCCTTGTAGACGTTCCCACTACACTGTTTGGGAAAGCTCTTGGTGCAGGAGCAGAGCTTCTTGGTCTTGAGGAGTCCGCAAAAAGACTCAGAAACCCCATTACAATTGGTAAGATTGCTAAAGAAGGCTTTGAGCTTCCACAAAAAATTGAAACGGCTATAACAGGAAAAGACCCAACTTTGACTTCGGGCTTCAGCGCAACCCCACGAGAAGCTGAAAACGAACAAGAACGTTTTTTGAGGGATGTTTTTTACATAACAGGTGGTGGTGTCTCTTTCCCAACCTCCCTCGCAGCGGGTTTCGGAAACTTGTTAAAAAGCACCCCTGTCAAAAAACTTATTGAGGATGCTGCCGGACGCGGTTCTAACAGCGTAGCTGCACGAAACGCGTTGGAAAATGCCTCTAAAATAAAAAACATGAACCCTGCGAAAGCTTTGGCGGAAGTGGCAAAACAATATGCTGCTAAGTATACCACGGGCTTAGGTACAAAACCTTTAAGAACGACTGGTCTTGAAACAAGTATGGCTGCTTTGGTTGGAACTGGGTATGGGGCTCCAGAATTTTTTGCCGACAAAGATGGTCGGATTATGCTGAACCTTGGGAAAGACTTTAATGAAAATGGTGAAGTAGTAGAGCTTGGAGAAGTGGACGTAGCTCCTACTCTTAAACTATTCAGTTCACTGGGTCTTCCCATAGCCTTGGCTCACACCCCTTCTGGAGTGTTGTCCAGCGTAAACCCTGAAAAGGCGTTGCCGTTGATAAAAGCGGTAATGCAAAAAGCCGCAGTTTTTGGGAAGTCTCTTTTAGGTGGTTGGACCAGAGAAGGTCAAAAAGACCTCGCCGCTAGAATTTTCAATGAGATGTCGGATGACGCAACTTTTTTAACCGAAGTCTTTTTACCCGCTGTAGAAGGCGGTGTGTTTAGAACACCTGGGTCTTCCACCCCAATAAGAATCACAGAGGATGGTGTTGTTATACCGGAACGTGGCGGATTGCGTCCGGATACCTTGCAGGCTTTTAGACAACTAGGGTTCGATGACACCAGACTGGCTGCAATGGACGCCGCGCTTCGTGGAAAAGGAGGCAACCTTAACGCTAGGATAGCAGAAGAAACACGCCGCGCAGAAGCACTTGATCGGGTTTTTGAGAAACTCAAGGCAAATGTATCAGGTGATGAGTCAGCAACATATTCTTTTATGGAAAGAATTAAAACAGCGTTGGATAAAGATGCTTTAGATAACCTTGAAGCCGCAAAACAAAAAGTTCGTGAAGTTTACGAAATACTGGAACCTGTTATTGGTGGTCCGGAAGCTTCAAAACTTGCTGTAGAGTTATTGGACGGAGCGAGGTTAGCCAGTAGGGAAGTCCGAAAAAAACTTTGGGATCCGGAATTAACAGGTGTGGAGTATGTAGACACACGGAATTTTGGCGACTGGGCAATGGCTAAAATCATGGAGGGGCAGACTGCGAGAACAGGAAGCATCTCTCCGGGAATGGGAATTTATTACAAGCTGGCTGGGCAGAAACGTCTTAACGACAACGGCATAGGAGTATCTGGAAAGCCTCTTACAAAAGAAGACCTACAAGGAGCCAAGGGAGATGGTGACGTTCTTCTTGAGCCTTCTGAGATAGGTCCTAACGGTTTGTTTGATATTTATGGAGCACCTGGAACTCTAACCAGTCGCCCGATACGCATGGATGATTTGGATAAATTCCGCAGCGAGATGGGGGACAAGAGGCGTCTCGCTCTTAGGACAGGAAAGGACAAAGAAGCCCATCGTTACAGCCTTATTATTGACGAAATTGACGACGTTCTTTTAAGTCCTGAAAATTTATCTAAACGTTGGTTAGATGACCTAGATCAAACCAACATAGCCCCCGAAGACCTAGCTGCATGGCGCGAGTACATCAAGACCGCTCCTGAGAACGCCAACTTGCGTAACATCAAAATTGCCAGAGCTTACTCAAAAGATGCCAAAGAAAGATTTGGTCCAAATTCCGAAATTGGTCGCATTCTGTACACAGGAACAAAACCTATTCCAGAAGAGTTTCTTCAACGTTTGTTGAAAGCGGGACCCGGTTCTGGAGCTAGGGTAAGTTTATTTCGAGATGCTCTTAACGAACCCCAAAAAGTTATTGACGGAGATTCGGTAACATGGGTGAGGGATCCTTCTGCAACTCTTACAATGGGAGATAACCCCAACGCTATAGAGGCTGAAATTTTAAGACGTTTTACAGAAATGGTCCCCTCTGATGGCCTTGTTACCCAAAAGAGCGTGGATCGTTTTCTAAGAAGATGGGGCGATGCTGTAGACCAAATTCCGGGATTAAGAGCTAAATTTAACGACCTAAAGAACTTGCAAGGCGATGTAGATATAATGGCTAGCAAGCTAACCGTTCCAGATAGGCAGGCTATTTTCAACGCCCTTAAAAAGGGTGCAGAAATTGAGGATATTCAAACAGCCAACATAGTTCTCAACGAAAAGTTTATTGATCGCAGGTTGGCTAACCAAGCTTCCGACTATCTTGAACAAAATGTAAATGAGGCGGCGACTAATTTTATTAATGCAGACTCATCTACAATTGCAAAACGCGCCGATGAAATTTCTGCGTTGCTGGCTAAAGACGAAACAGGAGAAGCGGCAAGAGGCTTCCGGGCAGCTTTGTGGAGAGCTTTAAAAGACAGTTCTGTAAGAAGAGATAAAGACAAGGTAGTAGAACCAGGAATAGATACTGCAAAGCTAACAGAGACAAAAGAAAGGTTGAGGCCTTTTCTTGAAAAGTTCTGGGATAAAAGCCAGATGGAGTATTTGGACGAGCTTGTAAAAGGCGGTCCTCTTCAAAGAACAGGAACTTTAACACCAACAGCCAAAGTAACTCCACAAGACATTATGGCAGGGAAACAAGGTTTTGGTACAGTAGAGACTGTTGGAGCAGCAGGTAGAACAGTTGGTCAAAAACTTTTTGGGACGTTTGGTATTAACCCACTTGTTGCCACTGGAATGGGGCGCAGGATTTCCGCATATGTTTTTAGTAGAATGGGTGAGGAAAGAATTTTAAAACATGTCGAGGACGCCCTTCGCGACCCTGAAAAAGCTGCCATTCTTATAAAAAGATACAAAGAGCTTCCAGAATGGAGCCCCCCACCCAAGGTAATAGAAGGCGCGTATAAAGTTATTGATGATCCCAAGGCTGTGGCAAAAACAACAACACAAGACAGTGCTGAGAAATTAAAAGGTATGGCTGCTTTTGTGTCAAAGTACCTAAGAGGTCACTCTCGTGAATCCATAGAAAGAGCCGTTAAATATGGTCTTTTGCCCGCCCAAGCGGAAAGTAGAAGATTAGGGTTAGAAGAGGACTGGGAATTAGGTTATCCTTATGTATACCGCGAAAACAGAGCGCGGAGGGCTATAGAAAACCAGCAACAGAGGGAGTTTGAAGAAGACGACGATTTTGGCGTAGGTCCCCAGTCAGCCGTGACGCCTGCTGCTCCGCGCCGGAGACAAGTTGCCATGGCTGTTCCATCACGGCCCCCGGTCCAAGGTTCTGCTTTGGCTAATGTAAATCCGGTAGGCCCGCAAGGCCCTTCGCCACAAACAATAGCAAGAGGGCAGCAAATTTTTGGAGTTAATGATCCAATTTTTGCAAACAATGGCGGAATTGTGTCTATTAAAAGAAAAGGAAGGCAACTTGTAGGATGAAACTTTCAGAACATTTTTCTTTGAGCGAACTTACAAAATCTTCTACAGCGGAACGAAAGGGCATTTCTAACGAACCGGACGAAGAAGCAATCGAAAATTTAATATTGGTTTGTGACCAAATACTTGAACCTGTCAGGAACCATTACGGAAAACCTTTTGTTCCAAACAGTGGTTTTCGTTGTCTGGAGCTTAATCGTGCTATCGGATCTTCTGACAAAAGCCAACATGTGACAGGACAAGCCGTTGATTTTGAAGTACCTGGAGAAGACAATAAAGACGTAGCGTTATGGGTTGTGGAAAACTGTACTTTTGACCAGTTAATTCTTGAATTTTACAAAGAAGGTGAGCCAACAAGTGGCTGGGTGCATTGCAGTTACGTCATCGAAAGAGAGAATAGAAAATCTGCAAGGGTTTTTGACGGCAAAAACTGGACCAGTTTAACTTAACCAATTCCTAGCATCTTCTCCTAGAATAGTATCTGCAATTGTAATTTTATTGCGTAACGCCTCGACAATCTTCTGGTCTATTGTTTTAGGTGAAATTAAATCAATGTAAGTTACTTTGTTGGTCTGACCGATTCGATGGGCTCTATCCTCCGATTGAAGACGCAGTTCAAGGTCATAGCTGTTGCTGTAATAGATTACAGTATTTGCAGCCGTCAGGGTTAACCCGTAACCACCTGTTTTAGGATGCCCCACGATGAAACGTAATTCCGATTGCCGATCTTGGAAAGTTTCCACGATCTGTTGGCGTTCAGAATCAGCGGTTTCACCGTGGAGGGCTGAGACCGCTTGTACGCTAAAGCGGTCTCGCAGGGCTTCAACGATAGAGCGAATGTCCATGGTCCATGTCGCCCATATAATCGCTTTACCCTGTAACTCATCACAGATGTTTAGTAACTCTGTGAGTCGATTCGATTTAATTTGATGCACCTCCCCATCGTCATCCGTCAGATGGCCCAAACAAATTTGTTGAAGACGCATGATCTGAGTCAGCACATTTTGCGTAGTAGATAACTCACCATTGTCAAGTCTTGCTAAGGCCAGATGCTTCATTTGGGTATAAGCGTCTGACTGTTCCTTTGTTAATTCCACCTCACGCTTGACGTAAACTTTATCTGGTAGATCAAGACAATCTTCTTTACGGACACGGTAGGAATGGTCCGCAATACTTTCGGTAAGCTCATCTAAACGGCGGAACCCCACAATGTGGTTGAAGCTGTGTGATCCCATGGTTCGTCGCTGTACAACGGCATATCGGCCTTGGAAAGCATAAAAACTTTTGTACCCCAATATTTTTGGACTAAGAAAAGCCATCTGGCTGTATAAATCCATAGGTGATTTTGTAACCGGAGATCCGGTTAAAATCCGCCGCATCCGCGCTGCACGGCCCACGGTGCAGATTGCCTTTGTTCTTTTTGCCTGACGATTTTTTATTGTAGTCGATTCGTCCACTACCATGAAAACTTTAAACTTACCTACAAAAAATTCCGCAATATCCACACCTTTCTTGGTGCTAAAAGCCTCGACGTTCATCAGTAAAAATTTGAGTTTTCCCTTCTGTTCGTAAAGATCTTTAAGTTCACGTCTCTTTGTTTTCGTTAAGTTTGGTTTCCACAATACGATCTGGCGTTCAATTCGTTCCGGAAGATGTGTTTCAATTTCTCCTAACCAGTTCGCAATCACACCCTTTGGCGCAATAATGATTGCAAAATCGATTCGTTTTTTTTCAAAATTTAACGCAATCGTGTCAATACATACTTTTGTTTTTCCTGTACCCATGTCCATCAAAAGCGCATACTGTTGCGCTTCTGCGCTTCCGTCAAAAGCCTCCTTTTGATGTTCATAAGGTTGTGTATGAAAATTAAATTTAACCATATTTTAAAAAAGTTCTTGCATTGACCTAGAAATACCCATATAAAGGTTTCTGACGGTATAGTCAACCGCCGAATAACGAAACAGGAGAAATTTATGAACGACTTACTTTCTGAAATGTCCCAAGACTCAGAGGACACCCCTGACAAACTTGACACATTAAACAGCGGCAAGCTGGATGGTGTCTCACGCCTAGCGCAAGAGGCTGCTTTGCTGGAACAAGAAATAGCTCAATACGAACAGTTTGTTAAAGAGAAAAAGCAGGCTCTTTACAAAATTACTGATGAGCAGCTTCCAGAAGCCCTAGAAGAAATGGGCCTACAAAAGTTTACCCTCACGGACGGCGCGGAAATTAGCGTCAAACCTATTTATGCTGCAAGTATTCCAAAAGAGCGCAAGGAAGAGGCCTTTCAGTGGCTGCGTGACCATGACTTTGGCGACCTTGTAAAAAATAACGTGACCGTCAGCTTTGGTCGCGGTGAGGACGAGGTTGCACGGGACTTTGTAGACTTCTGCGATGCAGAAGGGTATGCCCCCAACCAAATGGAAAAGGTTGAGCCTATGACTTTAAAAGCGTGGCTTCGGGAGCGCGTAGAAGCGGGGGACCCCGTCCCGCTGGATTTATTCGGGGCTTTCATAAGTCAACGAGCTACAATTAAGAGGAGCAAATAAGATGGCGACAGCAGTAGCGAAAAAGAAAGAAGCCAAGACCGAAGTAGCGGTCATGGAGCCCAACATGTTTGCCGCCGACGCGGGTGTCGGCGTTAACGACCTTGGTTCAGAGGACCTTGCAATTCCCTTTATAAAGGTGTTGCAGAAGATGTCGGATGAACTGGACGACTTGGAAAACGCAAAAGCAGGTGACATTTATAACACAGTCACGAAGGAAGTCGTAAAAGGTGGCGATGGTGTTCGTGTTATTAACTGTGCCTACAACCTTCAATATATTGAGTGGGAGCCGCGAGGCACGGGCACTGGAGCACCCCATCACATTTACGCGGCGGGCGACGAGATTCCGGCGACGCAGCGCGGGGAAGACAACAAGGATTACGTTGTGGATGGGAATGGGCGTTATCTTGAGCGTACAGCCCAGCATTATATCCTTGTAGTTGACGAAGACGGCATCACGCAACAGGCTTTGTTGCCCATGAAATCGACACAATTCAAAAAGTCGAAGCAGTGGAACTCAGCGATGCGTTCTTTGAAGATGAAGGATAGTGCCGGAAACTTGTTTACGCCGCCACGGTTCAGCCACATTTGGAAACTTGAAACCGTTAGTGAGGAAAACAAAAACGGTTCGTGGCATGGCTGGCAAATCTCTAAGGATGGTGTCATTGAAGACCCGAATGTTTATGCGGAAGCAAAACTCTTTGCTGAGAGCATAAAAGCGGGGCAAGTTAAAGTCAAACACGTCAGGGAAGAAGATTCTCTTTCCGAAGAGACGCCATTCTAGTTGGAGCAGGGGAGGGATAGCCCTCCCCTTTTTTCATGGAACAGGTAGAACGATTCGCACGGATATTCCGTGGTCTGGAAAAAGCATACGGCGCTGTAGACCTCGCCTCTTCTTCGGAGGGTGAGAAGAAAAAAGGCCGATATAAATTTATTCAAGAACCACGGACCATGGAGACCTTTGAGGGACACCTAAAGGGAGAAACGTCTATTGGCATCGTGCCAATAAACGAAGAAAACAAGTGCATTTGGGGGGCCATCGACATTGATAAGTACCCCCTGGATCACTCTGCTATTGTCAAAAAAATCGAAAAGTTAAAGTACCCTCTGGTTGTTTGCCGAAGCAAATCCGGAGGTGGACACATTTATTTGTTTTTGAAAAAGTTTGTTGCGGCGGAAAAAGTTCAGTCAAAACTCAAAGAGATTACTGCTGAACTGGGCTATGCCGCCAACACGGAAGTTTTTCCAAAGCAAATAAAATTAGTGTTACAGCGTGGTGATAACGGAAACTTTCTAAACATTCCTTATTTTAATCACGAATCTGGTCTGCGGTATGCTTTTAAAAGTGATGGCAGTGCCGCTACTCTAGAAGAGTTTTTGGACATGGCGGAATCTTCTGCGATAACAGAAGAAACTCTTGACAGCCTTTTGTCTGAAGAAGTGCCAGCGGTTGATGAAAAACTGCGCGACGGCCCTCCCTGCCTACAGGCCTTGATGCGACAGGGCTTTCCCAAGGGCACAAGAAACAACGGTCTTTTTAATGTAGGCGTGTATTTACGAAAAGCTTTCCCCGATGACTGGGAAAAGAAAATTCTCGAATATAATCAACAGATCATGGACCCGCCACTAGATCTCAAAGAAGTCAACATTGTGGCAGACCAACTTAAAAAAAAGGACTACCAGTATAAGTGCGCCGACCAGCCCATTTGCAACTTTTGCAACAAAGATCTTTGCCGCTCTCGTAAACATGGCGTTGGTGGTGGAGAGAATACACCTACAGTTGCCAACCTTCGCAAGTATGATAGCGAACCACCGCTGTGGTTTTTGGACGTTAACGGAAAGCCTGTAGAACTGGACACAGAGGCCCTTCAAAAGCAGCCTCGTTTTCAAATACTGTGCATGGAGCAGATTAACTTCATGCCGCGTACCATTACGCGCCCTGCATGGGAAGCGCAGATGAATCTTTTGCTCCAGCATATGGTAGACACTGAGGGTGCTGTGATCGACACTTCCGACGATACGAGTTTGCGCGGTCAGTTTTACGACTTGCTGGAAGAGTTTTCGACACACATGCAAACTGCAATGGACAAGGAGGAGATTTTACTCCGCCGCCCGTGGACGGATGAAGATTTAAAAAGGACATATTTTCGCCTTAAAGATTTTGAGGCGTTTTTGAAAAGAAATAAATTTTTTGAGTACAAGTCAAACAAGGTTGCACAACGACTAAGAGAAATCGACGGGAGGTCTGAACAGTTTCGTATTAATGGCAGACCTATCCGTGTCTGGTCTATTCCAGCGTTTGCCAAGATTGAGGAAGAATTTCCGTCGCGTTTTGAGGAAGACGACATTCCATTTTAGGAGGTATAATGTTCCGTTACTTTGGTCCCCCAGGTACAGGTAAAACAACCACACTGTTAAATCAGGTTGACAGCCTACTTGCCAGCGGCATGGCTCCTAATTCTATCGGTTATTTTGCTTTTACACGAAAAGCGGCCCACGAGGCCCGCGACAGGGCGGCGTCAAGGTTTGGCCTTGATCCAGAAAAAGACCTTTTGTATTTTCGGACATTGCACAGTCTGGCTTTTCGCGTCTTGGGTCTAAGCGGAGCAGAAGTCTTGGGTCCTAAAAACTTGAAAGAGTTTAGTCAAAAAATAGGCGTAGACCTTACGGTCAACGGCACCGAAACAATTGAGGATGAAGGTTTTGCAATTCTGCGTTCAAACCACCCAATTATGCGCTGTATAGATTTAGCCCGCAACACGCTCCAAGGACCTATGTACGCCTATAATTTTATTGAGTTGAACGGCCCTTACTATGAATTTGAGCACATATATAATGAATATCTAAGATTTAAAGAAAAGAACAATCTCAAAGATTTTACGGATATGATGATAGAACTGGCAGACAACCCCAGTTACATTCCCAATCTTGACGTTGTTTTTCTGGACGAGGCACAAGACTTAACGCCCTTGCAGTGGAAAGTTGCGGACAATCTCGAAACTAATAGCAAGAGAATGTTTGTGGCGGGCGACGATGACCAAGGGATTTACCGCTGGGCCGGAGCAGACATTGGAAAGTTTATTACTTTGCAGGGTTCCAGTGAGGTTTTGTCGCAGTCTTACCGGATTCCGCGTAGTGTGCACAACCTTGCAGATAAGGTTGTAGGAAGGATTAAACACCGCCAGAAAAAAACATGGCTCCCTCGCACAGAGGAAGGAGCCGTCAACCGTCTTTATGATCCAACCACTATTAATTTTGAAGGTGGTGAATGGCTTGTTCTAGCGCAAGCAAACTACATGCTTGATGAGTTGGCAGATCACATGAGGGCGTCTGGAAATTATTTTGAGAAAAAAGGTTCTCCCTCCCTAAAGAAAAAAGTGCGTTCTGCTATCAGTTCTTGGAATCATTTACAATCAAGCGAACAGCATGAAGTTTCGTTAAACGAAGCTAAGAATATTTATGACTTTATGTCCACGGGAAAAGGGCGGTTAAAGCGTGGGGCAAAGAAAATGCTGGCGGGAGCCGACGATCAGGACCTTTTCACGTTAAGTGTTTTAAACCAGCACTTTGGACTGGAGTTGCTTGATGAAAATTGGGAGACCGCTCTGGATAGAATACCTGACGAAGATCGCGCTTATGCAACCGCTCTTTTAAATCGTGGCATTAATATTTTTGAAAAGCCCAAAATTAAACTATCCACGATCCACGGAGCAAAAGGAGGGGAGGCAGATAATGTTCTTTTATATCTGGATTTAAGCCGGAAGGCATTGGAACAGATGGAAAAAAACCCCGACGATGCCCACCGCCTTTTGTACGTTGGTGTTACCCGCGCAAAGAATAATTTATTTTTAAAAATGCCGGAAGACTCACAGAGGGGGTGGGCTATATGAAAGCAAAAGAAATTTTGAAAAAGGCTTCTAGCCTCGTTTCAGGGGATAGAGACCAGCAACACGGTGAGATGTTGAAAAATCACGAGAACATTGCCCAACTGTGGAACGGTTACCTATACAACAAAAAGATTCTAACGGGCGAGGACGTAGCGAACATGATGGAGCTACTGAAAATAGCACGACGAAAGATGGGGGCCTTTAACGAGGATGATTATGTAGACGGAGCCGGATATTCAGCAGTAGCGTATCAGTGTAAGGTTGAGCAAATGGAGTTGAGTACTGATGAAAACAAATCTGAAAAAACCTAAGTGGGGTATCAAAATGGAATGGATACCGATAGCTGAACTACCACCCACACCAGAGGGTATCGAAGAAATTGCCATAGATCTGGAGACTAAAGACCCACGGCTCAGGACCCATGGACCTGGGTGGCCTACTGGCAACGGAGATGTTGTTGGAATCGCTATCGCCTACGAAGGCTTCAATGCCTACCTGCCTATTGGTCACGAAGGAGGCGGCAATCTGGACCGTGGCATCGTTCTCCGGTGGTTTAAAAAAGAAATTGCCAGCCACCCTTCCGACAAGATTTTTTATAATGCCGCCTATGACGTGGGGTGGCTCAAGCGTCTAGGAATAGATTTAAAAGGACGTTGGATCGACGCCATGCTGGCGGCTCCTCTCCTGAACGAAAACCGTTTTAGCTATTCTCTCAACACCGTGGCCTATGACTATCTAGGCGAGATGAAAAGCGAGGCGGCATTGCGGGAAGCGGCACAGGAGTTTGGCGTTGATCCCAAAGCTGAAATGTACAAGCTTCCGGCGACCTTTGTCGGAGAGTATGCAGAGGCGGACGCCAAGCTTACTCTTGACCTCTGGCAAACTTTAAAAGCCGAATTGTCAAAAGAGGACTTGTGGCAAATATTTGAACTGGAAAGCCGCGTACTTCCATTGTGTATAGACATGACATGGAACGGAATTCGTGTGGATCTTGATGCGGCAGAGCGTCTCAAGCAAGATCTTCTTAAAGTGGTGAAGGGCATCCTGTCCAAAGTTCACAAGGAAACTGGCGTCAAAGTAGAGTTGTGGGCCGCCGCGTCAATCGCAAAGGTGTTCGACCACCTCAATATTCCCTACGGACGCACCAAGACAGGATTGCCCTCCTTCACGAAAAATTTTCTCGCCCAGCATGAGCACCCGATAGCTCAACAAATCGCTGAAGCGCGAGAGTATGACAAGATTGGTAACACTTTCCTGTCGAGTATCTTTCGCTATACTGAAGATGGGCGAATCCACGGACATATCAACCAGCTACGTTCAGAAGGTGGCGGCACCGTCACTGGACGCATCTCCATGGCAAACCCCAACCTCCAGCAAATTCCAGCGCGTAACCCTGAAATGGCAGAAAAGATCCGTGGTTTGTTCTTGCCGGAAGAAGGAAAGCAGTGGGCGTCCCTCGACTTTGACCAGCAAGAGCCTCGCATTCTTGTTCACTTTGCAAGCCTCACGAACAAGGGCCTTTCCGGATCCGAAGCTTTTGTACAGGCCTATTGTTCAGACCGGAGTACGGACTTTCATCAAATGGTAGCCGACATTGCTAAAATTCCAAGGAAAAGCGCAAAGACAATTAATCTGGGCATCATGTACGGCATGGGTCAGACGAGGCTTGCAGAGCAGTTGGATGTGTCCACTGATGACGCTAAACGGCTCATGGGCCAGTACCACAACGACGTACCTTTCGTTAAAGAACTGACCGACGCGGTTCAGCGCAAGGTTGGACACAGGGACAAGGGAGGGTTTGTGCGCTCCCTGTTGGGACGCAAATGCCGCTTTGATCTTTGGGAGCCTAACATGTTTGTCTCAGCCAAAGCGTTGCCAAGGGAGCAGGCAACAATTGAATATGGAGATAACATTAAACGAGCCTATACATACCGCGCTCTCAATCGTTTGATACAATCCAGTGCGGCTGACCAGACCAAGGCGGCTATGGTTGAGGTATACAAAGAGTTAGGTCACATACCCCTAGTCCAGATTCACGACGAACTGGCTTTTTCGGTGGAGTCAAAAGAAGAAGCTCAAAAAATCTGCAAGGTTATGGAAGACGCAGTAGAACTTGAAGTTCCAACACCCGCTGACATAAGCCTTGGCAAAACATGGGGCAGTATAAAAAAGGTTGACGAATAAGGAATAATCCCGTAGTTTCACATATAGTAAAGGAAAGCAAAAGCAAATGAACCCTGATAAATGGAAAAGCGTTGTCATTCCAATTGAGAGTTACAGACTTCTCAAAGAGATGGCACGAGCAGAGCACCGGACAATTTCCGGTCAGTTCACTTTTATTTTAGAGAAAGCCAAGGGTGCCTCCGAAGAGAGGGAGAAGGTAGCATGACGACTGTGGCAATCACCGCAGTTTTTTATAGTGTCTGCCTTCTTCTCTCTTTTTTGGAGTAGCTCATGCTTTTACATTTTCTCATAGACATAGTTAGCAGGTTGCTTTGATGTCGCAAGACCGCATTGACAATCTCATTAAAGCTTTAATAGAAATACGCGATGTTGCGGAGGTTAGCGAAGGTTCTGGTTGGTATCTTATGATAGCCCGCACGGCACTGGACCAAGACAAAAAGCTTAAAGAGAAAAATTAATGTGGGGTGGACCCTACAGAATTGTCTACGCAGACCCGCCGTGGACTTTTAAAACCTGGAGTCATAAAGGTAAAGAGAGATCCGCAGAACAGCATTATGGTTGTATGTCTATAAAAGACATAAAAAATCTCCCTGTTAATGACATTACTCAAGACAACTGCTCCCTGTTCCTCTGGGCAACAGACCCTTTGCTACCAGAAGCTATCGCTGTCATGGAAGCGTGGGGCTTTAAGTATAAAACAATTGCCTTTGTTTGGACAAAATTAAACAAGAACGCCCCTGAGTTCATGTTTAACAAGGAAGACTTTTTTACGGGCATGGGCTACTGGACCAGAGCCAACCCTGAAATATGTCTATTTGGTGTCAAAGGAAAACCTGTCCGCGAGTCCAAGGCCGTCCGGCGGCTTGTTATTTCACCGCGCAGAGAGCACAGTCGAAAACCTGACGAGGTGTCTGAGCGAATCGTAGAACTAATGGGGAACATTCCCCGAATCGAATTGTTTGCACGTCAACGCAGACTGGGTTGGGACAGCTACGGAAACGAGATTGAAAAGTTTAGTAATTAGTTTTAATTTTAGACATGGCAATGAAGGTTAACACTGAATTTAAACCAACGACGAAAGCGCGTCGTCGTTCCAAGCTACGCCCCCGTAATTTGCGTAAAAAGTTAGGAAAAAGATCGCCATGGAAAAAAATGAAGAAAAAGAAGAGAGGGCAGGGGAAAATACGCTGACGTGTTCAATTTGCGAAAGCCCTGTTGATCTGGCCCACGAGGGAGGCATACAAGGATTTTTCGGAATGCTTCCTGTGGCTTTTTGTGTATGGTGCTACACTTCAATGGAAGATATGGTCTCTCAGCAATGCTTGCGTTGTCAGGAAGATGAAGAAACGGGCATTGGCCCAAGCATCAATTAGACTCTTCTTCCTCTACATCATCCTCTGGTTTTACATGCCGCATTGGCCCATCCCCAAAAACGGCAATCATGGGGTAGGGTTCTCCGTTTTCATCAATCAGATTTATCCGAATTTTGAACATCCTTTAACTCCAGCGGTGGGACAATGTGAACGGTGCGTTCATCCTCATTAACGTAAGCTATTCTAACGCGCAACAATTTTTGAACAAGCGTCCGTTTTCGATGAATGCGATGCGGAGTAGGGCGGTTTTTTAACCAACGCTTACGATCAGCTTTGGCGTCAAATAAATAAAGCTTACCTGAAGGACTTACAGCAATCACGTCTACCGGACCTTGATTGTTGAACGGCGTAAAGACCCAGAGATCTTTTCGCAACAAATATTCAATCAAAATGGCTTCACAAACGTCGCCAGTTGTTTGCCTCCAATTGGGCATGTTGGACGCCTTATTTATTTTTAACGCTTTAGTTTAAAACAATTTTGGTGATTCGGTTTGGGGGGTGCGACAAAATGTCGCATTGACCTTATGGGAATAGTCTGATACAATGGTTTCATAATAAGAAACCGCACCACTGCGGCGAAGTGGACTAGGGCCACCTCTCTGACCCGCAGGTAACGACGGTCCCGCTGTTTGACATTGTAAAAATGATTAGCTGTTTTGATGAGCCGTGGGCTTCACTTTTAAAACAGCGGTTGTTGCGACTTTTCGCTTTGCAGCCGCATTACAAAGGAAGTCAAAAACATGGCGAAATTAAAACTGGGAACCATCACTGATGGTAAAGACAAGAATCGGTATTGCGGCCCATCCGTAATATCGGCCTTAACCGACCTGACGACAGGAGAAGCCGCACGGCTGATCCGAAAGCAGTCAGGCCGAAAAACGATTAAAGGCACTTATACAAGGGAAGTTCGGGACGCCCTTCGCGCCTGTAACATTGTATCGTTTGGCGTAAAAGTAGAGCATCCCAAACCAACTTTGGCGCGTTGGTTAAAATTGTCGAAAGCAGACCGGACCCCAGAACGGGTTTTCCTGATTTCAGCGGGCCACCACTGGCAACTCGTCAGTGGACGGCGATACACTTGCGGACGAATACGAGACATCGTTTCGATCAGAGACAAGCGGGTGAAACGTCGAGCGCGGGTTCGACAGGTCTGGGAACTTAAATCTAACAACGTGACTAAACCCGACATTGACGTGTCAAAGCCTAAGTCAAAGTCCAATCCAGCCTACTACCAGATTAAAAAGCTGGTTAAGCAATATCCAGAGTTCGGTCTCACTTACGAGATTGAAGATAGGAGTTACGGTCTGGGCGGCAGTACTTACTACTGGGCTGAGATGAGTAGTGAGCTTGAAAATCTGGCGTTCGAAAAAGGTCACTGGCTACAAGACGAGCATGGTTGCAGTGGCCTCGACGAGGTGCTGGACCGGATGAAAGAAATGGTAGAGTTTGGTAAAGAGCACTACCCAACAATAAACCACTAATAAACCACGGCCCACGGCTCTTCTAAACAGCTATTGACATATAGGAACGTTCTGTCATACTCCCATAATTAATTTTAACAGGAGAAAGTAAATGGGATTTTTTAGTTGGCTATTTGGAAATGATGGTGAGGTCAGTAGAGAGAAGACCAAAAGTTTTCTCAAAGGTTCAGCCACCATTCACCAAGCACCACGGGTTTTTGAAAATGACTTACAGCGCGTGCCCAAGTGGTGCAGGGCTGGTAGAAATGGCAAGGTTATTGTTTGTCCCCATTGTGGACATGAGCACACCGTCTACCAGTTCAGCTGGGAGACTTTGCGATGCAATAACTGTGAGGCCATGGTTGATAAATATGACTGGTTTTTGGGGGCGGATGCTAATGAAGAATGAAGCAGAAAAGTTTCTCGACGGTTGGGAGTGGCTTGGTTCTCAGTTAAAGGGCTACGAGCCACAAACCAATCGGCTTCTGAAACAACGGTTCAAGTGTCTTCAAGCACGGGACACGGCCCATGATCCAGACTTTAAGATTGTCTGGAATAATCACGCGGAAGCACTTGGTGCTAAACTTAAAAAGGAGTTGAACTGATGGCTCGACTTAGTGAGAAAGAACGCGACCTTATACTGGACTGTGTTAACAACATGAGGGACATCCAGCGACAGCTTTTGGAAATGTACACGGTTGAGCTACAGTTGCTTGCAAAAAGCGAAGACCTTTGGAAGAACATGGTTAACACGTTTGGCGGCAAGAATTTTGTCTGCAACGGCTGGTACTCCGATTACTTCTATATGACGGATGGAGAAGTGGAGTTTCGAGAAACCTACAAGGACGAAGCGCACGACAAGGCGGCTGAAAGGTTGAACTGATGGCTGTGAAAAACAACATTATTTATGCAGACGATGTGACGCCAGAAATTCGTAAACAGGTGTCGGAAAAATTGGCCGCCATCTGGGATTCAGATGATTGGAACGAAAAGGCTCGAATTGGTGAGGTAATCGAATGCGAGATGCGCGAGGACAGCGATTTCTATAAGGCGATTCTACGTGTCTTCACTGCCTATTTTCACGAAGAGAACTGGGGATTTGATGACGACATGCCTTGGAAAGAGGTTGCTGACCGAATGCTTGTAACCATGTGTGGGTGGTCATTTCTATCTATTGCAGAGAAGGCTGGCCTAACTGAGGAGGAGGACTGAACGATGGGTAGCAAAATAAAAGAACTAAAAGAAATTTTAGAAGAGCTAACTAGTTTGTACTACAAAGCCGAAAAAATAGACCCAGATTGCTCCAGCATAATCAGTACTGCGGAAGATGTTTTGATAAGCACAATCCAATTTTATGATAAGGAGAAAGTGATTATCGACGTGGAGGAGGAAGACTAATGCAGACCTTCCTTCCCTACAAAACGTTTTCCCAATCCATTCTCTGTCTTGATTACAGAAGACTGGGCAAACAGCGCGTTGAAGCCCTTCAGATCCTCAATGCGCTGGCAGGCAAGTCAAAAGGATGGGTCAACCACCCTGCCACCAAAATGTGGAAAGGCTATGAAGCCGCCTTAAAATTTTACAAGGATTTGTGTATCGAAGAGTGGGTGCGCCGTGGCTACAAGAACACGATGGAAGTCGAAGAAGCCTACGGACCTATTCTGATGCCGCGCTGGCTAGGCGACGAAAAGCTCCATGCCAGCCACCGCTCCAACCTTCTAAAAAAGGACCCTGAGTACTATGGAAGATACAACTGGAAAGAATCCCACGACCTCCCCTACCACTGGCCTTTGCCTGTCACCTGAGTATTACCAAAAAAGAATCAAGGCCCTCGAATTGAGGATTGAAAGTCTTCAAAAAGAAAACCAGCGTCTGCGCTACAGGGCTTTTGATGCAGGCGTGTCCGTCGATCTCTAGTCACCCTTTTTTAAAGGAAATAAAATGGAATTTGAAGCTGGTGTAGTCCCACAAAATGAGCCTCGCCAAGGGCGTTTGAATTTAGAAAAAGATTATTTTGTTTATGTAGCGGTGATGAATTGCGAAACAACAAAATATTTGGAAAATGTTTACAATGATCGGAAGGTAGATAGACGAGGGGTTTTATATAATGAGCGCACCGCCAAAAGTGTTTCGGCTATCAAAATTGGATATTCATCTAACCCTATTGAACGAATAAAAAATTTATCGACTTCCTCTCCTTTCGATGTAAGCCCAATAATGCACAGTCGCCCGTTGCCAAAGGAAGCGGCGTGTAAGCTAGAAAAACGACTACACGAAGAGTTTGAACCCTTCAAGATGACAGAAAGGGACCGTCAGCGAGAATGGTTTGCTGTCCCCGCTACAGAACTTACAACTATTACATTAATTTTTAGCCGCGAGTTGTCCGACTTAAAATTAAAAAATTACGGTGTAAACTCACGCAGTTTACCGTCAAAATGCGGGGGAACTATTACTGAATACGACTACGGCGTGGAGGATTTTCATTACCACCCTTATAAAATACTTACAGGTGATTACGATGCCTACAATTGGCCGTTTATTGCTGTGGGTAAAGAGACTAGGGAGGACGATCCGCGAAACAAAACCATTAGGAAGGTAGCCCGTCGTGACTAAAACCTTTGACCTTGTTTTCACGCACAATGAGCTTCTAGAATTAAGCTATGCCCTGCGGGCAGTTGACCGCATGGAAACAGAAAGTCTGGTTTACGTCGGAGACCAGACCAGAAAAATGACCTTCCGGCGCATGAAACGAAAAATAGAGGAGGCACTAAATGAAGATAATGATTAGAGCAAGTCTTGCTATGGTAGCTTTGATGCTGTTGCTACTGGCAGGGCTATTGCTACCACTGCCTGCAAAGGCCGATGAGGTTCAGAGAAAGTGTCTGGCCGAAGCCATGTACTTTGAAGCCAGAGATCAGGGCTGGCGCGGTATGTTAGCCGTGGGAATTGTTATCAAAAACAGGGTTGCTAGCCCCAGGTATCCAGCGGACATTTGTAGCGTCGTCCGGCAGGGGAAATACTGGCGAGGCAATCCGGTCAAGCACAAATGTCAGTTTAGCTATTATTGTGATGGCAAGCACGAGAGGCCCGCCGAAAAGAACGCATGGGAAGAGGCCAGCGATATAGCGAGAATCCTAGTGTTTACAGATGTGGTGATGGAGGGGCTTGAAAATGCTACGCACTATCACGCGATCACGGTTCAGCCTTCATGGACCACTGGGCTTAAAAAACGAAAAAAGGTAGGCGACCATGTCTTTTATTCAGCAAGATAGAAAGTGCAGACACTGCGGTGGTCTCGACGAGTTCTTGTACGAAATCAATTGGAAACCAGTTTACTATTGTTCCAACTGCCACGCGCAAAGTGGTTCCGGTCTCGAATTAATTGGCCCAAACGAGCGTCTGCAAGAGGAAGCTGGAGAGTAGTGCGTACCACCGTACCGTCTATAGAGCTATTTTCTGAATTTATAAAAAACATTTTTTCAACGGATAAAGGCGGTACAGGCGGTACAGGTGGTACGCTTTTACTAAGTGATTACTATATAAGGATTTTTCGAGTTTTTGCTGTCACACCAACCGTACCATCAACCGTACCAGCAGACTTATCCCATACCAGTTATTTACGGTTAAAAAATTGACTTTTTCAGTTAATTGGACTAGATTTTAACTGGAGTTAACTAATGCAATTAGTCCCATAAAGGGCTTATAGGGTGTTCTTAATGTAATGGTGGTGGTACGCGGCGGGACGGCATTGATATTAAAGAGAAAAACAGCATTTTAGGCCAAAATAAGGGGTATTTTTATGCCAAGAAAAAAGAGTGGTGGTACGGTTGGTGGTACGGCTGTTGCGGAACAAAAAACCGACAAAAAGTTGACGCGGCGGCAAGAGAAGTTTGTTAAAGAGCTTGTTGCAAACGACGGCTTGGTGACCATGCGCGAAGCGGCGATTCGGGCTGGTTTTAGTCCTAGTTCAGCACATACCCGTGCTTATGAAATGACAAGTATGCGGCACTGTCCTCACGTAGTACGGGAGATACAGAGATACAGGGACGAGCTAGATGAGATGTATGGGGTTAATTACAAGCGTCATATTCGTGATATGCAAAAACTCAGAGACGCCGCCTTAGACGCTGGAGCTTACAGTGCGGCGGTGCAGGCAGAGAAGAATCGCGGGCTAGCTGAAGGGTTATACGTCAGCAAGTCAGAAGTCAGAACAGGGACAATTGATCAAATGAGCCGTGAGGATGTGGAGAGAGAACTTGAACGAATTCGACAAAATTTTGAACCAATTATCGACATCACGCCCAGAGAAGTCACCGAACCAGATGCCACGAGCGGCCCTGAAGAACCGCGAGGCGGGGTTGTGGAGACTGATAAGCGACGGGATGAAGACGAGCGGGCGGAAAATTGAA
>VTLG01015677.1_pt1 | contig 54901 bp, 59 predicted proteins | sample 4694571 | NCBI WGS metagenome assembly VTLG01 (sample SAMN12604809, study PRJNA352737) | marine metagenome | biome: ENVO:00000447; feature: ENVO:00000209|ENVO:00000569|ENVO:01000036; material: ENVO:00002151; isolation source: viral sequences binned using virsorter ... | reverse complement strand
AGTGATGATTGGTTTTCACTAACACCACCAATAATGGTAATGTCACCAGTTGCGGTATCAGATATAGATGCTGCAGCTAGTCCTAAGAAATTAGAAGTTGTTAAATTTGTACCTACAGTCTGCCCTGCATTAAAGACATAGGATTTACCTGTATCCGTACCAGAAGCACTACTTCCTGCAATTACTATAGATTCATTATTTGTAGATAACTCAGGAGTCATGCTTGCATAGTCAAAGAGCTCATCAGTACCTATTGTATAACTTGTACCTGATACACTTACTGAAGTTCCACTAGTGGTTGTTACATACATTTTTAAATCAGTACCATCTGATGCTGCAAGAAGTGTTTTTCCAGAAGCAACATGATGTCTTGCAAGAACCTGTCTATGAGCTGCTGTAGTGCCTATTGCATTAGCGGCTGTTCCCCATGATATTGAATTTGTAGTTCCTCCAGTCACAGTACCTACAGCATATTTTACTGTAGTACCCTCATTCCAAAAAGCTATTGTTTTGTTTGCTGCAGCATCATATTCTATTGCAAATGCAGTATTAGGTGAACTCGATCCTGCTGATGAAGATGCGTTACCCCAAGTAAAAGCAGTTCCTGAATTTGCTAATACTATGCCTTTAACATTATCGCTATCGTCTTCATCTTCAAATATATAAACAAATCTATTGGTACTAGTATCATAAGTTATGGTATTTTCCATCGACCTAGTTCTACCCCTCCAGTCTGTTGATGTTTTAGCAGCACTAAAATTCACCGATGCACTAGTACCTGATACATCAACTTCCATAGCTGTTAAAGTATCATTATCGGCTGCCCCCTCTACCACTACAACAATAGCATTATTATCAGGATCATACAAAGCATGAGGGAAAATGTCACCACCTGCATCTATTGAGCCTAAATCAGCAAAAGAGTTCATTGATAGAGTTGTTCCGCTAAAAGAGCCTGTTACTGCCTTAATAGAATAGGCTGTTGTGCTTGTACAAAAAATTCCTATTCTTGATTCGTTAGTATCATAAGCACAAGTAGTATGAGTATATTCACTAGAACTTGCTAAAACAACTGCCGTTCCATAAGATATTGTTTTATTATCAGGGTCAACAGTACCAATTCTAGCCGTAGGATAATTACTACCATCTATATCATTATAAACTAATAAAAATTTAGTATCAGCAAGTTTACATGTAGATATATATTTTAAATTGCTAGTATCAATCGCTTGATTAGAGCCTATACTCTCAGTAACAGCTTCGCCTGTTGCAGCAACCTGTGCTGCCTTGCCTGCACTAGTTATTATACATGGTTTGCCTGCGGTAATTGATCCATCTGCTACAAGACTGACTGTACCAGCACTTGCTTGATCTACCCAACCTAATCCTAAAGAACCATCTGTTTTAAGAACTTGGTTTGCAGAACCATCAGCATTAGGTAATATAAATACTTTATTTGCTGCTATAGAATCAGGAGCTTTAAAGCCTACATAATTTGCACCATTAGCGGCTAGTTCTTGGAATCTTAATTCTGTACCATTCCCTGCACTAGTACCATGAGGTGCCATACTAAGACCGCCTGCAGCTACTATAGCTGTAGTATCGTTTCCGTCTTCATCATACTCTATACTTAAATTTTGATCTGATCCAAGATATATTTTCTTATCATCTGCAATATATAGATCACCCCACTCAAGAGAAGCACTGCCTAAGTTAGCACCACCTGAAGCATCAGGAACTAGAGCAGTAGAAGCAGTAATTGTAGTACCTTCTATAGTACCTGCTACAGTTAAAGCACCACTAGCTAGAGTTAAAAGATCAGTATCATCTGTGTGACCTATAGTTGTACCATTAATTAATACATTGTCTATATCTAAAGAACCACCAGATATTAAACCTGTTGTGGTTATATTAGAAGAACCTGTATCTATAGTACCAAAACCTGAAGTTATAGAACCCCCATCTAAAGCACCTACAGAAGTTATGTTTGTTTGAGCAGCAGTTGCTAAAGTGCCTGTAATATTACCAAAAACAGCATTACCTACAGTACCACTAAATACTTCTGAAGAGTTTGTAGCATCAGGAATAAATGTAAAGGCAGTAGCTGAATCATCCCAACCAAAGAAACCTATCTTAGCTGCCGTACCATTATGATACCTAAACTCAATACCTCTATCTTTATTATCATCTGAACCAGGAGCAGTATCTCCTCCTAATGTAAATATAGGATCATCTACAGTTATTGTAGTAGAGTTTACAGTTGTTGTAGTTCCATTTACAGTTAAATCACCACCTACAGTTACAGCTCCTGTAGTTGTTATTGTATCTATATAGGCATCTTTCCATCTAACGCCTGTTGTGCCTAGATCAACATCACTATCTGATTGTGGTCCAAATATGTTATCAGCTAAATATACTTGTTCTACATTAGCTGCATAGAAATGTATTTCATCAGCAGTTTCAAAATCTATTTTTGTTTGATCGTCTTCACCGATTTTAAGATCAGTAGCTAGTATTGATGTAATACCTGTTTGAGCAGCATCTACAGTAAATGTCATATCAAAAGGATCACCATCCGTTCCATTATCAGTATCTGTCCAATTTGTAGTAAGACCAGAACCAATAAATTTAACTTCTTTAGCATTAGATATAGTAACTTCAGTACCATCATCATCTTCTAAAATAAAGTTAGACATACTTCCTGCACCACCTACCTCTGAATCTACGTAGGCTTTAATAGATTGCTGAGTAGCAAGTTTAGTAGCTGAGTTAGAAGACATATCATCTTCATCTGCTATAGCCGTACCTGAAACACCTGTGTTTAATACAGGGCTTGTTAAAGTTTTGTTTGTTAGAGTTTTTGTAGTACCAGATACATAGGTATCTAAATCAGTAACAGCAACTTGTTTCATAGTTCCTGCATCATTATATACTACTCTGTCTGCGTCAGCTACAGTAGTGCCAGTAGCAGATGTATCACCATCTATAATATTTAATTCAGTAGTAGTAACAGTAGCACCGTCTAGTATTTCTAGTTCAGCTTCAGATATTCCTGCAGAACCTATTGTAAGAGTTCCAGATATATCTACGTTACCATTTATGTCTACAGTAGTGGCAGCTATCTGTATTTCAGTATCAGCAACTAAATCTAATTGTCCATCAGTAGATGAATATATGTATAATCCAGTATCATAAAAATATAATTTTTCTGTACTATTGATTAGTACATCATCAGAGAATTTAAAATAATCCTCGTCTTCCATCCATGTCAATACACCATCTGCTGAATTAGCATTAAATGTTAATACAATATCTGTATCCCCATTTTCTCCTAAAGTAATAGAATCAGACTCAATAGTTACTGCAGTAGAAGCTTCAATATTTACAGTAGGAGCTGTAACTTGAATTACACTATCAGCAACAACATCTAATTGTCCATCAGCACTGGAATACAGATATATTGCTGTATCTCTGAATTGTACTTTTTCTGTACTATTAATTAAAAGATCATCTGAAAATTTAAAATAATCTTCATCTTCCATCCAAGTTAAAACACCGTCATTAGAGTTGGCATTAAATGTTAATACAATATCTGTATCTGCACCTGTACCCATGCTAACGGCATTACTGTATAGTGTCGAAAGGGGTCCACCATCTCCTGCTGTAGTGCCGTCATGAGTATGCCCAGTAGATACATGAAAAGCTGCCAATATTTGATTAAACTCATTATTACTATGAGCTGCTGTTATTGTATCCCCTGTAGTAAAACTTGATTGTCTTGCTGAATAGCCTGCCATTTTTTATCTCCTACCTGCTGCTGCAAATTCTAAACTAAACCCTTTTAATGAATAGGGGCTGCATGTTTCTGAAGCTGAATCTGTAAATTGTAATGCTACTGCAAAACCAGAACCTACTATAGGTTGTCTTACTAATACAAACTCTGCTCCTCCATATTCTGCTGTTCCATAAACAGAGCTACCATATACAGCAGAACCTTCGTGTGCTCCTTCTATTGATATACTGTTTGGATTTAAAACATCATCAGAACCATAATCATACTCTAAACCTAAGTTTGTATCTAATGTTCCTTCAGGTCTATAATTTAATATTGCTCTATGAAATCTTTTTCTAATACCTGGATCGCCCATAGTCCAGTGTGCTGATTTATATCTTCCTTTTATTGTTATTGTTGAGTTACCTGCATTAGTAAAAGTACTTCCAGATTCTTGTTTATATATATATCCATCATATCCTCCATGTACTGTAGTTTCAACATTAGAAATATATCCACTATCAGCACAATTAGGTTTTATTCCTTTTATTTCTGAAAACTCCCATCTATCTCCTCTAAATACTGCTATGATACCTTTACTGTCTGTTTCATTAGCAGAATCAGAAAAGAAAATTCTATATTGTGTTTTTGCTCGTATAACTAAAGACGTTATGGTATCTGCTACGCTATTATAATTTAATTCAGTAAATCTTCTTTGGACTGGTCTAGATATAACTCCTAATTCTACATCTCCAATTTTTTCTGTACCAGCTATAGTTCTTAAACCATCGGCAGAAAGAAATACAATATCACCACCTACCTCTTGTATGCTTTGCGGAGCAACGCAACCTACATTTGTTGTTACTGGTTGCATTTGAAAATCTGCTTGACTATTTCCTGCTATTCTAAATATAGCACTTTCACAAAATACATATAATTGATCCCTAAATACTCTTAAACCTACTATATCACTAGTTACGGATACAGAACCTGCACCACTAGCAGCAGTAAAATCCCCTACAGCATAAGGAGAAGAAAATACTAATTTCTGTGGTGTAGCAGACATACCTGCATAAAAAGCATGGTTTTTAAATATTTTTACATACTTAGGATTAGAAGGAGCCCCACTAGCGTTTACGTCTGTTACTGCACTATTATTATAATGTGAAGCATTATTATTTCCATCAGCCCATATTATTCTTTCTGTTCCATCCATATTATAAACATCAAAATCATATCTACCTGCACTAGTTCTACTTGAATCTATTTGAGTAACTGAACCTGACCCTGAAGAAAGTTTAAATACTTCTGTACCTCTAGCAGCTATAACTTGGTCTTTATATATAGCAGACATAAGTATACTACCTGTAGTAGTTCCTGAAGTTACTGCATTAGTATTAAATTTAGAGAAACCATTAATTCTTCTATATCCTCCACCTATATCTGGTTCAAAATTTTGCAATTCTAAAGCTTCTCCTGGTGCCATCTCAAACTGAGATTTGTTAAGTACGAGACCTCCTACTAGGTCAACTACATATGGTTGCAACATATCTGGCATTATACTGCAAACATATAATTTTTACGATTTGTTAAATCTGTTCTCATTCTTTGCAAACCAAAACTATATTCCTGTAAATAAACTTGAGCTAATTGTGGATCAGACCTAGTAAGTAAAGTATAGTAAACAGCTCTTTTTACTATAAGGTCATGGTAACGACTTGGGATACTAGGAGTATCACTTGAAGCTGAGAGATCAGTTGGAGAACCATAATAATCAAACTCAACAGTATAAGACCCTTTATCTGGAACAGGCGAAACTCCAAACGTAAGTGCTGAAGTAGACGCAACAGTCTTATATACATATTGTGGCTCTGCATAGTGGTCAGGGTTTTGATGTTTATCTGTTCCTACTATCCTATCTCTCCACTCATCCTCATTTAAGTATTTTAATTGTTGAGGATGAAAATTCTCTTTTACACTAACATTATCTACTAATACTGTAGATGATGCTGTTTCATTTTTAATTGTTAAATAATGTGCTGTAGCAGAGGCTTCAAAAGTAAAACTGTGATAACTAAGATCACCTTCATCATTTGATCCTCCTGCAGAAGTGTATGTTCCTGTAGATACATCTGTAGCTAAAGCACTTGTTCCTACGGAAACAGCTAAACTAGGGCTTATAGCTGTACCTGAAGTAGAAGCATTTTTCATAGCAAATGAAACCATATATTGCCTACCTCTAGTAAGAGATACAGCCTGATATACAGCACTAGTACCTGTACCTGCTGCTAAAGATAATGCACCTGAAGAGTATGTAGCATCTCCAGTACCTGAATTAGATTCGGTCCAATTACTTATGTTACTAGTAAATGTGCCATTAGTTAATAGCTCTGTAGGTGTTAAAACAAAACTATCCCAATCTATCGTAGATGCTGCTGTAGACACTGTATACTCTTGTATACCTGCAGTTAAAGCTTGAGTACCTGAAACATATAGATAAGACCATTCTACTTCTGAAGTAGCTATATCTCTTATAGACTTATTTATATTTTCTTTAACCGATGTTTGTATTCCTACTGTAGTAGAAGCAGAACTTAAATCTGCTGAAGTAGCTAATGTTGGTTCATTTAATTCTGTTAATACGTTATTTACTAATGTAATAAATGTTGCCATGTTTTGCCTATGTTGTTAAAGGATTATAAAGTAGTTCAACACCGACTATTGCTGTTACTGTGCTTGCTGTTCCTGCAGTAACTGTTACTTTATCTCCTGCTTCAAGAACTAAAGTTAAATCAGTTAAACTAATATACCCTTCTCCATCTACCGATTTAGACCCTGTTATAGGGTAGTATGTAGTAGCAGATACATCATACCACTCCAGCATGGCTGTTTTGGCTGATGCATTTATATTGCCTACATTTATAAATCGTACAATCCCTTTAAAATTGCTAGGACAAGTATATACATCTGTCCTGCTTGTATTTCCTGGCGTTGCTGCTGCTGAGATAAAAGTTGACTCAACCATGTTTTAGTCTATGGTATATAAACCACCCTATTGCAACGTTAATAGGAAGTAGGGTTAGAAATACTGTATATTCTTGCATTTTAAGAGAAGCTACTCCTAAATACAAAAAAAGTGCCATGAAAATACATAGACTAATCTTTAATAATTCTATTCCTACTTTGTATAACATGTATTATTCTACTTCGTTGTTTTGAGTAGAAATTTCTATGTTAATAGCTTGTGATTCTGGGATTTCAGCGTTCAGCATAATTCTTGAACTACCACATCCTGCTAGAAAAACAGTAACTATAAAAACTAAAAATAAATTCTTCATAATAATTCCTTAAAAACGGCAGGGGGTAATTGATACCCCCCACCTAAACAGTAATTAAGCGTATGTGTCGCCTGACTCTGTATCGCCTATTGGACCACCAATATCAGCCAATAAAGCCCATACTCGGACTTTAGAGTTAGTATTAGCAGTAGCAACAGTCACATCAAGTGTGTCTGCCGCAGCATAATAGACGAAGAGTTCAGCGAGTGCATCACCAGAAGTCATAGCTCCTGCTGAAGTTTGCACAGCAGCAGCAACGTAAGTCACTGTGCCATCGCCTAAAGCTAAAGTACCTGTGCCTGTTCCTGCAGTAATAACGTCAATTCCTGCGTTAAGTACTACAGAATTAGCTGGTACATTGATCGCTTGGTACACATCTCCACTAGTTAGAGCAGTAGATGTCGCATCTATAACTGTTGATTGTACATAACACTTTGCAACAGCGTTGCTGGACATATGCCCTGCAGTGCCTGCACCTGTTTGTGTTAAAGTAGCCATATCATTCTCCTCTAATCTATTTTAACGTATGCCTGTGCGATAGATTCCGTTCTAAGAACTTTTCTACCATACACATGAAGACCACGAACAATATCAGCGAAAGATTCTGTGTCTCTTACTACTTCTGTTTTTGCTATTTGTGAAGCTGTTGAAACGCCACTAACGTGACCAGCTAAAACAACATAAACATCAGAAGTACTAGCAGATGGCATATTGTTAGACTTATGAAGTCTAAAACCATTTACTAGTTGAGGAACAACTAAACCATTTCGTAATTGTGAATTTGATTCATTTAAGAATTCAGCATCCATCAATTTAGAACTAGTTTGTTGTAGCTGCTCGAAAAAAATCGGAGAAGCTACTGCCCAGCGATTGTCCGTTGGAACGTTCTGAGTGTCTAGGAGTCTTCCTAGTCTAGCAAGAACGTTTGCTGGATCAATTTCGCTGGTGTCAAAACCAGTATCTATTGAGTTTGTTGCATGATCTGCACCATACGTATTTGCAGATGGTACATTCGATTGGATGTTAGACAGAACTTCACTATCGTAAGTATCTTTAAGTGCATAAGCACCTGCAGAAGTCGCTAGAGTTTCAAAATTGACGTGTCCTTGTCTTTCCTCAATATCATCTACTTTAAAAGCAAATGCATTAGCTTTGTCGATGGTTAATTGAACTTCATCGTCAGCTAAGTCTTGAGTATTAACAGAGGAACCTCTAGTATAAGCAGATACAGAGATAGATGGTTCTTTTATGATTCTAACAGTGTCGCCAAAGTTTTCAATTTCGCCAGTATAGTCAGTGTTGGTTATATCTTCAACAACTGAAGCTTTACGGAAAAATTTAAGAACCTTTTGACTGTAAATTTCAGGTAAGAAATTACCTGATGGCAGATTGGTATAACCTGCCGCAGTTCCGATAGCCATAATCGAATCCCCTTCTAAGTTAAGTTAATAAATTAACGGATTCGACCTTCCCTCCTTGCTAAGTCGATTTCTTTTTCGTACTTCTCAAATTCGTGGGGTTTCATCCGTCTGATTTCCTCAGCACTCCACTCTTTCTTGCCTTTGGATGGTTCCGACTTACGTTTAGTAGGAACAAAATCCGCAGCAGTCTTAGTAGGTTGCTGTTTTAATGTTCGAGAAATTCCCTTATCGGCTTTATACAAATCTATAACTCTAGCAGCCCATTTTGCATCAATGTTATTTTTAGTAACACCATCTGCTATGGATGGTGGCTGGTCCTGTAACCAAGTAATAAAATCTTCATCTGCTTTGATATTCATGAAATCAGGATGTAGTCTAAGAAGTTCCTGTTCCGCTTTTTCTTTAGTTAGGCGTTGTCGGTCTCCTTGTAAGTCCTTAATTTCATCTTGCAGAGCTTTGGTTTTATTCTCAGCTTGAGAATGAGCCACAGTCTCTATAACATTATATACATCAGGATATTGCTCTTTGAATTGTGTTAATTCTTCAGGCGTTTTAGGTGGTGTATAATTAGTACCACCTCCTGATGCTTGTTTTGCCAAGTCTAGGAGCTCTTGCTCTTTCGATTTGTGCTCTTCGATTTTAGCATCATAATGTTTTTTTAAATCATCATACCTTTTTTTATAATTATGTTCAGGTTGTTCTGATTTAGTAGACTGCTCTACAAAACTATTTGATTCTTCCTTAGAAGTAGCTGCTTGAGGAAGTTCTTCTTCTTCAGCAGGGTTCGTTTCAGGATCAGGATCATCTAGTTCTTTTCTATAAGCTCCCTGATAGGGAGTAAGTTCTAGTTCTTCTTCCTTTCCAAGTTTTTCTTCGTTCATTTTTACACCTCTTTGGGGGCTTTACTCTCTCCGTAAAGGTAGCCCATTCAGTTATTAAAGAGACAGGGTTGCTTTCGCAAGTAGCTGTCGACTAAGTGTTGGGTCTTTCACCAACTGACATAAGACCCCTATCGTTCATAGTATTCAGAACGTTGGAGCCTATATATTCTGTTAAATTCTTTGGTATAATGTATTCACCATTGTGCACATTTACTGGAACTTTACCTCCAGATTTTAAATTAGTGCCTGCATCTGTAGCAGCTCTTGAGAGCATGCGGTCTATAGTATCTTTACCATAGAGGGCTACTGCAGGCTGAGAGAGTACAAAGTCACCCTCTTTTAAATTCATTGGAACATCATCTGCCCTCGCTGAAGGAGGGGCTTTATCTTTTTTATTCACAAATCCATAATTACCTTTATTATACTGTACATCTCCACCCTTGTCAAGTGAAATCTTTCCACCTCGCTTAATATTATCAGAATAAGTATCTTGAATATTAGCTATATTTTCAAAATTTACAATACCAGCACCTCTATTAGAGTAATCTCCAAGTTGAATATTTTTTTCGTTAACATATTCATAAAATTTATTACCATGATATATATTTCTTTGACCAATAAGACCAGTTAAATCAACAACACCATTTTCATCTCGCATATGTTCTGCTGCAAAAGTCATTATTTCCATAAAATGATCTTGTAAATCTGCTAAGGAATTAAATTTTCTTTGATATACATCGTTTGAACTTAAATCTCCTTGTTCTTCGTTATAATCTGCTCTATTAGTAAATCCAGTAATATCCTTATTAACTATAGTTAAAAATAGACCATCCCTATGACCATACTGTATTTCTACATCACCTAACCACTTAGTTACTCCATAAGCTTCAGTAATAGGCTCTAATAGTGGCATAATATTATTTACAACCTCTTGGGTAAATGCAGTATTTTCAGGACTTGCTTTACTTTTATCTACATCTCCTTGACTAAAGCTTTGTACAGACATATCCTCTAAATTTACACTAGTGTATCCTGCATAGTTTTTAGGGTCTCCTTGACCAAACATAACCTGAGTCATCATAGCTAATGTACCAAAGATAGGATTTACCGCAAATAAATACGATGTAGCTCCAGAAAGAGCAGCTTGACCTATATCTCCAGTACGTGCTAAAGTAATTAAACTAGAAATAACAGCACCTCCTACAGCTTCTTGAGCATTAAATGCTCCTCCTTCAATTCCTGGAGCACTAGTAACATTTAAAAATTCTCCTACAGGTTGAGCACCAAAATGCATAATTGCATGTTCCGCACCAGCCCATATTACATCTTCTGTATCTCCACCCATAACAAAAGATTGAAACATAGAAGCTGCTACTCCTGCATATAATTCAAATTTTGCTGCTGCTTGACCTCCTGCAGCAGAGACGGCAGCTCTTCTAGCATCCTCTAGATTTGTATTTGGGTCTACTAGATCGTAATCTACATTTTGAGCTTTTTTAAATGTTGCATTAATTTCAGCAACACTTGTAGCTCCTGATATTTGAGAACTAAAACCTTGAGCAGCTTGTGTTCCTATTTTTGAACTAAAACCTTTAACAAAATCTGTTTTTAAAAATTGAGTGCCCCCTGCTAAGGCTGCTTTACCCCAATCTTCAGTCATATATCCTACAAAAAGAGTAGCACCAAACTCATCATACAGGTCTTTAACCTGCATTTCGTGACCATACATATTGCCTATGGTTTTATTGCTTATAGTTTCAAACCATTTTGTAGGAGTTACCTCTTTCCCTAAATCTATAAGTATATCTTTTTCATCTAAAGTTAAAGTAGATGCCCAATCATTTACATGTTTAGAAACGCTTTCTGTTAACATACCTTCTGAAGTGTATATGGGATTGCCATCAACATCATACTGTTGACTCCAGTCTGTTTTATCTAATATATCTACCTTTACGCCACCTACATCTTCAACAACATTCCAAGGTCCAATAGTTTTTCCTGAGCCAAAAGTCATAATAGAATCTATTCCTTCTACTTTAGATATATCATCTATTATTTGATTTGTTTTTGTGATGTCGAGGGCTGCTTTAAATACAGCCTCTGCTTTTTTTTCACCAGCAGTTATCTTTCTTCCATTCTTATCTATTTCTACTACTGTTGTATCTGAGAGTACTATTTCTTCTAAAGTTTTTACGCCATATTGATCAAAGCTTTTTTGCAATTCTACATTCACTGAATCTGTAAAAGTATCATCTAAACCATATACATTTTTAAAACCAGTCTCAGCAAGATTATCTATCTGGTTAAAATTACCTATACCAAAATGATTATAAAGATAGTCACTAATAAAAGTTTCATTAAGAGAACCATAGTCACCGCCCACTTTAGTAGCTTCTGCTGCTACCACATCATTACTAATACCTAATAGAGTTAATGCTGACTGTTGGCTAGGACTTAAACTTGTATCTTTGGGAAAAGGTAAATCAGTCTGTACCCAACTACCTTTTGTTCCTGAATCTGTAGTAGTAGTAGTAGTTCCTGCAGTACTTCCCCAAGAAGAATCTCCAAATAAATCTTCAAAAGATGTAGATATTCTAGGGCTTACATAACCTTCTGGTGGAGACCAAGAACCCTCATCTACAGGTTGTGTTGTAATGGCAGGTTGAGTTTCTGTTGTTCTTTGAGCAAACTGATCAGCAGTTTCATCTGGGGCAGGGTTTACAGAATAAAAACCTTCAGTCTTATCATAGGTAGGAGGAGGTGTAGTATCTTCAGGTATTTCTAATGTTGTATCAGGTTTAACTTCAGAAATAACGTTTGGATCATCTACAAATCCAGAATCAGATATTAAATCTTCAGGATCATCTATAATAGGGAAATTGCTCTGAGGTTGATTAGGATCAAGATCAGCTCCTGGTGGTATTCCTACTGGTGTATCAGGATCAATTTCTCCGCCTTCTTCAAATTTTTGCCTATATTTATACATAAGCTCAATATCATCGCCAGCTTTTTTTATATCCCACCATTCATTATCATCTATACGATTTGATAATCCTATATTAGTATCTCCTAAAAAGGTTTCTCTTTCACCAGAAGAATAATCAGGAATTACTTCTCTTTCACTATATAAAAAACCTCTGGGAGTATGTACACCCATACCTTCTGTTTCTGGAGAAAAGGCAAAACGATCTAAAGGTGTGTTACGATAAAGTTCTTCAGGAACAGGATTTTCTGAAGATATAAATTCTTTAGATGCTTCTTTATATAGGTCTCCACTATTATAAGCTTCAGTATGGTCATAACCAAACAGTAAAGTATTTTCAGTAACCCTATTAATACCTACATCTTTTACATATTTAGATTTTGTAAACTTATCTTTTCCTCTAAGTAATTCTTTTGTAAATTCTAAATAATTTTTTTCATTTAAAGCTTTCATAGCACTAGGAAATTTTAAATGCCATTCAGTTCCCATATTGTATGCTATATCAGTAAGGGCAGCTATTTTTCCAAATTCAGTAATATTTTTTACTTTAGCTAGCTTTTTTGCAGCTTTGTGAGCTTTGTTATATTCTTTCAAGAAACGTTTATCTGCAACATCTTTGCTCATTATATATGCAGGTTTGTTAGGGTCTTGTGTACCGTCTTCTAAAAGATTATAAAAAGCATAGTCTTTTTTATCAATTTTAAAACCATAACCAATATGAGGAATATTTACAGTTTCATCTGTGTCCTTTACATAAGTACGAACCATATGTACATCAGGTCTAAAATTACCCTCTAGCCTTTGAATATTAGCTTGTAATTCTTTTTCGTTTGTAATTTTAGCTTTAGCCATCTTCCCTTTTAGACTCCGCCCTCACCCTGTCCTGTAATTGGAGTAACATTCCCAGTAAAGCCGCCTTCCCCTGCAGTTGGCGTAGTTCCTGTTCCGATTGTGCCACCACCAACGCCTGTTGGGTCAGTTGGGTCTGCTCCTGCAGGAACTCCTTCAGGGGCTCCCATGTTTGCTTGTTGTTCACCAGAGGCAAGAGCCTCTTCGCCAGTTGCTTGTCCATTTAAACCTCTTAATATTTCGGCAAATATTTGTGCCTCGTTCATATCATTAACTAACTCATCAGGTTCCATATCCTGAGCTATTGCTAGTTCCTTAATTAACGTAGGTAATTTCACAAAAGGAGCAAGCATAGGATTAGATACTGTTTGTAATAGCATCGTTAATCTTTGTGACCTTACTTCTTTCATCATTACAGACGTTGTACCTTTAGGTTTAATCTCCAAATCACCCATTGTTGCATCTTCATCCTCTGAGAATTGCATATTCCACATGAACATGTTTTCTCCTAGAGGTCTAAGAAGATGATCATCTATATTTTTGATAACAGTTTTAATACCTAAACCTGCTGAACCCATCAACATAGATAATCCTGCTGCAGTACGACCAGTACCAGTCACGCCAGTTTGACCATGAACAATACTAGGTATACCTGTTTCTTCGTCAGCAAGTTGCCTTGCTTTGTCATACATCTGGAGGTTTTCTACTGCAGTACTAGGAAACTTAATTCCTGTAATACCAGTACCAGGAGCTCCAGATTGTCTCCTAAATATTTTACCAGGATATATATCCATAGACTGACCTGGTACCATCATGTTTTCGTCTACTTCAAAAATTAAATTGCCAGCTAGTGCTAAATTATCAATAGCCATACGAACATGACCATTCATTAATAGCTGTGCATCTTCCATATTCTCAGGAACACCTATACCAAAAAATCTATAGGGATTCTTTTCATAGGGAAATACTTGGTATGGTAGTCTTTCAGGTACAAATGGATTTAATACTACTCTTAGTATTTGATTACCACATATCCAAGCATTTATCTGTATTTGTTCTAAATCAGAAGTATCTTTAGGAATATCAAGTTGTATTGCTCTAGCCATCTTGGCATCTAATACACCCCAGTATTCTAATACTTCAAATCTACCTTCACTATAGGTAGGATCATTATCTGCATAGAGAGTATGCTCAAAATGTCTTTCTTCATAAGAAGGAGACATAGTTAAACATTCTTCAATAGCATCCTTATCAAAGAAAGGTCTATTAATAAGTTGTCTTAATTGTGACCTATTCATTCTATGTCTTTCAATGATATATTCTGCATCTTCTAGACTTAAAGCTGAAGGGTCAGGATATAAATCCCAACAAGAAACATAATTTAATCTAGGCACTAATTTTTCTTCTGGATCATAAAACCTTCCTCCATCATTTGAAGACCATCTATGAATAGTTTTAGTATGGTTGAAAGGACCTTTAACTACACCAGTACCGAGTAGGCACTGTTCAAAGATTCCTTTTCTGAGTTCGGAAACTGCTGAAGCATCTAGTAATTGATCATGGATAAGTTTTTCCATTTTTCTAGCTGCTTCCTTAGATGGGGATAATTGAGGTTCTCCCATATTAGATGGACCTGCGGCTAAATTAGCCTGAGCCATATCATCTTCATACGGACCTAATTCCAGTTCAGTAGCTTCAGTAGCTCCTGCTGGTAATTCCCTACCATCCCCTTCAAACCCATAAGGGTCTGATTTACTGAGCTGGTCTATAGGCGTTTCTAGGTGAACAAATTCTTCTACACCTTCTGGCATAGGAGTAGATTCTACAGAAATAGGAACTTTACCTTGCGAAAACAAGATATCGACTAACTGCCCAAAAGCAGCTAATACTTTTACCTTAGTTATTTTTACAGTAACTTTAGATCGTTCTGATTTTCTGTAATCCTCACTATCTTCTGAGGTTCCTCTATAGTTTTTGTAAGCTTTAAGCCATCGTTGTTCGTCTGCTAGACGACTGTCTTCTGATTCTTTATACTTACCTCGTACAAAACCTGCCAAGCCAACCATCTCTTCACTAGTGATGTCTTCCTGCTTGTCGGTGCCTACGAGTTCACCTAATTCAGCCATAATTAATAGTCCTTTTTGTCAGCCAAAGCATTAAAGTTAGAGTCTACTTGACTCTTCTTCATGCCTTTAAGATTTCCACCATCTACAGATGTGGTGTTGCCTTGATTTAAGTCTTTTTTGACCCAAGATTCAGGTTTACTTCTACCTGTAAGTCTTGTTTCATCTTCTTGACCAAGATCGCCTTGCTTGTATTTACTCAATAACGGCATTGTTGTCTCCTTGTGGTTGGTTAAATAATTTACCTACTTGTACATCTATAGGTAAAGGTTCTGGTTCCTCAGTTTTTAAAAAGTCAGGTACGAGGTCTACCTCAGTATCTTTTACTTCATCGATACCATATCTTTCATCAATAATGTTTCGTTTTTCTGTTTCTAGGTTTCGTAATCTATCTCGTGCTTCTACATATTCATTTGGTTTATACCCTCTAGGGTTAGGAGCACCTGCCTCTCTCCAATATTCAGGAGGACTATCATAACGTAAACCTGTCTCGTCTACATCATCACTAAAAGTATTACCAAACTGCCTTTCAAAACGTTCTACTCTTTCTCTATCTTTATTTGCTATACGTTCTAAATTATCTTTAGTTGCAGCAGCTCTAAATCGTTTTAATTCAGGATCAATTCTTTCTTGTTGATCTAAGTCTTCAACCATAGCACTATGTATTTCTTCTCCTGCTTTAGTTACTTCAGGGGGAACATATCCTAATCCTGTTGTAGGAGTAATAGAACCTGTAGAAAGAGCTCCTGCAATACCTCTACCTAAATCTTTAAGTTCTTCTACATGTTTTCTAACTATACCTGTATCTACTTGTTCTAAATCTCCTAAACCTAGACTATCCCAATCAAAAAGTTGAAGTTCAGCTTTTGATGCATCTGTAAGTTGGTCATACTGTTGTTGCATATTATCATATGATACATTAGGAAATATAGCACTCCCATCAGATAATATAATAGGATTATCTAAATTATCATTATAAAATCCTTGCCCCTGTCCTGCAAAATCTGCAAAAGCAAATTGAGATGCAGTTTCAATACCTACATTAAGTCCTAATACACCAGCCGTTTTTACAGCACCCCCAACAACAGGATTTGCAAGTAAACCCATATTAAGTAGACCTTGTATTACACCTTCTGCTGCAACTGGCAGAGCAGCCCAACCCCATTTTGTTTTATTAATTACTCCACCAAATTTATTTAATTTTTCAGCAGCTTTTTTTACATTTGTTTCTTTTATAGGTTGTTTTGTCTCTACATCAATAGCATCTTCACCTAATGTAAGGTTTAGTTTTTCCCAATCAAAATTAGGTTGAATACGAGCCTTAGAATCTGTTTCAGGAGATACAAAGCCTTTTAAACCAAATTCTTCATCAAATAGTCTTGTTCTTAAATCAAATAACCAAGGAATCTGTCCTCTATTTCGAAATCTTCTATTAGTAAAATCCGCAGGAGCTAGTAAATTTACTTGTGCTCTAAGAGGGTGCCTCCATAATTCTCTATAATCTTCTTTAACACCTGCAGTAAAAGTATGTTCAGGCAGAACACCTTGTTCAGATAAAAACTTTATATAAGGTTCTAAACGAGCACGGTATATAAAATTTTGATTTATTGGAGATTTATACTTTTTATAGTGATCTAATATTCTTGAAGTATCTTTAGGAAATACCTCTGGATGATCATCAACAATTTTTACTAATTGATCTGTTGTTAAGTAACTATATTCAGCTCGCATTAAAGCATTGGATGTGCTATTTTTTATTTGAGCTATAATATCAGAGAGAGTATTATCTTGTCCAATATTATGTACAATATTTCTTGTACCTGCCTTAGAAAATTTTTCTTCGTATTTATCTAAAGCGTTCCAAATAACTCTTTGCCTAACTTCGGCACGTGTATTATAATCATCAATACCTAAATCAAAATGCTGTGTAGAAGCCAAAAGTTTATGAGACATCTGTTGAGCAAAACTTTCGTTTAACATACCATATAATATACCTCTTAATACATTAGGATTTAATTTAACTATAGGTTTTCTAGCATGATCTAATCTATTACCTACAGTAACTAAATCAGCTAAACCTGCATCGTCAAAATACATACCAGCACCTTGTATAGGTGATTTACCACCTACAATAGACCCTTTAGGAATTTTTATAGGGGTTTTTTTATCTAAAAATATAGGGTCTAATAAATGTGTAGCAGGATACTCATATCCTGTACCTAACCTTACTAAATCATCTATTTTTTTAGAAGCAATATCAAAAAAAGCAGGATTAAATTTAGTTTCAAATAAATCTTCAACTATATCAGACATTATGTTTGGTGTTAATTTATTATTAAATTTAACTAGACGATTACTTTCACGATCTATATATTCTTCTGCTATTCTTATTCTTTTTTTATCTACTTGTGCTTTAGCAAAACCATACTGTGCCCATCCTCTTGCTCCTGCTTGGGAGAGTTTTCTATCAACATCTGTTTTAGGCATATCAGGAAAAAGTCTACCTGCTTCTTCAATATCTGCATCCGTTCCTATAAATGAAGCACTACCACCTAATATTTTTTTAACAGCCTCTTCTAGTTCTACAAAATTTTGAGCTTTTAAAGTAACATAGCTAGGGTCAACTTTTTTAGGATATCTTTTTCTACCTGAAGCTGTCTCAGGTCTTTGTAGTTTCCAATTACTATGTCCTGTAGATATAGCAGACATAAGTTTCATCAAATGGTCTGTCTCAATTAACATTTCTTTTAATAAAGGGCTCTTACCAAAATTTACATCTGTAATACCTTCACCTGTCCTAGTAATAGCTTTTATATATGTTTTTCTTTCATCAGGGTCCATATGACCTGCAAGTTGTGATACTCCTAATTCATTAATGCTTAAAAATCTAGCGTCACGAATAGCTGCTAAATGTGTAAGCCAACCTCTTCTGAAGTCATGTGTACCAAAACCTTTGGGGGGGCTTTCACCAAAAGCATTAAAATATGCCTTTTTTAATGTCTCTCTAAGAAACGAATTATTTGATCCTGGAGAATTTATTGTTCTAGTTAATTGATGGCGAACTCCTTTTTTAGTTTTTTCTTCACCATTTATTTTATCAAAAAATACATAATCATCACCCTTTAATCCATGCGTATCTATATGTAATTTAATTTCCTCAGCTAATGTAGGAATCATTTTTACAATTCTAGGTCTATTTTTTTTAGTAGTCTCTAAAGTTAATATACCATTATTGAAATCTACATCACTAACTCTTAGCCCTCTTATCTTTAATTTACTACCTGATGCAGTTTTTTTAGCTAAATCGCCTATTCTAGCCCCTGTAGTAAATTGAGTAAGAAAATAAGTATAAGCAAAACGATCTATTTTTTTAGTCTCATCCAAAATTTTAAGTAACTTAAATACGTTACTTGACATTTCTTCATTCATAGGTATAACAGAAACATTTCCTTTAAAAGATATCGAGTCAATTTTATCTAAAAATTGTCGTGTATTTTCTACCTCTGTTAATTGTTCTATTGTTTGAGGAACTCCACTAATGTTTTCTGGGTCTTTCCACCAATTCCATGTTGTATAAAAATCTGTTGGTCTTTTAGTTGCCATTTTTAATACCCAAACACTGGATCATTAGGAACATATCTATCAAACTCTTTAGGTTTTCTAAATCTAGGATGATAATAAGGACTGTTCACTAATCTTGTCATACACATATACCTTAATGCATCATAAGCATGATCATCTGCTTTTGTATCTACATCCTCTGGATTTGTTTTGCTTAGAGGTAATGTAGGTAGCGTTCTAATCAAATTCTTACAATTATTGAAGATACGTAAACGTGGTTCATCCATATCGTTATCGCCTAATCGTTTATGCATCTCTATTTTCCCTGCTAACCTATCTCGGTTAGAAGCCATAAATCTTAAATTTAATCTATTCATAGACTCAGCAATACTAAGCCCATGACCAGTTCGGCTAAAACAGGACTCATCCAAAACAGCCGTCTGGATTGTGGGATCATCATATTCAAGCTCAAGTATTCTTTCAGCTAATTGCTCCCCTGTGAATCCCTTGCCATATAATTCTCTATATATCCAAAGATTACCATCAAAATCGATTGCACCCCAAAGTACACAAGAAGGGCTAGAGTAACCATAGTCTGCAGCCCTAATACGAGACCAAGAACGAGGAATTTCAAAAGGCTCAACCACATGTCTACCCCTATCAAACTCAGCAAACGCTGCACCATCCGTGACATCCCAGTCTCCTTCTAATAATCTTCTACGTTCTACCTCTGGTAGAGAGTTCAACATGGCTTCGTATTCCCCTGAAGCCATCAAATATGGATTGTCCGTTAGTCTTGCTGGGATGAATCTTCGCTGGAAGAGGGGTTTTCCTGCTTTTTCTGCGTTACTAGACCCATAACGTAAGATTCTATTCGTCTCCACATCCCTAGCCCAAAAAGGAGTATTTGACTTGGTAGGGTCAATATACATTTTTTTAATCCACCAACCACCGACTCCACCTGGGTTAGCTGTGCAACGCATGTAAGGTATAATGCTTTGATCCGTTGTACGCAACCTTGAACGAAGGTATTCCCAAACGTAAGGAGTTGGGTAATGCGTGATTTCATCGATTGCAATCCAGTTAAAACTTTGTCCTTGATATCTTGTAACATCTGTATCTCTATCCAAATATGAAAATAAAATCGTAGCCCCAGATGGAAATATCCATGTCGATTTACTTTCTTTAAAAACGGCTTCTGGGAAAGCCTTCATATATAATTGCCTACTTTTGTCTATAAGCTCTGTTAGTTCGCCCAATGTTCTTCTAAGAAGCAACCCTCTATGATTTGGGTTGTGGGCATATCGTAATGCATCTGCAAGTAAGGCGTAGGATTTACCTCCACCTGCTGCACCTCCATAAAGAACATCTCTTTCAGGAGCTGCTAAGAACTCAGTCTGAGGACCCTGATTCGGATTGAACGCAACTTCCCTGTCCGCAACAAGTTCCTTCACCGCAGTTGGTGCATCCGCAAGGACATCCTCCGTTATCGCACCCTTTCCCTGAAGACCCTTGTCCAGCGTCTTGAACTTCTCTATCTTCTCTTTCTTTAATTGCTTCTGCCTCTTTACTTGGTTCGTATGCTTCTTTATCTTCTTATCTCTATAGCGAATCTGTGCCATAGTAGCTCTGCGAGCTTTTTCTTTTGCTGAGAGATTGTATCTACCTTTCTCTCCTGCCTTTAGCTTAGGTCTTCCTTTTTTCTTACCCTCTGACAATTTCAGCCTCAACATCTGATAAATCTATAGCTTCTGCTTTTTTAGCAGGTAGCAATACAACAGCATGTACATGTTTGTTCTCTGATACAATTTCCTGTCGTTTAGATATACCGCATCTATCCAAGATGTCTGTTGCTGCTTCAAATCGTAGTTTCTGTCTGGCGATAGGTTCATCATTACCACCAGATAGTGCATCTTTTATTTGTCCTACTGCATTGGCTGTTGTCGTTGCTAACAACTCTTTTGCTCTTTCTATTATGTGAGGTCGCATAGCCTTTGACACTGAAGACCTAGAGGTCTCTGAATAGCCTGCATGTAATAGACTTTGGGTAATGTTCCCAAAGGTTTTCTCACCTTCCGCAAAATATGCGTCTAAGAAACTATGCTGTTTCTCGGTGAGTTCTTTTGATTTTTTTCTTTCAGGTAGTAGCATTTATCTTGGGTAAATTTTACCGCCATTTGAATAGCGTTTGTTACTTGTACTGTATTTCGATTTTACTGATCCGCCACCCCTTTTTTCCTGTCCAACTACTTTTCTCATAGAACTAGCTGTTTTTGTCACAGGAGAAGAAAGAGTTTTCGAGCTTTTTCTTCTTTTATCACCACTATGTTTTTTATATAAGGCAGTACCTATATCGTACACTTCTTTAGCAGCTAAAGCCCATCCTGCATATGGTATAAGTCTTGCTAGTGCTTTTCCTGCAAGTTTTACAGTTTTTAAGGAATCACCAGGTTTTACTTTACTCATTAATTCTTTTTTAAATTCAACTTTAGTAATCTTATCGATGTTGGTTGGTTTCTTTTTTGTAATACCAGTTTTCTTTTCCTCATTGGTAATACCTTTTATTATATTATCATCTTTTGACATATTTTTTCTCTTTATCTTGGATAGATTTTACCACCATTTGAATAGCGTTTGTTGCCTGTAGTGTATTTCGATTTTACTGTTTTAGCACGTTTTTTCTTAACTGATCCGCCACCTTTTTTCTTGATTTTACCGCCTGATTTAATATTAACGCCTATAGTTGGTTCAGGAGGGTAATCTTTTCTTTTCCTAAAACGATTACCGATTTTAGATGGTAGTTCTTCAGTACCAGTACCTTTCTTCCAATTATCTAAACTAAGTTTACCTATGTGTTTAAGTAACTCATCCTTAGATAGTCTGCTTGAAACTTTCTTGCCTTCATCTTCCATAGCCCTATCCAAATTTTTCTCTGTTGTGGCTCTTTTTCTATTTCGTGCAAGGATTCTTTCTCTTTGCTCTGGTGTTGGGCTAGTATCCCCACTAGCATATAAATTTTTTAGATTAGCTGCATGTGTAGCTTTATCTAAAGCAGCTTTACTTACTTTACCTATAGTTCCTCCTACAAATTTACCTTTTCTTTTTTTGGGCATACTGTTCTCCTTTGTTTTGCCTAGATGAAGAGTGGGGGGTAAGAAAAACATTGCATTTTCCTACAAGGCTTGCAAGCACTCTTGTGGTCGGTTTTGCCTACTTGGGCATACCCCCCTAAGTGACCCCCTTCATACTCCTTATTATACTGTGAATATGGGCTTCTGTCAACTATTTATTTTTTCTTCTTGACAAGATCGAAATCTGGGTGTACAATGGACTTAGTCCGTCAGGGCTAATATATAGTATATATACATGTAGGCAATTACCCCCTTAGCTATCCTTTGGGGGTTTTTTTATGTCCAATATAAAGGTAGGCAAAACTAGTTGCGACTCATTCTCAACCAACCAAAAAAAAATAAAAATCTGGCATCTGTGTATACCGAAGTGTGCACCACCCCTAGTGCCCCTTGCAACCCCTCGAAAATGGGAGAAATTAGCCATTAAACTGATGTCAAAAGTGATGACTTCTTTATGTGACTGTCTATTCTATCACGAAATCCTTTAATTTCTTTATATAAAAAACCCCAGTATTAATTGCCTATATGTATCAGGTATCCAGTCCTTTATATATCTGCACAAACATCATACGCTTTTTTTTTTAGTATCTGACGATAAATTTATATTGGTTAATGGTGGGCGGTGTGGCGTATCTTTTTAAAGGTACTCGAAAGGGTGTACCTGTCCTTATCTGAATTATAACAACAAGATACATATTAAACTGGCATAGAAAAACCCAGCCGAATATTTAAACTCGACTGGGCTTCTGGGGGAGAAAGTTTCTTAGCTACTCACTAAATAGATAATAATAAGAGAGTAGGCAATTAATAGGCAATACTTTTGTGTTTTAGTTGGATATTGCATTTATTCACCTATTACATGAATTGATCTGATACTATCTACAATATCACTTTCGACTTGGCGACTATTTGGCTTTGGGGTTATATCTTCGATTATAACTTTAGTAAATAAGCCAGTATCCGAATTATAAATGCCTAAATTTTCGTCTACAAAATCCCAAGATATTCTCGGCAATACTTCCTCTATGGTTAAAGATGTTGATATAGTATCGCCCTCGTTATCGCTTCCAAGTATTAAACCTCGACCAGCTATAACTCCACGATGTAGATAAGGCAATTTAGAGATTTTAAAGAACCTTTGTTCTCCTCTAGGTTTCATTAATCCCTCTTCATCGCACCATATATCTTCTATAACAGATTTATGCGTATAATTAACAGTCTCGACCATACTACAGCCAATCAAATCATACTTACTTTTTAAAGTATTAGTGGTATCGACCTTTACAGTAGTAACTTTCTTTTGAAATGGGTCTATAAGTATCCCATTTATAAAGTTTGGTTTTATTGTTTCTTTTGAATAGTTCATTAGTTTATCTCCTTAAAGTTATCTATTTGTACTACAGTTCCTGTATCTATGTCAAAGTTAACGCCTAAAGTTTCTAATCTCTCTTGGGCAACAGTATCAAGAGGGAATTTTGTCAATAGGTTTCTAGATTTAAGAAAGATAGTTTCAACAGTCTCGGCTGTTCCTCTAATAACTTCGTCTAGCTCAATATTTTCTAGCGTAATTTTTTGGAAATTAGTTAAGTTATTCGGTACAAAGTTTTCAATGTCCTGTTCTATTCTTTCCAAGCAACCATTAATAGTTACCTCATAAAGTTCTAACTCGGTTATTAGTTTTAGTAGGCTTTTAATTTTTTGATTTAGTTCCATTTTTTTGGTTCTCCTTAAATGTTTAATATAAAAAGTATAAATATAATCGCAACAGCAATTATAGTTATTCGGTAAAGTATAGCAATTAAGTCATACATGATTAAGTCTCCTTTTTTAGTTTTATGTAAATAATTGTACATAACTTGTGAATAAGGTGATTTGCAAAATGTGTCCAGAAGATCTTAAACAAGCATAAAAAAACCCAGCCAAGAGAATATTCCTAGCTGGGTCTTGGGGGTAGGCAATTAATAATTTAAGCTACTGCTCTTAATTGGTTTAACCAAATAGGACTGTTGACAATCTGAATTACTTCCTTTTGCCTTTCAAGTCTGACATTATGCAATTTAGAGCCTTTGTTCGTATTGTTGACAATTACTCCTTTGTCGTTCTCGTAACTATCAGCAACGCCACCAACATGAGTGCTCCAATTAGTAAGGGCATTATAAACAGTATAGAGATTTAAACCCATTCCATGATTTAGTTCATCTTCAAATCTTGCCATTAATGCTCCGAATGATTTCATATTGACATTTTGCTTGATCTTATCCTCTTCTGACAAATTCTTATCAATAGCCTTTTGTAGATTTTCGGCAGTCTGAAAATTATCAGAATAGTTAACAGATTTAAGCTTAACCTCTTTCTTAGCAACAGTCTGTTGAATAAGTTTGATAACCCATTCTTCTGTTACTGGGGTATCTAACATCTTGCGAAAATGTTCGCCATGTTCTGCAAAGTCTCCAGTAGCAGTAGATACCTTTTTAACTTCTGAAGCATAATCAAAACCTGAAGTATGTTTTAATAATCTGTGAAAGTATCTCTTACCACCAAATACCATTGTATTTTGGCAAAAGTCTCTAAATTGACCAACAAAAAACTGGCACTTCCATGAGGTATCAGTAGAATTTAAAGCTACTATTTTTAAGCATGAAGTATCATCTTGACCAATTCCAGTATCTCCAAAGTTTTCGGAGTGATCTAAAAATAAGATTTCCCTTTGCACTTTTGTCCAGTCATCGTAGGCATAATCATTAACCTGAACATTCTCTTTTGACAATTCCTTATTCTCTTCAATAGCCTTATTCAATTCGTTAAAAATATCATTATGCTGGATAAGTTTATATTTATTTGATACTGGGGCTTTAAATTCATACCTATCTTCTTCTGGAATATCGAGGTATATGCCTGTCCTACCTTCAACCTTCTCATAGTCTCCAGTATACTTATTCTTAGAAAATAGATCGTCTTCTCTAAAATTAACATCAAATACAGATAGATCAGAAATATCGTTGTGGCTCTTCTGATCACTAAGCCATTCATATGGTACACCCATTGTGGTACTCCTTAAAATTACTATATAAGAAAGTTTATATAGTTTCTTATTTTCTTATATAGCAATTTATGGGATTTACAAGTTTTTTCTTATGTAGGGAATTATTTTATCCAGCATTTATAATGGGGGGCTTTGTCTTTATGTTCGCCACAAAATATACAAATTCCTTTTTCATTGAATTGCTCATCGTCTTCTGACAATTCTGCTAGGTAATCATTTTCTGACAAATTATCTTCTGACATTTTCTAATAATTCTAAATTCTCGGTTATTATATTTATTTGTGTCTGTATGTGTTCCAAATCTTCATCAAGTTCTTTTGTTCTTTCAAAGTTATCAGTTTGTAAAGAAGATATAGAAATACTTGCGTCTTTGATTGCTTTTTTTATTTTATTTCGATAATCCATTGTTCTTTAATGTTTTAAAAATCCAACGATAGATTTCCTCTTAGCATTAGAGCATAGTTTACAAGCCTGACAACTTTCAATAGCTCCAGTCTGTTCTGGGCAGATGACAACTTTTCTACCTGACAAAAACTTATGATAATCTTTTCTTACCTGATCTTTTAAAGCATGATATTTATTTTTTGTCATACTTAAAACAGTCGTAGTAGGAAGCTTAGTTTTCTTATGTAGGGAAATGCCCTCGTCTAGTTTATCTGCTGACAAGTTAATAGTAAATCCTCTTTTTACTGCATAGCGAATATGAGCAAGGTTTTCCTCTTCACTATGTTTATGAGTGTAGGCAATTACATCTCCACCATTATTAGCCTTAACCAATTTTTTCAATCTAGGAAAATCTATCTTGGTGTTATTGCCGACAATATCTCCAACTATATTATAACGCCAAAGTCTATCAGGATTTTCCTGCCTAAACTTTCTGACATCGTTGACAAACTCTTCCCAGTTATCATTCTGATCGTTACTATATCTATCCCAATGTAGTCTTATAGGAAACTTTTCTCCATAACAACCATTATTCTTTAGACTGCAAGTATCAGGGCAAGTCTTTCTAGGGCTATAGCTTGTGGGCATATCTCCAACTTTCCTAGATTGTGAATTATGGATAAGTTTAAATGTCATTATCTCTTTTCCAATGTATTAGAATACTCTAAACTGAGACAATCTTCATAAGGATTATTTTTAGGTCTAGGCTGAATATCAACCTTAACTCTTTTGTCTTTAGGACAATTTGTTAAAGCCTTTTCAACTTGTTTTCCTATATAGGCTTGTGCCTCGTTAAGACTATCAAAAAGTCTTGGGGGTAGATCATCGCCCTTTTTATAAATATATACTTTTACCATTTTTCCTATCCTCTAAAATTTAACTATCTTTACATCATCATAACCTTTCTCAATCCAGTCATCATAATGTTTTTTTGCTTTTCGGTATGTAGTGAAGTAGTCATCACAACCGCCAACCCAAACAACATATTTATATTTATTCATTCTTCCTTTTTAAACCCTATTATATTTAATGTCAAATCTTTTTTTTTATTTTCCTACATAGCATATTTTGAATTTTTCTCTTCCGCCATTTCCAGAAGATATTCTCTTCTTTCTTCTGCATTGTAATTATAATTTCTAAAGTATTCATCTTCTGACGATTTAATATGACAAAATTCCAACAACTCTTTATTGGAATAGGCTGACAATGGTTTTTCGTCTGACGGATTAAATGACATATAACTATAAACCCCCATGTTCTATCTCATTTTTAGCCTCGTTGACAATCTCATCTAACAGTTTAACTCTTAACTCTTTCTCCCTGACAATCAAAGGAATTAACACAGGTAGCAAACCCATGTTTTTTACCTTGCTGTCAAAATGACTTCTGTTATCTACCAAAAATTTTAATAATTCTTCTTCTGACATATCCTACCTCATCATGTTGACAATTCATAAATATCTCCAAAGGTATAAAACCTACCTCTGAAATTTATATAAGAAAATTTTGCTAGGTTGAAAGTTCTGTAACCTTTTCTATTATGATCGTAGGCAATAAAAGAAAACTCAGGGTCATCTTTCCTGCCTGTGCCTTTAATGTGTTTTTTGACACCGAATGAAATATTGTATTTTTTAAACTTACCCTCGTTTTTAGAATAATATCTCAATCCTATAAATTTGTTACCTACCAAACTTTTAAGATTTCTTAAAAACTGATCGGCTACCTCTTTTTCCATACTTACCTTTTCCATTTCATCTCCCAACTCTCTTTCCATAGACCTTCTCCATCTTTTACTCATCTAATTCTCCTTAAATAATCTTGGTTCTGCAATTTCCTTATCTACTAATTCTACAAGTTTCATTTTCACTCTAATAGAGGCTTCATCTCCTGTGTTGTGCAATTTTGTTTTACTACATTTTAAAATGTCTGTCAAGCCTCCTTCGTTAAAATTTTGAATAAATTCTTCTTTGTTAAATCGCTGGATAGCATAAGTATCTGAGTACTTATCGTAAAAGGTTATGTAGATCATAGGAATAACCAAAGTATTAAAATGCCAATAGCGATGACAAAAAGCCTGTATAACATAACTATAATTTCCATTATGGTAATCTCCCTGTAAATCCATAATCATCAGGATGGTCTGTCTTGACAAACCAAACAATGACAATTTGTTCCAAATTCGTATCGTTGTGATATTTCCAGTCTAGGTTTTGCCTAGTACTTTTGACGAGCTTGTCTCTGACCTCATCTAAAAGTTCAGGTAGTAGATCGTCTGTTTCGTTATCTATTTTCATATTATTCCTCTATCTAGGAAAAGCCCAAAATCTTCTAAGTGCTTTTCATCATTAAATTTAATTCTACAATGTAGGTAATTCATGGCATCGTTGTCATTTTTAAATTTCAAAATATTATTTTCCTTATCTTGTAAATATCTTGCATCTTCATATCTCTTATCTAATAAATATATTGCTACCATTTTTTTTACTCATCTTTATCTTTTTTTGGACACCCTACTTCTTCTGTTTCAATAAGTATCCTCATGCCCTCATCATCATATCCTGTTCCAATATGTACAGGAACACATCCTACATCTTCTGGAGTAGTACAAGCATACATATAAACTATCAGTATAGTCAACCCTACCCAAGAAAATATTTTATTAATCATCTTTTTTCTCCTGCTTTTTCATAAACCATTTATTGCCTATTCTTACTACCTTATCTTTTAGAGGTCTGCTGTTTCCTCCAGTATGTGACATGGTCTTAAATTTGCTTTTTCTAGGTTTGCCCTCTATCTGTTTTTTAGCCATTCTTCTTATCCATAAACTTTAACTTAGGTAGAGTTATAGGTCTAGAAACTCTATCTTTCCTATCTTGCATTTGTAGTTCGTATTTCCACTTGGGCTTGGTTTTGTATGTCTGTCCAGTTCTCTTACCCACCATTCCTCCTTTTGTATTTTTCCAAGATAGTAATTACTTTATTCTCCCACTTAGGATTAGATTTAATTTCTTTTTTCCTACCTATGATTTTTGTTCTAGTCATCTTTTAGTTCCTTGTACTGTTCTGATAGGTAGGATTTATCAGAATAATTTCGCAACCTAACTAAAACCTCCTCTTTGTAGAAGCCTCTATTGTAAGCGTCATCTCCAAATGCTATCTCGTAAACCTCTCTGATAAACTTCATCATCTCTGGGGCGTCTCTAAACTCTCCATGCACACTCGCCATTTTCTCCATAGTTTTCTTACCTACCAAATCTAATGGGTGATGTTCATATTTCATATCTCTTGCTCCACAATATGTTCTATAATTTCTAAACCATTACCACGCTCCACACCTAAAGTAAAGTATAAAGCTCTTATGTAACCTAATTCATGGTAAATATCTTCAACTGCCATTTTTCCTATGTCTTTTTTTAAAGACTTTGTAACACTAGATAAGGTATTTTCTATCTCCTGTTTTGTTTTCATTTCATCTCCTATGTTGCAAGTAAGGGCTTATCAACTTATCTAGAAAGTCTTTTCCACCCTTACTCTAGTTTGGCGTCAGTCTTGGTCTGCGTTTGGTTTAACTGACTTGGGCTTACACCCTTTAGTGATTATGTTAACCTCGTATTTACTCTTAACCTCAGTTAAGAACACACCAAATATTCTTACATGTCGAAAGAGAGCTATTTTTTAGGACACAATTGAATGGCTTTCCCAGTTAACACCTTGCAATTCTACAAGATCAATACCAACTCTCTTTCTGTCCGAAAGCTACTGGGTTTTGCAATATTACTTCGACCTTTCACTTTCGTATATCTGTGATGTAGGCATTGATAGGATATCTTTTTGGGAATATTTTAATGGGTTTTCTCCCTTCTTTAAGGATTTCTATCCACAGACTTTCACTGCCAAGCCCAACCTACATCACTCTCTTTGCCAGTTCGTGTGGGGAAGGAAAATAAGGTAGGGAAAAAATAATAAAACCTACCTGTGAAAAACCACACTTTACTAGCTAAGAAACTCTAATCTGTACTCCTTTCTTCTAATCTTTTTATTCTTTCCTCTGCGACCTCTATTCTTTCGTAGAGTAAACCTATTTTTATAAAAGATATATTTAAATCATTATTTAGTACTACCACACTTTTTTTATAACTGTCAACCTCTAAAATATTTTTTATAAATTTTATCATGTAATAACCCTTATAATTTAACCATTTACTAATGTCAAATCTTTTTTTAATTTTTTTTATTTGACTATAAGTAGATTTAAACTAAAATATATAATACTCCCTAATAATGTTATGTTTAATTAAAAGCTAAAGCTTATTATATAGATATAATGTTATATGTCAAATATATTTTTATTAATTATTTTAAGGAGGAAAAATAATGAATATAAACTTTATTAAATTTTTTATGTTTATAATACTACTTCAAGCAACTGCCCTGACAGTATTAGCCCAAATACTAGGCTGACAAAAATAATTCTGACAAAAAAGGTGACAAAATGGTTGACAATCCCAAATGAAAAGTTCTACTGCTTAACCTGACATTTGCTGTTTACTGTTTATGGGTTGACACTGACATCCAGTTAGTTCATACTAAAGCAAACAAACGAATGAAAATTCGATTGCAGATAACTTCAGAGGTAGAGAATGATTACTGATGTCATATTACAGTTAGCCCCACCACCTAGTCAGGAAGGTGTAGCCCTAAGATATGACTGCCCTTTCTGTGATCATAAAAAAACTTTATCCATATCAAATAACAATGGCACTATCTTATACTTTTGCTTTTCTGCATCTTGTGATGTAAAGGGCAAAGTATCTGACAGGAAAGAACTGACATTCAATAAACCGAAGTCAGTCGCTGACAAGACTGTTCCCCTTGATTTACGTAGTTTTGTGCCCTTAAGTAGAAACTGCAAGGCACTCGACATGGTTATCAAGCGGAACAGTTATGAGGCGTACAGAAAAGGTATGGCTGACATCCAGTATGATGTTAGGCAAGACAGGGTAGTCTTTATGGTCAAGAAAGATGACAAAGTGGTTGACGCTGTGGGTAGGAAATTATCTGATGCTGACAAAAAGCCTAAGTGGTTTCGATATGCAAGGAGTAAACATCCATTCGTTTGTGAGACAAATACTGACAGCAAGAAGGCAGTTTTAGTAGAAGATTGTTTTTCTGCCTGTGCTGTTTCCCAAGTCCACACTGGAATTGCGTTGATGGGAACAAATCTTCCAAATGAATACTTGACAACCCTTAAAAATTACAGTAAAATAGTAATAGCTCTTGACAGAGATGCTTCCAAAAAAGCGATAGAACTGACAAAACATATCAAACTTTTTGTTCCAGCTTCCTTGACCTTTTTAGAAAAAGATGTTAAGAATATGGAATTAGATAAAATTATGGAGATACAATGAAGAATCAATCAGCCCCCCACACAGCCCCCACTAAAAAATTTGATAGAAAGTTATTCAATGCAAATGATCCTCAGACAAGAGAGTCAGCAAAAAAATTATTACCACCAAAATTAAAAGAGATATTAGGTTTAGATGAATTGCCTGTCTTGGAAGACAACCCAAAAGCGTATGGTATTGATCTTATTTGTGACAAACATAACCTCAGCGTTGAGGTAGAAACAAAACATGGATGGGTGTCTGGAAAATTTCAATGGGGCGACATGCATATACCTAGAAGAAAATTCAGATATACAAAATTAGATGGTAATGTCTTTTTTGTCGTGTTTAATACTGACAGAACACAGGCTGGTATAATGACAAAAGAGTCTGTTCTGAAGGAGAGAGTAGTCAATAAATTCAATAGGTTATCCAGATTGCATGAAGATTATATTTCTGTACCTGTTAAAGAAATTATATGGGTGTAACATGCAAGCACAATTACCAACAGATTACCAAAATTTTATTCATAAGTCTCGCTACGCCAGATGGAAAGAAGATGTCTCCAGAAGAGAGACATGGGGAGAGACAGTTAAAAGATATTTTGATTATTTAGAAAACCACCTAGAAGATAAGTTTGCCTTTAGGATGTCGCCATCCCTAAGAAGAAGATTGGAAGGTAGGGTTTTAAATTTAGAAATTATGCCTTCTATGAGGGCGTTGATGACCGCAGGATTAGCTTTGGATAGATGTAACGTAGCAGGATATAATTGTTCCTACCTACCAGTTGATAATCAAAAGGCTTTTGATGAGTGTCTTTACATACTTATGTGTGGTACTGGTGTAGGTTTTTCTGTAGAGAAGAAATATACAGATAATCTTCCTAGAGTAGCCGAATCTTTTAATGGAACAGAAACCAGTATAGTAGTATCTGACTCTAAAGAAGGTTGGGCTAAAGGATACAAAGAATTAATTTCTTTGCTGTATACAGGGCAAGTACCTAAATGGGATTTGTCTCGCCTACGCCCTGCAGGTGCTAGGTTGAAAACATTTGGTGGTAGATCATCTGGACCAGACCCTTTAGATGATTTGTTTAAATTTACAGTAGAATTGTTTAAAAAAGCATCAGGTAGGCGTTTAAAGCCTATAGAGTGCCATGACATCATGTGTAAGATAGGATCAGTGGTAGTGGTAGGGGGAGTTAGAAGATCGGCTCTAATAAGCTTATCTGACCTTGAAGACCAAGAGATGGCTTTAGCCAAGTCTGGAGAGTGGTGGAATGGAGAAGGTCAAAGAGCCTTAGCCAATAACTCTGTGTGTTACAAAAATACACCACCTATAGGGATTTTTATGAGAGAGTGGTTAAACCTTTATAACTCTAAATCTGGAGAAAGAGGCATATTTAGTAGAGATGCTTCTGTTAGGCAGGCAAAAAAGAATGGAAGACGCAAGACTAAATATGACTTTGGAACAAACCCTTGTTCTGAGATTATCCTAAGACCATACCAGTTTTGTAACCTAACAGAAGTAGTTGTTCGAGAAAGAGACACTATCAATAAACTAAAAGATAAGGTAGCAGACGCTACTATACTAGGTACTTTCCAATCTACTCTAACTAATTTTAAATACCTACGTAAGATTTGGCAAAACAATACAGAGGAAGAAAGATTGTTGGGTGTATCCCTTACAGGGATTTTAGATAACCCTAGATTGGGAAAACCTGAAGATTTAGAAGACCTTAGACAAGTAGCTATAGATACTAATCTTGGTTTGTCTGATAGGTTGGGTATACCTCAATCAACTTCTATCACTTGCGTTAAGCCATCAGGCACAGTTTCCCAGTTAGTAGATTCAGCATCAGGCATCCATGCAAGACATTCTGCCTACTATGTAAGAACTGTAAGGGGAGACAAAAAAGACCCTCTAACTAACTTTATGATAGATCAGGGGATACCATATGAAGATGACCTTATGCAGCCTGAAAGTACAGTTGTATTTTCTTTCCCTATGAAATCTCCTGAAAAAGCTGTCCTGCGAAATGATGTAGATGCAGTGACTCAGCTAGAGACTTGGAAAAACTATCAAGACCATTGGTGTGAACATAAACCTTCTGTCACTATCTCTGTAAAAGAAGATGAGTGGTTTGACGTAGGTGCATGGGTTTTCAATAACTTTAAAGATGTGGCTGGGGTGTCATTTTTACCACACTCTGATCATTCTTATAAGCAAGCTCCATATCAAGAAATATCAAAACAAGAATATGTAGCTTTAACTAACAAAATGCCAAAAAATGTCGATTGGACATTACTTTCTAACTACGAACAAGAGGACAATACAAAGGGTATGCAGGAGTTGGCATGTACTGCAGATGCCTGTGAGATTGTAGACATAACATGATATCATTACTAGGTAGCCTTCTCGGATTTGGAACTTCCAGTATCCCCATGATAATGGGATTCTTCGAGAAAAAACAGGCTAACAAACAAGAACTTTTGATGCTTGAAGCTAAGGCTAAGTATGCATCAGAATTAAGTAAATTAAAATTACAAGAGATGGATGCTCAGGCAGATATAGAAGAAGTGAAGGGCTTGTATAAGCATGCTGAGGCACTGGCACAAGCAAACAAATCTCCATTTGTATCTGCTTTACAGGCATCTGTACGACCAGTTATAACTTACGCTTTCTTTAGTGTATTTGCATTTGTTAAAATTACTTATGTAACACTTGCAGTACAGGGTGGAGAAGACCTCCTACCTTCTATTTTGGCGGCATGGGATACTGAAAGTCAAACAGTCTTTGCTGCTATAATTAGCTTCTGGTTTGGAAATCGTTTATTTAAATCAAGGAGTAAATAATGGCTAATGCAATACAGTTTCCAAATCAACCAGAGGGAGCTATGTCTCCCATATTCCCTTTCGGACCTATGATGATGCATGCCAAACTACCTATGAATTTAGTTAGGCGATTAAATAAATACGCCAATAAAACTATAAAAGACGAAAAGAAGGCTAAAAAATTAGATCATTCTGATCATCTGGTAGGTAAGCTTAAACAGGAATTTTTGATTGATTCAACAGAATTAAATAAACACTTAGGAACTTTTAATCCTATTGTAGCAAATTTTGTTCAAACAGAACTAGCTAGACATTTTAAAAAAATGAGTGAAGGTACAGGATTTTCTATACAGTATAAGTCAGCATGGATTGTTCGTCAATTTGCAGGAGAGTTTAATCCTGCACATATACATACCGAGTGTGATTTATCCTGTGTAGGATATTTAAAGTTACCTCCTGATATAGATAAAGAGTGGGAAGAGGATTACAAAGACCACTATCCATGTAAAGGGCATATAGAGTTTTTACATGGGCAGTCTGGTAAGATGCATACACACACCTTCCTTGTTAAGCCTACTGTAGGGGATTTCTTTATATTTCCTGCAGATTTAATACACATGGTTTATCCTTTTTATTCAGATGGAGAAAGGCGATCTTTTAGTATGAACATGAGTATTGTTCAACAAAAAATAGCTGAAGATGGAAAACCTATAGAGACTATAAGGGATGGAGGGAAAGCAGGTTTTCAGCACTTAGCTAATAAATGGGAACTTGACTCTATAGAACAATAACAGTATACTGGTTCAACCTTTTTAGGAGATATATATGGAACCACAAATAATAGCACTACTTTTAAGTAGGGAAAACTTTGATAAGGCAAAAGCCCTTGTCACAAAAGATATGTTTGATAAGAAGTACAAAACTATCTTTGATGCAGTTATGCATTATCACACAAAGTATGAGGGAAACATATCTAAGGATAATCTTTTTCTTATACATAGGAATTTATATCCTGCCATGCCAGATTCTACTAGAGAGTCTGTAGAAGAGGCTATCAAATCAATACCAGAAAAAGTAGATGGTGATCCTAATTTTGTAATGGACACCTTAACAGAGTTTTGGAGAAGAGAGATGGCTCGTAAGGTAGGAGAAACAGCAATAGATATATGGAATGGTGAGTCTACAAATTTTGGCGATCTAAGGCAGATGGTAGACCAGATAATTAATCAGGATTCTGCTACTGGTATTCTTTCAATGCAGAGAGAAGAGACAGATGTAGAGACCTTATTTCAAGAGTTTGATGAAGACCCTGATTTTCCTTTTCCATTAACAACCTTACATGATGAAGTATCAGGCACCTATAGAGGTAATCTAGGGATTATTTTTGCTCGACCTGAAAGTGGTAAGTCCTCTTTTTGTGCTTTCCTATCTGCAGAAGCTATACGCAGAGGACATAGGGTTGGCTACATAATGAATGAAGAGACTGCTAAAAGAATGAAAGCAAGGATACTAACTGCCTACTTCAATGTTCATAAAGATAACTATCAAGAAAGCTTACCTGAAATGAAAGAGGTATATAAAAAAGAGATAGAAGAAAATCTTTTTATTATGGATTCTGTAGGTTCAGATATTATGGAAATAGATCAATTTACCAAACTAAACAAAATAGATATTCTGTTTGTAGATCAACTGGATAAAGTTAAAATAAATGGAGAGTTTAGTAGAGGAGATGAACGCCTCAAAGAATTATATGTAAACGCAAGAGAGATAGCTAAAAGAAACTTCTGTATGGTATGGGCTGTATCTCAAGCCAGTTATGATGCTCATGGTAGGCAATTACTAGACTTTGCTATGCTTGATGGCTCTAAGACAGGGAAAGCTGGTGAAGCAGATATCATTATAGGCATAGGCAAAAATCCTGGTGAAGATGATGATACGAGATTCTTAAATGTATCTAAGAATAAGATATCAGGTTGGCATGGTCATGTTGTTTGTGAGATAGATAAACTTACAGGAAGGTATTACGAATGATTTTAACACTAGATGTAGAAACTACCTCAGTAAAACATAATGGCGGAAACGATCCTTCACCCTATGTAGAAGGTAATCAGCTGGTATCTATAGGGTATAAAGAAGATGATAAGCCTGTAGAATATGTATGGTTTTATCATGCAGATAGACAACCTACAGAAAACAACATGAAGATAGTTCAAGAAGTACTGGATAGGACAGATGTTCTACTAGGTCATAATATTAAGTTTGACTTACAGTGGTTGTTTGCTTCTGGCTTTGAGTACTCTGGTGCTGTATATGATACTATGGTTTTTGATTATGTGTGGGCTAGAGGAGTTAAAGTTCCTCTAAGCTTGGATGAGTGTTGTAGGAGACACCAAACACCTACAAAGAAAAAGAAAGATATTTTAGAAAAGTACTTGAAAGATGGTATGGGTTTTGATATAATACCACATGAGATAGTAGAAGAATATGGAATTGCTGATGTGCAGTCTACCTATGAGGTAGCCCAGAGTCAGGCAAAACAGGAGGGTAAGAGCATTGAGCAAATTGCAGCCTACATTGTACCTGTCTTTTGAGGTAACTAGAGTTTTAGCAGAGATGGAAAAGGATGGTATTAAGATAGATCGCCAAGCTTTAGACAAAGTTAAGCATGAGTACACCTTAGAAGCTAATGAGTTAGAAAGATTTCTTAATGAAGAAATTAAGAGAGTTATGGGAGATACACCTATTAATTTAGCTAGTCCAGAAGATAGATCAAAACTTTTATTCAGTAGAGGAGTAAAGAATAAAAAGACTTGGGCTCAAATTTTTAATCTAGGGTATGAGGTTAGAGGCAACACAAGAAAGCCTAAGCGTAGAACACCTATGTCAGAAGCTCAATTTAAAAGAGCAATAACTAACAACACAATAATTCAATACAGAACAGAAGCTAAACGATGTGATATATGTAGTGGTTATGGAAAGGTATCTAGGAAAAGAAAAGATGGTACTTGGGGCAAAGCTAGGTTTGTCTGTAAACCCTGTGCAGGAAAAGGTATAAGATATATTCCTTTGGATGGTATAGCAGGATTTAAATTATCCCCTATTAATATTATGTCTTGTAGTACTCAAGGATTTAAAACAGATGCAGATGCACTTTCGCTATATAGGGAAAGAGGTAACGAACAGGCATTTACTTTTATAGAAAGATACCTAAGATTTAATGCAATAAAAACCTACCTTAAAACTTTCGTAGAAGGAATAGAAAAGAATTTAGATTATAGTGATCGTATCCATCCTCAGTTTATGCAGTGTGTTACAAGTACTGGTCGTCTATCTTCTAGGAGTCCTAATTTCCAGAATATGCCTAGAGGTAAGACTTTTCCAGTTCGTAGGGCTGTTGTTTCTCGATTTGATGGGGGTCACATATTAGAAGGAGATTATGCTCAACTAGAATACAGAGTAGCAGGGTATCTAAGTAAAGATAGTCATGTTTATTCAAATGTCAAGGGGGGTGTAGATGTCCATAACTTAACCGCTACAATTATAACTGGCAAAGATAAAGAAGATATAACAACAGAAGAAAGGCAAAATGCAAAAGCCCATACCTTTGCTCCTTTATATGGGGCTACAGGAATGGGATTGCCTACACATATACACAGATACTATTCTGAGTTTACAGAAATATATCCTCAGATAGGAGAATGGCATTTAGACTTGGCTAAACAGGCTTTGAAATATAAGTATGTAAGCCTTCCGTCAGGTAGGGAATACAGATTTCCCTATGTAAGAAGAACAGCTAGAGGCATAACACATGGCACTAGCGTAAAGAATTATCCTGTACAGGGTTTTGCTACCGCAGATTTACTTCCGTCTGCACTTGTTGAAACCTCTAAGGCTTTTAAAGATAAAAACTTTAAATCCTTGCTATGTAATACAGTACATGATAGTATAGTAGTGGACGTACATCCTGATGAACAGGATCAAGTAATTGAAACTGTCAAAGAATGTATGCTTTCCATACCCCAGCAAGCCAAGAAAAGATGGGGAATAGAGTATGATATGCCTGTAGGCATTGAAATTAAAATCGGAAGCAACTGGTTGGATACTAAGGAAATTTTTTCAAATTAATGCTTGCATTATCTTAATATCCTCTATATAATAGTAGTAAGTCAACTCATAAGGAGTAATAATATGACACAACTAGAAACAGCGAATACAGACCTCGTAATTCCAAAAGATTTGGATAAAGTGTCTGCAGACCAACTGGCAGAATTGATTGGTCAAAGAGAAGATAAGCCTGAAGGTGGAGATTCTCTATCTAGACTATCAATCAATCATGCACCAGAAGATGATGAGGGTAATACCTTACCTAGAGGTCATTTTGCTTTATACGATCCCTCAACTAGGGAGAAAGTATTTGGTAAAGATGTTAACTTTAGGATTTTTATCAGAAGGTTCATGTACAGCTTGTGGGATAATGAGCAGGGTGCTTATTCAGTTCGCACTACGCAACAAGCCAAGCTCAACGATCAATTTCCTGATACAGAGGGAGGCTTCAAATGTGGTAAGCTAACCAAGAATGAGATTACGGAAATTGGTACAGATAGCCCAGAGGCTGCTGCATCGGCATTGGTTAAATGTAACCAAGTCCTGTATGGTCTAGTAACAATAGCAGATGGTAAAACTGCGTCTGGTGAAGATAAGCCAGTGGAAAATGTTCCTGTAGTATTTTATGGAAAAGGCTCCAGCTACAATGCAATATCTCAGTATTTTAGGGATGTTGATAAGAAGAATTTACTTTCTCCGAATGTAGTAGCTAAAGCCCAATCTATGAAACATAAGAATGGAGCTACCATTTACTATTCAACTAACCTGACTATTTCTGATACTGTGGATTTATCCAAAGACGATAGAGAGCTTTTAGTGGCTTTCGCAGATAGGATAAACTCTTACAATCTCCGAGTGTCAGAAGAGCATGCTGAAGCGAGTAATAGCGACAGCATTGATGCCATCGACCTTGCTGCTGTCGAGGCATAATGAGTGATATTCAAGTATTCATACAAGATTTCTTGAGTAGAGCTACGAAGGGGGAGGCTGAAATGCCTCCTTCTTTAATTGAAGAATTTAAGGAAGCTTGTGGTCAAGCCTTAGAGAAACAATTTTCTAGAGAGCCTAGAGAGTTTCGCCTACGTCTATCTGGGATAGGGAAACCTTTATGTCAACAACAGTGTGAGCAATTAGGTATTGAACAGTCATTTAGTTATAATGCTATAATGCGGTTTCTGTTAGGTGATTTAGTAGAGGCTGCCTTAATATCAATTATGAAAGCTTCTGGAGTCAATGTTGAGGATGAACAAAAGCCTACAGCAATAACTTTAGATGATACAGAGGTTACTGGAACATTAGATGTTATTATAGATAAGAAAGTGTTCGATATCAAATCTGCAAGCCCATATGCGTTCCAGAATAAATTTGGGGAATTTGGTGGATACCAAAAAGTAAAAGACGATGATCCTTTTGGATATGTCGTACAAGGTTTTTCCTACGCAGAAGGCGAGAACATGCCTTTTGGTGGATGGATAGTAGTAGATAAGTCTTCTGGAGAAGTTACAGTATGTGAAGCCCCAGCAACACAGGCACAAGAAAAGAAAGAGGCTTTGGAGGCTGCTACAGTAAATGTTCGTAAATTAAAGAAAACAAAAAGAGTAGAAAAACAATTTAAGGCTACAGATGAAATAGAAAAAGGAGAGCCGACTGGAAATAAACTCCTACCTAAAGAATGTGGGTTTTGTGGGTTTAGGCATCACTGCTGGAAACATGCTAAATATTTGCCTAAGCATACATCAAGAGCAAAGAACCCACCTTATGTGTGGTATACTAAGGTAGTAAAAAATGCCCATACTTAAATCTCATAATTTATCTATGGCAGACTTCAAGGAAAACAAAAATGTTTTTTATGTTTATCCTGATAATCTTTCTTTGATAGGCGGAGATACTATTATACAAGAATTAAGGAATAGTGATTTTGGTGTTCCTGTATATGTTAAATTATCTAAAAGCCAGCCTTTTATTTTTGAAAGAGGTATGGTTATGTTAGATGAAGCTATGGAGAAGATTAATTATTTACTAGGTAATAAAGCTGTTATTTATGTTTTAATAAATAAATTTTATGATATGATTGAGTATGACAATGCAGAAGAATATCAAAGAAACATATTAGATGAATTAAATATTATAATAGAGAAAGGACAACCAAAAGGTGTCAGGATATAGATTACCATATAGATCAAAGTTTGAGATAAAAGTAGCTGCAGATTTAGGTAAACGTAAAGTTGCTTTTGAGTATGAGAAAGTCAGTTTTGATTATGTTCCTAAGATAAGAAACTATACTCCAGATTTCTATCTACCAGAATCTAAAATATATATAGAGACAAAAGGTAGATTAACAACTAATGACAGAGTAAAGCATTTATTAATTAAAGATCAATGGGTGGATTTAGATATAAGATTTGTTTTTGTTAATGCTGGTAATAAGATATCAAGAACATCAAAAACTACATATGCAGATTGGTGTGATAGACATAAATTTTTATGGGCTGAAGGTTTAGTACCTATGGAGTGGTTACATGAGTGATGATGATAATGATGATAGTATTAAGGTAACATTTCAACAGAGTGATAGCGTGGATGAATTTTTAAAACTACTTGACCTACAGGAGGGTAATATGTATATTATATTAAGACCTGAAGATAAAGGTTTTGAAATAGTAGGTGCAGATTTATTGCCTAATGATATAGATGTATTTACAGGAACTCAAATGTATATCTTATTTGCTGGTCTTATGCATTTAGCTACCAGTAACCAAGATTTAGTTATGGAAACAGGGAATGAAATGATCAATAAGGAATTAGAGAGAAAAAGAAAAAGAGAGTTAGAAGAGAAAGGAGAAAATATTGTCATCTTCCCAAGAAGCAAAAAAGATATTAACTAGTTTTAAATATGATGAGCATATCATTATTAATGAGGTGTACGATCATATTAAAAATACTTATGATGAGCATTACTCAAAGAATAAGTATCAGGCAACAGAATTTATCATAGACGCTGGGCATGGTGCAGGTTTCTGTATAGGGAACATTATGAAATATGCACAGAGATATGGTAAAAAAGGAAATAGGCAAGACAGAAGAAAAGACTTGCTAAAAATAATTCACTATGCTATAATAGCTTTATTCATTGATAACAAGGAGTCCTAAAATGGCTAATGACAAGAAAGAAAGAGCTCGTACTGAGGATGGGAAATTTGTAGGAGATGATCCTACTACCCCTGACGTTAACGAAGCTTTTAAACCTGTAAAGTATTATCTTATGCAAGAGGGTTTAGCAAATACTATATTGCAGAAACTGGCTTCACTACCTTACGCAGAAGTAAGTGATATGTTGACAGCTTTCAGAGCTATGCAAAATGTATCGGTTGATCCTACTACCAAGACTATAATAGGTAAGGCAGAAGATGACGCAGGAAAAACCGAAGACTAGAGCTTTGTTAGCTCAATTTAGTGTTGAACTTTCACAAGATGGGAAAGTGTACCTTGAAAATAAGTTAGTGAGTCCTGATACTTTTAGAAAAGCGATGGATGAATGGAATCAAGATTATGAAGGTACACTATCCTTGACTAACCTAATTCGTGAATTTAAGCGAGAATTTGAAGACCTCAAAGAAAAGGCTCATAAATTTCTAATATAACAGCTAAACGCCACCTAAGACGTTTAGAGAGCCATACAGCAAAATTAGCTATCTGACATACTAAAGTACCCACAAAGGCTTAAAAACCTCTGTATGAGCATTTATACGATTAATTTTTTTCAGAAAGGCTATCCAGCTAGTGGATTTTGACTATTCTTGGATTTTTCTTCAAGTTGTTTAACTTTTTCTTCCAACAGTAATATCTTCTCATTGAGAGGTGCTAAGTTGACACTTTTTTTAGTTTTAGCCTCTATCTGATCAAGGCGTAAATTAAATTGCCCCCACGTATAGAAGCCCCCTCCGATTGCGGTGATGACCCCAATGATGGTGATGTACTGTTGAAGTTTAGGTAATAAGTTTTTCATTTTTCTTTCCTTTATTTTTAGACGATTTACTTTTCTTTTTTCGTAAATCTATTTTATAATTTTTTAAAAAGAATTTCTCTTTCCATGCCACTATTTTTTGCCTACATACAAACCAAACCAAGCAGCCCCTGCACCTACTATTACAGATACAAATGCTGATTGTGAGTTGGTTGGATCAGGTAAAGTCATAAACCACATAGATGTTTTATAAAACATAACACCATATAATGTTATTAATATTCGTGGGAATACTCTCCACTTATCAAATCCTTCGGCATTATTATACCAAGATTTCTTTTCTACTTGTACGACTTTTACTTCTTCTTCTGCCATATTATCCTCCAAATAAATCCATAGGCTGTCCAGAAGTCATTCCAGACAGTTTGTTAATTGTATTGCCTACCATAGTTCCATACGCAACAAAGTTATCATCTATACTGACATCGGTATATATAGCTCTTGGTTCATACCATTGTGCAGGTTGTGGTATACTTAAATCTTGGTAGGTAGTAAAACCAGGAAGATAGTTCATGTAGGCAATTAATGTTGATTGACCTTCTGTATCATATTCTCCTGTCTCTTCTTGTTGTTGAGCCGATTCTTCCTGTTGAGCTCTGATATTACTGGATACTATTTGATCAGCTATCTGGTCTGCTTCTGACGCAGTAACCATAGTGCTAGTCATATCTTCAATTTGATTTTCCATTGTAGTAACTTGTACTTCAGCCATTACTACAGAAGGAGTATTGCCTATAGTAGGCATAGGTATGATATTAATAGATTGTAATACTGTGTTTGTTTGTGCTTGAGATGAGGCTATCTGGTCTGATATGCTAGGAGAGTTTGATACTGATATTGGTGAGCTAGATGTTACTACAGGAGAAGAGGCTATTGCCCCTCCAGAAGAAACTGCAGATGATACACCTGACGAAGTACCTCCTGACGAAGATGTCTGCACAGATGATGTGCTTGAACTTATGATATTTGAAGTAAGATTATTTATCATATCATTAGTAGAAGCTACAATAGACCTAACTCTTTCCCTACGATTAGGTTTATTTTCTGCCTCTTCTTCATCAAACTCTTGTAATAAATCTATTTCTTCCTCAAAGAAGTCTTCTTCTGTAAAACTGTCTTCTTCTTGAGTTTCTTCTTCTCTTTCTTCTATATACTCTTCTTCAGTTTCTGCAAATTCCTCAAACTCTTCTTCATGGAACTCTTCTTCAAAAGCTTCCTCAAACTCTTCTTCATGGAACTCTTCTTCAAAATGTTCCACAAACTCAAGAAAATCTTCTTCTGTTCTTAGCTCTTCAAACGATTCTGTAAAATCTAAAAAATCATCTTCATGTATTTCTATAGAAGGTAGTTCTGTTATATCTATTTCATTAATATCTTCTATAAAATATATATCTACTGGTTCAAATTCTGTATAGTCATTATCATGTATTTCAAAAAATTCAAACTCTTCTTCAAAAAATATATCCTCTTCTAAATAATATTCATCGTCATAAAATAAATCATCACTGATAATAATAACATCATAAGTATTATCATGGTTGTGCCCATCGCTAATAAACGTAAAAATAGGCTCTCCTCCGTATAAGTACTCATCTTCTTCACTATATCCATAAAATTCTTCCTCACTATCGTAGCCATACATCATGGCTTCTGTTATACCTGATCCCATTAGATCAGTATTATTTTCCTCAAGATAATCTTCTTCATATGATAAATCATAAACATCACATAGAGTACTGTAGCTTGAGTCTACCAAACACTCTGACGAAAGATTATCATAGGACTCATCTATTACTTCTGCTGTCGTTATACTAAAATCATCAGTGACAATGTAGGTGGTGCTATTATTGTCTTCATATCGCATATGAGTAACGGCTTCATTATTTCCCTGTACGCCTATGGTAATATCATGGTTCTGGATACGTAGCTCATCATACCGAAAAGATATTTCATTAGTCGTTTCGTATAATATAGCTTGAAAGGTACTTTTCAATCCGTTACTGTATTCAGAAACATTATCCCACATAACAACAAAGTATTGATCGGTATCAGATGTTTGTCCAAATGTTTGTATGTAGGGAGATTTATTACCTGATGATCTTCTAATATAATCCGACCATGCAGGAAATACAGAGTAGTTGAATGAAGTAGCAGGTAGTGTTTCTGATCTGTAATTCCTACTTCTAGGTACAGAGAAATTTGACTGGAAGGTAAAGAATCCGTTCATCGATATATTTACCTCATCGAAGGTTTGACCATAAAATTCAAAGTCGAAGCCGAGAGGTTTCATCCCTGACATGTTATCATCGCCTAAATTTAATCCTTGACCAGTAGAAGTTATATCTATGAGGGGGTCAGTACCTACAGTGAATGTAGGATTTGCGTAGGCAAAACTACTAAGTAGGATTAATGTTATTAAGGTTTTGAGCATATCTTCTGGGTAGGATATTTCTTACAGAAGTCTTTTTTCTTGTAAGCTCTAAATTCATATCTTTTCATATCTGCTTTTATAATATGCCAATCAGGTCTGTCTTCTGGATTTTCATCCCATGCTTTTTGGGCTTCAGCACCTATCTTTCCTTTATATGGGCAGGGGCTGCCAGCTTGTTCCATCGCTTGGAAAACACGAAAATCGGCACATAGTAAACTTACGGCTGCGACCTTCATCCCCATGTCATAGAGACCTTTTGAAAGTTTCAAGCGTTCACAGTTTTCGTCTCGTACAGATTTACCTGCTGATATACCAAAGATTTGTGTCTGAACTGCTGCTGAAGCTCCTGTAGTGCAAAGGTCTTGGGAATAGGACATGATGGAAGGAGCCACTGCGGAAAAAGGAGGACTTTTAACTCTTTGAGTAACTTTTTGAGTAGCAGTAGAGGTACTTGTACTGGTATTCACGTTTTGTGAACTATTTACATTATTATTATTATTTGTATTTGTATTCACGTTTTGTGTATTTACTGTGCTGTCGGATGTAGAATTGTTGTTGTTGTTATTTGTAGTAGTAACATTAGATGTATTAACATTAGTATTACTATTTGTATTTAAACTAGTAGCACTACTTGTTACGTTACTGGTATTTAAATTAGTGTTATTAGTTGTAGTAGTGTTTGTTATAGTTTGATCTTGAGTTATATTAGAAGTAACATTACTAGTGCTATTTGTGGTATTTGTATTTACATTAGTATTATTATTTGTAGCAGTTGTAGTCTGATTAATAGTTGTATTGTTGGTATTTGTTGAAACACTAGTATTATTGTTGGTATTTAAATTTACGTTATTATTATTATTGGTATTTGTTGAAGTTACTGTAGACGTAGTTGTGGTAGTATTTGTTATATTAGAATCTTCAGCAAATGCTAAAGATGTGACTAAGCCTAAAGTCAAGCCTACGATAATATAATCTCGCAATCTTTGTATCACAGCAATCTCCTATTGTGATTTTTTTAATTTATTCTTTTTCTTCTCTATATTTTTCTCTATCATCCAGTGCAGCTTGCCATATTTCTTCGTCTGTAACTTCACTAGGAATTAACATGTAATTTCTAAAAAATCTTATAAAATGAGCTTTAGTGTCTGGTTTATTAAATATACCTTCTTGCCCTTGAAGAACATCTAAAACAACTTGAGGTGTTCTTTTATCTGTTAAAAGCTGCTTAAACATCTCTTGTTTTTTTCTTCTCATTGTTTGTACTGTTATTTCACCTGCGACATATCTAGGGCTAACAACCTGTCTTTGAATAGAATAAATTCTAGACAGTATTTGCTCTGGATTCATTTCTCTTATTGCCCCTGTCGCTGCAATACCAGCACCCATACTTGCTCTATCAGTCAATACACCAAAAGAAAATACTTTTTTTAAATTAGCATAATGATCAGGGTCTAAATATTCTAGTACATCACCTATTTCATCCAATACATCTTGCATAGCTGAACTATCTATTTCATTTTGCCAACTTATCATACCATCAAATTTATTATGATAATTAGAACCATTGTTTTCCCACCACTTATCAAAATTATTTTCGTCTGGGGCTTTCATTTTTGGGCGTAAATCGGCTTCAGGATTACTTACAATATCTGCCTTATCTTGTAACCATCCATATGTTGACTTTGCTTTTTCTTTTCCTTTATGAGATAATCTTTCCCATTCCCTGCCAGGACCGCTTGTGCCTAACTGTATTTCACCAGACCTTCTTTTGACTTTTTCTTGGATTGCTTCAGATAGAATAATCCACATGTCATTTTTTAAACCTTGTTTGCCTCCCTCGTAACCTGGTCCTAATTTATCAAGTAGGAATTTAACATCATTTGCACTAAATTCACCTCTTTTAAATGAGTCAAATATTAAGCTAGGCGAATTAGAACTGTCTATTTTCATTAAGTTGTTATATAATCTTTGATTAAAATTAGGAGCCCAGCCTGCTTCTCTTTTAGCTTTAACTGATGCAACTAATCTATCTGATGCATTTTTTAATTTAAACCTTCCAAGAGCTGCTGATTTTGATCCCATAAAAGTTAATAAAGAGGCTGCTTCGTCTGAAGTTAAAATATTTTTATGTAATAACTGAACTAATGTTTCATCATTTAGCATATTACCATCTAATACGTGTTTTGCTAACCCTTGTTTTAATAAACTCTTTGCATCATTATATAAAACATCATCTGTATCTTTTTTAAATATCATATCAAAAGCTTCAAAAGCTCCTCTAGGATCATCTGAATTAAAAAAGGTTTTCATTATATTTTGAGGAGCAATAGCTTGTGTGCCATCAGGATTTTTTTTCAATAAGTTTGCACCTATACCCTGCTTATATAGAGGAACCCACGTTTCTCTATGAGTTCTAATAGCATTAGCAAAACTATCAGCACCCATCTGTTTACTGCCTGCCTCTAATATTAAACCAAAATTTCTAGCTAAGTCTGCCATCTCATTACCTTCAGGAGTACCATAATTTTTTCTAGCACCTCGTTTTAATTGACTGTAGAATTGATGAATTAGATTTAAATCAAATTCTCTCGTTATAGGAAAAGTAGCATCTTGTTGTCTTATAATATCTATAATTTCAGAAGGTTGTAAATCGTTCCAAGCTACTCCAGTTAAGTTTTGTAAAAACTGTTCAGGAGTTTCATCTACAGCTCTTGCTGTTGGTTCAATTAATTTTTTTAAAGTTGCTTTAGCTTGAACAGGGTCTTTACTTCCTTGTTCCGCAATACGAGATAATTGCCTATTCATATTAATTGTTAAAAACTCTTGTATAGAGGGTGCTTGACCTTCTAATCCAAAAGCTGCTCTAAAATCTTGATCTTCTCTTATTAATTTTGCTGCTATATCTTCAAAAGCTGAACCTATTTCTGGATCGGCTGTACTAAAAGTTACGCCTTGTTCTCTTAAACTTTCATATCTTGCTCTAGTGTTTGCCCACATATCATTTATTTTTTCTAAATCTTTACTAAATTCTCCAAAAAATAAATTAGAAGAATCATCAGCATATGTTTCTAAAGCACTTTTTTGATCAGGAAGGCTATCTCCTTCAAAGCGTTTTAAAATACCAGCACCTCCAGGCAAGTTTTCTGCACTATACCCTTGATCTACTAAATCTCGTAATATTTTTTTATCATCAATATGATCTGCACCAAAAGCTTTAACAAACTTTTGTCTTTTTGTTAAATAGTCTGTTATTACTGATGCATCTGCTTGTTGAGCAGGGTCGTCAAGATCAATCATTTTAAATAAATCTATATCATCCATATCAAATAAATCATGCTCTAATCTAAACTCTAGTAATTGTTTAGCATCATCGACTTCTGATAAAGCACTATTTAACCGACCTATTTCTACTTCATTAAAATTCTGAACGTAATCTAAAAATTTATTTACACTGCTTGGGGCATCGTCAGCACCTGCTTTTAATCTAGGCAATAATCTATCAAACATTCTTTTAACTGTTTGCCTTTGATCAGCCTCATCTTTCATAAATCTATAATAATCATTTTGTAAAGTCTGAGGACTAATGTGTGCAAATGCAGGAATTTTATTAGTTTTACTTACTAACATCTTTTGAGCTCTTAAAGAATCAGACATCAATAGAGCATCTAAACCTAAATCTAAAGTTTCGGCTAATTCAGGCACAGATTGAGATAGAGAATCAAAATCCCCAGTACCATCAGCTTTTACAAAACCTTCCTGTTTTGCCAACATCTCTCCTAAATCTTTTCTAAGAGTTAAAGTTTCTTCCATAAATTGTAAACTTTCTCTATACATTTTAGGGTTAGTTGTTCTTAATTTTTCCCAATTATGTGCAAGCCGTTCCATTTGTTTAAATTCACCACGTGTTATTTTTGCTAATTCAAATTTTTGGTCATTTGAAGGTATTTTTCTTACAGCGTCTTCAGAAAAATGCATTACATCAATTAAGTAATCATCTATATTACCGCCACCATTTATATACCATGCTAAATCTTTAATAGTACTTCTTCCTCCACCCTTTTCTATACCTGCATATCTGTTAAGTTTCCAAGCAGTTCTAGGAACAAACATCATTGTAGCTATATATGCTGGTATTTTTGCAGTTTGATACCACATATTTTCTTTTAATTGAGGGTAGGCTTCTTCTAATCTATTAAAACCATATTCAGGAGCTAACATGCTGTATGTATAGTACTGGGCATCTCTTAATTCTTGTTTATATACTTTATCAAAACCCTTTAATCTAATTTCATCATATTGTGCATTTTTCATTTTAGAATAAAGTCTTTTATACATTCCAGATATACTTTTATTGTTATTTCTTTCCCAATCCATCATTTTTAAATGGAAAGGTCTCATAGCTACATTCATAGCTCCATCTTTATCTTTTATCATACCCATACCTCTAGCTGTTTTAGCAAGAGATGCGGTTATAAGAGGGGCTTCAAAAAGTCTATAACCTAAATAAAATTCAGGAACTGTTTCTAGAGTTTTTGTAAAAGCTGGGGCTCTAGATAACCACCCCTCGTAATGTCCAGGTCCTTTAGGGTTATCAGGATCATATCCTTGATTAATTATATTATTAAGAGTAAATCTATTTCTTTCTGTAGAATCATAACTACCTAATTCTTGAAACAGATTACCATAAGGATCAGGCTGTTGCCAAAGACTTTTAGTATCTACATATCCTGTATATTCATCAGGATCGCTAAGTTCTGCTTCTCCAAGTATTTTTTTATCAAAATATTGTTGAGGAGGCATATCAAGATTCATCCAATTACCAATATTAATAGCTCTTAAAGCTAAATCGCCTAGATCATTAAATGCTTGTTTATCATATTGTATTCTATTATCATACGTAGTGTAAAGATTATTAAGACCACCTTCAGTTAATCTATTTTTCCAATCAAAAGCATCAGCATCATTAGAAGATTGACTTATTTTATTTACATGGGTGCTCCATTTCCAATCAGGCTCTGTCCATGCTTTATTATTAAATTCGCCATTTTTAATTGCCATACTTACTTCACGAAAATCATAATCATCCATCGTATCTATAAATGCATCTAGATTATCTTTGTTATAGCTTTGTTTTTCTAAATCAGACCTTTTTTCGTAGTCTCTTTCTAATTCATCTACATAATCATTTTTAAGATGATTATTTATAGCTATTAATTCTTCTGTTGACATTTCCGTACCTTCTGGAAACCACTCTGAAATCATGTTTTGAAATATTGCATTACTCATATGTTGCCTCTATTAATTCTTTTTTACGTTAAGATTTGCTATTCTTACAGTGTTAAACTTACTATGTTCCAATTTAAGTTCTTTTATTGCAGAATCATCTCCTAATAATCCTATTCCTGCTACTCTTACATTAGGGTTAGTAAATACTAATCGAGCTCCTACTACAGAACTAGTTTCTCCTGTTCTTGCTGCTTCAATACGTACTAACTCTTGCATAAGTTTTGCGTTTTGAGCTCTGGCTCCTCTAGGAGCATTTAAATAACCTATATTATATACTTCATTCATAGATACACTTTCTAAAGCAGCCTCCATAGCAGGTGCTGATGCTGATGCTGGAGTTAAAATAGACCAAAATCCTTGACTTTGACCTCCAGTAATAGCTTGCCAACCTCGTAAGAAGTCGGCATCAGATACAGCTTTACCACCTTGATATCCTTGTAAAGCAATAGCCATTTGGAAAGCCATAGCAATTTGAATAGCTTGTAGTTTATAAAGCTTAGATGCTTTTGTTTTTTTCTTTCCTTCACCTACATATATTTCTTTTCCTGCTGCCAAATCTGCATAAGCTCGCAAACCTTCACCAACAGTCATTTGTACTCCGCCAAGACTATCCATAAATCCGTCTATAAAGTCGCCCTTACCTACCTCTACATCTAAAGCACTTTTAAGGTCTTGACCCTCTGCTTTCCATTGGTCTGCTGTTTTACTTAAAGTAGCTTCATAATTTTCTTGATTTAAACTAGCTAAATTTTGCAACTGAGAAGTAAAACCATATTCAGGGTTTGTAAGACCATCTATAAATTGTCCAATTCTTTGAAATCCTGTTCCTAAATTTAAACCATCCTCTACTTTTACCCATTCGTCACCTTGACGAACTTCTTTACCTAATAAAAGAAAACCTGCTTCTTGAGCAAAATTCCATACCGCCTGATTTGCACCTGAGTTATCTGATTTTTTCCCCCAATCAACGGCTGTTTCGTTATCATAAAACTCATTCTTAATTATAAGCCTACCCTCATGGTCTAGTGTTTGAAATATACTGCCTGTATTAGCTGCAAACTCGTTGAAATTTCCTAAGTTAGCATTATACCTAAATGCTGATTCATTAATGTTTGGTGTTAATAGATCGTCTGCTCTATCATATACTTTATTAAAAAGAATATTAGATATAGGTGATAATGATTCGTTATTATTTACATAATTGTTAGCTTTATAATAGAACAAATGAGGAGCTAAGTCTTTTGCTGCTGCATTTAAATGTGGATTTTGTGGATTTAACTCTGAAGTCCTCTTACGTGAGTCTAACCATTCCTCTGTAGTTTGTGGCACAGCCGTCATAGGAGCATATTCCTCTTCTATACCTGTATAAAAAGGTCTAAGATTACTATCATAACCAGGTGACCCACTAAAATTTTGCCAAGTATATATAGTATCAGTACCTTCGTTTTTTGATTTATCTATTTGGTCTCTTAATATAATGCTTCTTAATGTACCTATTTGAGGATTGTTTGCCCATTGCTCAGGATCGTTAAAAGCTTCAGCTACCCATGCACCTGACTTGGTTTGTGCTTTTGATGAAACTTGACTAAGGATATCATATGCCCAATCTACTTGATCTGTAGTAGCATCAAAATTACTTATGTAGCTAAACGATTTTCCTTGAGGTCCTTTTAATTTAAATCTAGTACCAGTATTGCCAGCTAATTGTGTCGCAAGTTTATCAGCCATAGCTTTTTCTGTTATTAAATTCATCTGGTAATTAAATTGTCGTTCTTCATCTTTAAGCTGCAATCCTCTTTTAGCCATGCCTCCGAACAAAGTAAGCCAATCACCCATTATACTTCTCCCATATCAATAAAGCTACCATCTGATTCTACATCCATTTCTTCAGACCTTCTGCCTATTTCTTCACGTGCATTAACAGTATCACTTGCTTCTTTAGCACGCATACCTAATTCTTCTCTAAATCTCATAGCATTATCATTAGCAACCATTTCTGGTCTTTGGCTTTTTAAAGTTTCCACAAGCATTTCATTTTTTTCTAATTCTTTTTCTTGCTCTTCTGTAGGATCATTTGAGAATATAATTACATCAATACCTGCTTGTTTTGCCATATCTATAAAAAATACTGTTAAAGCAGGTTTTAACAATTCAGCAACATCTGGAGTTATAGACCCAGTATATGCAGCATGTTTTACAATAGTATTTATAAGAACTTCTATAGGTATTCCTACAGACAGCATCTCTAAAGTTCTTTCTTGTATATCTGGTTGTGAAAATTTTTCTACTAACTTCATATATACTTCTTTAGGGTCTGTATATCTAGGAGGTTGTTCCATAGGGTTTTGGCTAGGCTCTTCTGTTAAAGATTGCCCTGCTACAGGTGCATTAAAAGGGTCTCCAGTTCCTTCTGTGTTCATATTTAAATCTGGTTCTTCTATTGGTTCTGCCATTATTCTTTTCCTATATTTAATCTTTTTTGCCATTCTTCCCAAGATTCTTCTCTACGAGGTGCTACATCTAATACAGGGATATTATCCCATTTTACTTGATCAGATATGTGTAAATTAGCTCCTTGAGGATTTGACCTAACAGTCATAAAATTCATGTCCGTTTCATATAAACCTCGTCTAATTTGGTTAACTAGACTATCTGTTATACTAACAGTATCTATTCCTTGTGCATTTTGTTGATGATCTTGTAAAGGGTATTGTTCGTTATTTGCTATTTTAGTAGGTACTACGCCCTGATTTTTTATTTCATCTAGCATTTGTTGCGTAATTTCAGGCACATCAAAAAACCCACGTGACCCTGCCTGTGCTCTTTCTTTACTTTTTTTATAAGCACTTTTTAAATCTTTTAAATCAAATAAACCAAATATAGCTCCTTCAGAATCTACAAAGGGAGACATAACGACATCAGCTACACCGCCTAAAGCATCGCCTACTTGATCTTTAATCCAAGAAACACCATCCCATATATCTCTTAATCCTGGTAATCCTTTTGCCATTTAGTCCTCTAACATAGCATCTAATACAATGCCCCCTATTGCTGAAGTAGACTCCCCATCTCTCTGTAGTTTATATAAATCTTTATTTAATGTTCCTTGTAAATTTATTTTTGTTATCTCGTGAGCCATTTGTGCTTTAGTCACATTCTGTTGAAAAAGCCATGAAGATTCATCTCTATATTGTTGCCAAAGATTATTTAATGAGTTTTGATTTAATTGTAATAAATTTAAAGCATTTAATCTATTAGCCTCATTTTGTCCTGCTGTATTTACAGTATTTATTTGCCTACGCCATTGTGCGTTAGATTGATTAACTTGAGCCTGCATAGTAGAATTAAATTTTTCTCTACTATCTATAAGATTAGAATTAAATCTGTAGTGTGAATTAGTTTGATCTACATTAAATTGTTTCATAGCTGCTACTCTATTAGCATTTTGTTGAGATACTTGAGCACCTAATTGAGCAAAAAATTGTTCTACTTGATTTTCAGATTGAGCATTAAACTGTTTTCTAGCATTGTCAGCAGAAGCGTCTGCAAATAATGCTTGAACTTTTGATTGATATTTTAATACTTCTCCTTGTTGTCTGTTACTTAAATTAGATAAATCCATATTTAAAAAAGCTTGAGCATTTACTACTTGAGCTTGTTGTCTGTTATTTAAATCAGCCATATCCATGCCTGCGTAAGTAGCAGCATCTGTAAGTGCGGCTCTCATATCTGCATCTAAGTTAGCTAAGTTTACAGTCTGCATTAATTGAGAATTATTTAAATTACGTTGTTGTTCTTCTGTAAATTTTAAATTGTTTACTTCAGCTATTCTAGCTGCATTTACTACAGCTCTTTGTTGGTCTCCAGATAATTCTTGTCCTGTTAATGCAGCGTCTACTTGAGCTTCAGACAATCTTCTCTGTTGTTGAAAACTTAAATTACCCATAGAAATTTGCATGTTATTAATAGAATCCTGCATTACACCTTGTTGTTGATTACTTAAATTTAAATTTGCAACTTCAGTATATTTAGCAGCGTTTACAACAGCTTTTTGCTGATCAAAAACTAATTCTCTATCTTGTAAAGCAGCTCTTAATTGTGCATTTGCTAAAGCGGATTGCTGCATATTTGAAAGACTTTGGGATTGTAATTTAAAACCACTAGTAGAATTTTGTAATCTGGCTTGTTGTTCATTGTTTAATTCGGATAAACTTACATTTAATCCAGCAGCAGCATTTGCTAAAGCTACTTTCTGTTTATTATTTATATTACTAAGATTTATTTCTCTAAATACTTGAGCATCCTGTGCAGCTACAGGTATAGAAGATTCCATAGCAGCTTGTGTAATTGCAGCACCAGCCATAGAACTTGCTGATAAGCCTCTAGCAGCCATTTGGGCGTTAGCATTACGAATAGCCCCTGCAGCATATGGCGGAACTTTACCATCTGCAAATTGTGCCATAAGATTTTCTAACTGTCCTTGAACAGTAGCCTCTACAGGTACATCAGAGATTTGCTGAGTTATGGCTTCAGCCTGCGTTCTAGTAAAGTCATCGTCACTCATAGTAGCAGCTTCCATAACAGCGTTATCTCTTAACTCAGTCATAACTTGAGCAGTACCTTGATGTGCTGTTCTAGGGTCTATTCCTCCGATTATTTCTTCAGGTGAAACATTTCTAGTTTGAGCATTTATGGCATCATTGAATTGCCCTGTATAATCGCCTACAGTAGGTTGTTTTCTTCTACCCACCAAATCAACTTCATTAGCTGCTTCGCTTTCAGCTTTTTTAATTTCTATACTAGATGCATTAGGAGCCTGTCCTATTATAGATTCAGGAGAAATAATGCCTGTTTGAGGGTCTACTGTGTCCGTTAATCCTGCTAATTGTTGAGCATTTAATATTTGATTAGCTGTTTTTGTGTATGCATTAGTAGTATCTTGTATAGTTTTTGCACCAGATATTGTATATCCTGCAGCTTGTAGGGCTTTAATCTGTTCTTCGCTTACAATGTTTGTAGCTGCTAGGTTCGGACTACCTAAAGTTATTCCTGCAGTTGTTTCTAATTCACCTGGACCTACTGCCATATCTTGAGATGTAACTTTTGTACCTAAAGGCAATGCAGGAGGAGTGCCAGTAAGTCCTGCCATTTGGTCATATTGATTTATTACATCACCAAATCTAGCTTCAAGAGTACCTGCTGCTGCTCCAGTATCTCCGCCTGTGCCTGTGCCTGTGCCTGTGCCTGTGCCAGTTCCAGTACCAGTTCCAGTACCAGTACCAGTTCCAGTAC
>VTLG01013889.1_pt1 | contig 54919 bp, 33 predicted proteins | sample 4694571 | NCBI WGS metagenome assembly VTLG01 (sample SAMN12604809, study PRJNA352737) | marine metagenome | biome: ENVO:00000447; feature: ENVO:00000209|ENVO:00000569|ENVO:01000036; material: ENVO:00002151; isolation source: viral sequences binned using virsorter ... | reverse complement strand
CAACAGCTACTGGCGACTGGGGAATGGTTTCAGGCGTCATTGTATCTGACCATGCCAGCGCTGGAAACATCCTTCTTCATGGATCTTTGACGACGCCAAGAGATGTAAAGAACGGCGACGTATTTAAATTTAACGCTGGTGATTTAGACATTACTTTTGCTTAATATCACCTTCTCTTAATTAAAGGAGGAATATTGTGGCTCTAGTAATTAAAGATAGAGTAAAAGAAACAAGTACCACTACCGGCACTAGCAACCTTAATCTTGCTGGTGCTGTCAGTGGTTTTCAATCGTTTGTTTCTGGTATTGGTGATACCAATACTGTGTATTATGCGTTGATAGATGCTAATGGCACTGCGTGGGAAATTGGTCTTGGAACTGTTGGTGACGCTAGTCCAGACACTCTATCAAGAGCTGATTCCGATGTTATTGCTAGTACTAATAGTAATAATAGAATTAACCTCTCTTCTGGCACTCACACAGTTTTTGCGACTTACCCTGCTGGTAAGGCTGTATATCTAGACGCTAGTGGAAACCTTTCTCATACTGTAGCCTTAACAACAGATACTAGCGGAAATTATGTCGCCACTATTACTGGTGGAACTGGCATAACTTCAACAGGAGCTACTAGTGGAGAAGGAATTGCACATAGCTTAAGTGTAGACGCTTCTCAGACACAAATTACTGCTATTGGTACAATCGCCACAGGAACATGGGAAGCAACAGATATAGCTATTGCTCATGGTGGAACTGGAGCTTCAACTGCATCTGCTGCTAGGAGCAATCTAGGCGTAGATGCTGCTGGTACAGATAATTCTACTAATGTAACGCTAGTAACAACTAGTCATGACTATCTTTCAATTTCAGGTCAGGCAATAACACTAGCTCAAATCGACATTGGTGATGACACCAACTTAACTGCGGGAACTGGAATTACCTTAACTGGTGATACTCTTAGTGTTGATGCTTCTCAAACACAAATTACTGCGGTTGGAACTATTGCTACTGGTACTTGGCAAGGAACCGCTATAGCTCAAGCTTATATAGCAAACGATGCTATCAATGGCGACAAAATTGCTGACGACGCTGTTGATAGTGAACACTATGCGGCAGGTTCTATTGACGAAGAGCATTTGAATGCTACCAATAGCCCTACGGACAATTATGTCTTGTCATACGATGATGCTAGCGGTGGTTTTACTTGGGTCTCTGGTGGAGGAGGCGGTGAGGCTAATCAAAATGCTTTTTCAACTGTCGCAGTTTCTGGTCAAAGCGATGTTGCCGCAGATAGCACAACTGATACTTTAAACTTAGCTGCTGGTTCTAATGTAACCATAACAACAACTGCTGGAACTGATACTGTTACAATTGCGGCTACTGATACTAACACTATGGGTAGTGGTTTCACGGTCTCTGCTACGACCGACAGTAATGCCACAACTATAACGCAAGGCGATGATTTGTTTTTTGCGGCGGGTACTGGAATTACTTGCGAAACTACAGCAGATGGCACAGTCACAATTTCATGTACAGTCACTGACACTAATACACAACTTAGTACAGAGCAAGTTCAAGATATCGTAGGAGGAATGGTAACTGGAAATACAGAGACTGGAATTACAGTCACGTATGAAGATGGCGATGGCACTTTAGACTTTGTTGTTGGTACGCTTAATCAAGACACTACTGGAAATGCAGCTACGGCTACAGCTTTGGAAACTGCTAGAACGATTAATGGAACTTCCTTTGATGGCACTGCAAACATAACCATAACTGCGGCAGGAAGCACTTTGTCTGATACTGTTACGGTTGAGAAAGGTGGTACTGGAGCAACTTCTCTTACCGATGGCGGCGTTCTCTTGGGTAGTGGCACGGGAGCTATTACTGCAACAGCAGTTTTGGCAAATGGAGAGTTACTGATTGGTGACAACTCTACAGATCCTACAGTCGCCACGCTAACAGCGGGTTCTAACATTAGCATCACAAATGGTGCAGGCTCTATCACAATTGCTGCTACTGATACCAATACGCAGCTTACTACAGAGCAAGTTCAAGATATAGCCGGAGGCATGTTCAGTAGTAATACTGAGACTCTTATAACTGCTACATATCAAGATGCTGATGGCACTATTGACTTAGTAGTAGATAACGATTTGTCAAATTATGATAACTCATCCTCTGGTTTCATAACTGCAACTTTGACTACTGAACAGGTTCAAGACATAGTTGGCGGAATGGTTACTGGTAACACAGAGACTGGTATCACTGTTACTTATGAAGACGGTGACGGAACTTTAGATTTTGTTGTCGGCACTTTAAACCAAGATACAACTGGCAACGCTGCGACAGCAACTGCTCTGGAAACTGCTAGGACTATCAATGGTACTTCTTTTGATGGTACTGCAAATATAACTATAACTGCTGCTGGCTCTACGTTGTCAGATACTGTTACTGTGGCAAAGGGTGGTACTGGAGCAACCTCTCTTACTGATGGTGGTGTCCTCTTAGGTTCCGGTACGGACGCTATTACTGCAACGGCAGTTTTAGGAAATGGACAACTATTAATTGGTGATAACTCCACAGACCCTGCGGTTGCTACATTAACAGAGGGTTCTAATGTCACCATCACTAATGGCGCTGGTACTATAACAATTGCCGCTTCTGACACTAATACTCAATTATCAACTGAACAAGTTCAAGATATAGTTGGAGGCATGGTTACTGGTAATACAGAAACTGGCATTAGTGTTACCTACGAAGATGGAGATGGAACTTTAGACTTTGTCGTTGGTACTCTTAACCAAGATACGACTGGAAATGCAGCGACAGCTACGGCATTAGAAACGGCGAGAACTATTAATGGTACGTCTTTTGATGGTACTGCTAACATAACTGTGACCGCTGCTGGCTCAACATTGTCTGACACAGTTACTGTGGCAAAAGGAGGAACTGGGCAAACTACTTTTACAAATGGTCAATTGCTAATTGGTAATACAACTGGTAATACTTTGACCAAGTCTACACTAACCGCTGGCTCTAATGTCACTATTACTAACGGAACTGGCAGCATTACTATTGCTGCTGATAATGACAACACTCAATTATCAGAAGAGCAGGTAGAAGACTTTGTTGGAGGTATGGTTACAGGAAATACTGAAACTGGTATTTCTGTAACTTATGAAGACGGTGATGGAACACTAGACTTTGTTGTTTCTGATACAACAGTTGCTGGAGATAGTGGTTCTACAGGTATAACGCCCGGCGACACACTCACCATTGCTGGAGGTACAAATGCAACTACTGCTATGAGTGGAGATACTCTTACAGTTAATGTAGATGATGCCTTCCTAAAAAACAACGCTGATGATACCACTAGCGGCACTGTTACAATGGCTAATCTCATAATTGGAGATGGTGGAAATATTGGATCTGCTAGTGATACAGACGCAGTGGCTATATCTGCTGGTGGAGTTGTTACTTTAGCTACGGCGCTTAAGACTACTCTTAAGTCAAATACTGATGCGTCTACTGTGACATTTGATTTAAATGTAGCTAACACGCATACAGTTACTCTAGGCGACAATAGAACCTTGGCTATATCAAATGAAACTGCTGGACAAAAGTTTATTATCAATCTGGTTCAAGATGGAACTGGTAGTCGAACAGTGACTTGGTTTAGCACAATTAAATGGGCTGGCGGATCTGCTCCAACCCTAACTACGACTGCTAACAAAGCAGACAGTTTTGGATTTTTATGCACAGGAACAGATGCTTATTATGGTTTTGTTATAGGTCAAAACATATAAGATGAAACCTAAAAAGTGTGCTTTGGTAAGCACGCCTAGATCGGGTACACACTATTTAAGAATGAGTTTAGACAACCATCCAAAAATGAGATGGACAGGAGAGTTTTTCCGAAAAAATACAAGACCAGTATTAAAGTCATACGAAAGAATAAAAAGTTACATATACAACGGTTTATGCAGCACAATAATAGACCAATACAGTTATGTTGGCTTTGTGTGGCATTTAACTCTTGAAAACGATTTAGACATTTCAAAAATAGACGAGTTTATTGTATTAAAGAGAAGGAATGTGTTAGAGCATTTATGTTCACTACTAATTGCATCTCAGACAGGAAAGTGGAGAGACACAAAATCAAAGGAAAGAATAGAACTGAATATAGCTCAGTTAAATTTTTTTATAGACCGTCAAAATAATGCCTATAAAGATTTTGAAAATTTGGGAGTGAAATATAAGACTGTATTTTATGAAGACCTTTGTCAAAATTTTTCTAAAACAATGGACTCAATTCAAGACTATTTAGGGTTAGAACATTTTAGGGTAAGACCTGCCAGTTTAAAAAAGCAGGAGACTAGACCGATAAAAGATATTATATCAAATTATGAGGAAGTAAAGTGGATTTTAAAAGATATGAATTTACTCTAGACTGCGACTATCCTCATTGGCTTACAGATCTAAGACACATAGAAGTCATATATGAATTTTTAATGGCGAATGATTTTACTAGAGTCGCTGAGATAGGTTCATATTCAGGACTTTCTACTGCACCTTTTATTGAAGCTTTAAATCAAGGCAAAAACTTCAAGCTTCATATTGCCGAGCCAAATCCTACTAGACAATTAGAAGCTTTGCTTTCTATGTGCAAAAAGCCCGACAATGTTGTGCTGCATGTTAAAACGGGTGAACATTTATTAGAGCATTGGACAGGTTTTGACTTTGTATTTATAGATGGTAATCACAGCATAGATGCGGCTGGTGCTGAGCTATTAATGGTGCTTAGGAATGAAATTCCAACTGTTATGGCTCACGACACGAACCTTACTAGTCTTGATAGCAATTACGATGGAAAAGGAGCTGAACTTTTAGGTAGAGTTTTAAAGTCGCATAAAGATTATTATTGGGTAGAAGACAAAGAGAAGAGACCAGATGAACACACAGAAAGAGGACTCTTTTTTGCTTCTAAGCGTAAGGATAAACATGAGATAGCGAAAAGGATTTTTGAAGAGCTATGCTGATATATTTAACCGATATAAAGCAGATGCCAAAGTGGGAAAAGATACACGCAAGTCTTGAAGATGTTTTTGATTATGGCTCTAAGCAAGAAAGCAAAGACGTACAAGAGTTAAAGCTTTTCGGACTGCATAAGGATGAAAAAAGGGATGTCAGGCATAATGTTTATCATCCCATAGATTACGTTTCTCATGATGTGAGAATAGTAATAGGAGAGTTTGATTCTTTAGAACATTTAAAAAGATTTAGACCAGACAATTCAAGAGTAGCAAAGGAGCTAGACAGAGAGAAGAACATCTCTCTAATGAAAATAAAATTTCCAATAATGCAGCAGAAACATAAAGAGTATTCTGACGATGCATATACAAATGAATTATTTAACAAATTAAGTCAAGATGAAAGAATACTTTTTTGTTATGTAACAACCAGCGGAAAGGGTATAAGGTTCGGTTTTAAGTTAAACGAAAGAGTAGAGAGTGATTTGGAGTATATTTCAAATTATTACTTTTACGGCAAGGAGTTCTTAAAGCACGATGAGGAAAACAGGTTTGGCATTGAGCATAATGCTAGTAGTACAGGCAGTTTTTATGAGCTTGGTAATGTTGCTAGCGTATATTGGTTCTTACCTAATACAGATAAGTGGCATGTCAGAAACTCTGTAGAACTTAAAAAGTTATAATGGATTATAAATTTACGGAAGATTGGTTTTCTGAGAATAACCCAGAAAAAGTAGTTCGTCAATTTGACGAGTTTTTATCTGAGTTCAAGGATAAACCTTCGACATTTCTTGAGATTGGATCTTTCGAGGGGATGTCAACTATATGGATGTTAGAAAACGTACTAACAAACAAAGAGTCAAGACTTTTTTGTATTGATGCTTGGGCTGAATGGACTGAAGATGCTTTTGTAAGATTTGTAGAAAATATAAATAAGACAGGACTTAAGGACAAAGTCCGTATTGTCAAAGGAGACTCTTCAGAGGAGTTAAGAATATTTCCAAAAGAATACTTTGATTTCATCTATGTAGACGGAGACCATGATGAAAAGGCTGTTGTCAAAGATGCAATAGGATCTTTTAGAGTCTTGAAAAAGGGAGGCATAATAGCTTTTGACGATTATTTATTAGGAATAAGGTATCCAAATAGTCCCGGATCAAAGGCTATGAATGGGTCAACAAAAAAAGCAATTGATTATTTTCTTTATGTATTTCAAGACGAACTTGAAATTATACACAAAGACTATCAAGTGTGGATTAGAAAAAAATGAAGATAGCAATAGCTCAACTTTACACAAATCATTTTGATGAGTGGGCAAAGATACCCATAAAAAACAAGCAGATATATTGCGACAAACACGGTTATGACTTAGTAACAAAACGAGGTCTTTATAAAACAAATTTTGGAGAAAGACACCCAAGCTGGCATAGTGTATTGTTAATACTTGAAACACTTGAAAAAACAAATGTTGATTGGGTTTTTTGGTCTGATATTGACGCATTAATAATGGATCAAACTGTCAAGCTAGAAAGCTTTATAGAAAACAAATACGATATAATAATACCTGATCAGGGAAGAGGTGAATACTGCGGTATAAAAAGTAAAAGTTGTTTATGCTGCGGACACTACTTCATAAAAAATACAAAATGGTCAAAAGATTTTCTTAGGCTTTTGTGGAGGTGGCCTAACGAAGAATTTGAAAAATATAAAGAGAATAGTTACTGGGAACAGTGCGGTATGAATTATCTTTATCGTGAAAACGCGATGGGTTTTGAAGAACATGTAAAGATAGAACCAAACAACAGAGCATTCAATTCTTTTTATTTTATGAATAACAAAGATGAACCTATGGAATTTAAAGAGTGGGGAGAGACTTGGTTTAGAGCTAAAAAGTCTAAAGACTTAGCAGAAGAATTTGGAACGGCATATAACGAAGGCGACTTTATTGTGCATTTTGCAGGTAAACATTGCGCTCCACATAGAAAATCCTTAATGGAAAAATACTCAGAGAAAGTCAAATGGAACTAATAGTAAAAATTAAATCTAATGGGCCTAACCCATACTATCAAGACGGAGATGTAGTAGAAGCTATGTCTCTTGATCGTATTTATTTAGCCCATGCGGAAATGATATGCAATCCTAGAAACTTTGATTTTAATACTTTTGGAATGAGGGATAGAAATACTCTTTTAGAAAAGTTTCAAGAGGCTACTCATGTTTATAAATTTGAGAGGGTTAACAGCAATGATGTAAGAAGAACTAACCTTCTTACTAATGAACAAGACATATTAAACACGACTCCTAATTCTGATGGGGAGGCGATTAACGTATATCAATTCATATCTAGAAGAGTTAAAAATCCTAACCATAAAATATTCGGCACGCATGGTTCAGAGGTATGGTATGGCAAAATGAGAAACGATGCTGAAGTTTTTATTCCAGTAGCTTGGAATCATATAGAGACCGAAAGCGATAACTTACAAATCAATCATAATAACTGGCCTTTCACTGATTTAGAAAAAAGGCATTTCATCTGTATCAATACTTCGGGAAGAAATTATACAGGAGATTCTTTTACTAGAGTCGAACTTTCTGGTGGGACTGTTACGGAAAGAGCTTTGCCTGCTGTAGAAGATCCTCCAGAAGATCCTCCAGAACATTATGATCCTGTCATTCTAGCTAAAAGGAAGTGGTTTGTTCCATATTGGGACTTAAGCACAGAGCTTGGTAGTTCTGTAGACGATTTAAGAAATCCAGACCATATGTGTGACTGTAGAAAACCTATGGATGAAAGAGAGCATATTGATATTTTAACTTACGATAAGATCACAGAAGGGCTGTTGTAATGGCTACTGTAACAAAAACCATAGGAACCAGCAGTAGAGATTATTCTACTATTTCTGCATGGGAGGCAGACTTGTCTGACGCTTCTATATATTCAAATGGAGATGATGCTGTCGGAGAAATGTATGCAGATTCTACATTTACTGGAAATACAGTAACTATAGACGGAGGAACTAGTATTGGCGGTAGCTCTGGACAAGACCTCAACTCTGTTAAATTAACTGTTGCTACTGCAAGTAGACATGACGGTACTGCCGAAAGCGGAGCATTATTAAAACCAACGTCCGGTTCTGGACACAGCGTAGGTATTATTAAAATAGCAAGAGACGACTTTACCATTGAATGGTTAGACATTAGTCTTGACAGTTTGGACTCTACCAATACAAATTACGGGATAAGAAATAACGTAGGAGACAATGTTATTGTAAGAAATTGTCTGCTGCATGATAAATATGGCAATCCCGGAAGTACCGGCCCTCGCGCAATTTATTGTGATCGAATGTCTTCGGGCGCGACATTTACAGTACAGAACAACATTATATATAGATGGCATGAAACCAGCAACGATACGGCGGTTGCGGTCATGACTCATAATGCAAATCCCGGAAGCGAGGGCGGAGTAAAGATCTACAATAATACTATTTATTTTGTAGATTCCGCAGGAAGCAGTAAACATGCCCAAGGTATATACTTTGCTGGAGGGACTGCGGATGCGGTCAAAAATAATATTGTTGCGGGACTCTATGCTAGTGGAGCCTCAGACCATGAGCGAGCATATCAAGCGGCATATTATGATCTTGCAGATGTATCCAATAATCTTTCTGACACTACCACTCATGCAGACTGGAATGCGGCAGATATGGGCGACAGTTATGGTGACAGCACTGCATTGGTAGGCAAGAGTCTAGCGGAGATAGATTTTGTATCTACCGTTGCTGGTTCTGAAGATTTGCATCTAGACACAGGTTCAGTATGTTTAGAAGCAGGAGCTGATTTAGGCACAACCAATGGCGTTAATGTAGATATAGACGGCCTTGATAGAGATGCTACTGGAGTCACTTGGGATATTGGTGCAGATCAAAAAAGCGAGGCATCAACATCTACAGGAAATCCGGCATTTATAATGTTTGTAGACTGATAACTAAAAATTAGTGTATATATATTATATGGGAGGATTGTCGGATTAGTTAAACTTTGTAAATAAGGTGCTGTTATGCTTGGTTTTGGCGCTATAAGCGAATTGCCTCTTTCTACCTTGCCTGAGCAAGTTACTCAAGATGCCACCGCAAACCTTAGCTGCACTGGATCTTTTTCTAATTCTCCTTGCTTACAAATGCATGGAGACTCCTCCCTTAGTGGCTCCTGCTCTTTAACAGAGGTGGGAATCCTTGAGCTTGGAGCTGCTACTATTTTATTAGACAGCGGAACTGTATCTGCTTCTTCCATTGTCGAAATAGGCGCAAAATCTTCATTGTCCGCTTCTGCCACTTCTTCCGCAGAAGATACTCTAACGGGAGCTTTGAAGTCGTCCATAACTACTTCTGCTTCTATTTCCACGTTAAGCTCAGTAAATATAAAAGGTGTTTCCTCTATAAGTTCTTCAGCTTCTTCTAGCTCTAGTGGGACTGTTGAAAAACTTGGAAGCTCTTCTCTTTCCGGATCTGCGTCTCAAGCATCTTCTTCCGTAGCAGTTAGTGTTGGTTTAGCAGCTATATCTACTCAGGCTACAATTACAGCTGCTCCGGGATTAACATTAAAAGCTGTAGTCATAAAAACTGGACCTTCTTCTGTTTCTGCATCTTCGGTAGTAGAAATAGGGGCAATATCTTCTATATCATCTTCTGGGTCTACTTTAAATGTAGGTGCTATTGATTTAGGACCTTCTGCCTCTTTGTCTACATCTTCTACTGTTAGTGGATCATTAGGCGGAACTGTACTTGGGGTTTCTACAGTTTCTTCTAGTGGATCAGTTGCAAATGCTCCCTCTTTAGAGATGCATGGAGGCTCATCTCATTCCGCAATTGGTTCAATCAGTTCTATTGGACATACAAACAAACTAGGACAAGCAAGCCTATCTAGCGGTAATCCATTCACTACTGGGTTTAGTGTTGGATTTAAAGCAGGCACTAGAATATCGGCTATTGGCACTGTTGAACAAAACAATTTAGACGCAGTTGCGACAATGATTGCCAATGGTGTTGTAGAAAAAGTAGGGCTTTCATCTATAACCACTTCGGTTACTACTAAGTTCTCCAGTGCTATAGAAGCAAAGCTACAAAGTACGGCATCTTTAGCTGGAAATAGTGTATTATTACATGGAGGGTCTATAGTTTTAAGCTCGGTTGCTAGGATACAACCTAAACTATCAACTGAGTATGACAATCCAGATATAATTCCATTCACAGTGTATATTTTTAAATCAAGCCCTGTGGATGCCTATATACGCAAGACAATGAGCTTGGATTCTTATGTAGATAAACAATTTTTAATTGATGGGTCTATAGATAAGTCCAGCTCAAAAACTTCTTATATAGACAAAATATTAGAAAAAACACTTGTTAGAGAAAGATAAGCATGGCTGCTAATGAGATACACCTAAATGACATTGGCACTCAATTTTTATTGACTGTCAAAGATGGTTCTAGCGCTGTTGATATATCTAGTGCGACAACAAAACAAATAATAATAAAAAAACCTTCAGGAACTAAAGTTACGGCAAATACGGCATTTAGTACAGATGGCACAGACGGCAAAATGTACTATAACGCGGTTGATGGAGATTTAGATGAGGCTGGCTCATATAAACTTCAAGGCAAAGTCGTTATATCAGATGGAACATTTTATACCGACATAACAAGTTTTAAAGTTCATAGAAATCTGTAGGAGGCGAAAATGGCTTGGCAAAATGAAATGACAGTTATAGTTCGCCACTTAGTGAACGATCTAAACTCTTCTGATTACACATTTACAGATGACAGACTAGAAGAAGCAATACTTGTTTCTGCTCAGTTGTCTGCTTTAGAAATAGATTTTGAAAATTCATACACCATAGATGTAGATTCATTGACACTAACCCCTGATCCAACAGATTCTTCAAACAAAGACGATTCTTTTATCAACTTAGTTTCTTTGAAAACTTCTCAAATGCTTTTATCTAGTGAGCTAAAAACTCATTCACTAAATGCCATATCACTTAGAGATGGACCATCAGCATTAGACCTAAGAGGTATTGTCACTGGGTTAAAAATATTATTTGATGATATTAACAGAAGATATGAAGAAGCAAAAACCCAATACAAACTAGATGGTGTTGTTGGCGAAGCTATACTTGGTCCTTACTCACCGGGTAGTGATGCTGTAGCAAGAACACACCTATCGCATAGGTCAGGATGGTTTGAATAATGGCAGAATTTAAAAAAGCAGATCTAAAATCCAAGATAGAAACTGATCTTGCTGACAATGATCAGGGCAGTATTACAGCTAAGACTCTCAGAGACAATATGCTACATATTGTAGACTCTGTTACTCCAATTGTAGCTAGTGGAGCTGATAACTATTATAGATACGCTTTAGATATCAGAGATAGTGGAGTAACTGTTGCTAATACCACGCTCAATAAAATTAATGCACAATGGGATAATACAAATGTTGCTAGCATAAATTTTGTTGGTGGGTCTGACACAACCTTTAAAGAAGATGCTGGTATAGAATTTTATACTTCTGGCTCTGGTGTTTCTCTGGCTGGAGACGGCCCGATAAAAAGAATGTCGATATCAAGTGATGGACAGACAACATTTTTTGCTAGTGGCGTAAAACCACCGATTAAAATTCAAAGAGATCATGCAGAGTCTGGAGTCGCTATTTTTATTAATAGGACTCCTAATTTACTTTCTGCGGCCAGTGGTGATCATATGTATTTTGGTCACTATGATGAGGCAAACAGAAGTTTTAGTAAGAGAATGACAATCGACAAAGATGGTCAATTCGGTCTTGCTGTTCAATACCCAGAAGAACCAGTCCATATTAGAGCCTCTGGAAATGCTTTAAGACTAGATCTTCAAAGCGCTCCAACTAACACAGCAGATGTGATTGTATCTAAATACAAAGGCAATCACCCAATGAACCAAGACAATTTGTTGTCTACTTTTGGTTTCGGTGTTGATACAGACGCTAGCGGGGTCGGCAGATTCTTCATTGGATATGATGACGACAGGAAGCATCGAGTCGATTTTGGCGAAGCTTTATTTGTTGTTACTAGTGGAGGCAAAGCTTCTGTTGGCTCTCTTTATCCAAAAGAACAATTTGTTGTCGGTGACGATCTTGGAAAACACACTGTCGCCAGTGGCGATAGAGCATTAGTAGTAGGAGCGCAATACGGTAATGCAGAATTACTCATAGGTTCTGGAAATGCTAATACAGATATATCTAACTTTACAAGGTTTAGATGGAATAGCTCTACAAAACAGCAATTTGTAGAAACTAGATCCAATGGAATAACTAGACATAATCAGTTAGTCCTAGACTCTACAAACGGATATGTTGGGTTTGCAAGTTCTGGCGTCAGAAGAACAGACTGGAGACCACTATTTAATACACATGTTTACGCTAGTGGAACAGTAAACGCAGTATTAGAAAATCCAATTGGCAGTGAGTCCGCAATATATATTGGGTCAAACACGTCTGCTAGTGGAGACCCAACTATTGGAAACTGGTCTTCTATTGGATATAAGGCATCTACTGATGTATTGAAGATAAACAATTCTGGATCTTTTGTTCCTAGCCATCTTGTTATAGACAGACTTGGTAACGTTGGAATAAACACAGATAGTCCATACAACAACTTTGCAGCTGGAACAAATTATCTCCATGTTAAGGGAGCGAATGCTTCTGTAATGATTGGAGACAATGCCAGTTACTCAGCGCTCAGGCTGTTTGGTTCGAGAAGTACAACTGATACTGCTTATATCCAAGCGGGAACCAGCGCTGCTGATACTGGAGCTAAGTTAGCTATCAGTAGGTTTGATAGTGATACAAATAATATATCTGAATTTTCTATCAGGTCTGATAAAACGACTATGTATGGAAATGTTGCTCTTAACGATATGTGGTTGAGTAATGATGGCGGTGATGAAGGCATTAGAGTTACCGACGATGGAAAAGTTGGAATTAATGTTGCTTCTCCAACACTTGAACTTCAGTTAAGCTCTAACTCGGCTGGTAAACCAGTCAGTTCTGTTTGGACTGTTGTTTCTGACTCTCGTATCAAACAAGACGTAACTACCATCTCTGGAGCTTTGGACAAAATAGTTGCTCTAAGACCAGTTAAATTCAGATACACAGATGATTATGCGGATTGCCATCACTCTGGAAATATTGATAGTAGCACATACTATTACAATTTCCTTGCTCAAGAAGTCGAAGCAGAACTTCCAGAAGCAGTTATAACAACAGATGTTGATGTCTGTGATATGATGACCGAAGAAATTTTGGTGGAAAACATTAAAACTTTGGACTCTCATATGATTAACGTTTACTTAGTCGCAGCAGTTAAAGAACTTAAAGCTGAACTCGATGCGGCTAAAGCAAGAATAACAGAATTAGAATCCTAATAGGAGATAAAATATGGCTGACGTAGCTACAAACATAAGAGGCACGACAGACGCGCATGAAAGAAACAACAGTGTTGTTGTTGGCGCGCCTAGAGCCGCTGGAGCTGATGCTATTGGTAATAACTATATAATCAGAGCTGGCGGAAATTTTGCCACAGCAACTATTACTTTTACTGGAGCAGCAACAGCAGATGAAACTATTGTTATCATCGACGCTTTTGGTACTTCTAAAACCTACACTGCTAAAAACTCGACTGATGCAGCAAGTCTTGAATTTATCAAAACAGATAAAGACGCCGCTGCTACAGCGTTAAAATCCTGCATTGAACATGCAAATGGTCACAATGGAACAATTGCTGTAGCTGATAGTAGTGCTGGAGTTTTGACTTTGACTCAAACTAATCCCGGAAGTCAGGGCGATACTACCATTACTGAAGGCTTGAGTAATTGTACTGTTACTAACTTTAGTGGTGGAACGCACGAAGGCGGGGTAAATACCTCACAAGATGTTGGAACCTTAGAAACTAAATATACAAGTAGATTTGATGATCCTAGATATTACTCTGGTGATGCAACTGGTTAAGGTATAAAAAATGACTCTTAATTTACCCTCAAGCGCATTTACAAAACTGAATGAAGCTATACTTCTATTCAATCGTACATGCACTCTGGTTTATCCAGAAAGAAGACAAACTTGTGAAAACTGTGTGACTAACACTTTTGGTGGAAGATCTACTAGTTTTTATAAGTCTGGAGGGCCTTTTCCATTTAACCAAGGCGAATTATGTCCGTTATGTGGAGGGGAAGGTTATAAAAATGTAGAGACTACTGAATCAGTAGAACTAAGGATTTATTATAACAGAAGAGATTTTATTGACGTTGGTTTTAATGCAGATATTCCAAATAATGTAATTCAAACAGTTGGTTACATGGATGACTATGCTAAGCTAACAAAGGCTAAAGAACTTTTAGTTGATGTTGGACCTCATAATAAAGGTAGATATAAAAGGATATCAGAACCATATAATCAAGGCTTTAAGCAAAACCCTACCCAATATGTTGTTATATTCTGGGAGAGAGTTTAATGCCTAAAGGAAACATGTCTATTGAACTGCTAGAAAATGACAGAGAGTTTGAAAAAATAATACTAGACTTGATTCAAACTAAGTTCGCAACAACTGCATTAAGATCAATTGACAAAATAAAGCAAAGAATTAAACCTATTGTTTTTCAAGCTTTGAACGAATGTCCAGAAATGAAAGAGTTAAAATCGGGAACAAAGCTTAGAGCCGAACTTGGTTTAAAAAGGACAGATGCTACAAATGCTGCTGACTCAATAGCAAAAACTGTATCTCAAGCTATCACTGTTACTTTTGATCGTAGTTTAGGAACTAAGGACATAAAAGGCGGAATATTGCTTAATGTGCAGCCAAGAGATTATCAAAATGTTTTGAATATCCCAAAGGCTAGCGTTTTCTACAAACCAAATGATAGATTGGATTGGTTAGATTGGTTGCTAAATAAAGGTGATTCAATAATAGTTTCTGGCTTTCATTTTGCACCTGTCACAAATCGAAAAGTTGATGGCGGTAGAACTGGGCTAGGAACAATGAAGCAAGGCGGTAGCTGGAGAATAGATCCAGTTTATTCTGGAACTTCAGATGACAATTTTATAACAAGAGCTTTAAGAAAAAAAGATAATCTTAGTCTTATATCAACCGAGATTTTCAAAGTTATAACAAGTAATTGGAAATAGAATGAGTAAATACTTAAATAAGCTTAGCAGTATAGGCGACAGTTCAATGTCGCAAATCATTCAAGACAACTTAATTGAATTGTTTGATTATGCCCTTGTTGATGCTGGCGGTTTTTATAATGTTTCTATTCCAACTTCAGGTCTATACGGTGGAGACAAGCATAAGCTTAGACTCGTAGACGACCCTAGATATACATCAGGACAAGTTTGGGAAGGTTTTAGATCAAATTGGGTTTGGCAAAGTGGTTTTAGTGCAACTAACAAAGAACCTAAAACGCTAGACAATACAGTTCCAGATAGTGTGAATTATCCTAATTCATCCAACTATCCCGGAGTTTCCGGCGTATTTGTTAATGGAACTTTTCAACCCACTTCTGGAGTTGGTGCTTATAAGCATCATATTGATTACCCCAACGGCAGAGTAGTATTTGATAGTGCTATAGCTACTACAAGTACCGTAACTGCTGAATTTAGTTATAAGTGGGTTAAAGTAACGACTGCTAATGAAGACTTTTTTAGAGAAGTCCAATATAGATCTCAACGCGCGGATGGAGATTTTACATTGGTTGGATCTGGAGATTATTCACAATTAGCTGACACTAGGCTCCAATTGCCTGCAATCGCTGTTGAGGTAGTAAAGTCGAGAAATCTCGAACCATACTCTCTAGGCAGTGTAACACATTACGTTAATACAGACGTTTTGTTTCATGTTTTAGCAGAAGATGCTCATACAAGAGATAAACTAGTAGATGTAGTGTCTTTGCAGGATGAAAACAATATCGAACTATTCGATAGTGATAGAATTGGGAGAAACGACGCTTTTCCTTTGGACTACAGAGGAATGGTTAAAAAGGGTGCTAAAGATTACCCTAAGTTGATCGAGGCTAGTGGGGATGGAGGGTTTAGAAGTACTGTTTTTGCGTCTTCTAGTCTTACTATGAACAATCCTAGAGTGTCTATTTCTGAGGCTATTTCGCCTAATTTACACCATGGAGTTGTAAGGATAAACACCGAGGTAATTAACTAAGTAATTTACTTAATGGTGTATAATATGTTAGAAGATAAACCTTATCCTATTAGGAGAGTATAAATATGTCCAATAAGAGAATTTACTGGGCTATTACAGCCCTTGGTGTTGCTGCACCAAAAGTAGACAGTGCGCCTACATCGCCAACTGCTGCTACTTTTGTACCCGGCGTTCAAAGCGTTGGTATTAGCACCACTTTTAATTTAGAGCAGGTTTTTGAACTTGGTCAGCTGGAAATTTACCATGACGTTGAAGATGTACCTGATGTTGAAATCACTGTTGAAAGAGTGATTGATAGCTTTATGTGCCTATATCAAAGAGTTATGGGTCAGGCTACTGATGGTGGTACTGACAGAAAAGCCGCTGGCACAGTTATCAAAATTCCTGATTGTCAAAATAATAGATGTGATGTCTATTTTGAAATTCACCCTGACCATAAAGAAGCAGTTGGAGACAGTTCAGCAGAGAGTCAATGCTGGATTTGGTGTTCTGGAATGTATTGCTCAAGCGCTTCCTTTAACTTTTCAACAGATGGTAACTTTACAGAGTCTATCACGCTTGTTGGTAACCACAAAAAATGGTACACCGCTAATGCTACATTCATGACTGGCGCTCCAACTATTACGACAGCAGCTACTACTGGTATTGACAGTACTCAGAATACAAGTGCTGTTGAAGTTAAGAGGCGTCATAACTTCTATCTTGCTGAAGTTCCTGCCGAAATTACTGGTGGTGGTACTACAGTTGTTAACAGTTTGTCAATTAGTACTGACTTTGGTCGTGAACAGATCAATACACTTGGTCAAAGACTTCCTTACCATAGATATGTTACCTTCCCAGTTGAAGTTACATGCGATATTGAAGTCACAGTTACTGATGCAATTGGTCAAGACGTAGACGCAGACCCAGCCGCAGGTAATGTTGGTACTGGTTCGTCTATTAAAGCTATTGTTACTAAAGGTGTTGACCCGACCGATATTGACACGAAAGGTTCAGCAACCGATCTTCATACGTTTGATTTGGGCGACAATAATAAGCTCACTTCAATTTCTTATGGAGGTGGTGACTCTGGTGGAGCAAACGCTACTTATAGTTACTCATATCGTAACTTTAATAAACTTGAATACACATTCAAGTCTGGCGAACCACTCCACGGAGCTAGATAATTTTGTTAATCTGACTAAAAAGGGGTTGTTCACGCAACCCCTTCCGTCAGTTCAAATAGCGATAGCCAAAATTAATATTTAGGATAGGCGAGTGAATGAACTGACTTTTTAATACTTGGAATTTTTGGACGGGAATGAGACACAAGCTTCCCGTGTAAAGTGATGGAACTTTATGAACGGGATTTTTTTATATCGGAAATAATATACGGTATAAAACTAATAAAAGATGGTGACTCTTACATAGAGATACACCCAATGACAATAAGGCAAAAATATATTGCCAATAAAGTCTTTATGGATGCATATCAAGAAGCTTTGCTTAATGATGTAAAAACCAGAAAAGAAATGAATCAACTTTTAATAGATGAAGGTATATGGTCTGAAGAACTTGAGAAAGAACTGAAAGGCATTGATAAAAAAAAGGAAGATGCAAAAGTTACTATATACGAAAACTTTTTAAGGCCATCAACAAGAGAAAAAACTAGGAAACATTTAAGAGAATTAGAAGCCAGAGAAGTAAAACTACTCTCAATAAAAAACGCTAATAATCACTTGGATTGCGAAGGTATAGCAACTTATACAAAATCAATTTGGACAGTAGAAAATACAGCAAAATTTGAAGATGGAACAGATTATGATTTTTCTTCAAAATCATTAACACAAGTAATGTCTAAACTTACATCGTCTGACTTAGACATGGATGATTTTAGAGAGCTTGCAAGAAACGACCCTTGGAAGACTATGTGGTCGATAGACAAAAATCCTGAATCAATATTCCAAAGAAAAATTTCAGAACTTACAGACGCACAAAAATTACTAACAACTTGGGCTAGAATTTACGACAGTATACAAGAGTCCCCTGAATCACCAAGCGATGATATAGTACAAGACAATGATGCCATAGACGGGTGGTTTACAGTACAGAAAAGAAAAAGAGACAAAGAACAAAGCAAACAAAAACTTGATGGTTTAGACAGAAAACACGGAAACGCGGATGAAGTGTTTGTTATGGCCAGAAGTGAAGAGGAACGCAGAGAAATAGTCAATATGAATGAAGCACATGGAAAAGGTGCTATCAAAAATAGACTACAAAAAATGCAAGTAAAAGGATCGAAAGGTAAAGGTATGGAATATCACAATTTTGGTGATGTTAACCAAAGAAAAATGATGCAAGCAGCCGCTATGAAAAATTCAAAGCGGAAATAAATTAGGAGGGTATGATGGAAGATTCATATGCAGAATTAGTGCGTAAGTCAGAAAAATATAAATCTGACAAAAACACTAAGTATAAAGAGGTCTCAAAAGAGAGGCTTTTAAAAATATCAAAGAAGAAAATTCAAACTACAATGATCGGTGCTTTAAGCACAGTAGAAAAACATTTTGGTTTTTTATGGGGTCATGAAAGTTCGGAACCTTTAACGCCAGAACAAGAACATGTAAAAGCGTTATACGAAGAAGTAAGATCGGAAATACTGGACAGAGGTAATAATCAAGCTAGAAATCTAGAGGCAGAATTTGCTAACTACGATATCAATTGGCTTAAATATCAAATTACTTTACCAGTAAAAACTATAGAAAGTATAAAAGGAGCAGAAGATGGCGAAGAATAGAATTGAAGTAAACTCAATAGACAAAGATGGTAAATCAAAAACCGTATTTGTCAAAATGCCTGACTCGCAAGATAACAAGGAAGCACAGCTTGCATACAACAAAGCTTTTAGGGAAGCATTACAATCAGGAGCTGTATTAAGACAAAAGCTTGAAAAGATAATGGAAGAGCAAGGTATTTGGGATGCTGAAAGACAGAGTAAGCATGATCAAATACTTAACGACATCACCAGCGCAGAGAAGAGACTCAGTAGAGGTGGTATTTCTTTATCTGAGGCTAAAAGTATTGCTCTAGAAGTTAAAGAAAAAAGAGTAGAGTTTAGAAACCTTGTGGCAGAAAAAAGTTCAATGGACAGCGCAACCGCAGAAGGCCAAGCTGACAATGAAAGATTTTCTCATTTAATATACAGATGCATATTAGACGAGTCCGGCAAAAGGGTTTTTAAAGATAAAAAGTCATACGAAGAAGAGGGTAATCAACCGTTTGTTCTTCAAGCAGCAAGTGCGCTAGCTGAAAAACTTTATGGCTTAGACCCTAATTACGACCAAAATCTTACGGAAAACAAGTTCCTTAGAGATTATAAGTTTGCAGATGATAAGAACAGACTTATCAATGCAGACGGCCATTTGATTGATGTTGATGACGATGGTGTAGAAAGGTTAATTAACGAAGAAGGTAGATTTGTTGCTTACAACGATGATGGTGAGCAATATTTTGTTGATAGAGATGGAACTGAAGTTTCGCAAGAAGGTGAGTATTCTGGTTTTACTCCATTCTTAGACGATTCAGGAAAACCAGTTCCAGTACCAGAAGAAGAGAAGGAAGAAGAAGAGGCAGTAGCCGAAGCTGAAGAAAAGCCAAAGCCGAAGCGAACACCTCGAAAACGGACAACTAAAAAGTCTACTACGACTAAAACCGAATAGTAAAAAATGGAAAGTGGGTATATCGCATTAACTGTCTAGCGGTATATCCATTTTTTTTGAGGTATTTAGATGGCCGATAAGTTTTCCTTAACAGCTCAGATTAATCTGCAAGCTCCTAAAAACACGAAGCAGATTTATAATCAAATACAGAAACAGCTTAGCAACATTTCTATAAATGTTGGTTTGACTAACGCTCGTAAAGCTGTTCAAGACATTACTAAAATAACAAAAGCCCAAAAGCAATTAGAATCACAGTCTAGAAAGACTTCTACAAGCGCTGACAAAATGGGCAAGGCTTTTGGTTCGGCTTTAAAAAACGTTCTTAGATATGATTTAGCTCGGCGTGTATTTTCTGCATTTGCCAATACTGTAGAACAGGGTATAGGCGATGCTATAAGGTTTAACCGCGAAATGGTTAAGGTTGCTCAGGTCGGCAACCAAACAATTAAGTCTCTTAAAGGTCTTACTACACAGATACGAACTCTATCAAAAGAGCTTGGTGTTTCTTCGATGTCTCTGGCCAAGATCAGTGTTATTCTTAAACAGACTGGTATAGCCACTAAAGAAGTACAAGTTGCTTTGAGGGCTTTGGCGCTTACTGACTTAGCTCCAACTTTTGATAATCTCGCTGATACAACTGAAACAGCAGTTGCTGCTATGAGGCAGTTTAGAATTGAAGCAAAACAGTTTGAGGGACTGTTTGACAAGATTAACAGAGTCGCTGGTAACTTCGCTGTTGAAGCTTCTGATATTGGTGTTGCTATTAAGCGTGCCGGTGGTGCGTTTAGATCTGCTGGTGGTAGTGTAGAAGAGTTAATTGCTTTGTTCACATCTGTTCGTGCAACGACGCGAGAAACTGCTGAAACTATTGCTACTGGGTTTAGAACTATCTTTACTCGTTTGCAGCGTCCAACAACGATTAAGTTTTTGAAACAGTTTGGTATTGAACTACAAGGCCTTGACGGTAAGTTTGTTGGTCCTTATGAAGCTATCGGAAAGTTAAACGCAGCATTAAAAGACTTAGACCCTAAAGATCTAAGATACTCTATGATTATTGAGCAACTTGGTGGATTCCGTCAAGTTTCTAAAGTTATTCCATTGATTCAAGAATATGGAACTTCTCAAAGAGTTTTAAACGAACAACAACGAGCTAGTGGAAGTTTGGCAAAAGACGCAGCTAAAGCTCAAGAAACACTTGCTGTAAAAATGCAAAAGTTAAATGAGCAAGTTAAAGAGTTATTTTCTGAAATAGCTAACTCTGCCGCCTTCCAGACATTGGCAAACGCCGCTTTAGGATTTGCAAGTGCTTTAACCAAAGTAGCAAAAACGATAGCTCCAATACTACCTTTGCTAGGTGTGTTCTTCGCATTGAAAGCAGGCGGTTGGGCTGCGGGTAAACTAGGCGGTGGAGGCCTTGGCGGTTTAAATAGTGCCTTGGGGTCTGCGATGGGAGATACAACAAGCGTCTACGGTGCTAATCGTGGCGGTAGAGTCCCTAAAAGATTTAGTCGTGGTGGATGGGTTCCGGGAACGGGTAATGGCGATACTGTTCCTGCGTTATTAGAACCGGGCGAATTTGTCATAAGAAAATCAGCAGCTCAAGCCTTTGGAAGTAAACTTAATAAAATAAACAAGTATGAAAAGGGCGGTATAGTAGGTATTGAGTCAATCCTAAAGGCACATGATGGCGACAGTGTTAGTATAATGGCTTATCCCCAAAAAGGAGCATATCGCACTAGCACAAGATTGATAGGCTTCGATGCCGCAGAACTTAACAAAAAAGAAAGAGATGCATTCGACGCCGTAGGTGCAGAACACCCAGCTGATATGGGGAGGGATATAGCTCAAGATTATATATCTAAACGAGGTAATGCATTTAAGAGTCAGTTTTTTACAACTGATCAGGATGGTAACAGAGTTTCACGCGGCTTATCCTCTGATGGACGACTCCGACCTCTTTTCAACGCTCCCGCACTCGGTAAAGAATTGGTGGATGCAGGAGTAGGTGTCAAGGGTGACGGCAAGTTCAGTATGAGTAATTATGTAAATAATTCACCGAACTTGAATAAAAAACAAAGATCAGGTCTTAAAGGAGCATTAGGATTTAATGAAGGTGGTTTAGTACCTGCACTTCTTACTCCCGGCGAATTTGTTGTTAATAAAAAATCAGCGCAAAGAATGGGGTACGGCAAACTTCGCAGCATGAACAAGTATGCTGGCGGGGGCAAAGTTCAAAGATTCGCTGGCGGTGGCGCTGTAACTAGCGGCTCCGCAGCTTTTGATAACTTGGTTGGGGTATTTGGAAATGTAGCGTCAGAAGCTAAAAGTGCTGGTACTGCGCTCAAACTTGTAGCTGGAGCAAGCACAGATGTGCTTGGTGGGTTTACGCAATTCTATGCAATTACTCAAGCTGCCACTCAAGGATTGAGTCAATTTGTTCAAAGCATTTTTGGTGAAAGTGAATCAGTACAAAAAGCTTTTGATATTGTTGGAGAAGCTACTGGTAAATTTGCTGGGGTTATAGGCGGCTTTAAAGCCATACAAAAAGGCAGTCCAGAGTTAGCAGGCCAAATAAGTAAGAGCTTTGATAAAGTTGCTAATGTTGTCACAGGTGGTGGAACTGGAAAGCTAGACAAAAAAATTGCTGAACTAAACAAAACAGCAAAGTATCAATTTGGAAAAGCAAAAAGTTTAGATACGCAAATTAAACGGTTAGGTGGTGTTGCAGAAGATGGAGTTAAGGCTCAAGCCAAACTAACAAAACTTAACGCTACGGCTAATAAGCTTTCACTGCAACGAAATAATATAACAAATAAGATTAGGAACATACAAAGTGCTGATAAAACTGTAAAAGAACTTAGAGCCAGCCGTTCTCAAAATCTTAAAAACGCATTAAAAGCAAGTGCAGACAACAAAGTTGTTAGCGCTTCTGTAGAACAAAATTCAAAACAGATTACATCTAAACTGAAGGACATTGATTCACAAAAGGCTATTAAAGATGGCTTTAAAACTCAGAAAGATTTAGCTAAAAAATCTCTTGATAAAAGCAGAGACACAGTTAAAGCTCTTGAAAAATCTAAAGCATTACCTTCTGCGTCAGCAGCTGCGGCAGATGTAAATCAACAAACTGCATTAGGAAAAAAAGCCGCCGCAGTGAGAAATGAGGCAACATATAGAGGGCTTGTGACTGAAAATGTGGAAGCCGCTCAACAAGCAGGCCCACAAAACAAAAGAGCGCGTAAGCAGTTCAGAAAGCAAGCAAGAATATCTGAATTGAACGCACGCTCAGAAGTTGCCGATCAGAAACTTTTTCAAGGTGAGGCAGATAAATTTGGCGCACAGGGAGCTGAGGCGAGAGCAAAAGTAGCAGGAATTGATGCAGAGATTGGCAAGGAGGTGAATGTAAGACAACCAGCAGCTCAAGCACAAATGAATCAAGCCAATCGTGGCATGATTGCAGCAGATACAGAAATGAAAAAGCTTGCTGATTCCGCTAAAGGTCTACACGCTGAAAATGTAGAACTGACAAAACAATACGCAAAAAATAGTCAAACTGTTAAGACTAATGTTGCTGCTTATGATGATGCTACCAAAGGAATTGCAAGCGCTCAAGACGACTTAGCAAAGATGGGCGTAAGCGGTCAACCCGGTGGTGTTAATCAGGCGGTAGCCGATCTTGAAACTGGAAAAGCTAAAGTAACCGCCAATATACAGGGCGTGACAGATGAGGCAGCTGGCGTAAAAAGAACAGTTGACGCAGGGAAAAAAGCTACAGCTAAAGTACCTGAACTTAAAAACCTTAGAGTAGAAGCTATCAAAACAGCCAAGCAAGCTAAAAACCTTGCTAGGGGTATGAAAATAGCGGCAAACGCCCTCAAGGGTGTAGTACTTGCCTTACCTTTAATTGCTGAAATTGGCCTTGGTATACTTGGCGAGAGCATGACACAAGCAGCAGAGTCTGCGATTAATACTGCTGAGTCGTTTACTGAAGCCAGCGAATCTGCCATAACAAGCCAGTATGCAACAGGAGCTACGGCCACTGCGCTTGGAAAATTAATAGGCTATGTTGGTATGGCTGGTCTTGCATTTATGGTTCTAAGCTCAGTCGCAACGCTTCTTGTCGGAACTAAGGCTGCTGAAACAGCTGTAGGTGGAGCATTAATTGCGGTTAATACATGGTTGACAGCGGCGGCAGGTTCGGCGGCGGCAGGTTTAACTGCAATGAGTTTGCCCGTAATGCTTTTGGTGGGTGCTTTATTGTTACTAGTTGCTGGTTTAGCAATTCTCTACTACTGGAATAAAAAACAAGCAGAAGCCGCAAAAATGGTAGCCACAGCCAAACTTGGTAATAGTGTTAAAGAGCTTAGCGATGGCATTCAAAAATATAATGATGGCATAATTTCGGCTGATGAGTTAAATCGACGAGCTATGAAGACCAGAAGCCAGTACGACGAAGCTGAAATGGCTGGCGTTGGTAGTGAAGATAGGAAAAAAGCTAGAGAAGAAGTTAGAAAAGCTGGCGATGCAGTATTTGGTTCACTCTCTGGACGGGCTGGAGGAGATCAAGAAAAAGCAGATCAGTTATTCGCAAAATTTAGCGAAGACTTTAAAGGGGTCTATGATCCTGAAACATTAAAAGCATTCAAGAAAAATTTGGATGAATCAGTTGCATCCGCTAAGAGAATGCGAGAAGCTGCTGATGCTATGGCTCAAAGAGCGAAAGAACTTATACACCTTCAAAATTTAAGCAGTGTTTTCAAAGAGGCTTCGCTTAGAGTTAAGCATTTTGGTGATGTTATAGAAGCTGCTACTGACCCACTATCTGGTGGAAATATAGGAAGTCTAGCTGAATTATTCAATCCTTCGGAAAAATCAACCGGCGGTAAAAACAGAACCAACAATATGATTGATTTCATTGGTACTGGCGCAGGTGGATTAGTTGGAGAAGATGCAAGTGTTGGATTACTACCTCTTGTTAAAGATGCTAAAGACTCTTCCATGGCAATGCAAAACGCAGGAAGTGCTGTACTAAGAGCGCGAGACGCAGACAGTTTAGGTGAAGGCGGAGCTACCGCAGCCATAATGGAGCAATTAGACCTCCCTGAAGGAAAGATAAAAGATGAAATAGAAGGAATGCTCGGGAAAATGAACGAAGATGACTTGAAAGACATGCTCATCAACGATCCCGACAAGCTGCAAAAAATGATAGAAGACAGGGTGTCTGGCTTTACTGATGTATTCAAAGAAGCTTATGAGATGCTTGATGATTATAATAGTCAGCTTGCAAGCGCTTACGCAACTCAAATGTCTTTACAGCAAGAAGTAATAGATCAACAGAGAGAGATTATCGGTCGTCGAGGTGATGCTCAGCAAAGATTTAATGAAGCCGGAAGAACAAGAACCTACCAAGGTATAGATGAAGATCAAGCTTTAATAGATTCTAAACTTGCACAACAAAATGCAGCCGCAGCCCAATTTGGATCTGCGGGAGTCCAAGAGGTTGCTGCGTCTGGTGATGTTGGAGCTATTGGTGCTGCATATAAGGAAGCCGAAGCCGCCCTAAGAAAGAACAACGACGAAATTGCCAAAATGGAAGAGGCAATAAGAAAAGGCAAATTCGACGAGTTAGCTGGCAGCGCAGAGAACGCTAAAAAGAAACTCGATGAGATGAAAGATGCAAATCAAGCTCTTAAAGACGATATGCAGGCTTTGGGAAATGTATTAGGTAATTATGCAGATATTCAAGATAGGTTAAACGCTAAGCTAAGAGAACAAGAACGACTTGGCCAGAAAAGAAAGACCCTAAAGCAGTTAGCCCAAGATGCTAGATACGGTACTGCCGAGCAAAAAGAAGAATCTCAAAGACTAATAAATGCTATACAAATAGCTAGAACTGAAGGAATAGATGCTGTTGCACCAGAATTGCAACGAACAGTAATACCATACTTAGAACAGATAGATGGGGATGCAGGCGCTCAAGCAGTAGACGCTGGAATAAACGAATGGCTTGGTAGCATGGGTGGAGCAACTGTAGGTCCAGATGGAGTTGCAGGCGTTACCGCTATTAGTGATGAAGAGCAAAAATTAAGAGAAGAAATACTTGCTCTTGAAGAGGAATCCATAAAAGCACAAGAAGCTTTAAATTCAACTACTAAAACTGGACTTGATAATGTTGTTAAAAGCATTGGTGAATTAAAAACAACATTTGAAACTGAGCTTAAGAATCTCTTAAATGACCGCGCAGCACAAGCAGCAGAAGAAGATGTAGCTCAGAAAAAGGCAGTAGCAAGTAAAACTACCGGGCAAAAGAATGCATTAGCAGAGTTTGCAGCCGCTCAGACAGGCGTTGATTTAACAAATCTTGAAGGAGATGAACGTCAGGCTGCACTCGATGAAGCTTATGATAAATTCTTTGGTGGCGAACAGGGTGAAGACAGACTGAAATTCCTCCAAGATGGAACCATAAAATCAGGACTGGAAGACATAAATGAAATGTCTGATGAGTTTATGCAAGCAAGCATTACAGGAAGTGCTAGTAATTATTCAGGCACTCAAAGTTTAGGTGCAGCAGCAAAGCAGATAATAGATGTTGAAGCGAAATCAGTTCATAGAGACACAAGCGTTGCAAAACAAAACTTCAATATGTTGGCTGGAAATTTTGTTGATACAAGCGGTTTTGACGAAGGCGAAACTGTTTACAGCTTGATTAAAAAAGCCAGAGATGAAAATTCAGCCGGTTTTGAGTTTGAAGTCGATGAGCTTATGAATGAAGACGTTGATAAAGATGCTAAAGCAGCATTCAAAAAGCTGAGAGAGGGAATGAAAGCAAGGTTCATGGAGACAGGAGGAGATGCAGAACGTTTCGAGGACATACTAACAAAAGCGGAGAAGGACGATATTGATGTAGAAGAATTCTTCAACAGGGTAAATGAAGAAATGATAGCCAACGCTCAAAAAATAACTGAGAATGCTGATTTTGCTCAAAGCGAAGCTGAGAGGTTAGGGATTAAAGATTTATCAGCAGCTACATCAGGAAATGTCATGGAAGCCGCTGATAACGTTAAGAGTATAGAAGACTTAAATAAAACAGAATCTGAAGCCGCAGCAGCTGTAAAAGCCTCAGAATTACATTTACAAGGCTTACATGACGCAGGTGTTGTAAAAGAAAACTCAATAGCTGTTAAGAATAATCATAGTGATCCCCACATTGCTGAAATAAATGCTACTGCTAAAGCCATACTTGCAGCTATGGGAGGAACGGCAGGCTCAGCTGCTGCGAGTGTAGGTGCTATGGCTGGTGGTGCTGGTATGAATTTTGAAGCAGAGATTGCTAAAGTAAAAGCAGGGTTATCTTCAGGTAAGGGTATTAGTAGTGCTTCCCCAGAACAAAAAGCTGCGTTAAAGAAAGAAATCTTTAGTAAAATGGGTATGGACTTGGGTAGCGGTGCTTCGATTGATCCTAAAGATCCATCAGGATCTTTTGCAAAAATAATGCGGGGTAGCGGTGGTGGAATCACCGCCGCAGATATTGCTAATTTTGACTATAGCAGTCTTAATCTGGGTTCAGGTTCTAATATAATGACCCCAGAGGAAGTTGCTCGACTGAGCGAGTATGGTTCGGAAAGCGGTTCTGGTGATCTCGTAGCTCAAGCGAATGCATTGAAGGATAAGCACGATGCACGGAAAGCCGGGGCAGGAGCTTCTTCAAGCGGTACTATGTCTGTAGACAGTTCAGGCTTTGGCGCTTCTGTAGAAAGATTCTCACAAAATCTTGGAGAAGTTTCCGCAATGTTAGGAAACCCACTAACAATAGAAATTGGTGGAACAATAGATATGAATGTGAATCTAAATGGAGCAGAATTCCTGAAAGATGCACAAGATGGATTTACCAAACTAGCTGGCAAACAAGTAACAGCAGGTATAAATAACTTTATTAAACATGGACTTAAAAATCAGCAAGTGAAAGAAAAAGGCGACTGGGTAGATGTTGGTGGAGATTCAGGTGGCAAAGGCTTAGCAGGCGCAGGAAAATCATCTACTAGTTAATAGGAAAAACAAATGGGAAACGTAATTGGTGTAGCATCGCTAAATGCAAGCGCGCACATACCTGTACTCGCTTCAGGGTATATGTATGGAGCATCTCATACCAAAGGTCAGTTACATAGACCGGGAGAAACTGCTAGTCTCGGTCTTGTGATGATGGGTGCTGCTGAATTTGTTGGTCCTAGAGATGTAATACCTAGTGGTACTAACAGAGAATATGGTTACTGGAGAGGTAGCCAAAATATATCTTTTATAGACAAATTTGATCAAGCTTGGCTACCTTTAGAAGGTAGTGGTGTCACAGCTGGTGTGCCTAACGTAAAAGTAGTTGTTAGTGCAAAAGGCGGAGGCACGCCCACAGGCAGCGATGGCTTTTATGGTAGTACATGTTCAGAAGCTGAGCTTTGCACATGGATGTGGGATGGCGCAGATTGGACTCTAAGCAGTAATGCATGTCCTGATGGATGCGGCTGTGAAGGAACCAATCCATCAGGTGCTGGTAGTTTTCCCGGAGATGCAGTAAGTACAGCTTGTACTGGTGGAGATTCAACACCCGGTGAAACTGGCGGTACTGGCGAAAACGTAGGATTTGCTAGATGGGAAAAAGCTGGAGCTTTAAGAACACAAATTGGAGAAGAGGCAATTCAAAACAGATGCCTGTTCTTATCTAAAAGATCTTTTGTAAACGTCGGAAGTGGCATTGATTTAAGCCAAAAAGCAGGCTATTCAATTTATGCAAAAGTCGTTCCTAGTGGAGATGTAACAGGAACAGTAATATTAGCACAACATAGAGAAAATCCTGCACAATTTGTATTAGGCTGTGACTATGAAGGTAAATACTATATAAGATCTGACTTTACAGATGAAGGAGAAAACAAACCAGTCTTTGCAAGGAGCGCAAAGTCTTTTGAAGAATACCAATACCCAGCGCATGTATTTGGTGTATATGCATCTGGAGACAATAGACTAAGAATCTATGTAAATGGTAATGAAGAAGGAGTATCTGAGTCTGCCTTCACTAGATCAAGACTTAGATCTGCCAATACCAATGTCACCGTTGGTAAAAGAGAGTTTGCTATAGCCGAGAGAGGATTTACTGGCTGGATTGATGAAGCCGGTATAACTAATGAAACTGTCGAAGCTAAAGACATTAAGGAATTTTATAAGAATACTTTTGAAGTAACTGACCTTATCTTTAATGCAAAAGTAACGCCTACTGGGAGCAGTGGTTTATCCGGCAAGGAATTTGGCGACACTGGTTTAGATGCCTTGAATACTACGTTTGTAGAATTCGTGGCTAATTCTGGTGCTGTTGGCAGGTTAAACGAAGCTGGCGATAGAGGTGGAGCTTTTGACAAACAACTATGGGGTCAAGATAATTTTGCTATATCTTCTGTTCTTACTTTTGATTTGACACAGATACCCCCTAAGTTCCACCAATTAACAGATTTAAGTGTTGATATGTGGGTTGAGCATTTAACTAATCATCCCAGTGGAGCTGATCTATCTGTAAGACTTATACATAAAGATAGAGTATCAGGTGAAAGAAATCTTAACTGGCATCCATCTGGAATATCTGTTCCTTCTGGATCAAAGCGTTTAATTTCAATTAACCATCCTCTGCCTACTTTGAATTACTATGATGGTGGACAAAAGAATTTCAATCAAGATTTTGATGACCATCAATTGCAAATTAGCTTGAAGTATCCAAAGTCTAGTCATCCTTATGATGCAAACTTTAGGATCTATTCAACGAAAATGAATTTTAGCGGATTTGATTCATTGACAAGCTATGACACTCAAGTTGGTGAAACAGAAGCAGGAGTAATAAAAGGACACTCAATTGTAGATGTAGATGGTAGGGTAATTGGCTATGCAAGTGGTGACCGTAGCCTAACACTTATGTCATTTGGAGCATCGCCAGTGCCATCAAACGTAAGTATGAATATGTTTGTTGATGTTGGAACTGCTGATCAGGGTATGAACCTCGTATTAAACCAAGACCTAAAAACAAGTCTTGGAAACAGTGGCTATGGTTATTTGATAGCTAACGGTGCTGTTGCTATGAGTGGTCAACGGATGAATCTGTTCACCGCTGGTGGTAAATTTAATGCAAACATGTCTGCTTTCTTGAAGACAGACGATTGGTTAGACCTTACATCTACAACAGTCCCTCTCGAAATAGAAGGTACGAATCTTTCCTATCCTAGAAGTCAAATAATAAGACCTTTATTCTTATTAGCAGATTCTGGAGCAGGTGAGCCTTCAGGAGTTATGAATCTTGTATTACCAAATACAAAAGCTCCGCTTTTGGTTGGAAGACGACTTCTTTATGTTGAAGGCCGTAAACCAGTAGCTGACATTCCGCTGTATGTTCAAGTTGGCGAATCTGGCGTTAAGACAATGCCTTTATATACAGTAGCTCCAGACTTCAACACGCCTAGCGGAAACATGAATATGTTTGTTAAGCAGAAAGACTTTTATGGTGTAGCTTCTATAGGAGCTGTTGCATCAATACTTGGAACAGGAAACATACCACTATTTATGAAAGCAGACTGGATACCAAGCGGGATAATGAATTTTGCAATGCCTAATGTTTTAGGTTCTGGCACAAACACAACTACACTTAATATAAAAGGGTATCAATAATGCCTGTAAGATTGACAGATAGCGATGGGAACATAAATTATTTAGTCCCAGCTCCATTTATTAATATAAGTAAAGCCTACCAAAAAACAGGTGATGGTGAAATTATAGGTGCAACCTACAATATTACATTGTCTGGTAAATTGTTGGCAGATCGTGGTTCACCAAAAAAAGATGGATCATTTGCTGCAACAGAAGGCGCTGCTGGTCTTCAAGACTTAGATAGTAGTGGTAGTGTTAATGATGAACCGGAACATCTTTGGTATACTTCTCTTCAAAATAAACAGAAAGCTTTAGCAAGACTGTTCAGTAAGAAGAATGAAGGGTCTTATCTAGAGGTAGATAATGAAGCCACTGGAGGTGCTGATGGTGGATTTAAAGCATTTGTAAAGTTTGAAAGTCTTGATTTACCCGGACATAACCCCGGAAATCCTTACGTATCGGACTACTCAGTAACTCTAACTGCTGATTATCTTCTTGGTCCTGATGGAACTGCAACAGATGATGAAGATGATTGGGAACGTCTTGGAAAATGGCTAGTATCTTCGGCTAGTGAAAGTTGGTCTATAGCAGAGGGTCAAAACTTTGTCTATGACAGACACGACATACAAAGCAGAACTGGCGGAACAGAAAAAGGCGATCTTTTACAACAAAGAAAAACTTACGAAGTAACCAGAAATATTAGTGCTACTGGTAAGTCTAAGTTTGATAGATCCACTACAAAAGGTGATGGCTTAGAAGGTACTGATTATAACCAAAAATATGCAAAGAATGGTAGAGCTTGGCAACAAGCTAGGGGTTATGTTTACGACATAATTCAGTATGGCGGAAGATTTCTGTTTGGCGATGAAGCTATAGGTGGAGCTGACACAGAGTACACAGGCGCTACTCCCACTGGAGATTCTAGCGCTCTATCAGCAGATCCAGATGATATACATTTGTTTGCTATGAACCTTCCGGTTCCAAATAATACTACGGATGCAAAAGATAGGTACAAAGCATACAACTATAAAAGATTACAAAATGTAGACCCTAAAGGCGGAACATTTTCTGTTACAGAGACTTGGACTCTGGCTCCCGCTGGCTCTAGTACTCTTGCTACTGAAACGATTGACTTTAGTATAAGTGAAGACCCTTCTACTGGCTTGCCTAGTATATCAGTAAATGGCGCTATTGTAGGAGTAGTAGACAATGCTGATGAAATAGGTGTTGGAAATTCTAGTAATCCAGATAGATCAATAACTAGAAAAGAAGATGTAACAGAAAACTACAGAAGCGAAACCGCAGCAGGAGCTACAAAAAGTAAATACGAGAATGCTCTTGCTCATTACCATGCCATATCTCCATTTATATACACAACTGCAAAAAGTATAATAACAGACTTAAATGAGTATGGTCAACTTACTTTAAATCCAATACCAAGATCGAAAAGTGTTTCTCAGCAAGTTGGTACTGGGACTATAACCTACAGTATGTCATTTGATTGTGGTAGAAGATATATAACTCCATATGTAAAAGCTGAAACATTTGATGTATCTGATACTTATCCGGGTAGAGTCGCAGCTCAGCACACAGTTTTAGGTAGAAGACTTGGGCCAGTGTTACAAGATATAGGAACCCAAACTGCTTGGCAAAGAACACTAAACATTAGTGTTACAGTAGACACTAGAAGAGAAAAAATATGTGTAGATAATAAGAATCAACTTCTCTGGCATATTGGGGACGATACTACATGTACAGCGCAGGCAGCAACCAATTCATGGATAAATAACCCTAACTATGTTGATTTTTATGAAGAAATTATGACAGTTGGAAAAGAACCAATTAAAGGAGGCCAAACAGGACTTTCAAAAGCTAGACCTTCTTGGGTAAATATTCAATATAATGCTTTGTCTAAACTTATAGATGCATTTGATCCTTACACTTATAGAGAAGGGTCTCTTGGAGGAACATCGTCTTCTAAAAATGTGAGAAAGTCTTATTCAGATCCACCTTCTGAAAGCTGGAATCCTGAAACAGGACAATATAGTTATAGTATAACTTGGACATATGAAATTAATGACCCATGGCAATTTGCCACAACTGATTATCTTGGCGGAGCAAATGACGATAGTATGTATGCTCCTTATCCGGGACTAGAAATATAATGCCAATAAAATATCCATTTAGTACAGAAATAATTCAGCAGACTTTTATGGGTCTGTCAATTGTAGACTTTAATGTAAGTCTAGGATTCAATAGCAATGCATCTAACCTAAGTGTTAACTTGGTTGCGGATGATGCAAACTATGAATCTCTGTTAAGATGGGGAACTCCAGATAAGGCTACTGGAAACATACCAAACGTAAGAGATGCAGTAACTGAAGGCTATCATCCATGGGATAGAAATGCTTTTCCTAAAGGGCTACTTGCTAAATATAATGGAAGACCTCCATATGAAGCACACGCAGCAGCACCTCCTCACCCCAAAGGAGATATACCTTGGTTTCCTTCACCGGGTTCTCCTGTGTATTTCAATTATTACAATGGTACAACTCTAACTAATGCCTGTGTAGATGCTGGGTATGGAACAACATGCGATACTGCATTTACATTCAATGGTATTCTTGGTAGTTATTCCAGAGATTGGGGAAGCTCAGGAGAAACCTACAGCTTGACTGTAACAGACCCAAGAGAAGTCCTAGAAAACACTATGGTAATTTTGGACGGTTATGCCGGTAGAACTTCTCCCGCAGACGCACATTATATAGCAGGGTCTCAAAGAACTTTAGGGTACGGATGGAATGGTTACTACAACTTAGTCAATGTTTTTGGTTACTACGAATCTCACGGATTCAACAAGTCGCAAAGAACAGAAAAAGGGATGCAGTGGTTCAATCCTACTAAAGTTTTCACAAATGATTTTGGTGGAAGCCATGCTTTTGGAATTTTACCCGCATTGGATTTTATGCTAAGCGGCGATGCGATTAGAAATCCAGTCTACGTTCAAAACGCACAAGAACCTTTTGGTGGCCCACTTTACTATAATGTTGACGAAAGAAATTTATTAAATGGAAATGCGCCTTACAGTCTTGCTAAAAATTTAAGTACAGGCCTTCCATACAACGTTAATAGATATGCTGTCGATCTAAGTGACTTGTATAACTTAAATAGTTACTACAATCAAAACCAGCCAACTCCCGGAATATTACCTAGCGACTTTGAGATTGATGGTTCAGAGATAACGCTATTACAACTAATACAAAAAATATGCGAAGCTGCCGCCTGCGACTTCTTTGTTTGGATGCACGCTTTTAGACATCCAAATCTTCCTGTAGGTCGATCAGGGTCGCCAATAATGAATGGCGTAAATCTTTGGGCTAGTCACAAAGACTATGCTGGCGTGATTAAAGTCACTCCTATACCAAGAAACTTAAATATAAGAACTGGAGTTTTAGCAGATGCTTTTGACAAGGCTGTAAAAGTTCCGCCAGAACCGCCTTGGATAGATGCAGAAAAAAATCCAACAATGGTCAGTGCCAATCTTGGCTACGAGTTTACAGATCCAGTTTCTGGCCAGATGATTCTAGGAGCGCCTAGAACTAGAGTTGTTGGAGTTACTCCTCTTGGAGATCCAAAACGAAGAGATGAAATCTGGTGGAATAAAAACACAGGTCTTTATCTTGATGAAAGAGGCGGTTCTCCTAAACAAGGAGATGATATACTTCATGAGTACATGCCTTCTATAGAAACTGATGGAGTCACACTATACAATCAAACTTTTCCTATAGATGATCATAAAGATAGTATGGAAGAAGGTTGGAACCCATACGGTTTTGTTGGCAGAAGAAAGAAAGACAATAAGCCAAACTTTTTGCAAAATTTGCCTATGGTAAATAATAGCAATTATCTGAAGCAGCATTACTACTTGGACTTCAAACAATCAGATAAAACTATTGATCCATTTCAGTTTAATAGAGCTGGAACTACTAAACTTAAGACTGGTTGGGAAACGAATAGAAGTACAGGCTACTTAGATATCTATCCTTGTTGGGGATTCACTGAAGAAGTATATACTCCACAGGGAGGCAAAGAGTTAGAAAACGGGCAACTAGGTCCAAATAGCCCATTGAATGATATTATAGACTTAAAAGCAAAAGGAAGGCCAATCAGGGGCTTGTATTGGGATGATGATCCTTATAGAGACTTTCATCCTACAGAAGGTATATTTGGAAGTTTAGAATTCTATAACCCACGACAGGGTACTTGTCATGTAGATGGTGCAGATCAAGTAGATGCTCAAGGTAATCCAGTTGTAAACGGTGCAGAAATCACAGGTCTTAAAAATAAACCAGAGACTTGTGAATGTGATCCAACAATAGCAGGACCTTCTAGTGAATGTGTGTTAAATGGCGGAGTACCATATAAAACAGTATATAGAAATAGTTGTCAAAACTGGAGTGAATGCCAAGATGACTCAGGAGCTAAGGTAGAAGATATTCATGGTAAAGGGTCAAACTTTGATAGAAATAAATGGACATGTGAAAATGCTTGTTTTGTAGCTGACAATCAAGGTAATCCAACAAACGATATAGTAATTGGATACAAACAAGGTACAAAAGCAATAGAAGCAGCAAAAGCTGCTGGTGGTTTTACAGCACCTGTAGGAACTATATATATTACTACTACGCAATTTGCAAATATGAAAGAAGAAGAGAAAAAAGAAATTATTTTCATATATAGTGATGGTGGTTGCAACGAAGCTGAAAGTTATGCTCAAACTCAAATTTCTAATGTTGTTGCTGGTAGCAATCCAGCTGACTTTGCTGGCACAGCTAAACACGCAATAAAAGGCACTGGGCAAAAAGCTACTAACAATGATGGCAATAAATCAATAGGTGGAGGCGGATTATATAGCAAAGAATGTCTTGCTACAAGTTTTAGAAATCCACAATTTAATGGCTGTTTTGTAAAAGTTGGACAAGAAATAACTGATGAAGATGGGAATGTTAAGTTTAAAGAAAACGATCATGTAGCCAGATTTAAAACTTCAGATGATTGCCTTTACGCTGACTGTTGTGAAACAGCTTACTTAGACAAGGTAGAGTGGAGAACTGCTGCTGAAACTATGCCAGCTTTTACAGACCCTGTTTATAAAATGACTATAAACAATACTCCAGCTCCCGGCTTTATAAATGCAAGAGCAAAAGTTTATGGAAGATGCGTAACTCGAGGCGCTCAAAACTTAATGCCGAATATTACAGACAATAGAGGAAATTGCCAAGATCCAAAAAGTTTTGAAGTAACAAATCTTGACGCTAATACAAAAGAGGGACTTCCTGTAGTACCAAAAACGGCAACAATTCCGATAGACCTTTCTATGATAGGTTATCAAGGAGGACCAAACACTGACAGAAACATGCCTAATAAAGGGGCAAAAAAATACTATTATGCTACAGTTACAGAACTAAGATTTGCTGCCACATCAAAAGATTCATGGATTAGATATATAACTTCAGTTTCCCCTTACTTAGCTTGCTGGATGTATGCAAATGAAAAAGGTTTAACTAGCGCTTGGAAAGATTTATGTCCAGTTGTGGTAAACCCTAAGTTTGTTGGCGGAGCTAGCCAAACTGAAATTGATGCAGCTGAGACTGTAGCTTCAATGGGTCCCGGCGGAGGTGAAAAACCTGTGACGCCTGCAATGAGAAATCAGGCTGGTAACCCGAAATCAGCCGCTTCAGCTCAAGGCCATCCATGTGGCGACGATCCTAAAAGATCTGAGTTGAGCCTTTTCGAGAAAACAACAATGCAAGTAGATATTGCATACAAAAAGATACAAGAGGTTGCAACTAAGTATTATGGCCTTCAGTATCTAGTACCCTTACCATTTAATCCACCTACGTCTCAAACTTGTTCAAATGTTTTGATTGGAGACAAAGATGATTGTATAGATCAAGGCTATGATTGGGGCGCTCATGGAATGGTAAGCGAATGGTTCCAAAGAATGGGTATTGGTATATGTGTTAAAAATGGAAAACAAACACTAGCAGCAGATAAGTTTGCTTGTGAAATAACTGATAAAGGTTTCTGGGTTGAGCCAGCACAAGAAATAAACAAATGGGAAATAACTTCTGCTGGTTGGCCGGGAGGTGATACAAACTTTAAGCAAGATGATACTCATAACACTGGCTATCCACAAAATGCAAACTTCTTTGACGATAAAGGTAATGTGAAAGCATTTGCCGTTTTCCCAAGTAGAACAAAGAAGCTTTTAGCGGGAGTCGAAGCAAAATTAGACTTTTCCAATTTGGGTCCTGAAACTACACACTTTTCACCGCATAAGACTTTTGGCGCAGGGGTAATCATGGAAAACTTTAGCAATAAAGTTTATACAACAATAAATGTTGACCCCAAAACACATTGGCTTCCCTCAAGACCTGACTGGGAAATTCAAAACGAAAGACAATATGCAATGCATCTTTGTGGAGACGGTGGCGCAGACCCTGAATATGCAACAATAGGTCCAGAAGATAATCTTCAAGAATTGGATGAAAGAGATGTTTTTGTAAGAGACGACAAAAATGTTTATCATGCCGCCTTAAGACCATTTGCTTTGATTACATTACCAGCAGCTGTTGAATACGGAGATATGGACAGAAGTGTAGATGGAGTTCTTGGTAATCCAGATTCAGAGATTTGTATACCATTACGTTCAGCTAAAAATGGACAAGCTATAATGTCAGGCTTCACAAGAGCGCAAAACCCAGCACAAATAGCTGCACAACAAATAGTAGCAATGGCTAATAACGCAAAAAGCGCTCCAACCCTAAGCCCAGACATGGGTAGAAGTTCTTTCATAGCAGCAAGGTATAAGCCTTACCATGCCGCAATACCTCAGCAAAGCAAACATTATAGATGGGGTCCTTGGGGACTAGGTTTAGGTTTTGGAAAACCTGAATTGGTAAAGGATGAAAGTTTTCATCCGGGAGCTTTTGGTTCTGAAGAATTGATGGGAAATGTTGCAATGTCTAGAATAAAAACAAAACTTGTAGAAGCTCAAAGATACATAGAAACTGGAAGCGTAACGCTAGCCGGAGTTCCCGCCTATGCTTTTGCAACACAAATGATAATTGATTTTGGTGGGGGAGTAATAGAATACGGACCTTACATAACAGATATGAGTGTAGGAGTAGGTTCTGGAGGAGTAACAACCACGTACAACTTCAGCACTCAAAGAAAGTTTGGACAGCTTGGAAAAATCTATGAAGAAAGAATAAGAAAGTCACAAGACGAAGCCAATAAGAACTTCAAACGATTAGAAGATACAATACAAAGAGTTAAAAGAGGAATAGACTCATACAAGAAGAATTAAAATGCCTGAACCACAAGAAGTAAACGATCAAAGAAGAGAGCTAGATAAAAATGACTACAGCCATCTTATGTTGGCTGGTACTTATCATATAGCTATGGGTCAAAACGCTAGAGATGGCGATAATAACAATGTATACTGGGATGCTCATCCAACACATAATAGTGCGCCGATGAGAATAAACCTCAGTAAGTCTGAGACTGTCTCTACACCTGCAAACAGTTACATGGATCGTTTTGCTTCAAACGACCAGTGGCAGCAAACAGGGTCAATATCTTTTGACGGCTTGTTTGTTCCTTACTCTACTAACTTTGCATATCAAAGTGACTATGGAAAATCAGAGGCTACTAATCGAGCAATAGGTATGCCTTCATTTGAAAGACCTTACAGTAAACAAAAAGGAAAAAGACAAACAGCTGAACTGACAGACATAATACCTTGGACAGAAGTTGCAGATGCAAAAGACTCTGACGGTAAACATATTGATAAGCTTAGAGCATCCGCACCAGCTCCCGGAGTAATAACATCAGCTTCATTGAATCCACTTGCTTCCGGTCATAGTATCCAATTAGTTAATAAAAATAGGGAGATTACTAACCCAAGTATTGAGGGTGGTGGATACGCTTCTCATTCACCAACAATGTTAAAAGTTCCTGAAGAAGGAAGGGAAACAGCTAGACCTTTAGGGTTAAGAGGCCCAATGGTCATGGCTGGATGGGGTTATGATATATATGGTATGCCAGCTCCTAACTTAAGATTTGATTCTGAGAATAGATATCATGATCCTACAGATACACAAAATTATGGAAGACAAAGATATGTATCTCCAGCAATGAAAGCAAAGACTCTTAGCGGTGTACAAAACGATGTAAAACACTTTGTGCCAAACCATATGAAGAGGCCAGATACTTGGAAAGTTGGGCCTGTAGACTTAAGATGGGATCATCAAAGAAAAGTTTGGGTTGGTGGAAAACATAATGGGGTTTATCTATCAAAAGCTGCTAAATGCTTACTTCCTAAAGCGGGGATAGATGGAAACAATTCATTTAATTTTGGTGTAGGAGGAAATATTACAGCTCCCGGAAGATTGTATAGGAATCCCTGTCCTACACATGATTGTAACTTTAGGTCTTATTTTCCAACTAGTATACACTATCCAGACATAGAAATATATGACCCCGAAGACCATAACTGGTGTGGTAGATGTATGACTCTAGGAAATCTTACAGCATGTGCAGACTTTAAAGATGCCTGCGCTCCATTCTATGATGCTATAATAATAAGACCAGTAGATGAAATGGTTGGCCCTCCAAATCAATTAAGTGAATGTACTGATAAGTTTATGAAAGTTCAGGGAGGCGCTCCGGGAATGAGAAGAGCTGGAAACCCTTGTCATGGATGGGGTTCTAGTTATTTAGGGAAACTTGAAAACGTAAATAAAAAAATAGGTGAAGATGAAACTTGGACTCATCATGCTAAGGCTATGTTGTATGAAAGAATATTCATAGAAAATCCTTTAGGTCAAGGTTTGATGGTAGGAGACGCATTTTTCAGTTATGATACTGGTAAGAGGATAGTGTATGAATATGAAAGAACTGATATTCCTAGCTGCGGTGATGCAGTTGGCAAAAGAATAAAAGTAAAAGAAACAATTCCAGTACATGTAATATTACAAGCGGAATTCTTTGGTATTGAAACAATAACACATGCAGGATGTGACCGAGGAGAAATGGCTGCTTGCTCTAAGAAGTTCTTTGCTCAAGGTTTTGTTACAGCAGAAGATTGTGGACCAGATGATGATTACCCAGAAACAGCAGGCGGATAATGGCAATAGGTGACCCTTGGGATACATCGTGGAATCCACGCACCCCAAGTCTAAGAAATAAAACTTCTGGAGCAGAATCTTGGCGTCCAGATGAATATCTTGAAACACCTCAGACAGACCCACTTACTCTAAAAGAACGTAGAAGAGGGAGGATGTGTGCTGAGGGCTGTGGTTGTATTGAAATGTACGACGAGAGTATTTCTGGAGCTGTCACTAAACTACCACCAGAGTTAGCAGTAACAATCATCCGAGATGAAAATGGTAGATACTCTGCCAGAAGTGGTATCGCAGGAGGCGAAGGAGAAACTTTCTTCTTAAAATATGCAAAAGGCAGATATCTAGGAAGTAAGTGTTGTGAAGGATTTGATGGTTGTGATCCCTGTTCTGTTACTACATCAAGTCAAAACACGCAAGTAGAGTGCCACAGAGCAAACAATAGATTTGAAAGTCTAAATTCTAGTGGGCAGCAGGGAGACAGCTTTCCCAAAAGGGGAGGTTACAACTATAATAAAGCGCTTAAAGGATCATCAAATTGGCCTAGAAGAGCTTTAGATACATTCTTAAAAGCTATTGGTTACAACACTTCTGTACAGAGTTCATCTGGTACAGACATGTATGTTGTTGACGAAGCCACCGGCGATGAAATAGTTGAGACCAAAAAAACTCAGTATAGCGAAAACGAAGATGACGCTAGATTCAATGTAAAATCTAAATTTGCACCTCGTTATATAACTTCAGATAATTTTATAACTGATCGTGAAGCGTTTACAGCTGGTGATGCCTCTCATTTTTCATGCATTGAAGACGGCGCTATTCCATTAAGAAAGAAGCCTTATTGTAGAGCGGCTGATCCTGATATTTCTGGCAGGCCAGTAGAAGTTCTTCCTGTATGTTCTGATGGAAATCATCAAGTAAATTTTCTTGATAATTCTCAGGAAATAAAAGGCAAAAAAAATGCTTGTATAACTAGCGGAAATGATTGGCTTTACGATGATCGAGACTCTTGTGAACTAAATGGTGCGTGTGAAGAACCTATTGCTCCAAATGAAGCAGGAATAGTAAATACCAGAACAAGAAGACCTGTCGAAGATTCTAATGGTAAGCTGGTAACAGATAAAGAAACTTGTGAATCTACCTATAAAGATGGCGCTCCAAAGTGTTTGAAATCAGATGGAAAAGAAGACACATCTGCTACAACAAAAGAAGAATGTGAAGCAAATGAAAATAATTGGATGGTTAATATCTTCTTCTCCAATGAGTTTGTGACTTGGGAGTATGATAAACAGTCTTGTTGCGGCAAGCATTTGCTAGACTTCAATCACCCTGCTCATACGCCCCAAGTTTCAAGCGCTAGTGCAGTAGACGAGGCTAGAAAAGGGTCTGTTTGTATAACGCCTTATTCAGAGGTTGTTTTGTTGCCTAGCTATGTTGCTTCAAATGTAGCCGCTGGTTCTACCGCTAGTTTTCATATGGCTATGGCAACGAGTACTCAGAGCGATAGAACTGACTTCATGTCAATGAAAGCGCCTTATTGGACTATGGTTATAAGGCCGTGTACTTTTTATAGTAGTTGCGATGTAAACCGTGGAATGTATGACATGTACGGTAGTGGAGGTACAGGTCAATCAGCAGGAAATTATTATGAGACTAGGGCTGGTGAAGAGATAATTCTTTACTTGCCTATGGATCAATTTTTGAATTCTTCTAATTTCAATCTAACTTTAGCTCCTGAAAACGCCATTAGGTCTGGCTGGGATGAAGTCTATAGAAACTGGACGCCAAACATGGGTAATGTTATGGGTAATCCTACCTATAATGAACTTGCTAAAGGCGGTGCTGGAAATTTAATAGGAGGGTTTCCTACTAAGTTTCCCGGTGATACTATAAATGAAAAACCATTTTCAAATTGGTGTGATTATCCAGATTCTAACTATGACGGAACTGGAGATTATGGATATTGTGAGCAGTATCTATTTTATGAAGCTGGAAGACCTCATAACCAAACTGTAAATGCTAAAGGTGCTATTAACTTCTATGCACATAATATACAACCTCAACCGTTTAAAGCCACAGAAGAAAAACAAAATAGAGCTAAAGATTTAGTAAATGCAGGATATGAAAAAGTAGCATGGCAAGAATGCGTTGATGTTTCTTTAGGTCATAAGAATGGCGGTGGTCCATGGTTTTTTGACTATGGTCCTGATTACTTCATGTATTTTGATCTTCTAAGCTCTGCCACTAATAAATCTTCAAGCACATGTAAAAGTATAAGTGACGCAGCTTTAGCCTATGTAGATAATAATGTAGGATTTCTTAGCAATGATGATTGCGGCATAGGAACTAGCCCAAGTATATATGTTGGGTGGAAACCTGTAGACCCAGATACGACACCAAAACACAAGTGTATAGGTTTACAACCTATTCCAGAAGAACTTGCCGATATAGTATTTGGAACGCAAAAAGGGACTTGCACTCTCACAAGAGCAGGAACAGGAGTCCAAATTCAACTACCTGCTAATGGCTACATGTCAGAAGAAGAATGTGAAACAGAGTCAAAAAAGGAAGATGCTAATGGCGATAGAGTATACGAAGATGATCCTTCTTGGTCAGTAAGTTACGTAGGTGGATACAAAGTCAGAGAAAGCTCAATAATAAAAGTAAGAGCTGCTGGTCCATTAAATAGTGGACAAAAAAATTATTCAACCATTGATAGAATGCCTCCAATGGAAAATCAAGTCGATTATCTAAACTCAATGGGTAACGACGGAACCTCATTAGATTACTGGAGAAAAACAGGGCTTTACCCAAGAGCTGAAGTCGCTAGTCATATTAGCGATGGATGCTTAGGTATGCAACAGCATAGACGAATTGAATACGCAAGTAACACAAAACCTGTAAAAATAACTAGTAGAAATCACAAGTTAATTGATGGCGACTTGATAAACAGCTATGGAGTTCTTGGAAACTTTGCAGCTAATGTTTTAAGTACAGGTGAGCTACAAGAAATACAATGGGAAGACAAAATAGGAAGCAAATGCTCAGGAGACAATTGCGACAGTCAAACACACCCAATGGCAATTTGTGCGTACACAAGCAAATGTACTGATTCTAATGGTAACGAACTTAAAGGAAAAACTACAGCCTTTGATTGTAAGTCTGGAGGTTGTGATAAAAAAGATTCAGCAGGTGACACATGTAATAGTCAAAAACTATGTGAAGCCCCAGACAAAAGATTTACAGGATCTGACTCTACAGGACGTTGTCCTTCTGGATATCACCCCGTTCCTAAAATGCCTCCTAGTCATCCTAAAGGCTGTGAGATAGACGACCTAGACAAAAGCGGATGTGGAGGTAAATGGACTGACGGTTCAGTTAATACATTCAAGCAAAGCTGTGAACATCTAGCTTGTTATGGAACTGTGATACAAGGAAAAGACCCAGACCCTGCTCCATTCTTTGTAGTACAAAATGCAACAATAGACACATTTGATTTATATACATGTGATGGAAAACCATTAGACGGAACAGTAACTAACAAAATAAATATAGATACAGACGGTTGTGGTGATGAAGAGCCACAGGCATGTGCCAAAACTCCGGGACTTCCATATGAATCAGAAGTAAAAGAAGTATTTAAATCTGTACAAACTGATAAGTCTCTTGGCCATTCAATTCCATTTATTGGCGACTTTAAAAAGCGATGTATTGATAATGCAGTAGATCAAACAACTGTTACTCAAGGGGCAAATGTACAATCAAGAAGGCTATCTGATGATGCCATAATAACAGATGCTCCAATTGACGAATATCATACATGTGGAGGAACTACAAATGTTTGTACGCAATCAGATTGTAAAAATCCAAATTCATGGGTTGATAAGATTAACTTTGAAGATAACAAAGCGACAGAGCCTAAAGAAGGTATAAGTCAATGTGAAAACTTTGGTCAATGTACTATTGTTGACGGTTGGGAAACTAATGATCACGCTCAGATGACTTTGACAGACTGTATTACCATGGCTAAAAGGTTTGTTAAACATAATCCTAATAGCCCTCTAGACCATGATAAAGACCAAATTTATGTTGAAAGATGTCAAGACACAGATGGTAATTTAAGCAATAAGCTTTCAATAATTGGTTCTGACAATGTTAAAAAATCTTGTGAAGACAACTTTGGAAGTTGCAGAGGGGTTGACGGGTCAGTTCCTCATATTTGTGATAAATTTCACTGTAGCATAGACAGTTCAATAGGCAGTGAGGCTATGTGTCAAGCAATGGGAGGTCTTTGGATACCATACCCAACCCAAGGTGCTTGTGAAACAAATGGTGGAAACTGGGTTCCTAAATTCACTTCAAGAAATGCATGTGAAGCACAAGGTAATAGATGGCTCGTAGGAACATATATAAAAAGATACAATGACTGCGTAATACAAGATAACGATGGAAATATCGTAGGATCTGAAGAAGAAGCTTTTGCTCCGTGTTTTGTTAGAAATAAATTAGTTGATGAGTCTCAACTAAGAGGTGGCGGATCAACAGTTCCAGTTTATGTTGCTTGTCCTTGGACTGGCCAATGGGATCTATACAATAACCATGAAGATGTTGGTGTTTTAGTTGGCTATAGTTCTCATATACCAACAGTCGAATTTAATAGCTTCTTTAGAGAGGGTTTTAGTGGTCATGGATTTAGATGGGAAACAAGAGCTAATGACTACTATGTTCAAATTGAACAAAAAGGAATATGTCCTGTTTGTTGCGACCATTTTCTGCCAAAAAGATTAGTAGCTACAGTAAGCGAACAGTCTAGCCAAATTAACAATTGGTTTTGTGGTATAGATTTGTGTGATGCTCCAAATGCTGACGATTCAAAAACGTTTAGAGATTGGATGAACACAAGCAGTCCAAAATTTGGTGGACATTGTTGTAATGATATTTATCACCCTTGCGACTTATCAGATCTTGGAAAATGCCAATCAAACTTCAAAAATTATGGAACTTGTAAAACAAGCACAGGCTCAACCGAGATAGGTGTCAATACGAGAGATGCTTGCTTAAACAAAGCTCAAGGCAATACATTTACAGAATTGAATAGCGCAGACGAATGCGAAACATTTATTAGGACAAAGCCGGGACATTTTGGACGCCCTAATTGTCGTCGATGCTCTGATGTGTACAGCGACCAACATCAGATACCAATGAAAAGTGATCCATGTTGTCCGAATTGCAAATGTATAGTTGCTGCTAATGATAGAAGAGTAGGTACTCCAAGACATCCTTATCCTGATTGCAGAACAGCTGTACAATATGCAAAAGATAATGGTATTACATGCAACGAAACATCTGATGTAGGAAATAAATTCACTTTAGGAAAACTAAAGGCTGAATGTAAATTGTCAACTCAAGGCGGTTCAGGTGTTGAAAATGTCAGATGGGCATTTGATCCTTGTGCATGTTTTCCAAATCAAGTTGGTTTTGATTGTGAAAAAGAAGCTCTAGTCACTGAAAAATATGATGGGTCTTGTTATTGGTTTCCCGGTCAGGCCGGTTCAAAACCGTGTCCGGGTAAGGGGGCAACGGGTTATTGTTATGAAAATCCTACTCCGGGTGGATGTGGTGTCCAATTAATGACAAGCGCCACTGTAGCTACAGATTGTTATGATTATCCAAATGCATCCCAGCCCGTCTACAGCACCTGCAAAGGGTTAGGGTCAATAGACGTTCCATTAGATTATGATGGAACTGTTTGGAGGTCCGAATGGACTCCAATGGGTAGTGTAGGCCAACATCAATGTAAAATGGGTAAACATATGTTTACATGGCCAAGTCATTGCACAGAGGGTACAGATTTTGGAGGAGGCAAAGGGATTACCAAAGTAAGTCCTTCTAGTACTAGAGCTGCTATATTCGCTGATTGTGATGGCTGTGATATGGCCCAAAACACACTTCTTGGTGTAGAAACAGGTAGAGGATTTAACAAAGATGGCGATTTAACTTCAGTAAATTATAGAGCGCCAAAACAGCCCGGATATAATGATTCATTCTTTATGAGATTTGTGGTTGGTTGTGGATCTTCAGTTCCATCAATGTCTGCGTACTTTGGTGGAGATGTAGTATTGCAAGGTGGGTTTGGTCCCGGAGGAGATCAAACGTACAGAGAGAATGGAATGGAAATATGGTGTCAAATAACTAATTGTAGCTTTAGAAGTACTGGTAGATACGATGCTGATGCAATGTCGCCTACAGCAACTGATGTTGGCGGAAGACCTCCATGTTTTAGTGGGTGTGCTGACTTTGAAAGTATACTGACTAGAACTGAAAGTGATCCACGAGGATTTGGAACACAAGCCAGTCCTAATGCCGTCGCAAGAAAATACAATTTTGCTGGAGGTGGTTGTCTAAGTAGTAGTAACTGTGGTCCGGGTGGTCCATGTGCAAGGACTTCCTGCTGTACATATAACGGTCCAGACATGCCACTTTTCCCCGGAGTTGGTTTATGGAATGGGGCAGTTGCTTGTTCTACAGGAGGTGACTTAGGAAGTAAGTGTATGCAAATTAGTGGAACTGATGACTTAGTTCCTAAAAAACCATCAGAAGTTTTCACCGTTCACTATGTAAAAGACGTTGATCCTGTAACAGGTGAAGGCACGCTAGTTGTTGAAACTCTTCCTACCTTTAGCGGAAGAAGATGTGGTTATCCAAAGGGAACCCCTGTTGGAATAGGTTTAGCAGAATTAGCTGACGCTGAAGTCTTTACCCGTTTTGACTCTATTAGAAATAAAATGTCTAGAAATCCATCCGTCCCTGCCGGAGGAACTGTAATAACTCATGATATACCAGAAGGTGATGGTAGGCCAACAACTCCTTTCTGGGAATTGAGAGTAGCTGATGTAAGCAAGTTAACAACTAGAAACCCAAGAAAAGACCGGCATTTAAGATTATTTGATAGAGCAAGAGTCGATTCTAATGGAAATACTGTTAGAGCTTCTGATTTTTCAGATATGAATATGTTACAGCCAAAAGACTTACCAAGTCCAATGGGTTTGAATCCTTGGCCTGTGGATCATCAAACTAATTCTGAATTGTCGTCCAGAGACCGCATGTGGCCCAAGGGTCACGTATCTTCTGATGGACTAAGAGTTATTCAGCTTGAAAGCCTTAGAGCAGACCCAACAGGATCTGCTAGAGGCGGTGGAAGAATAGGGCCTCTACCAACCGCTAATAACTTAAATAGAATGTTTGAATTTAATGAAGTCAAACAGGGAGATACAACTACTCCTATACCTAAAATACTACCCCCTGAGCCTGTTATGATTAACTCTATAGAAAATATTTATTCTGGAGGCTCATGCACAGATGGAGTTTCAAGTCGAGGTAGTTGTGGCGGTGGTCATATATGGATACCTAAATTTAAATATACAAAAGTTACAACTGAGTACGATCACGATTTAGCAGACGCAGAAAAAGTTGTAATAAGCGGTAGTATTGCATACCCAGCAACCTGTATGGGAGCAAGAATGGGCTTATGTCTTGATTCAACCACAGGACAGCCAAATGGAGATAACATCAACAACTGTGAGTTGGGAGAATGTAAAGACTTAGAGCTTGGTACTAGTTCACCTTATATATTAGATGAAGATGGTAACAAAATAGTAAGGAAAACTTTATGTGACGCTGGCTCAGCTAAGAAGAAAAAAGACTATTTACAGGCTGGAAAAGCAGTTCCTGAAGACTTAGTTTTTGTCGCGAAAGGGCAATGGAACCAGCTTTATAATGACTCTGGAAACGTAAACGACGAAGACTGTGATGGTGATGAAACGTTGTGTGCAGCGTTTGGAGGTCAATGGGTTGTCGGTTTAAGAAACGATGAAAAAGATAATAAAGGAGCTTACAAAGATCCTCTAAATGATAATCCCCAGACGTTAGATCCTAATGGAACTGAATCGCAATACTTCTTTGCTGAAGGATGCCCTGTTGGATGTCAAACCAATGGCTTTTATTTGAAAGATGCTTGTTCGCCCCCATCAGATGATAACCCAAAAGGCGGATGTCTTGAGTGTTTCAACTTCACGACAAAAGATGCAAAAAGTGGCGTGGAAAGTGAAATCACAAAATGCCCAAGAGCGCCGTTTGATGGATCTTATGTAGCAAGAACAAGAGGGTGTCAAAATGCAGCCTATCAAGATCAAGCATCTTGTGAAGGTGCTGGTTACCTGTGGTGGGGTAAAATTTCTAACAGTAAGAAAGAGTTCGCTCTACATTCAGAAATGGAAATACCAATTCACGATGCCAGTAAACTATGGTCTAATCTTAATAAACCTAGCGTAGCCTCTGGAAGACAAAGCGATTGGGAATATGATCTTTCTTTAGCAGATAACAGAGTTATGACAAACCCGTTAAGTGGTTCTACTAAATCTCTGCAACAAGAAGTAGAAGCAGCAGCATCAGGTTTAACTGATCCTGTTGAAAAAGAAGAAGCAAGAGCAGCAGCTTGTAATCAGTTCAGAAGTGGCTACTACGTTCAAGTGATTGAAAATGGAGTGCCTGTTGCTGGACATTGTGCAAATATCTCAAGAATCAATGATAGCATGGAAGATATAGATGCTTTACCTTGGGTTTCATTTGGAGACAAAGAGGCTGCTTTGGAGAAACTAGCAAGTGTTGCGTTCAATGTTGCTATAGAAAATGATGGAACATTAAGATCTCTAAGTAAAGAAGAAGATAAAACAAACTTAGTAACACAAAGACAAAAGATATCAAACCTTTCTTCTCCTGAAGCAATGGCTATGGGCCATGCTGTAGGCATAGGACCTTCACCAAGAAGATACAAGGGTGTAATCTATGGGCCATCAGTTACTACTTCTCATATTGTTGGGACAAGGTCTGTAGAAGACGACCAAGGGAATACAAAAAATTTCAAAGATGATATAAAGAACTTTATAAAACTTCAAGATCCTCCATATAGAGGTTATTGGAGCAGACATGGTGGTTCTTTCGATATAATTATAGGATACCCATACCCTGAAAATAATTGTAGGCAAGGAAATAGTAACAAGCCTACAAACATGGATTTTTATATGAGAATGGATCAACAGTGTTGTAACCATAGAGGGCCTACAACGGTATGGGCCTGTCCAGACAAGTGTTATGGACATAGCTATATGGGTCCAATTGTAACACATCCAGATCTCGATTTTGGTGACGGAAATAGCACAACCATTCACGTTAATATACATGAATAAGGAATCAATAATGAAGGGCTTTTTCAAAAACGAAGAGGATTCTAACTTTTTAGAGCAAAAAGCTAAAAGACCTAGAGTTTTCGACGACGTTAGAAAAAAGGTTAGTGATCACGAAGAAGACAGGATAGAAGTAGTAGTTACGCCATGTCAGTGTAAACTTGAAGGAAAATCTGGAATTTTTTGCGAAAGGCATAGATGTCCAAAGACCCCATCTCTAGTGAAACTATGCCAACAAAGACAAGATTACTTTGACTTATGGGAAAACCATGAAGGACCAATGCAAGATCCTGTTAACAGGATTGCTGTCGAGATGGGAGAAAACAGAATCTTCAGAGAAGAAGAGTTTGAAGGGACTGAGGAAGAAATAGAAAGCAAAAAAAAAGAAAAGCTAAAAAAAACTTTTTTCATGGGAGATCCTGAGATACCTCTAAAGTCAAGAGGTTTAGGGGACACCGTGGCAAAGTTTACCAAATGTACAGGATTAAAGACTGCTACTAAAGCTATTTTCGGCTTTTTTGGCAAGGATTGTGGATGTTCAGAAAGGCAGGCAAAGTTAAACAGGATGTTTCCATACAAAGGCTCAGAACCTATAGTCAAAACAAAAGGCTTTTTTGAGTAATGGTGTATAATAATATAGAAAATAACCTCTCTAAGGAGATTTTAATATGGCATCCATAAGCTTTTTTGCTGGAAGCACCGCTATAAATAACCTATCAGGCTCTGGGCTTGGGTTTTTTGGCGGCTCTTTTGGTCAATCAGTACAATTGAACAGCTGGCAAGACACAACGTTTATTACCGATGGTAATGGTACATCCAATGGTGGAGCAGGTAATAACGTTAAATACTATAGTGACACTAAAGGCTATGCCGCAGGTGTAGTTCCACCAACAGGTTTGTTGTATATTCCTAATGAAAAAGCAACACTCAACATTAGATTCAGCAATGATAGCGCTGTCAGAACTCAGAACGCTAAGATGAGAATCTTTGACAGAACCAATAAAGATCATCCAGCTAGTGGTGTAATAACAAGAGTGGCTGAGCTACTTCACACCTCAAGCTCTTACGATGTCGAAGGTTCTGGAGATTCTACTTGGTGGGGCAGTACAAGTCATACTGGATCAGATTCTCAGGGTACTTTTATTGGAGCAGCGAACCCTAGCAGCAGACTTCCAGATGGAACTAATACCGTAGGTGGCAGTGGTATTTACGTTCCTTTAGCACAATCTCCCGGCCCAAGTGGTGCTTATGCTGGAAATGGTTCAGCCAATACTGGACAATACCATCAACATGATTGGTATGTAGCTGTAACAGCTTCCCCAGACAGTATTGGAAGTAAGACCCAGTATGGACTCTATGTAGAGCTAGAGTACCTCTAAACAAAATGTTGAGGCATCAAAAAACCCCGTCATTGCTGGCGGGGTTTTTTATTTGACTGTTCCTACTCTTCTTTTTGAGTGTCTGGATTCCATTTAACCCAGCCACCATCAGGTAGCCAATTTCCTTCTTTGTCCTTGCGTTTAGGAAAGAGTCTTCCACCCTTCTTCATTACGCCAAAGGCAAGCTTTGCTCCACAATCCATACACTTAGCTTCATAGTAAAGATTGTCATCAACATTTCTAACTTGGAATCTAATGTTTTCACTGCCGCATTTGCCGCACTTAGTTTCCGCAAAAATCTCTTGAAAGTTAGCTAGCTGTTGAAACAACTCAATTTGAGTGTCTGCTTCAATCTCTACGCTAATCTTTCCGCTTGTGTAAGTAACTCTCATTACTGCCTCCAATTAACTTTGTAACCTTGAATACTTTCTGGTATCGCGCTTCCGTTTTGATAATTATTCAAGACCTTAATCATCTTTTTAGCGCTTTCCTTTGTAACCTGCTCAATTGACCCATAGGTATTTTCACCCATGTTAATAAATGAGATTACATCAACATCCAACTGATTACATCTATTGTCAATAAATTGAATCTGTTGACTGCTAATTTTGTTTCCTCCTTCATACTCTCCAGAGGTTGGAACTTTTTTGACTGACTCTTGAACAATATTCACAATGTCTTTCTTTGCCAATTCTTCAGCAGCAAGACATCGTAGCTTCAAAGCCTTTCTTAAAGCCCTCCCCTCAGCCCTCGTGCTAGCAGTAGCGACAGGATGAGCGCAGAACAGATCATCAGTATTACCATGCCACACATCTGCAACCTCCTTAAATACTCTATGCTTACCGCTATTCATCCAATCAAAAACAACTTTGAATACTACAGTAGCTCTATCTGGTGATAAACCGTCTGTTGCTGGAAATACTTGTTCAGGGCCAGATTCTACTATGTCTCCAAGTAAGAACTCAGCCACCCGTCTCAAACCAGCGCATATTGGATTACCATCAATTAATTCATTGCTATGAAAATGAGCCATTACATAGTCATTCCACTCGTCACTGAACATAGAAGGCCTGTCTTCTATTCCACCAACCTTTTCTTCAATAACTGCTTCATTTTCTGTTTCCGCTTCTTCAAAAGCGTCTTCAAAAAGTTCGTCAGCGTTTGGTACTTGCATTGTTACAAAGTCTTCGTCTTTAGCCATGATAGCCTCCACTAATTCAACTAGATCTTTTTTCTTTGCACCATTAGGTATGGCACAATTATGTTCTTCCAAAATTTGTTTCAAATCTTTTATCGTTTTATTATTATACATTATGTTTCAATCTCAATGAGCCTTTTTGTTGCAGGGGGAAACTTACTTTCAATCTTTTTGAGCTGAGCGACAATTGCTTCCAGACTATCTCTCATGTTTTTCTGAGAGAGATTTCTGATGATGTTTTTCACACGCAAAATCACAAAACCACGATTAATTAATAAACCAGCTTTTTGAGCGTCTGCCCGAATATGACGATCTAGGTTTTCCTGACCCCAAATAGGAAGGAAGTGAGCTGGGCCGTCGATTTCAATAGCGGTTTTTAGCGATGGAATGAATAGGTCTACTTCGAGTTTGTCGTTTTCAACCAGACCTCGCTTATGAAATATAACCTCGTAGCCAAGATTGGTCAAGCCTTTATGAATGAATTTTTCAATCTTAGAGCCTTCTTTACTCGCTTTTCTGACGGCTTCAGCCGCCAATTTTCTCAAGTTGGCTTTATCTTCTTCAGGCATTTCTGCCCATTGTTTTTTAGAAAGATCAGACCTTCTGGCTCTTTCTTCTTCTTCCATATTGTCCCAATAAGTAGCCATTCCATTACTGATAGCTATTTTCTCAGACTCAGTTCTTTTTTTTCCACGGGTTGGATGCTCATGCCTACCAGATTGAATTGCTACGGTCTGAGCTGAACTTTTGTCTCTAAGAGGAACTCCGAGAGTATTCAAGGCTCTCCTAATTTTGTTGGGGTATGTTTTTAGTTCTTGAGCAATTTCATAAGTACTCTTTTTTTCAACAGTGTACTCATGAATGATATGCTCTTTATACTTGTTGATAAATGGGCTGTTCATTGATTATCCTCAGAATTTTTTCTAAATTAAAATCGTTTACTATATGTTCTACTTTTCTATTGCAATAGTTTTCTATAGCTTTAGCGTGGTCTTTACTCCTAGCGATGAGAGTTACTTCAGGATTGCTAAAAGCTTGAATTGTAGATTCAAACTCCTTTCCATGATTTCTCATCCACTCTAAATCCCAAACGTAGAAGAACTTCTTAGAGCATGAAAATGATTTTTGCATAGACATGCAGTTAGAAGCATCCGTAGCTATTAAAATACCATGAAAGCTCCATATCTCGTTAAAAGACATTAAAGCAAACTTGGGATTCAAAACGCTAGAAGTGGAATTTTCAAAAAAGACCACAAAGTCCTCTTTGTTTCCATTCTCTTCAATATACTCGTTGATATTTTTTATTAGGTTAAATGACTTTTGGCTCGAAACAGTCTCATTGACCAAAAATCCAATTTGATTATTTTTTTGCATCTGCTAGATCTTTATTAGTGGCATACCATTGGACAGTTTTTCTGATACCTTTTTCTACTTCGATAGGATCAATGTTAATAAATTCTTTCATTCTACTTGTGTCTAGTAGCTTCTTCATTTGTCCATCAGGTTTGTCAGTGTTCCAGAAAACTTCGCCTTCGTACTTTAGCGCCTTAACTATGTACTCTACAAGCTGTTTAATGCTTATATCTTTTCCCGTACCGATATTGAGAGGTATTGTAGGATCGTTGTATTTTTGTAAGGCCTGTACGATAGCATCTGCTGCATCGTCAACATACATAAACTCTCTCATAGGAGCGCCTGTACCCCAACATTCAACAGTTTCATTTCCATCAAGATGGGCTTCTACAAACTTTCTAATCAAAGCCCCAACTACTTTTGTTCTTACTAAATCAAAAGTATCATGTGGGCCATAAAGATTTGTAACACATACTGTCGCCGCATTTAACTCATACTGGTCGTTGTAGGCTTCAGCTGCTGTCTGAAGAGTTCTCTTTGCTATCCCATGAGCGCGTATTGTCTTATTTGGTTGGCCATTCCAAAAAGTCTCTTCCTTTAATAAATCCATCCCAGTGTCAGGATAAGCACAAGATGTCATTATAGATAAAACTTTTTTTACATTAGCCCACTCACAAGCGTGATGCAGATTTAAACCCATGACAGTGTTTGAAAACAAAATGTCTGCTGGATACATTCTATTAAACTCTATACCACCATTGTATCCAGCTGCATGTATACAATAATCTACTGGGTTTACAGTTAGAAAATGTATGATTGCTTGAAGGTCGTGTAAATTAACCTCTGCGTGTTTTAGTATTACTGGTTCAGCCTCATAAGCTTTTAGTTTTTTGCATATAGCAGTACCTAAAAAACCTTCGCCTCCAGTTACTAATACTTTGGAACCTTTTAAATCTATCATGCGTACTGATGCCTTATTTGTAAGATAGGAGCTACTTTGATAAGTTCTTGAATGCCGGTTTTCATATCTACATCACAAGAGAAGCCTTCGTTTTCAAGTTTGTCATAACTGACTTCGTAATCTCTTTGATCTGCATCTGTGCCGATTTCTTCATAATGAACAAAGCATCCTGTGTTCTCTTTTACATATTCTGCTAACTCTCTTTTTGTCCAGTTAAGATGGTTAGCTCCACAGTTGTAAACTTTATGCTTCCAATTGCCCATATTCTCTACACCCATTGTAAAAGCTTTTGCCATATCTCTTACATGAATAAAAGTCCTGCGGAAGTCTGCTTGAAAAATAGTTAATATCTTATTTGTCATAGCCTGATGAACAAAGTCGTTTACAAGCAAGTTCACCCGCATACATGGGCTAACACCAAAGCCAGTTGCGAACCTAAAAGAAACCGTATTATCTTGAGTTGCAACCATCTCCTCTGCAATGCGCTTATTTGCGCCGTAAAGCGATACAGCGTTCAATGGCGACTCTTCTGTGCAAGTTCCTTCAACCTTGCCGTAGACGCTCCCTGTGGACGCATAGACGAGAGGCATTTTTGGATTGTAGGACTCTCTAGCAAAGATAACATTTCGAGTTCCTTCTACGTTTACCGCCGTAGCCAGCGAAGGTTGGGATTTGCAAGCCGGAAAGCCAACAATAGCAGCAAGATGAATAATAGCGTCACACCCACGAACAGCCTCCTTCATTTGTTCTAACACTGTTACATCCCCGTACTCAAATTCAAAGTTGGGGTTTGTAGCTAGTGGTATGATTGCATCACATTGACCCTTGTGAAAATTGTCAACACACTTAACTTGATAACCTTTATCTAGCAGATGACGACAAAGAACATTTCCAACATACCCTCCTCCGCCAGTGACTAAAATTTTGGTCATAATTCCTCCATTGATCTTATAAAGTTTTGAGG
>VTLG01009266.1_pt1 | contig 54930 bp, 52 predicted proteins | sample 4694571 | NCBI WGS metagenome assembly VTLG01 (sample SAMN12604809, study PRJNA352737) | marine metagenome | biome: ENVO:00000447; feature: ENVO:00000209|ENVO:00000569|ENVO:01000036; material: ENVO:00002151; isolation source: viral sequences binned using virsorter ... | reverse complement strand
GAGTTTTACGAATAAGCGTATAAGAGGTGGAACTTTATATGTTTATGATAATGATATACCATATATGTTAGCGGAAGCAGACCTAGTTTATGGATTGCGTGGTAGTTGGGAATCTGATTGGCCAGGAGACGATACATCTACTGATCAATGGACACAATCTGATAATGGTTCTTCTGAATTACAAGAAAATGGATGTAGTTCCAATGTTATATCATCTAATACTGTTCCATTGATAGAAACCTTTCAAGCTAGAAATGGGTTTAGCCATAAAGAAGATACTACTGACGCAAGGTACAAGTCTCTAGTGATAACTAATAATAGAGCCTATGCTGGAAATGTTTATATAGATGGTAAACATTATCCTGATAAGATGATAAAATCACAAGTATTTGATTATGACGTGTTTCCATTGGAAGGAAGATCTATTGATGTAGTGCAGGAGGATGGTGATAGCATCACAACAATGGCTACTTATGCAGATCGTATTTTTCAATTCAAGCGCAAAAAGTTATATATAATAAATATCAGTGAGACTGAGTTTCTCGAAGATGCTCATATTGGTTATGGTGTAGATCAACCACAGTGGGTCACTGAAGCAGATAAGGGAATAGCTTGGTTTAATAGAAATGGTGCTTATTTCTTCGATGGTAAGCAGATAAATAATCTTACCGATGGACTAATTGATCCTGATATATGGAGAGATTTTGTGGACGATGGTGGTAGTACAGGTCAGATATTTTATTTACCATTACAATCAAAAATACAGATTATAGGAGGTTATGTATTTCAAGGTATCCCTTGGTACAATTATGAGTTTTCGCTTATAACTGGTGGTTGGTCTAGAGGAAAACGAAGATATATTCCAGGGGTAAGCGCTGATGCAACAAATCCAATCTTGGATATAGACAATGATGTAAAGGTTATTGCTCCAGATACTGGTAAGGTTTATAAATGGTCAGATACTGCTACCGATGCTATTGGTATAGCTGCTACATATTACATAGAAACTGGTGATAAAGTATTTGACTCTTCAGCTATTCGAAAAAAGATTTATCGTGTGCACATAACTCATAAGGGAGTTGGTGGTGCTACTGTGCAAGTCCACGGAAGACCTGATAGAGGCACATATGTACTGTTAGGAGCATTAACTGATTATGATAATTTTACTGTTGAGGAATTCGATGTCTCTGGAATGAGCAATGCTAAGAGTTTTCAATTAAAAATAACTCAAACTGGATCACTTCCTGCTGATTTTGAGATTAATGATATAAATATAATATACAGAAGTAAGAATGTTAGGTAGTTATGCCATTAGATAGACAGTCAAGAATAAATAGGCATATAAAAGCTAGTAGACCACAGGTTAGTAATGGAGCGCCTGGAATATCTGAAGGTGTTAATGGCGATGTTACATACAGACAGGTTGGCGGTAGTTTATCTCAATATGTAAAAAAAGATAATAAATGGCATGAGATTTCTGGAGGTGCTACTGAAACTCAGATAATTACTGTAGCTGGAGGAGGAACGACAACAGCGGCAGGGGGTGGTGTTAGCGATCACGATGAATTAAATAATCTTACTTCAGGTGATGACCATACACAGTATGTACATAATACTACGGCTAGAACGATTACAGCGCAACATAACTTTACTAATGCAACAGTTCCATTTAGTGTTACAAGTACTAATAAGGTTACAAATCTAAACGCTGAACGGATTAATAGTAAAAGCTCTACAGATCTAGTACTAGTAGATGGCTCTCAGGCCTTATCAGCCAATTGGGATGCTGGAGCTTATCAGATAAGAGCTTTAACATTTCAATCTGATGTATCAGGATCACCACCATTCGTAGTAGCTTCTTCTAATAAGGTAGTAAATCTAAACGCAGACCAGTTAGATGGGAATGATGAGTCCGCTTTTTTTAAGTTAGCAGATAGTGAAACAGTCACTGGTATTCCAGCTTTTAATGGAGGCACTTCAGGTGCCTCAGCGCCTTTTACTGTAGATTCTACTGATAAGGTAGCTAATCTAAATGCAGATTTGTTGGACGGATTTGATGAAAGCGCTTTCTTTAAACTTGCTGACAATGAAACTGTAACTGGAGTACCAGCCTTTAATGGCGGAACTTCAGGTTCTAGTTCTCCATTCTCAGTTGATTCTACTTATAAAGTTAGCAACCTCAATGCTGATCTATTAGATGGATATGATGAAACTGCATTCTTTCTATTAGCAGACGATGAAACTGTTACAGGACAGCCTTCTTTCAATGGTGGTGACGGTTCTAGTCCGCCATTTTATGTTGATTCTGGCTATGTAGTAGCTGACTTAAATGCAGATAAAGCAGATGGATATCACTTTGATCAAGATGTAAGAACTACAGCTAGTCCTGCATTCGTAGGTTTAACAGTAGGCGCTGGTAATATAGATTTAAATAGCAGTATGACTATCACTGGCGACATAACGGGAGATTCAGGCAATCTTACTGTTTCTGCAAGTTCAGGTGATGTTTTAGTTGAAGGTACAACTTTTAGCGGTAACAATGTTTCAATACCAGGAGATTTGACTGTTTTAGGTGATAGCGTCACATTAACCACAGCCACTGTTCAGGTGGAAGATAAAAATATTTATCTTGCTTACAATAATACTACTGGAGACGATGCCGCTAAGAATACAGCAGCTAACGCTGGTGGTGTGAGTTTAAAGGCTGCAGAAGACAAGCATTTTGTATGGTATAATACAACTGACAGATGGACTGCTAGTGAGGATATAGAGGCGCCAGGGCTATATTTAAATACTAATACAGAAACAAAGATCACTTTACATGATACCGCAGGTCCAACAGATGTTACTATAGGGACTAGTAATGCTGGTGATATGATATTAACTGCTGTATCTGGTCAAGGAGTAACAGTAGATAATAATAATCATCTTGGTGGTACTTCATTCTTTAGTGGATTTGCTGGTAGCGGATGGAGAATAACAAAGGATGCTGCCAACGAGTATAATGCAGAGTTCGATAATCTTGTTGTTAGAGGTACTATGTCAGTATATGAGCTTCTTATACAGCAAATAAGAGCTACTAATGGCAGTATTATGGTTACTAGCGCTGATAAGGTTATCGAAATATCGGACGAAGGTGGTGGTATATATAAGTTTACTATAGAAGCTGATGATACTGATGATTTTATACATTTTACTGAAGACGACTTAATCATAGCTCAGAAGTGGGCTGGGACTAGTGGAGAGCCACCTTACACGCCAATTAAAAGAGTAAGGGCAACTGTCACTGAGACCTCAAATAGTGACGGTTCTTCATTAACAGGACAAGAATTTTTAGTAGATCTATATGATACTGATACAATATCATCAGCTGATTTACCAATGGACTTTGTAAGAATTGGTAATACATCTGATCTTGATAGACAGGGTGGGATATATCTTACATCTGAGGACAGTGGTGCGCCATTTATAGATATATTCAACGATGTAGCTTCATGGCCAGATTGGAGAGATACAGATAAGACTAAGGCTAGATTAGGTAAGCTTGATGGTATTACACATAATGGTACAAATCTTAATAGTTATGGCTTGTTTAGCGACAGAGTATATCTTACAGGTAATATAACCGCCACAAGCGGTTATATAGGAAGTACGGATGAAGGATGGACGATAGCATCAGATCAAATACATAATGGAAATTTTAAGTTAAATGCTAACGATGAGACTCTACAGCTCGGAACTGTCACTAGTTTTGCTAATGATACTAATACCAAACAAGGTATTTACATGGGCAAGGATGGTGGAAATTATGAATTCTTTGCAGGTAAGGAAGCCACTGAATATGTTTGGTGGGATGGAGATAATTTAAATGTAAAGGGCATAATAACAGTTACATCAGGTTCTAATGTAGAGGCAGGTGCTGATGTAACAGATTATACTGTTAATAATACAGATGCTAATCTTACAACTGGTACTACTATAGATGCTGGTGGAGTATATATAGCTGGTACAGCTGGTAAGTTTACTGTAAGTAAAACATCTAATACTATTGATTATGATGCTGCAGACGCAGTGTTTCTCGGTGTTCATGGTTCTACTGGCAATGAGAAGCCTAAATTATCACTAAAGGGTGGTGCATCTGATGGATATTTAAAGTGGGATGGCGCTGATTTATCAATAAAAGGTTCTATTACTATAACTGGATGGTCTGATCCTAGCGATGAATCTGGGGTAGGCGCAGCCCAAACAGCTGCCGATGATGCACAAGATGATGCTGATGCTGCAGCAGGTGCTGCATCTGATGCTCAGGATGATGCTGACGAAGCAAAAAGTGATCTTTCTGATATAGCAGATGATGGCAAGGTTACTCCAGATGAGAAGCTTAGCGCAAAAGTATTGTATGATAAGATAATAAATGAATATTCTGGTATTATTGCCCAAGCTCTTGCACAGGGTGTATCCTCTACAGCATATACTACCGATTATGATGCCTTAGTTTTATATATAGGCACTACTATAAGTGTATTTAGCAGTATGTCAGCTACTACTGATATAACTAGGTCTGATTGGACTACGAAATGGGGAGATTATTATACAGAAAAACAGACATTACTTAATGCTATAGTTGCTGACGCTGAATCAAAAGCTGATGCTGCTCAATCTGATGCAGACGCTGCGCAAGGCGCAGCTGAAGCCGCAGCTGGAACTGCAGCCGCTAGGGCTACCACATTTAGACAGAATGATGTTCCAGATGCTAATGCTATTGGAGATATTTGGTATGATACGAATGATGGAAATAAGATGTATGTATCTGCTTCAGCAACAGCGGATTCAATCGATCCAGGAGAATGGGAACTATTTAGTCCTTCATTAGCAGTATTGACGTATGATGCTCCTGAAGGTGAAGGCTCTGGATTATATATGGATGATACTCATTTAGGATATTATACAGATAGCGGTAGTTATGATGATTCTAACTGGAAAACATATATGCAAAGTAATGGGAACTTTTATTTAGATGGTGCAGGTGGAGGTTTGTCATGGGTAGCAGCTTCTAGCACATTAATTATACAGGGAGATATAACTGCTGATGATGGTTATATAGGTACTACTACTGGTTGGCATATTAATTCTGGTAATATAGAAAATGGTAAGGTAAAGCTTGATGCGGCAAATGAACTTATAAAGGTAGGATTTGTAGATAATTTTACAATTAGTGGTACTGACTCAGGTATTCTAATGGGTAAAGAATCTGGTAGTGGAGCTGGTACTAATTATGATTTCTTTGCTGGTAAGAAAGATGCACAATATATACATTGGGATGCTAGTGAAGGAAGGCTCATCGTAAAAGGAGAAATATTAGTTCAAGGTGGAAGTACAGGAGTAGGGGATGTAACAAATACCATATTACAAAATGGCACTACTATCTCTGGTGGTGGTGTATTCATGGATGACGGTGGTAAGATTACTATAGGCGCTACTAATGATATAGACTATGGAGATGCATCATCGATATTCATAGGATATGACAGTGGCTATAAGATGTCTTTAAAAGGCGCAGGTAGTGAATATTTAACATGGGACGGTAGTACTTTAACCGTGTCTGGTCAAATAACTATGCAAAATCAAGGTTCTATAGATCAGACAGCTTTTTTAAACTCTGCAGCATCGGGCGCAGATGTTACATTAGCTGCCATAGAGGGTGAATTAGCAGTAACTGGTGGCGGTATAGTTATGACTAGTACTGCTAAAATAAGAGCTGGACAAACTGCATATGATACAGGAGATGGCTTTTGGCTTGGTGGAAATGGTAAATTTTCTATAGGTGATTCGTCTGATGATAAATTAACATGGAATGGCAGCACTTTAAGTGTAAAAGGTCAAATTACTATGGATGGCGGTAGTATTGCATGGTCAAGCGTTACTAATACAGGAACAGTTCCTTATGATACATCAGGTTCAGCTGCAGGTGTTCAAAGCAATTTAGAAGGTTGGGAATATGGAGATCTTGCAAGCGGTAATCCTCCATTAACATATATAGATAGTGGTGGTATATATACTGGTACTTTAACTGCAGGTCAGATACAAACTATTGGATTTGGCTTTAGCGCTAATAAGAATTATAACTTCTTTGAAAGTACTCATGGTTTTTTAGTTGATTCAGGCGTTTTTTCACAAGGCGAGCAATATGCAACTTTGTATGAGAATGGTAGTGATGCAAGAATTAGAACTGCTACTTTTGACCCTATTGATGGGAAGAAAAATCAATACATAAAGATAAAATTTAGAAGACAAGCTGGCACAGGATGGGATGGTAAAGTATATTGGATTGGAGACGCAGGTTCATATGGTGTAGGTGGATATAAATCAATACCTGAAACTGGACAGACAGTAGCAACTTCTACATGGACTACTGTTGTTCTCGACATGTGGGATTTAACTAGTGGTGGTGCTGAATGGAAAGATGATGACGTTATAACAAATGTAAGATTTGACTTTGGAAATTCATCATCAGATGAATTTGATATAGAGTATATCTCAATAGGTAACTTCACTGATAGTCCAGGTACATTTATTGATGCTCATGGAATATACACAGGGACTTTAAATGCAGACAATATCAATTCTGGTACAATAACAGGTAGAACTCTTCAGACAAGTTCTTCTGGTCAAAGAATTATTATACATGAAGATGATAAATTAGAATTTTATGATGACAGTAATTTAATTGTACAGATAGAAGCTGAGGGAAGCGACCCAAGTATAAGGATGCTCAACAGTGGTAATCTTTACATTAGTAAAAATAGTAATACTAGTGGCATCGGATCGCCAGACGTCAGTCATACTAGATATGGTGCTGACGGGTTTCGGGTTACGAATAGAATGGATAATCCATTAGTTGGGAGTGATACTGCTTGTGTAATACAAGGAATAGGAGATGGTACTTCAGATAATATGACAGCTCTGAATCTTACTTGTGCTCAATCTGGTTCTGGTGAGGCTATCGCTTTAGATATATCTGCTGGAACTTTTATAAATGAGAGTATTGGATATACTTGGTTTGGTAGTAATGCTAGAGAAATAGGGTACGGAAACGAAGGCGGAGTGGTGAATTTTAGAAGTCATTCTGGCGATGATTATCATGATACTAATGGTAGCGGTGATGGACAAGCCATAAGAATATGGAAAGAAGGTACTTCAACTTCATATTGGAGTATGTGGGTAGATGATGGATATGACCTTCATTTTAGGGAACCTGATGGGTCAGGCGGTGAACTTTCTAATTCTTCTGATGTAGGTAATATTACATTTACAGGACAGCATAGATGTAAGGGGAATAGTGGAATGACTACTGCAGATTATGCGGCTCTTGAAGGATATATAGTATCATCTTCAGGGGTCTACGACCAGTTGAGTGGTGGAGAAATTAGAATAGACGAAGCTCTTCCCGTGATTGAATTATCTGATTCTGATGATGATAAAACTGTTTTTGGAGTAGTTTCTGGAAGAGAAGGAGACATACGAAGTCATCAGTCAGGACAATGGGTTACTTCATGGGGAGACTTATCAGGGGAAGATGAAAGAATTATGATAAATTCACTTGGTGAAGGTTGTATATGGGTAACAAACATCAATGGTAACTTGGATAATGGAGACTACATTACATCTAGTACCGCTGCTGGGCTAGGTCAAAAACAGAATGATGATTTACTTCACAACTATACAGTAGCAAAGATTACACAGGACTGCGATTTTAGCAGCGGAGAAGAATTTGAACATGATGGTGTTACATACAAGAAGCAATTTGTAGGTTGTACGTATCATTGTGGATAATGTAACGGAGGTATAATATGGCGTTTCAAACGAGAAAACAATTATTTGACTATGGAGAGGCTGAAGAGAAGCAGTATGACATGGTTCATTCAGTAGAAGATGCTGGAAGTTGGCTATCTGGATTGGATCGTATGTATGGTTATCAAAATAAGAAGATGGAAGATCAGGGAGGGTTTTTTGGTGCTTATAAGGACTTATTAAAGAAACCAGCGTCAGATTTATGGGGTAGTTTTGGTACCGAAGGAACTGCGGGATTTGATCCTGGCACGCTCACAAAAGCAACTCAAGATGTTAAAAAATTAACAGGTGCTCCTAAAGATGCTCTACAGTCAAAGATAGCCAAAGCAATGGCTGGTGATTGGAAGGGAATGACAGGCGATCAGAGATGGACAGCACAAATAGGACAATGGAAGACGCAGAATCCTTTAGTGGAAGCTGTTGCTGGTGAACAAGGTTCTGGGTTATTAGGGCAACTTGAAAAAGTTCCTGGTGTAGGTGATTTTGTAAAAAAAGCGATGGGAAAGGTTGCAGGAAAAGGATTAGGTAGCTTTTTATCAAAAGCTAATGCATATGCAGCACCTCTTATGATGGCAAAAGGAATACATACTGCTGCACAGGGTATAAGTGATGAAGCTACAAGATTAGAAGGTGTAGATCATGATCTTGGTGTAGCTGGTACAGCTATTAAGCAAGGTCAAACAACTGCTAGTACTGATTTACATAATGTAATGAAAGATGCTGTGTCCAGGGTAAAAGAAGGCGGAAGCAATTTAAACGAACAATATGGCGCTACAGCATTAAAAGTTTTATCACAGCAAGATCAGACAGTAGGTAAATCTAATTTAGAAGGTAGTGATTTTATTGATGGAGAACAAGGTGGTGTAATGGATAGTTTAGTAACGTCACGGATAAGCGCAGGAGATAATCTTCAAAAGCAAGCTAACTATCAAGTAGAACAAGGTGTTGGTTCTTATGTAGGTGCTTCAACTGATTTATTGACTCAGTTGCAAAAGAATGAAAAATTACGAGCTGAGGTAGGCGATCAGCAAGATAAAATGGAAGGTATTGTTAACTTAGCACGTAGAGTACCGTTCGTAAGTGGATAATTAAAGGAGTATATCATGGCTAGAATGAGAGGCCCAGATTATGGTTCAATGTTAAGGGCTATATATGAACCAAGATTGCAAAGGCAAACTGCTAAGGAGAATTTTAAACTGAAGCAAGATGCCTTGAATGAGCAGATAGCGGAAAATAAGAGAGCCAATGAAAGGGCTCGATTAGATAGAGCTCAGCGTTTAGCTATTGCTGGTAGTGCACTTGAAAAGTATAGTCATCTTGAGGGTATGTTAGATAAACAAATAACTTCTACTGAGGGTATAGTAGACAAGAAAATAACTTCTACTGAGGGCATAGTGGATAAGAAGATAACCTCTAGTGAAGGTATAGTCGATAAGCAAATAACTTCTTCTGAAGGGATAGTAGATAAGAGAATAACCTCTGCGGAAAAGATAGCTGGTGAGCAGATTGGCGCAAGTAAAGAAATGCAAACAGAACGTATTACATCGAGCGAAAAAATTGCAGGAGATCAACTTGGCTTAGGCTATGATAGAATGGCTTATGATGCAATGAATACAGCTGCTAGATTGAAATTGGAAGAAGATAAGATGAAATATCCTTACGAATCAGTTGCTTTAAGTGACTTTCAACAAGGTCTATTTAAAGAATTAGGCTGGAAAGATTCTTTATTAGCGGGAGCTACCGCGCCTCGGGGCGCAATGGGTGCTATAACCGCTGGTGGTTTTAATATGTTAGGTTACGATGCTACAATGGATAGAGCAGATAAAAAGGCAGTAACTGGTATCGAAGCTTCAGGTGCAGCTCCTTTATTGTGGGAGAATTTTAAATCAGAGCAAGCTACTGATCCAATGTTTAGAGATGAATCTGCGGTACATCAGAGTATGAAGACATTCGATGATGCTATTAGTTTACCATCACCTGGCGGTGGCGCCACCCCTTGGGTGAAAGCTAAGACTAGTTTTGATCCAAAATATGGAGATGGACAATTTGGTGATAATATCATAGTGCAATATGGGGAAATGTTGAAGGAAACACAAAAACCTTATATGCAACATGAGAATTTCTTAGGTATGGATGTGTGGTCTGGAGAAAAAAGTATAAAGAAATCTAGAAATATGATACATACCAGGTTAAGGACTTTATTAAAAGAAAAGTATAAGTTCGAAAAAGCTAGAGGTACTATGCCTGCTCAATATAAAACGGATGATCAATATTCTACTGCTTATATAAAAGCATTGTATAAATAATACTCATGTCCGATTACAATGAGTTTTATAGTTCTTACATGGATTACTTGCAGAATCCAAGTGATTACAAGTATTCTGACATAGAAAAGTTACAAGAACAAGCTCAGAAATTCGGAGTACAGTTTTCTTATCAAGATCCTGGCTTCTCTGCCGTTGGATTAGTAAAGAACTTCTCTAGTGGTCTTTTGCAAGGTTTCTCTACGCTTCCTATCGGAAGTAAACCTATAAATGAAGTTGAAGGTATTGCGCATAGCTTAGGTCATCTTATAGGGTTTATAGGCGGTATACCAGCTGGCGGTCCTATAAAAGCACCCTTGCTGATAGGAAAGGGTCTCCAAAATATTATACGAGGTGGAGGAGTAGCAGCTACTAAGATAGCCTCAAGGGCGGCTCGCCCTGCAGCTGCTAGTGCTGTAGAAAAAGCAGCGGCTGGAGCAGCGAGTTTTACAGGAAAATGGTTAGGAAAGTCTGCTCCTATGGCCGTAGCTGATGCTGTTATGGATAGAGTAGGTAAGACTGCTATATCAAGTACAATGAAGAATTATATTACTGGCGATATAACCAGACAAATGGTACGTCATGGGGCACATTTAGGTACTGCAAGTATGGTATCTGGTTGGAGTGATGCTTTAACAGAAGAAAATGCGTTAGAAGGCATGAAGAGTATCATGTTGCAAGGTATAACTGGAGCTGGATTCGGTGCTACTTTTGGCGCCATAGGTAATATAAAGATACCTGGTGTTAAGACTATGTCTACTATGGACAAGACTTTAAAAGCATTAGCTGGCGCTACTTTCCAGGCAACGCCAGGAGCAATTCAAGGTGCTACAACTCCAGAAAATCTTTATAATTTTCTATTAGGCGCTTATTTTGGTTCTCGTGCTCAGCCTGCATTAATAGAAAAAGCTCAAAAGTTTATGCAGCCTTTGACAGGAGTACAAAAATTAGCTGTTGAAACTAACGCTGAGTTCTTAAAGCTTCCCGAAAATCAACAGAAAGCTATAATTGAATACAGGGATTTTCATACTAAGAGGATGCAAGTAGGTGCTGCAATACAAGAGATAGCTATGCATACGCGGGGCGCAGAGGCGGCATTTGCTAAATCAAAGGCTGCTACTGGAGAAGAGAATTCTATTAATATACTTGGAGGTAGACATAAAGGAGAGTCTGGTACAATTATTAAGGAGACACCTAAGCAATATAAAGTACAGCTCGATGCTGAAGAGGGTCAAGACGGACAGATAATCAATATAAAGAAAGATTATGCTTCATTCAAAGCAGAGATACCTCCTATAGCAGAAGTAAAGGAACGTGTAGCTGAACTTGAGCAAGAGATTGATAAAATGATCTCAGAACAGCATGACTATGATTCAGCTGAAATAGCAACGCTAAAACCAGCGCAACAGTTATTAGAGAAGATGCTTGGCAAGAAAGATATATCTGATATTGAGTATTTGAGTTATCTAAGAGGCTTGAATGAGTTAGTTGATGGTATTATGAAAAGTCCAGAAGCAACAGAATTAGGAGAACTATCAAATAAAGATAAGAAGAAGTTACTTCTCGAAGCATCTGCAGAATTAAAGGAGGTTCAAGATGCAGGTCTTGAGCTAACAAGGGCAAAGGGTGGGAAAGACAAGGCAAAGCATAAGTATGCAATAGGGAATATAAGGACACCAGAAGATTTACAACGCCAAGGTTTGGCAAGGCGTGCAGTTGATGCTATTAAAAAAGAGTTTTTAGCAAAAGGAAGAGATCATATTACTATAGAAGCCAATGAGACTTCTGAGCGCTTTTGGGAAAAGATGGGTTTCTATCGCGGTGACGAGACTAGAGAAGGGTATCCAATAGATCCAAGCAAATACTCTGGAAAAATAGATCCGCCAACTAAACCTTACGGTAGATTTGAATATCATTATGATATAACTAGTGCTGACGCAGGTAAAAAACCATCATGGGCAGAAGTATCTAAAGTATTATTATCTAAGGCAAAACAGATACAGAAAGCCAGGGGCGTAAAAGCTGAAGAATTTACCGAGGATGATTTAGGGCAGTTCAGACAGTACTATATAAGACAAAACAATTCGATATTAGTACCAAGAAAATCATTTAATTCACATTCAGGCGCTTTTGAGAATCATGATATATTTGATGGTAAGGGTAATCGTATAGATAGAAGAGAACCTATGCGATTGATAAATGAATTATTTAAGGAACTAGGTATAAGAGACGAGAATACTGGATTAGAAAAGGATGCCTCTGAAGCATTTTTTGTAGTTAAGAAGATGATTGTCATAAAAGATGGAGAGAAGAAAGAGATAAAGATATCGGATAAAGTATTTGAGACTAAGGAATATAAAGGTATGATACAGGAAGCCATGGCTATGGGTTATTATCCTTATTCTGGTAAAGGCGAATCCGATCAGATCATATTTATGCATTTAAATACCACTAGTAATCCTAAGAAAGAATTGAGCAGAATAAGAAGTGAGTTGAAGAAAGCTGGTTTAGATTTTGATTCTGAATACAAAGTGCTTAGAGATCAAGCTATACTTAAAATGGACTTAGGAGTTCTTGGTGGCGGTAAGATCCCTCCTATTAAAAAGATTATATCTGGCGCACAGTTTGGTCCCGATATGGTAGGTCTTGAGGTGGGCAAAGCATCTGGTCTTGAAACAGGCGGTCAAGCTCCTCCTGGGTATGCGCAACAACGAGGAACTGCAAGAACAAGAGAATATCATCCTGAGTTAGGTTCTAAATATGGTCTAACGGAGGGTACTTCAGTTCAAAGAGAAGGTAAATATGGTCCATATGAGGATATATATACGCCTAGAACTGAGCAAAATATAAAAGACTCAGACGGTACTGTTATATTCGGAGAACTAAGAGGCGGAACTAAGTTTACATTCGATAAGATAAGACAATTGGGTAAGAAAGTTATAGTTAATCCAACTGCGGACCAATTAGTAGACTGGGCAATAAAGAATAAGATTAAGACTTTAAATGTTGCTGGTAATCGAGATCAGGCGACTGAACCAGTACGAGATGTATTAACAAAAGCTTTACAGAAGAAACCACTGAAGACCTCAAAAAGCGCAAAAGAAACATATGACAATATGTTTATATCTAATATACGCTGGTGGGAAGCTCAGAATAGATTGTCTATATCTGAAATGATGAACAAGGGTAAGGGTGAATTTTTAAGAGATTTAGTAGAGTTTAATAAGCGGCAGCAGCCGTTGTTTTCAGACTTCCATCGCTTGACTGAAGATACCTTTAGTAAGCCATTCAATTATATTCTTATAAATGACTTTATGAATAGTAAAGATCCTAAGGTAAAGAAGATTCAGAAATGGCTAAAAGAGCATAGTGATGGTGGTGCTCTTATTAGAGATGATGTATTAAAAGCTATGTTAATCGACATGGGTCTTCCATCTGAAGGAGGCTTTGGAAAGCCTTTCTTCAACTCCCCAGGGACAGAAGGATTATTAATTGGGAAGTTAGCTTTACATGGAGCTGGTAAAGAGATGAGTAAAGCTATGAAAGATAACGGGATTGATATGCTTGTTCCTGAGACTGTAGCTAAGCAGCGTGGCAATCGAAGATTAGTAGACTACGATTTTGATCCAGGCAGTGGAAAGATGAGAGTATCTAGTAATGGTAAAGATATTGATCCTTATTCAACTGGTGACGTTCGTCAAATGAATCCTAAGGATATAATGTTCTCATTTGGTATATATGATGCTCCATCCCATAAATTAAATACGCCTATACGTATTTTTAAAGGCATTCAAGATGTACTGGTAAATCCGAAAATACTCTTAGATAAGGATAGTCGGAAAATATATGATGAGATGCGTGAATGGATTGAACAATTTCATGTAGGTAAGGATGAATGGAATAATGGGCTTGCCGCTTATTTAAGTAAAGGGAAACAGGATAAAGCGACATTAGAGAAACTGTTAAGTAATTTTGATGATATAGGGTTAAAAAACCTCAATGATGCCTTGTGGAATGAATCAAAGGCTGGAGTTGCATTTAGAGAAGCAGCCTTTAAGAAGATCTTTAAGATAGCAGAAGATGGCATGGAAGATAAGTCAATAGAGATAACTCAGGAAGCTATTCATAGAAATATGGCTGATAAGATATCCTCTACTATGCTCCTATTGAAAACTGGCGGTCATACTGATGCTGGTAGAGGGCATAAGTTGATGGCTGATTATGCTGATCGAGCTTTAACTAACTACTTTATAAAACGAGTTACTCAACCTAAAGTACAGTTTAGCGGTAAGGCTATAATGCGATTGTATGATATTGCCTTAGCTAAGCGTACAGATGCTGATGGTAATACTTCACGCCTTATAAAGGATGAGGATGTTTTCTTTCTTGACGAAGGCTTTAGAAATCAAATTGTCGAATGGAAGCCTCCAGGTAAGAAAAAAGAAAGAATTACTATAGAAGGATTATGGGAATTGTACAAAGGTCTTTCTAAAACTAATCCTAAGAGGGAAGTAATAGAGAAGGCGCTTACCTCTATTGTAGTAAGATCACCAATGAATTCTCTTTCAGGATTAGCTGAGTTAAGATTTAAAGGCTTTACTGGACGTCAAGGAGGCGGGATTCTTCTTCATCCGAAGATTATGGGTAGGCTAGGTGGTGCTGATCTTGATATTGATAGTGCCAATTTTTACATGAATGTATTTCCAGAAGGACTAAGAAGAATTGCTAAAAAATATAAAGATGAGTTGGTAGAGATACATAACCATGCTAAAAAAGAGTATGGTAGTATGGATGCGCTAGAAGAGTTATTTATATCTAAGCCTGACTTAAGAGGTAAAAATAGCCAATTATCTATGTATGATCCATATCTGAGGATACAAACTGCTAATGCTATTCAATATGCTGCTGGGAAAATGCGTGGTGTAGCTGTTAATAACAGACAATACATACGTCTATTATATATGCAGGCAAAGAAGAATGGTGGCAAGTATGAGGAGACTATAAAATCTGACCTGGACTCAGCTCCTAAGGGAACTAGGATCATATATGTGGCTAGAGACTCGCATTTAGACCTTATGGCGAAGTCTATAGCCGCAGTCAATGTTAGTGTCGATGTTGGACATTACGGTGGTATGGTTCAAGATAGTATACTAAAGGGTATATTAATGCACTCTGCATTTAAGCATGTAGAAGTTGTGCTGCCTAATGGGCAGACAAAAAAGATGGGAACTCATGCTGATCCATTGAAAGCAGCTCGTGATTATGAAGATTTTTTTACATGGAGAGGCAAGGAAGTCGGAGTAGATGCAAATAATGCTTCTGTAAATTTAGCAGTTCGAGATACATATATAGGAAGATTAGCAAGAACTCAATCAAGATTGTTTAGCTGGAATTTTACTGAGGGTAGGGCTTGGCGTAGAGATGAGAAGATTGATGCTGCGCGAAATCATCCTACTGATGATTTCTCACATATGAAATACTTAGCCGATACAATGATGAAACTTGATTATAATGATTCGTTTTATGCTAGAGTAGCTAATAACCTTAGGGGTTTTGAAAAGTTCTTCAACAAGATGAATCGTATATTGAAGCAGAACCCTGAATTAACAAGATTTTTACCTGCAAATAAAGACGGTGAGGCCTTTGTCTTTAAAATACCCTTAAGAGCTAAGGTGAAGAAGAAAAGAGATAAGAAGGGCAATATAGTCTATGGTGTAAATGGTCAGGCAATACGTGAGAGAGTAGGTAAGCTTGGTATACTTGACTATATGGAAGTTTTATCTGATTGGTACCATCCTAATCCTAGAGACGACGCATATAGGCACACTTATAATATAGCAACTGAAAAAGGTAAACGTAACTTGGCTATGGATGAGCAGGCTTGGAGTGATTTCACTGCGACTGATCCAAAAGCTTCAAGATTGAAAGGTAATAAGCGATTATATTATATAAATAGGGTTATACGTAAAGTAAACCATTTTATATCAAATGATCTGTGGGATTTAGCTTCTATTAAGACAATAAATGAGGTAGGCGAGTTTTATAATATACCTTTCGATTATAAGTCTGAGGATTCCTTATTTAAAAAAATATTCTCGATGTCTCAAGATATAAAACATAAGTATAGACAGGCTTATAGAGAAGCTACTTATAATAAAGAAGCTAGTCCTTCTATGACTGCATATGATTATATCCAAAGAGAAATAGAAGGTTATAAGGCTCAAATAGGGAAATTGGTAGATGCCTGGAATGTTCAAAAAGGCGAATCAAGGCCAGAAGTAACACATGAAGGAGCAAATCTTTTCTTCGAAGCTACCTTATTGGGTTCGGTTGGAGCAGGAAAAGACACAAGAGTATTTGCTTTCCAGCCTATGTTTGCATCTAGACCTGTATTAGAGGCATTCCAGCGGAATTATAAAGGTATATTCACTATGGCTACTAGACAAAAGCCTTCTGAAAAGAAAGTGAATAATTACTTTAGAAACTTACCTGATGCTCAATTGGTATCAGCATTCTACAGAAATATATCATATATTAAAGAAATTGATCTGTCATTTCCAAAAGGAACCAATAGAGCAAAGTTAGACCCAGAAGTACGGCAAGCTAGGGATGAAATTTTGGAATTATTGAGTTTTTATGGCAATAAGGTTAGTATTGAGAACTTTGTAAAGATGATACAGGTGACACAGGGTGTGGCTAATTTAAGAGACATGACAGTGGAAAACTTATTAGGCCTTAGAGATGAGATGAAGAGCTGGAGATATGGTAAAGGCTGGTTCAGATTTATGTCAAGAAGTAAATACTTTCCTGAAATGATGAAAATCCTCACTGGTGGTAAGATAAAAATAAGAGAATTAGATGGAGAATACATGATACCAGGATTTGGCATGTGGGTTAAGCCGACTGAAACTGTCGCTTCTGATACTATGCGTAATGATCTTATCTTTATTGATCAAAAATTACATCCTGTACAAACAGTAACGAAGGACAAACATTTAAAGACTGTATTTGTAGATGCACAGGTTCCTATGTCACATATGGGTAAGCTAATGGATAACACTGCAAGATTACATGAACATAGTAATGAATTAGGAGTGAAGGATGAGAAGATATTAGAAAAGACTATATATCCGATAAGAAGTATAAAGAATAAGGATGGCGTAGATGAAACTGACTTACTAGTAAAGCTTGCTGTAAAAGAATATGAATTACAAGGTGCTATAGATAAGCGTGATAGGCTTCGCGATTCAAAAGCAATGGAAGAAGATATTATAGCAGCTGAGGCTGATGTAGAACGGTATTTCTTTAGAAAAAGTGAATCTGCGAAAGATTACGATAGAGTGCGAAGCTTAGAATATTCATTTAAGGATAAACAGCAAACAGGCGATGAAGTAATAAAGTCTATAAAAAACAGGATTAGAAAACTATATAGTGATTATGTATACGACACTAAAATAGCTATGCGTGATGATTTTAATACTGTACTTATTACTACTCGTAATAATAAAGGACAACGTCTTGATCTAAACATTAGGGCTACTGTAGATAAAAATCTAAAACCATTTTTACAACCAGGAGCTGAGGGTGACCCTACTAAACGATCCTTTAGTCTTACTGAATCAAAATATTTTTGGTATGAGAATCATTTAGACCTATATGCTCGGGAACATGCAAAAGAAATAACTAAGTTATATCGACTTTCAGAAAAGGATGTGCGTAGTTTAAAAAACATTGAACATGAGATGAGTGTTACCGATCTAAATGGCGATCATTCTATATGGTTCGCTTTTAAACCTATTATAGAAAATGGGAATATCAAGTATAGATCAACATATTTGAGATCATTGAATAGATTCTTACGTAGTGATGATATGTTTCTTAGTAGACTGTATCGTCGACTTCAACGAGAAAAGAAGCGTGGAAGAAGTATGTCTACTGCGAAAAAAGCTATGCTAGATGCTGCAGAGAATTTCTTTAAGATAACTAAAGATGAATTGGCTATTGCTAATTTAACCCATAAAGAAATACGTGGACGAGTATCGGCTATAAGTAGATACTTTAATATGAAGAGTAACGTACCCTATAAAAAAGGACAAGATTATAGTCAGTATGATATGGATCTTGGATTAGCGAGAAAAGAAGTAGATGATGTGTTCTATTTAAAGGAAAGATTACGTCATGATATGGAAACTGAATTTAGGGGTGTAGGTTATAGGGAGAACTATTGGCCTCATGTTGATTTTAATGACGTTCTTCTGGAAAGGGATGTAGAAAGAAGACGAAAATTGATTATGGATAGCGATCTATCCGATACAGAGAAAATGAAAGCAGCTGAGGGCATAAAATTAAGAGGAAGACGGATGGTCTCTGAGGCTAGTATGGAAGATCGTGGTTTAAATGAGCATGAAACTAGAAGTCTTTTTACTGGTAAATCTAATTTTGGTGTTGGAGATGGGCCTCAAGGTCACAAACAACTGCAATTAATTGGTGGTAATAAAACTACTGGTAATATGTTGCAAAGGAAGAACAACCTAGACGGCTATAGCTATGATCTAAATATTACCAATCAATATCTAACTGCCATTAATCGAGCTATTGCTTCAAATCTATCTAGTATAATGGCAGAAAATACTATAAGAAATTTTGTTAAAGCCAATCCAATGGGTGAGTATACTAAGGATTGGGAGATGTATATGCGTGTGTATGGTAGAGATGCAACTGGTTCAGCTACTACTGCTACTGATGAGATGTTAGATAGCAAAACGCTAAACTTAAGAAATACTCCATGGTGGTGGTTAAGTGATCAGTTTTACTTTGAGAGCAGTAAACATATAAGAAAAGCAGTTATATCTATGAATCATATGGATAAAGCTACTCAAATAGATAAAGATTTATACGAATTGAAGAAGAAGTTAGGTAAAACTGATGCTCCTAATTTCGATGCTTATTGGAAAGCAGTTGAAAATGCAATGTATACTTCTCGGGACGAGAAAGGCAATTTAGTCCCAGCAAATATAGATTACTTTTCTTCTAGATTGAGATCATTAGCTCAAGCTGAAGGTAAATGGGCATTAGCCAGTTTACTGGCTAGAGCTAAGGTATCTGTAGCTAATGTCATGGGTGGTGGTACGAATCTCTGGGTATATGCAGGTGCTAGAAATATCTGGAATGCTAATAATATAGATATATGGCGGGATATAAATCCTAATACTGATGAGAAAAAGGGCCCAGTGTTCCGTACTATGGAAGATGTCTGGAATTGGGCGCATGGTCTAGGTGTTGTTGAAGAAATGGTCAGATACGAAGCGGGGTTACAGCAATCTCAATATAAAAAAGGAAATTTCAATCGCTTCATTAACGATGCCGTAAAGAAGATATCCAAAGATCCTAATTTTTCAGATCAAAGTCTTATGCAATTAGCAAAGCAATACAAAATATCAGATTTTGTATTTAATAAAGCAGCATGGTTTATGCGATCTTCTGAAAGACAGCTGCGTACACGTTCTTTCTTAGCTGGATATTTACAAGCAAGAGAAAACATGCAACCAGTTGAATTTGCCTTAAACGATCCATGGTTAATAGCACAAGGTAAAAAAGCAATAAAAGTAACACAGTTCTATTATCATGCACCGTATAGACCAGCCTTTGCAAGAAGTTCAGCAGGTAAAGTATTTAATCGATTTAAACTTTGGACATGGAATTCAGCTAAATTCCGTAGAGAAGTCTATCAAGAGGCTAAGTACCGAGGGTTTCAACCAGGTTCAGTAGAGTTTGGTAGGTTACAGAGGCTAAGGCAGGCTGATGCGTTTACTATAGGGCTAGCTGGCATGTTACCTTATACAATGTTCGATTATTCACTACCAGCACCATACTCTTACCTACAAGATTTAGCAGATTGGTCATTTGGTGATGATAAGCAACGAGAAAGAGCATATTTTGGTGTTTTACCACATGCATTGGCACCTCTTCATATAATTATGCCATCTATCTTGAGGGGCCCAGAGATGGTATTTGGCAGTGCTTTTACAGGTCAATGGGATAGATTAGCAACTTATACAATGATTAGCTATTTTCCATTTGGTATGATGGCACGAGATCTTGTTAAAGCATACCAGAGTCCATCTATGTTTACAGAGTTTACTACTGGTATACCGTTGCATCGTATTCAAAGAGCGAAGCAAGATGTTGAGAAAGGTAAGAAAGCACCTGCTATGACACCTACCATATGGTAATGCAAAAGAAAGTAATAAGAGAACGTCAAGAAAAGATATCAATAGAAACCCCTTATGGTACTATTGAATCAGATTCAGGTAATCATTTTCTTGATATAGCAACAATAGTTATCATTATACTTGTTTGTGCTATATTGAAATTTAAAGGTGCACTATTAATAAAAAGGATGTTTAAAAAATAATGGATATAGAAGTATTAAATGAGCTTGGATATTTTGAAATATTTGAAATATCAATTTGGGTAGGCGTAATGTACTATGGCAAATGTCGGATAGACAGTATGTTTAAGAAATGTTGTGTCAAGTAGAGATATAGTTGTGGACTATCGGTAGCTAACGAAGGAAGGGCTACACCCCTACTTGACATATCGTTTTAAGAGCGACTATGGGCCCTGTTTGAGCCCTAAATAGCCCCCTGAAGGCCGTTTTATGTAATATTCGATACTAAGTATCAATATGTCTATACTTGCCCATTAAATCCCAATCAGGCTCAGGAATATCGAACTCATAATCGCATTCATAACATGTATATGATTCTAGTACGTTGAATCTCTTTTCAGCAGCCTGATAGACTTTGTGTTCGTGCTTACATTCTTTCATTCCTTTACCCCTTGTTGTACTTCTGGATTACAATTACATTTATTTTTGTTGTCTTTCATAAAATTACACCAGTTGTCATGAGTTACACTTATAACATGAATTCCTGGTTTTCCTTTAACTTCTTCACTCACTTTCAGAAGTTGATTAATATAATTGTGTTTAAAATATTTACTCTTTGCCATCTCTAACTCCTTTCGCGTATTTGTTCCAATGTGAATCCACCCAATCACACCAATCAGAGTATGTCCATACAACTGATATCTCTTTTGGTGGCATTGGAAGAAGGAATTTTTTATCAAGAGTTTTACAGAAAGTAATTAAATCACATAATGATTTAATAGCAGATATACCTATATAATCACCTGTGTATTTCTGTATAACACTTGCAAATTTTGCTTGATATTCAAACAGTTTTGTTTGATTCTGGTGGTCCATAGTCACCTTCTTTCATCATTTTAGATTTATGTATTGCAATTTCCATCCTATGATAATCAGGATGTTCCTTTGTTAATCCAGGCAATACAATGTTTTCAAAGTATTTACAACGCTTAACTGCTGCCCAACAAGGTTTTCCTTGCCAAGTTTCGTCAACCATCATATAAGTTTTTTTTATTTTACAGCCTAAGCACTTACCTTGGTCATAGTTAGCGCATGAATATCGAATAAGTTTAGCAAGGTTCACGAAATTCCTGGTGGGCTAGGTGCTTGATCTAGCTGAGTTATATGACTAACTGATTTTATCCATACTTTTTCAGGATCACAACCGACACCTTGTGCGACTAGCTGCCTAACCATTTCAAACATGATTTGCGTATCTAACTCTACAAACTCATCATCAATAGGAAACTCTACTGTAATAGAAGAGTATTGATTCTTTATAGCTGTATTGTCCACAGTTATTCTACTTATGAAAAGGCAAAAGGGTTCCTAAACGCCAACCTAAGAACCCTTTTCACTTTACCAACTGTCTGATACATTTCACATATCAGTTCTTTTTAGTGGAAACCACCACCAGCCATTACCATGCTCTTGGAAAAGTTCCTTGCGATCTTTTTGCCACTGAAGGTCGTATGGGGCATCTTTCTCATATTGCCATCCATTTTTCCAGAACTGCCAATCGTCTTTTCGTCTATGTGGCAATTCAGCCATCTAAATTTAATAGGGCCCGCAAATTCATTGGGCATCTATTCCAGATGAGTCCAAATCTGCTAATAAAATCCCACGTACCAGGTTTAATTTTAGTTAGCGAGCTGACCCTATATTTAAATTTTGAGGAATGCATGGCAGCTGTCACCTATGGATGGAGCAGGAGATACCCTGTTGGGTCTCTATAAAGCTTTTTTGCATTCCTCAATTTACTATTTTTCTTTGACCATAGCTAGAAAATCCATTAAAGGCATCATGATTAATGGCACCTCTCTGTCTTCTCTTATGACGATAGCATCGCAATTACCTAACTTTAAATACTTAGGTAATGCTGCTCTTCTTTTGGCTTGGATTTTGAATTTACTAATTCCTTCTGATAGGTCTTCGATGAGGACGTCAACGTCTTCTGTAAGACCCAATGCCATGCCATTACTACCCCAAGCACGCTTAGCAGAAATACCATTTTCATTGAAGATGTGAACAATCTCACGTTCAAACCTGTTACCTTTAGCTTTACTTTTCGTAGCCATTGTCTACTCACAGCCTTCTGTTTCGCATTTTTCACCATTTCGAGCCTTTTCTTCAGATTCAGAATCTAGTTCAGCTTCATTTATTTGGAATTTAGCACTCTTGTGTATTTCTTCTAACTCAAGACGGAGCCTTGATGAAAGATTATCAAAAGATTCAAGCTCAGCTAGTGCAGTCATGATTCTTTTTAGATCAATTAGAGTAAGCCATATACCGACTTTATGAACAGTCTTTGTTGTTACCTGTTCTTCTGTTTTTATATTTAGCATGTCACTACCTTTCTTCTTGTCCATAGGGATAGTTGTACAGAGAATTCAAAGAAAAGAATACCGAAACCTATATTGAAGTGTTCACCCTTACTGTGATTGTAAGTAACAGTAATTGTGAATATCCATAGAAAGTTTATTCGTATTCCTGATACCGAACCTTCTGTCAATGTTACAATGTTGAACCATTTCATTTTATTTTCAACCTTTTCACTTTAGGTACACTAGCATAATCAGTATCGCCATCCTTAATGATGTCTTTTCGCAACCTGGCTCTATCTAGCTTTGTTGAAAGTTTTAAATACCGATCTGGTATTTCTTCATCATTTTGGACTTCCAATGAACCAGGACTTTGATATACAGTATATGTAATAGAGTCCTTATTCAAGGCAACATGTCCATTCTTCTTTTCTTCACCAAAACCTTCGACTAAAGTGATAATGAGATCCTCAAGATTAGTCCATGCATTTTCGATAGTTTTACGTTTGTTCCTTAGGAAATCCAGGTGTTTCTTATAAACACCTTCTGCGCTTTTAACCTGTTCAAGAGCCAGATCTTTTCGAATCATAACATGTTCAATGTTTTCTACTTTTCTTAACATGTATTTTTCTATTGCTGCTAGCTCATTTTCCATAGTTTGCATAGCATTTTCTTTATTCAATCCACCTTCTTCATGTTCTATACCTAACATTTGATAATCAAGATGTCTATCTAGATAAGTATCGAGCAATTCAAAGGTATTCATTTTATCATAACCATTTTGTATAGCTACATCGGTTATCTTTTCTTTTAAAGATATATTTTTTACCATATACCTACTCGACTTTCAGACCAAACTCTAATTAAACCCTTTCTTTTTTCGATACTGTATTCTTTCTTACTAGTATTGAGCTGTTTAATATGAGTTTCAAGACCACTAGGTCTATCCCAAATTGTTATTGAACTAAAAGATGACAATCTCTTGTCAAATGGTAGTTCATAGTTATCTCGTTCCATTCTTCTTCTTTCTAGTCAAAGCTTGACCTGTGAGCTGCGGGTTAGTTGGAGGGTGAGGAGGTTCAATCCGCCTCCAGTGAATATGGGATACTCACTTTTTCTCATCAGGCCAAGCTCTGAACTTCTTTAAACTGAAAATACTTAGGAATATATTCTAAACGAATAGAAAAATTCTCAGCATCTCGAGATTTTAATGATCTAAATTCACGTATTTGCTCATTCATGATACCTTCTATAGCCATGACCTTATCAGCCTTTTGTGCTATTGAAGAAGAATGTTTAGCAGAGTGAATATTTAATACACCATCTCGACTTCCAGCTTTAGTTATGTGTGATATTCCAAAGACTATGACATTCTGTGTTGCGACTATTTCACGCAATCCTTGAATAATCATATCTATCTTTACCATAGAGTCATTCACATATTGATTTGATTTAATTCCATCAATAGTATCAATTACAAGAATCATAGGATCGATCTCTGCAATTAAATGCTTAATAGATTCAATGGTAGGTGGAAGGGTAAGACACCTGATAAATTCAAGGTCTTTAGACCAAGAATTAGAAGATTCCATATAATGGTCATCAACTTCTTTTGAAGTTTTAGATTTCACTATCTGTGCAAATCTTCGATACATCAAATATTCATCTAATTCTAAACTTAACCATAGTGTTTTTAGTTTAGTCTTAAGAATAATATTTTGCATTAGGCTAGTCTTTCCTAAACCAGTGTCGCCCATGAGTATATTTAACTCATTTGGCAGGAACCAGTAGTCCTTTTCGATGGAAGGATAAAAGTCTTTCAAATTAAAGCCATGATCATATAGATTGGCTCTTATTCGTTCAACATATCGTCTTTCCATATCAGCAGCGCTTAAAACTGCAATTAAAGGGTCATTCCCTTTAGCTTTTGAGGGATAATATATACACTTCGGGTCACAGTATTTATCCATAACCTTATCATGACATCCATATCTATATCCACCTGCAAATGCGGAACCAGTAAGAGCATTTATTTCATTCTTATTCATTTCTGGTGCCCAATCGAATAAAACTGATTTAATTGCCTCTTGAGGTAGCCCATGTCGCCTGTAATATGATATCATACGCAGCATATTTGTATGCCTGACGCCATCTACTGGCCCTTCTGCATACATCTTCTGCACACATGGTGCTATTGAAGAAACATCGGCTTTAGTAGTATCAGAAGACCCATAATCTTCATTTTTACTTCTTGTAGGATAAACAGGATCGAACATGGTTATAACTTCGTTGTTATTCACGACTATAGCTTTATCATTACTTTTCGCTAGTCTATGAATTTCTTGCCAAGTTAATTGCATTAGTTCATTTACTTGAAGAGGTATTTTATATAGACCTGATTTATCATTCATTGTATATCCAACACGTATAAGTCGGGCACCGTCGAATATGTTATCAGATTCTGGAAAATATCTCTGCAGTGTTTCTTTTACTGTAGCAGGTAAGTAGCGGGATGATTCAAAACCAAATATATCAGGCAGCTGAACATGATATCCGTTACCTGAGAACCAGGGCAGTATATACGATGATGGAATTTCTAATTCTTCTATCATACGCTGTACTAAGTCCCTAGTTCTTTCTAACACATAGTCGTCACTGTTTTCGTGCTTATCTATGTCTAGAATAATTCTATCTAGGTAATATTTACCCTTATAGTTCTTTATGGTCTTGAAGTTGTTAAAGTGAACTGGTAAATCTGCATCAAATGTATAATATGATCGATACATCTGTTCACCTGTCATGTATTGAGTTAGTTCCTCAATAGGTATACATACACCTCTGTTAGAGGGATGTTTTATTGCAATTTCAATATAGCGCTTGGATCGGGGTTGTGTACTTCTATTATCTTCCAAGTCTGCTCTCTCTTTCCTGGGACTTTTGCAAGTTTAGCTTCTACTACACCAGCAGCGCGCATTCTACGCCATTCTCTATCAAGTGTACCTACCGTATGTAGTTTGTTGAATTTTTCTTTTATCCAATTCCTAGCATGTTCAAACTCGTGGGTACTGATATATTCAGCACCCACAGTCTTTCTCCAACGAAGATACTCAGATAACATTTTAGTTATCGTGAGTTTCCTCATAACATATCAGTATTTAGATCAGAAGAATCCATAGCTTTTTGCATTTCTTCAGACACAGGTTGAGGATCAGTATCAGGTGATTGATAGTTCTTTGGATATCGTCGAGTTTCATCCAAGTTCTGAGCACCCTTCAAGAAGAAACTCTTGAAAGATTCTTTATCCCTGGTTGCATATGTAACACAATTCCAGACTGATCTTTTACCTTTAATATTAGGATAAGTTAAGAGAAGTATTACATTGCCTTTACAATCTTCTATCTGTTGAGCAGTGGGTTTACCATTGTCATCAAAATCGCCTTTCACATTACATGAACTAAAGAAATCACGTATCTTAAAGGCACCGCCCCAATCTTCTATTTTCCCAGTTTGCTTATCTTTCTTAAAATTACCACCTATGGTAACTTTTCTATCCCAACCATTCTTTACAAGCTTGCACTCAGCCAGGATAGCTAAATCATAACTATAGCCTCTTCCTGCCTCTTCTTCAGTAACATTTGTTACTTTAACAACTTCAGCTTCGTCTACATATATTCCATCTCCCATGTAGCCTTCAGCAGAATCATTTCCGTTTTTGTTTAGTGTTAGACTCATCTACTTTCTCCTTTACATAGATTTTATTCCAATCAAACAGGAAGATTTCACCACGCAAATGATGACATCTACTACCTGCTTCTAAAGCTGTACCACCTTGAAATGATACAACTAATTCGGATTCTTCATCACGATACATGTAGCCTATAGCATCACAAGCTGACATGATCATATTTTTCAATTTACCCGAAAAATCAAGCGATTCAGGGTCTACAGCTGTAGAGTTTTCTACAGAAGATGCTATTTTACGATGACCTATAAGAATGACATGATCCACAAGAGATTGTAATAATTTAATGTGATTCATTACTTTTGTACGAACTTCGTACCATCCTTTACCATAAGGTAAGGCCGATAGATCTTCGACCTCATATTTGACACAAACAGCTTTTTCTGTCCATTCTACTAACTTATCGATAGTATCCAGGGCAAAGTATTTGTACTTGTGTCCTTGTTCTGCCATACGGTAGAACTCTACCAAATCGTCACGGTTATTTACGTTATATACATAACCATCTAACATGTCTGCGCCATGTTCTGTGTCGATTATAAGGCAGTCTTTTAATTGAGTTAAAACTGTCGTCTTTCCCACCTTTGGTGCCCCATAGAGCAGCACTAGATTTGGGTTTTTACGAACAGCTTCCCTCTTTACTTTTTCCAATGTCATATTAGATCCTTATTAGTTAATTGAGGTTTGGAAACTTATATAATAAAGCAATTCGAAACAACATATTATTAGTATTAAGACCCCCTAAAGGGGGTCCTAATACTAACTCTCTGCTACAGCTTTTGGATACGTTACATCTGCATCTAGCAGCAGGCTTGGGAAGTTAAATACTAATGAATTAGTACGTATAGGATTCCCTTGAACCCACTTTACTATTTCAGATGTAATGATCGATCCAGCAAAAGTACTACAATATGCAGTAGCTCTTCTAGCACATGGTTCGATATCACCATCTTCATCTGAATACCAGGTATCCATGTAATCATGAAGATTATTTGAAGGTGGTTCAGCGTTATGTTGAAATAGATACAATTGCAGTGTCTCAGCACCCATTCTTGCATCTATAAACAACCTATTAACCTGCCTAGCTTTAATTACCCAATCAAAGTAAGCTTTAGCTATAACAACCCTGGATTCCATACTATCTACTGCCATAACATGAACTGATACATCGTCGTTCCTTAAGTAATAAGGCATATGCGAACCTTCAACACGATATTTCTCATGTTGCAAGTATGCATTTGGATTTATTGACATACAGTTCTGATACACAGCAGATTCTTTAGTCATTCCTATTTGAGGAATAGTAAAGTCCTGGACACCTATGTTTTCAGGGCCTACAATATCATCATCTACTAGTATTAGATGACGTACTGCACTACGAGATAAAGCGCTAGCAGTGAAAGATCCAATAGCACCTAATCCAATGATTCCTACAGAAGTACTAGTTAAATCATATAGATTGTTATTTCTGGTTCTAAGCGTTGAATTGGATTCTTGAACAGATCTAAAGTAGTCCATACTTATCCCTTTCTTCCAGTAATTCAGCAGCTGTTGCAATAGTAGCTACATCCTTAGGTTCAGGAACCATGAACTTTATATCATGTGGTTTACATTCTTCATTGACCTTTTCAATAGTTCTGATTACTTGATCTGGTATTATCTCTTCATTCTCAAGTTGCTGCAGAACTCTATCAATTTCGAATGTTGCATCATCAATGATACTAAAGTTATTAGGATCTATCAGTCCACTACCCTCTTCATGGGTATCGACATGTGTAATGAAAGGTCCATCAGCATCTACATCTACATCATATAGTTCAGGGTTCATCTCTTTCTCTGTTCGTAGATCAGGTATTTCACCATTGCCATTCTTTACCTTACGATTAGTAGGTAATAATGACATTTGATTACCTTCATCTACCCAACCATCGTCATATACTCCATTGTAGTTATAACCATAGTTGTAACGCTTAACACCCACACCTACTGTTTTAGTACAAAGCGCCTCAACCTCTTCTTTAACATTGAAATCCATGTCATAAAGAACTTGTAAGTCACACTCTACTTGGGCTTGTACTGGTTCATTAATGCTAAATATGAGCTCATAATCACCGTCGTTATTGATGACTAAAGCAAGACCGCTACCATTTTCAGAGTATTCTTCAATAGTAGTCCAATCAGTTCCACTCATACTAGCAGCAAAGTTTGGATGTGTATGCCACCATAGAAATAGCATGTCGCCTTTCGATGCAGCATCTTTGTTTTTAGAAACAACATGAGATAAATACTCTGCTAAAGCTTCTTTCTTTAGATGAGTATTAGTGCCAGATACATCTTGTTTAAGAATAATAGGATTCTTTATTAACCAATTACTCTCTTCTGTTCGATGTACCTCAGCCATACCACCCACTTCTGTTCCAAGCTCATCAAAAGTAGTTTTACTATAGATAAGCATTTTATGCCAAGCTTCTGCTCCGACATATACTGTTGGTTTGTCCATTATAGACTCCCTTCTTGTATTGAGGATTGTGCAGCATCCATTCGTTCATTAGCTTCTTCTAAAGCTCTATCACGTTCGTCAGTAGCTTCTTCTATAGCTATACTTGCTGCTATTTGATGGTCAGCGAATGATTCATCACTTTCAGTAGATAATCTTTCATTCGAGAACTCTTCCATATCAGCTATTTGTTCTTCAAGAGTAAGCGTAGCACTGCTTTGAGAACCATCTCTATTCAGGTTTTCAAAATACCATTTTAGCTCTTGAAACTGTGAATATGTTAAAGCTAAACCGATATCTGGGCCTGCAAAGCCTAGCTCTTCCATATGGAAATTGAAGTCATCAGCATTAGCTGAATTAACGAGATAGTTCTCAATTTCCGTTCGATGGTTAGTATCGTAGTTAGTTTGGAAATTGATTAGCCAACTATCATGTTTCTTCATCAGATTCTCTACAGTTCTTTCTGTATTGTCAGGGCTGCCTGAAGCTTTTATGTATGGTTCACAGTATGTTCTAAAAGCACAGTTAATAGCATCACATGTCCTATGATCTTTCATGTAATTGTCAAAGCAATTATGCTGCCAACTAGACTCTAGATGATACTTGTTTACATGTCTACCAGCGTCTTCGCTTATACCACCCATTAAATAATTATTTATATTATTCATGGGCCCTGTATGACCAACTGTAAAGTTAGATAGCCATTCTTTGACCACTAAACCTAAGCGTTCAAATTCCAGGTTTCGATATGATTCATTCAAGTCGTCTTCTATATCACCAGTACAGTAATTACCTGCTTGACCCTCACGATGAAGCGATCTAGACATGTAAGGATGTACATTACCATTAAAGCGTTCCCAGTTATTACTCTCAGTATTATTATCTATCATTCTCATCTGTGTATCTCTAAACCATCTGTATTCCTCTAGACGATTATGCTCATTAAAGAGATCAAAACATGCTTCCTGAGGGTTATCCTTATAATGTTCTATCTTAGTAATATTCCCAAAGAAGAACTTGTGTACATTTATGCACTGTAATTTGAATGATAAGATTATTCTACCATTGTATGGTATAGCAAAATCAAATGATTCATCGTTATGCATTTTAAGATTATCACGTACACGTATTGTATCTATAGGAATATCATAATTGATATTCCAGTAAGGTAACCGTTTTTGCCAGTTTCTGATATGTACATCTACTTTTCCATCAGATCCTTCAAAGAGTTCAGAGAAATGCATAGCAGGCTTTAAGGTATTGCTGCGCTTAACAGTATACTTTATACCTAGCTTTTCAAATATCTTTGATTTGACAGGTGTTCGTAGATGTTTATCTATTGTTTTCATCAATACTATTATAGAATCTTTATGTTCTTCAAAGTTATCTACAAAGCTAATTGCTTGTTCAATAGCAAACATCCTGGGTAAGTCTGTATCTTTAGACAAACCTTTAATAAGTTCAATAATATCTACGATACTCGTTATTCGAGTCCTAGATACCTTACTACGAAGATTAATGACCTTTTCTTTGTAATGATCAGTCTTAAAGTAGTCACTAGTTTCTTTTACAGCTAGTGCCTTTGCAAAGTCTTTCGTATTTACAAAGGTCTCTTCAAGATCTTCGACCCATTTAATAAGATAGTTTATAGCCATCTTGTCGTCCTTTCCTTAATATCAGGGCTAGAGCCATAACAACAAATTATACAACCCATTTGTTAATAACTTATCTGGCATTGCCTAGCCCCAATGTTAATATTCCTGGATTAATTCAGCTTCGTCGAGTAGTAATCTTTACCTGCACATTCTTCATATGATTGTGCATTATTTCAGAAGCATATTGATCCATAGTCTTACCTTCAAAAGAAGCTACAGTTTTTAACTTAGCCATTACGCTTTTGCTAAGGTGAAAACCACCAGCCTGAAAGTCCTCTTTACTAGGTCTTCCAATCTTCTTTTTGGTTCGTATGTATGAGCCAGATGGTTCACCACCTGTTTTATCTTTGGCAACAATTGATACAGCGTCACCTTGAACAAAAGTAGTATCTGAACTAGCTATAGCACCATTTACTGCAGCACCATAATTTTGAATTCCGAGCTCTTGCGCCAAGGATTCAATTGTCTCAGCATCTGTAGTATAATTAGTAGCTTGCTGTCCATCACGTACTAAGAGTATGATTTTTGACATTTAAGTCTCCTTTTCTGTTGTCGATTTTTCGATAATCGAGTATTTACCTATTTCTCGAGGGGAAACTAAGTCTTTAATAAACTCAGCTTCCTCTCGAGTATTGTACTTGCCTATCAATACTTGCGTATTTGTACTGGGCAACTTCTTCACGACTATGTAAGTCATGCTAATTGTCCATTACGACGCATTTTCTTAATGGCCTTGACCTTCATTACATTAAATGAAGGATTTAATTGCACTTTAGTCGCTACTATAATACCATGTTGGTCTATAGTCATTACTAGTGCTCTGTTGTTCACAGATTCTTGTCCTTGTTTCATAAGAACTCCTTGTTTGTGGTTATGTGGCAATAATAATTATGAGGACTTATATTGGCGGCTGTCTGCACTCTCCAAATGCCTCATTCGTGAAAAATAGAGTAATAAGTCTTCGCTGGCTTAATAAGGTCGGAATAGTTCCGTTCCAAATGAGTGTATGTGTGACCTCGGAGACCACTTACAGCTCTACTAAGCCAGCATAAAATGGTAAATAGTCTCGTCCTGTTAGAGGTTATCCGACGTATCAAATAACTTAAGTGACATTTACCTATTTACCATAAAGGATGGGGTAGTTTATTAGACACATTACCCAGGTCTCTCGGTTATAACATATAATTAAATATGAGCTAGTACCGCCCTCTTTGGAGCCACACAGTATACTGTCCAGGTTGCGAACCATGATACCAGCTCAATAAATTTTGACAGCCATTAGACAAGTTTCTAAAACTCTGTCAGAGTAGAGGACAAGGATACCTCTAGAAAGACTTTTTTATACTCTTCCCTATCTTTTAGAGTAATGGCTGTCAGTGCTACTTTTGTTCTACCATTGGGGTCAACGTCCCGCAGGTCTTCAGTACTAGCAACTGAAATCTAAATTCACTTTGTTGACTGTGTTGTCCTTGTTAATCTGCGTTTGATCTCGTCCAGGCCTACAAGTATAAAGCCTAGAGTAAAGATTAAAAACACAGCAATGATTAAGAATACCATGACACCACCAATTACATGTACCATCGTGTGTATGATATTCATGAGTAATTAGTCCATAAGCTAGCTTGTAGCTCTTCATCCATTTCATCATGTCTAGCACGTGCATTACATTCTTCTGCATATAGTTTACACGATTCTTTCCAGTGGTTACACTGTTCTTGCAAGACATTGGATCTTATCAATAGACCTGCGATAATAATCAAGAGTAATAGATGTGATCCATCCATAATACTATCCTTTCTTGTTTGATTTATAGAACTTCAATTGAAGATGATCAACGTATTTAACTACTTCTTCAAGCTCGTCTAAAGTTTCATTAATCAGCGTTATTTCGTCTGCAAAGCCTCTGTTATTCTTATCTCTACAGTCACGCTGAGCTTTCTTTACAAATCTTTTGATGTATTTTACACCTTTTGATAAATCAGCCATGTTACTATCCTTTCATAAAACGATACAACAGACAGTGACATAGATCACATCTACATCACTTGTCTGTCACATCTTGGATTTAGTCATTAAGCCATTCATGTCCTCCTATGAAATGTACTTCTGCCACCAATCCGACTCAATTGGTAACAATTCTACGTTAAAATCTTCATACATCCTGTCAATTGTTGATCCTGGTACATCATGAATATCAGATGAACCATGACGATTCTCGACAATTAATGAATGAACATTATAACAGTAGTTACTAGCCATATTGTAATAGGGCGCAAGTTCCCAGGCTTTTACAAATGTATTGTGAACAACAATAACTGGTACATCACGTAACATTGCACCTTTTACTTCATTTTGGCACTCTGCATGGCAGTCTGCAACACGATGTGGTAGGTAATTGTAATTACCTATTTCATCAACCATACCATCATCTGCGCAAATTGTTAGAATGTTAGTACCCATACTAGAACCTGCAATTAATTGAGATACTGTAGTTTTACCTGCACCTGGAAGACCACGCAATAGAAATAGATTCGAATCATGAGGTTTGAATACCTCTTGGGCAAGTGCCTTCTTACCATTTTCGTATCTTATCACGAGTTAGCCTCCTTGTAGTGCTTATAACAAAGCTTAGGAAGAACCTTTTTAATGTGTATAAGTTTCTTCTTTATCCTTGTTATGCAACCATCAATAGAGCACACTATAGAAGATAGTTCTTTATAATCATGCTTAGATGGTGTCATTCCCTTTGTATGCATTAGTAGCCTTTTCCTTTCTATACACTCTAGAGAAGAGTGATTAATTAAGCGGGTTTACTATGTTAGCTAAGGAAGGATCGAAAGTACCACAGGAATACACCCATAGTACTTTCAATCGTTCAAAGGTAAGAACTATTATGAGGTAACAGATCCTACAAGAGCAGAGACCAGGCTGGCACCAGAGATACCGTTGCGCATGTACTTACTCAAACCAACTTTATACTGCAACTTACCATTGTATGTCTTAGGTTGTTCGTCATAATAGACGTTACCTTCCCAAGCATCCAGTTGATCATGATTCACAAAGACATCCTTGAGTTCCTCAAGTGCTACCTTACAGTTCTCACGTTCAACTAGGGTATCAACAAACAATGATACACCTGTGGCACTAGAACATGCTTCGATTATCTCAGCATCTGTTGCACCATCGACTAGTTGGACGTTGTCATATGTAATAGCACCACCTTTCGGATCTATTGTGCCTATTGCAAAGACCATTGACTTCATACAGTTCGTTAGTATGTCATATTTCATTATAACATCCTTTCGTTAGCTAACTGATTATCTATGAGATTCGTTTCCCATAGTGGTTAGCAGGGGTACGACGAATAGTATGTTCCGAATCACCTCGAAATTCAACCAAATAAGAGATTCGGAACGTACTATTGGGCGGGGTGGGTGAGTGATATATCACGTACATGCATTCGTGATAAATTTTTAAGAATTTATCTTTCTCTGTAGTCTATTTTTAGTGTAATTTGCATTATGTCTAGACGACATCCTAATGACATTGAACAAAAGTGGGGTAAACGCGTTTATAGAGTCATCAGGACAGAGAAGAAAGACAAGATGTTAATTGCAGTATGGATTATAGCTATTTCAATGGCAGTGAATACGTGTTTCAATGTCTATTATGCTGTTATCTGCAATTTATAATATGATCTGCATAGATTTAGGATGGATTCTAATAGGGTCAGCGTCTGTTTTAATTGCGATAGCGTACTACTTGGCTTTAATCGGAGAGTGACTAATAGTACTACTATAGGAGGACTTATAAGGAGAGTACTCCTTAACTTATTCTTCTTTAGGAAGAATAAGACTAGTGTTAGTAGTACTGGTAGTAGTACTAGTATAGAGGAAACATGGCGTGAGCCAATTATATTTAAAAAGAGTGGTGATATCGGTCACCGTTTCTTCAGTCAGGATATTGCAGAGGTTAGTAGAGAGTATGATGATAATGCCTTTTATGATGATCTTGACAAACTTGATACGATCGATATACCGCCTGATTATGAACTTGTAGAGGTTGAATGGACATCCTTAGAAGAAAGCACCTCAGAAACAGATTAACCAAAGGATCGAAGAGGGAGTATTATGAGCGAGAATACAAAGTCTACAGAAGAGAAGAAGCCGTCGAAAGCGGTGTTCAGTTCGTCGATTGGCGTAAAGTGGACAAAGGTGGGTGGGGACTCACAGACGACGGATGGGTCGCAGAATGCACCAAAAGAAGATTCTACAAGAAGAAAACCAACCTAGTATTCTCTTTTGGACAGGCTTGGTATAACCCAAAGACAGGGAATGGGAAGTGTGAGTACGAACCGCATCGTCTTACTGGTTCATATACCATGGTTTCACCTAAAACACCGTGGGAAACAAAAAAGGGTAAGAAGAAGTATAAAGACTTTGTAAAGGTATATGTTGCGCAGTATTTACAGGGCAATGTTGATTACAAGATACTTGGTCAAGTCTTCGGTGATAGTCAGAATCACGAGATAAAAGCCAGGTTACTGCTAAAAAAGGGGTATGTGAAAGAAATGATCGATGAAGAATTAAAGAAAGTATTTGATGAGAAGGGTATAACTGAAGGTACTGTCATAGAAATGATACAAAATGCACACGATGTAGCAGCGGATAAGAAAGATCCCAGCAATATGTTGCGTGCAGCAGAGAATTTTGTGAAGATTTTTGGGATGGACACTAAAAAGGCAGTGCCAGAGGCTATGGATTCGGATTTTGTAGCATTGGAGAGTATACAATCTGCCATTTTGTTAGATGAACCCCCTAAAAAGTTGGAAAAACCCAAAAAATGACTAAAGAAGAGTTAGAACAGCGTATAATTAACCTTGAAGCCAAGTTTATGGGACAGATAGCTGGTTTAAAGGGAGATGTCAAGGATAAGAACCTTTTAGTGAACGATAGGATCACTGAAGCTTTCTTTATTATTGAAGAAATGGCGAAAAAGTGTGACTGCTGTAGATAATCCCTTAAGAAACAGTATTCTTAGTACTTTAAAGACGGATGTACTGAAATTCGGTAAAGTTACTATGCCAAATATGTTCACTGCGCCATCTCCTGATTTCCACAAGGAGTTAGCTGAGGTATATTTAGATAAGAATGTAAGGAGAATGAATGTTATAGCCCCTCGTGGGCATGCGAAGTCTTCCATAGGGGCTTGTGTCATGCCATTGCATCACATACTCTTCGACGAGGGGCAAAAATTCGTTGTATTGTCATCAAAGACACAAGGGCACGCCATTGATTTATTACAGACGATCAAAGATGTCCTGGACTATTCTATGGAGTTCAGATCAATCTTTGGTTATTGGGGTCAGCACTCTGCGAAGGGTTGGACAAAGGATAGAGTAATATTGAAGGATAATACCATCATACTCTGTAAGGGCACTGGTCAGCAGGTCCGTGGCTTGAAACACGGTAACCAGCGCCCAACCTTTTTTGTTTTAGATGATCCAGAGGATGAAAACAACACAAAAACCAAGGAATCAATGGAATGGAACCTTCGTTGGATGTTACAGGGTTGTGATCCATCATTAGATGCTAAAAGAGGACGAATACTGGTTATTGGGACTCCGCAGCATGAGAATTGTATGATCGAGACGCTCTCGGATATGAAGGGGTGGAGTACATTACGTTACAAAGCATTGAATGATGACGGCACCAGGGCACTATGGCCTGAGTTATGGGATGTAGAAGCTTTAAAAACTAAAAAGGAAGAATTGGAGTCAATTAATAGATTATCTGTTTTTTACAGGGAATACCAGTGTGAAGTGGTAGGCGATGAGGATCAATTGTTCAAAGACGAATATATCCAATACTATGATGGTTTCGTAGAAACTCAGTATGATGATGAGATCGCTATTTTAAATATGACCGAGTTAAATGGCGTTAAGTACGAAGAACCAAAGCAAATACCCGTATATATCTTTATGGGCGTTGATCCCGCCTCATCTACTAAGCAGACAGCTGATTATTCAACAATTGTTCCAATAGCAGTAGATCACAAGGATAATAGGTATGTATTACCATATTATCGTAAGCACTCCAAGCCTATGGAGTTGGCACAGGCTATTTTAGATTACCATAAGAAATATAACCCAAGAAGGACACATATTGAGTCAGTTGGGTATCAGGAGATGCTTAGAGATTATTTACGTAACCAGGATAGGTATATACCAGGTTTAGAGAAGAAGATAAACCCTCGGACACAGAAAAGCTACAGATTAGAGACTATGGAGCCTTATTTCTATAAAAGGAAGGTTCATATCACAAAACGCATGGATTCTATGCGCGGTGAGCTGCTGATGTATCCTAGAGGCAAACATGATGATTTACTCGATGGAGTATATTATGCTATGTTAAATCTCTATAAGCCATACGTAGAGACTTTCGAAATAGATAAGGAGCAGAGTAAGCGTCACACCTCGAGGGATTATGATTGGAAAATCTTATGAGAAGAAATTAACTGCACTTTTAGTAAAAATTAAAGAATTAATGGATCAAGATGAATCCTGTGAAATTAGGATACGTTTAGTAAAAGGGAACTTATCAAGCAAGATAGACGTTGTAAATACTAGTTTTATTGATGTAACTTAGTAATAGCGAGACCACCTCCTAGAGAGACGCTTGCTGAATAAATAACTAATAGGGGACCACCTCTAAATGAGACGCCTCATGAGAGAATAACTTTCGTGGGGCTTTTTTTTATGCCAGAGAGCGAGTATCAGAACAAGCAGTCAATCCTAATGTCTGGGAAGATGAAGGAGTCGCTTGGATATAAGAATTCTAGTCCTGCCAGTAAAAAGGTTCATAAGGAGGTTCTGAAGAGTTTTGAGCTTTTAGAGCATTATATGACCATGAGGGAAGAGTGGGCAACGAAGTTTAGAGAAGCTGAGCAGTTCAGGAATGGCGTTCAGTGGAATAAGCAACAGATGACTGAACTACAGCGACGTGGTCAATCTCCAATCGTAGTAAATCGTATACATCCTGCTATTGAAACAGCAAAAGCGATGCTTACATCACGTAAACCTGAATTCAGGGCTACAGCTCGTGAAGATAGTGACCGTAGGGTAGCAGGGGTCTTTTCTGATATATTTCAGTGGATATGGGATAAGTCTGCTGGTGACGTAGAATTGAAGAGAGCTATCGATGATTACTATGTAGGCGGTATGGGCGTATTACAAACCTATCAAGACCCGCATGCAGACATGGGTAATGGCGAAGTATTCATAAAGGCAGTATATCCATTAGATGTATATATTGACCCAAATGCTAGAGATCCTTTCTGTAGGGATGCTGCTTCTATAATTATTGCAAGATTAATGACAGATGAGGAAGCTAAGGCACAATATCCAGATTATGCTTCTGTAATCGAACAGGCAGAGATATCTGATTATGTTAGGTATCCTAAGACAAATCTGGAACCACAGGATTCTCAGATATTTGCTGGTGACCTCGATCAGCAAGATAATGCTCATCACAAAAAACGTGAGTATATCGAGCGTTATACGCGCATAAAAGAGAAATACTGGAAAGTTTATGATACTACCAGTAAGTATCAAGCTCTTTACTCCGATGAAGAGTATGAGAAGTATCAACGTGAACCAGCAGTACAGCTAGTGCCAACCGAAGGTGAAGCTCAGTATTCTACTGATCTTGATGAAGTACAGGCATATATGGAAACAGCTGTTGAAGGTAATGGTTATATGCATATGGTTCAAGATCCGATGACAGGTGAACCAACTATGCAGCCAGGGATGGAATCACAAGGTGCTATACCTGGAAGTACTGTACAGATTGAAATGATGACGAAAGGCGAATTGATCGGAGAAGATATTATAATGGCAAATAAGATAGAGCAGGGTAGAGTTAAGATGTTTGTATCAGTTGGCTCAAAACTGATGTATCAGAGAGTATTGCCATTAAATGACTACCCAATTGTTACTATGATGAATGTACACAATAGGAATCCGTATCCTGAAAGTGATGTACGTATTTATAGACCTCTTCAGGAGTACATAAATAAAATTAGGTCACTTATTATTGCGCATGCCTCTACGAGTACCAATGTCAAATTACTGATCCCGAGAGGCTCCGTTAATAAGAAGGAAGTGGAGCAAGAATGGGGTCGCGCTGGAACTGCTGTCATAGAATTTGACGGAGAACTGGGAGCACCTGTAGTTGCGGGCCCTGTTCCCCTTCCGAATGAGTTATACAAGAATGAAGCTGAAGCAAAACATGATCTTGAATATGGATTCGGTGTATTTGAGATGATGCAGGGTGGAGCTCAAGGCGCTCCAAGTACTTATAGAGGTACAGTAGCGATAGATGAATATGGTCAAAGAAGAATTAAATCAAGACAGGATGATATTGAGTCAGCTATGAATCAGCTGGCTACATGTGTTATACCAATGATTCAACAGATTTATACAGAGGAAAAAATAATAAGACTAGTACAACCCTCGGGTCTCATAAAAGAGACCCGTTTTAATTACGAAGGTCAGGATATTAGTGGGAAGATGATGGACGTTACAGTAGGCAGTTATGATGTTATAGTTGCTAGTGGATCAACCTTACCATCTAATAGATGGGCACAGCATGAATACTATATGCAGATGTTCCAGGCTGGATTAATAGATCAGATAGAGATGCTAAAGAAAACAGAAGTAGTGGATGTAGAGGGTGTACTTGATAGAATGAATACTATAAAATTATTACAACAACAAATTCAACAGCAGGAAGAGGAAATCAAAGGCTTAAAAGGTGACCTACAGACTGCAGATAGAGAGTCAGTTCACGCAAAGAAAAGACTCGAAGTCGAGAAATTCAAGTCAGACTTATCAGATCAAGCAAGTAAAGGACAGGCTGCAGTTAGTCTATTCGATGCTCGTTTGAAAGATACGTTGGCTGATGTGAGACAATCGGTTAAACCAGAAAAAGGAGATCGTAAATGAGCGAACAAGAACAACAGAGTCAGGAACAGACAGAAGCACAACCGCAAGTAGAGCAGAGCGATGAGGAAAAGGCTTATTCAGCTTTTCCAGATATCGAGGCTTTAACGCAGAATACTTCTCAATCTGATCCTTTCGCTGAATTACTTCAAGAAGTAGAGGAAACGCCAGTAGGAGAGCATCCACAAGAAGCTGCGCCTAGCGTTGAGCCTCAAGCAGAAGTACCCAAAGAGACTGTAGGTGAATTTCCTCAGTCTAGGGAAAATCCAGAACAATATCAATATTGGCAAAGTCAGGCAGATAAGCGGACTAAGGAACTTACCGATGTGCTAGGTACATTTGGAGTAGAATCAGTCGATGAACTTCAAACGAAGTACGCAGATATGGGTGAAATAGCCCCTATAGCAAGATACATAAAATCTAACCCAGGTGTGTTAGACACGGTACAGAATTCTCTTTCCAATGGACAAGCTCAAGGTCAACCCCAAGAACAGGGAGATCCAGAGCCTTCGTTGAAGCAACCCGAAAAACCTACAAAACCAAATAGCTATGACGCACTCGACGCTTATTCTGATCCGAGTAGTGAGTCTTTTCAGTATCGTGAATCTGTAGATGCTTATCGAGATGATATGCTCGATTATTCAAATGCAGAGAATCAATCCTTAAGACAATCTATAGAGCAGGAACGCGCAGTACAGAAGCAGAAGGAAACAGATCGAACTTTGAAACAGCAGCTTGTGTCTCAGTATGAGATGAAAAGCGAAGAAGTGGATAAGTTTGTTCAATACATGTCTTCACCAGAGAGCATGACTTTAGGAAATTTAGTTACTCTTTGGAATGCTCAGCAGGGCGTAGTTACAGCGGATAATCCGCCAGTAGCTCCAGCCTTACCTGATCCGAAAATAGGAGAGATGCAACGGCAGCGTGAAAAACTTGCCATTCCTCAACCTGTATCAGTGGTTCCAGGCAGTGGAGAAACAGCAGATAGGTCAGCCGAGGATTCCGTCATGGATGATATGATTAGTGATCATAATAGAGCAAACCCATGGTAAAGGAGAATAAAACATGGCTACATATTCAGTAACGCCAGGTGTAAGTCCTACCGCAGGAGTCTCGATTGATGATAATCGTAGGTTATTTGATTTCGGGGAACGAGTTGCGGAGTTAGCACCTGAGCAATCACCCTTCTTTGTTTACCTCTCGAAGGTAGCAAAGAAACCAACCCCTGACCCTGTCTTTAAGTTTTTAGAGCAGCGTCACCAATGGCAGAGACGTAATTTTGATTTAATCGATGCCGTTAATTCAGCTGATCCAGAAAGTGCACCTACTGCTATAACAGTAGATTGTTCTTACGATCAGTACGGTAAATCCGTAGATACACCCGTCGCACCAAATTATTTTGTTGCAGACGGTTCCCAGGTTATTAGTCTAGCGATGACTGATGACAATGATTCAGACGCAGCAGTTGCTGTAACAATGCGCGTAACTGGTGTTTCAGTTGCAGGCGCAGTTGCAACTTTAAGTGTAAGTGTAATTGCCGTAGATGGTAACACTACTCCTGGCGAATGGACTTCTGCTGTATCAGCAGCTACGAATGCTAAAGGTCAAGTAATTGGCACTGCATTCCAAGAAGGAACTGGGGCTCCATTAGGTTGGAGAGATGAACTCTCTGATCGTGAAGGATATTGTCAAATATTCAAAACAGCAATTGATCTGTTCAGTGGAACATCATTATCTACATCATATCGCGGTTATTCCGACGAGTATCGTCGTGTATGGCGTGAGAAGTTGATGGAGCATAAGATGGATATCGAACACGCAATGCTGTTTGGTGTTGGCAAATCCGATGAATCTGGTGCTGGGCCGAGAAGGTACAGTCATGGTATAGTTCCTTATATTAAAGCTAATGGCGGAAAATATTCGGAATTCCAGGCTGCTAATGGCGCAGGTCAGTCAACTTACGATACCTTCATCGATTACATGGAAGACTATTTTGCTCCTGAAAAGGGCAATAGTGGTGACAAGCTTGTCTTGGCATCTCGTCCAGTAATCGCGTGGATGAATAAGTTGGGTACAGACTCATTCTGGAATAATACAGGCGGATCGTCTTCTTATTCATTAGACATCGCTAGTATTCCAGGATCATTTGGACATAATGTAACGAGGATAAATACCGCTTTTGGTAATCTTCATATTGTCCAAGAACCATTATTCAGGGGCGCATATAGCGGCCATATGGTATTGGTTGATCTAAAGAATGTGGCTTATCGTCCATTATCTGGTAATGGCAAGAATCGTGATACTCATATCATGACGAATGTCCAGGCTAATGATATAGACGGAAGAAAGGATATGATCTTAACCGAAGCTGGTTTAGAGGTTAGCCTTCCTGAGACCCACGGTATCATCAACTTTACGGATTTATAGGTTAGGTCTGTAAATTAGTAATGGCGGGGCTTCGGCCCCGCCTAGCTAGGGGAAAATATGGCAGATAGAAATGTAGAGTCAATGGTAGAAGACCTAATAGGTCCTTTAGTTGATGTTTCTGAAGATCCAGTAGCAGAGAATGTAACAGCAGTTACCGAATGGGCATCTGATATTGCTCGTGAGGTTATAAATGTATTACCAACAGAGATGTTATGGAGCGTAGGGGCAGAGATAGACGAGCCTGGATCAGGCGCTACTGTAACAACAGCAAAATTTTTACATGCCCATAAGAGTGGGTATAAAGCTATAGAAATAGATGCAGCAGATAAAGCAAGAGCGACTGATAGTGGCTCTATCTTATATGCTACATCTAAAAGTCCAGTGTATTATAGGGAGAACGGAAAGGTACATGTCAAACCAGACGGTGGAACAGTAGTGGCGGTAAACTATCCAACTATAAATCACGATGACGCAACAATAACAGGAGTACCAGATGACGTTAAGCACTTGGTAATAATGGGTACAGCAGTAAAGGGCAGGTTGTTTCAATTAGACGCACTCAGGCGCTCTTTAGATTTACTAGAGGCCCCTGACTACAATACAGCAAATGCAAACTTAGTTCTCGTGCCTGTACCCAGTATTACTGATCTATCTCTGGTTTCAGCTCCTTCTGATATGATAGATCCAATATTTTCTGACGGCTCAGTTGAAAGTTCAGATGTCAGTTTTGAAGAAGATCGACCAGTGTTTAATAAACCAGTGTTTTCTCCGCCTGGATTTCCTACTATAAATGATTTGGATTTGAGTTCTATAAGTGGTGATCTACCCGATGCAAGTGGCATTGTAATACAAAACTATGAGGTAGGATCTTTACCTGCTAGTCCGCCAAATTATAGTAAAACTACTGCACCAACGCAAACATATGATATAGCGCAGTTTGAGACTTTCTTAGAAACTGAGGAAGACTCCGAATTGGCAGATAGTCAAATGAGAAGGTTAAATCATGAGGTGTCTGTATATCAGGCTGATCTTCAAAAATATGCGAATGATATTCAGGAAGAATTGAATGAGTTCAATAAAGAGAACGTAGAGTATCAGGCGGAATTGCAAAAAGTAATAATGGACGCCCAGGCTAAACAACCTGAAGATGCAGCGAAATTACAAAAACTGCAGGCTGAACTAGGAAGATATCAAGCACTGGTGCAGAATGAGGTTGCTGAATATCAGAACAATGAATTGCAGAATAAATATCAAAGATGGGTTACTGAGTATACAAATGGCTTACAAGAATATGGGGCTAATATTCAGAATGAATCACAAAAATTTAATGAAGCAAATAATGAGTATCAGGCAAATCTGCAGATCGCTATACGTGATGCAGAAGCCAAATCTAGGGAATATTTACAAGAAGGTAACAATAAACTACAAAGTGAAGTACAGGAATATTCTAATAAATTGCAGAATCATGGAGCAGCCTTACAAAGATATGCTGCAGAAGTAAATTCCCAATTGCAAGAATATGGCGTGAACGAGATTCAAAAAGAGATTGGATTATGGCAAGCAGAGAATACTCAGAAATTGCAAAAGTATGGCGCAGATTTACAAAAAGAAACTGCACGCCATGGTAGTGATATGCAAAAGTATCAGATAGATATACAGAATATCTTTCAAAAACATCAAACAATGACACAAGAATTACAAGTATTGGATGCTCAATATACAAGAGGACTACAGACTTTCGTAGCTTCTTATAAAGAACCAATGCAAAATGCTAAAGGAGTATAAATATGGCAAGTAGAGTAGAATATGCGGTGAGTTTAACACCCATAAGAACAGTAGCGGCATCTGGGGATTACGCTGCCCATGATGTGATGGCTACTGATATAAACGGATCATTAGGAGCTTCTTCTAGTGTAAGCACCACAGCGCCAGATCATACTACTGTAGGATATGCGTCAGGTGCAGTCGCATACAAGAATGCTATAGCTAATGGTGGCGTAAAGGTAAATTTAGGAGATGTTACAGCAAATTCGGCTGATGGGGATGATTATAAGATGGTTTTTATAAAGCATACAGGATATGAGTTTGGTGACGCAACAACTTTAGGAGCAACAGCTAATACTGCGCAAGATTTGATAGTTTATTTAGAAACATCCGCTGATTTGGCTACTTCTGCTAAGTTTACATTACCAGCAAATGCTGCAGTATGTATTCCGAATCTTGAACAAGCTGCTAGTTGCGGTATATGGTGTGAATCTTCTGGAGCAAATACGATAGCTGTGGAGTACGCGCTTATATCATGACCCAGCAGGAGATTATAGAACAAATTCAACAAGTACATCCTGAGATAGGAGAAACTCAGTTACGTCTTATGCTGAATACTGCGCTTGATGAGTTTGCTCATAGAGCTAGATTAAATGAGAAACTCGGTGCTGTTACAGTAGTTGCTGATCAAAGATATTACGATTTTAGTGATTTTGATAGTGTAACGCTTGATGATGATGTTCTGGAAGTGTTACAAGTGACTTATGGTAATTCAACGGATGGGGAATTTATTATGAATCACTTTCTTGGTGAAGTAGAGCCTATAGATATGGATGAGGCTTAATATGGGTGCTCCTCAAAAAGAAAAGATTTGGTTTGTCAAGTTAAATAAACTTGGCATTGGCATATATGATCGTAGCAATAAGAAGACTGCATCATTTGCTAGTAGCGATATAGATGCTGGTGATAAAATAAGAATATTATATAGAAGTAAACCTGAAAAATTAACAAGTACTCTTAGCGCTTCGCCTGACATACCTAGTCAGTTTCATAAAGGTATAATGTATCGCGTTATGGAACAGATTAGTGCAAGAAAGGGCGATTATAAGGGTGCACAGTATTATCAAATAGAATATGAAAAGTGTGTAAAAATGGCAAAAGAATATGCAAATAAAGGAAGGGATAGTACTTCTTATAGAGTTGTCCCATATGATTTCTAATGGCTGCTGGTGTACATAATATAGAAATAACAAAAGGTACAGATTTTTCATTGACTATGACTTTGAAGGATGCTGGCGGTGCTGCATTGAATGTAACAAACTATACATTCAAATCTCAGATTCGCAGAAAGCAAAGTACAGGAACGGCTGCGGAATTCACTATAACAAAGACTAATGCTGCTGGAGGTCAAATAAAGCTTGCGCTTGCAAAATCAGTCACAGCTGGGTTGCCTAATGGTAAATTATTATATGATCTGGTAGCTGATGATAGCTCTGAGGTAAGGCAATATGTAAAAGGAAAGGTTACAGTAATAGATACGGTAACTGATACTAGCGGAATGTGAGGATACTATGTCTGATGTAAATATAACTGTAGAAACTGGAGATTCTTTCACTGTGGAAGTTTCATCGGCTGTTAGTGCAGCTTCAACTATTTATGATCCTTCTGGTAGTGATTTAAGTGCAACTGATCTACAGACAGTAATAGATGAGTTGGCTAATGAAAAATTTGCACAGACTACTGCTCCTACGGTTGGAGTTACTGAAGGCGATTTATGGTATGATACTGACGATGATGAATTAAAAGTAAGAAGGGATAGTGCATGGGTAGAAATCGTGCAAGAAGATCTTAGCGGTGATTTAGATGGAGGATCATATATTTAACAATATAAGGCAAGGACAAAACAATGGCTAATACAATCAAAATCAAACGACCAAGCGCTTATGATTCAGGTTCTGATCCTGGAAGTCTTGTTTATGGGGAACTCGCCTGGGCGAACGGCAATAGTAAGTTCTTTGTTGGTAAACAGACTGATAATGGGGGTACAGTAGCTGTATATCATTTGCCTAGCTTGAGGGACTTAACCGCAGGAGATGGCTTAGATGCTACATCACCATCTAATGGGAACGGTGCCATAACTTTATCACTTGATCTAAAATCAAGTGGTGGATTAAAAATAGACTCTACTGAAGTTGCAGTGGAACCAGCAGATATAGCTGGTTCTGGTTTAGAAGACGACGGTAGTGATAATTTAAGAATTGCAGCGGCAGCTGCGGGAACAGGGTTGTCTGGTGGAGCAGGCTCAGCACTTTCGGTAGACTATGGGTCTTCTGCGGGTGATGCAGTACAAGGAAATGTTACTGTTTCTGTAACAGGAACAGCTAATGAAGTGGATATTACTGGTACTACAGCTCAAGCACTTGGAGGAGGTCCTGCTTATACAATAGGATTACCAAGTGATGTTACAATAGGAAATGATCTTACCGTAACTGGTGATTTAATCGTTAATGGATCTACTGTTACTGTTAATTCGAGTGTGGTTACAATTGATGATCCTATTTTTACTCTTGGTGGTGATTCAGCTCCTGGTAGTGAAGACGGCAAAGATAGGGGTATTGAATTCAGACATTATTCTGGAAGTGCCAAAATTGGTTTCTTTGGCATGGATGATGACGATAGTAAGTTTAAGTATATACCTGATGCTACCAATTCTTCAGAAGAATTTTCAGGCGCTGTTGGAAGCAGTGAGTGGAATGATTTGGAAGCCGCTACTCTGACTAGTGCTACTTTAGGATCTTGTACGATTGACTGTGGCACTTATTAATGGCTAATACCTTCCAGATAAAGAGGGGAACTGATCTTAGTAACGCTGGCACGCCAGCGGCTGGAGAACCTGTATGGAATAGTTCTACAAGCAAACTATACATAGGTGATGGTTCTACTGCTGCTAGTTCTCTCTCGCAAGTAGGCTCAGAGTTTCTACCTCTAGCTGGTGGGACTCTTACAGGAGCCCTGTCTGGTACTACAGGTTCTTTTTCGAGTACTGTAACCGCCTCTGGGCTCACAATAGGTTCTGCGGCAATAACAGAAGCAGAGCTTGAAATATTGGATGGAGCCTCGGTAACGACAGCCGAGTTGAACATTCTAGATGGTGTGACCTCTACAGCGTCGGAACTCAATATATTAGATGGGGTAACCTCTACAGCCGCTGAATTGAATATCTTAGACGGAGTTACCTCTACAGCGGCAGAACTGAATATCTTGGATGGAGTTACTTCGACAGCCACAGAAATAAATCTACTTGATGGAATTACTACTCTCTCTGGGAGCAATACAGGGGATCAAACCTTACCAACTGACTTTGTATCAAAGGCAAGTGGTGGGACATTTACAGGGGTAACAAAGGTTGCAACTACTACTCGTCCTCAATTTTTGGTTTCCTACGGAGGAACTACTGGTTTATTTATTAGGGATGCCACTTCAGGTGGGAGAGGTTGGCAAATATCAACATCAGAGTTTACCGCCCACAATATTGAGTTTACACCATCAACCGCAGATGATGGTACTACATTTACGACACCAGCAATGGTTATAAACGGAACAACTGGCAGGGTCGGTATCGGGACAAATGCTCCAGATACAGCTTTACATATCAAAACAACAGCAGTAGATAATGTTCTGCAAATAGAAAATTATGATAACTCTGGAGATAGATTTGCTGAAATGCAGTATCATGTATATGGGACTATGAGAGGCTCGATAAGAGTTGGTTATTCTTCCGCTACTGATAATTGGCATAACGCATACGGTGGAACAATGCATATTTTTGCTGCTTCTGACCATAGTGCTGAGAAAATGAGGATAGACGCTTCAGGTCGTGTAGGTATAGGTGTTGTACCAGAGACATGGAGTTCTAACCAAGATGCATTACAAATAGGTGATACTGGGGCTGTTTGGCATCTGACATCTGGAGGGATTGAATCAACATATATCGGGAATAATGTTTATTATAATTCGGGTTGGAAAGCAATAACGACTGGTCCAGCATCAAAGTTTCAGTTAAAAGACGATACAATGTGGTTTCAAAATGCTGTATCAGCCGATGCTGATGCCACTCTATCTTTTTATGACAGGATGTGTATATTGGCTGATGGCAATGTCGGCATCGGGACAACTAGTCCAAATTTTCCATTGGATGTTAATGGTGGTATAGGTCTAGCTCAAGGTGAAGTGATTTCTTGGCATGATGGTTCTGCGTCTGAGGCTGGTTCTATTTATTTTGATAGTTCTGATAATTTTCATCTACGAACTACATCAAATTCAACTGAAAGATTCACTATTTTAGCGGCAGGCAAAGTCGGCATCGGGACAACCGCTCCAGAAGGTGGTCTAAATGTTCATGGTACATATACTATACCATCAACTGGAATAGGCAATTCAGCAATTTTTGCTTCGTCTTCTGATGGATTAGTAGCAGATAAAGGTGGTGTAATCCAATTTGGGGGTATTTATAATTCTAGTAATGCTATTACTCAATGGGCTGGCATTGCTGGATTAAGAGATAATGCTACTGATGGTAATTATGCTGGTTATATGGCTTTTTATACACGGGCTCAGGGGGCGGCACCTGTGGAAAGAATGAGAATTAACTCGGGTGGTAATGTCGGGATCGGGACAACGAATCCTTCGTCTGGAGCAGGGTGGACACCACTTTTAAATATTCAACACGCTACAGACCCTGCTATAATAATTAAAGATACAACTACTGCACAAGAAAGTTCAATGGGTACAGCTGGTGCAGGTTTATTCATAGATGTTTCAGGACATGCAACTGCTACAAATAATAAGATATATTTTAGAACTGGCCCAACGAATAGTAATTTTGGGACAAATACGAGAATGACCATAGACAGTGCAGGCAATGTTGGAATTGGGACAACTAGTCCACGAACAACTTTGAATGTCAGGCACGATACTGCGTATCCTTTAGGGCCTGCTGCTAATCAAACATTAATATTACATGGACAAGCAGCGACTAGCAAAGGTGGGTCAATAGGGTTTGACTATCACGATTCTGCAAATACTAATGTTCCTGCTTCAATAGGTTATTCAATTGAAGATACTGGTGCTAATACAAAAGGTTCATTGATATTTGCAACAAGAAGCGGAACTACTGATGCTGCACCAACTACCAGAATGACGATTATGTCATCAGGCAATGTAGGGATTGGGACAACCACTGACCTTATGTCGGGAGTATATACAACATCAACTAAATTATCAGTATATGGTACAGAAAGGTCTATTCTTGAATTAGGTTCTTCAAAAACTGGTAATGGTGAGCCAATGGGAGCAATACAGTTTATTAATAATGATAATGCTGATGCTACTAATTTTGATGCTGATGCAAAGGTAATAGCAATTGTACAAGCTGAAACTGCAACGAGTGATTCTAATGCTGGTGATGATTCTGGTGGTGAATTGTGGTTCTATACAAAACCTGAGGCTGATACTATAGCTGCTAATATGGTTATTATGTCAGATGGCAAAGTCGGCATTGGTCGTACAGACCCATCCGAAAAACTTCATGTACAAGCTGGTAGCGTTATGGTAACATCAACTGCCTATGGTGAAGGTAGATTAATTATGATGGGTAGAACTGGACATCAATACGAATGGTATATAGATGACCCGTCCTCCACTCAAATGAGTTTGTATAATAGAGGTAGGGGTGGATATGATTTAACTTTTGCAGGAGGTGATGCACACTTTTATAACAGCGTTCAGGTTGATGATGGTCTCTCAGTTGGTGTTGACCTTACAGTTACTGGGAAAATAGATGTTAATGGCTCAGGTCTTTCTACATTTAAAGAGGTGCGGATAGGCTCAGACTCTGCTGATGCTCAATTAGCAGTCACATCTAATACATCAGGTGAACCTGCCGTTTGGATAAAAGCAGGTGGGGCAAGTGATTGTATGCACTTTGTGGCAGGAAACAATTCTGCAAATTATATAATTAAGGCCATGGATGAGAACAGTAGCAATGTTGTTTGGTCAGTGAAAAAACGAGATGATGCAGAGACATCAGAAAATTTCGATATGGTACTGAAAGGCAACGCCACATTTGCTGGGAGTGTAAAAATTGACCATGTACAACCTAATTTCTATATAAATGAATCAGACCAATCTACTGATAACAAATTATGGGGAATGAGTGCCGAAGATGGAAATTTATATTTTTCGGCAATAAATGATGGTCTTAGTGCAAGTACTAACTGGTTGTTAGTAGAGAGAACAGGCACAACAATAGATGGTATTTATTTTCAAGATATGGTTGGAATAGGTAACACAACAGACAAAGTAGGTACTACTGGATTAGTACTTGGCGTTAATGACCAAAGAATAGAATTAATTTGCTCAACATATTTAGCTGGCTATGGATGGCAATTAGAAAATGTGGATAATACTGGTGGTTCACATGAATTAAATTTCAATTATAGGTCTAATTCTACTTCTTGGACTAATTCGCTAAAATTGAAAAATGATGGTACAGCCACATTTGCTGGGAGTATAACTGCAAATGCTGAAGCACATTATTTTAATAATACAGGGGGCAATTCTAATGTATATATAAAGGCATCTAATAGCGGTCAATCAAGACTCTATTTTGGTGATGTAGCTGATGGTGGTGTAGGATTTATTGATTATGACCACGGTACGGATATGAGGATTGGTACTGGTGGAGCAACAAGAATGACTATTTTAGAGTCTAATGGCAATGTCGGAATTGGAGTTTCTGCTCCTGCTCATAAACTTCATGTTGATGGTAATCTTGTTATTAAAGATGATGGTTACATTGGGGTACAAAATGATGCTAATACAGACTACGGCTACGCTTTTCAACTTGAATATGGTGGTCACCTGATTATTAATCCAGCTCTACATTATTATCATACAGTAATTCCAACTGGGTGGGTCGGCATCGGGATAACTGCAGCTACAGCACCGTCTGCCAAATTACAAATTTATGATGCTAACGGAGGAGACAACACAGGAATCAGAATAGAAGATGACCTTTCAAATTTTCGAATATATAATGATACCAGTAATGTAACTATTCTTACTAAGGGGTCTAGTGGGGGAAATTATCAAAAGATAAAGTTTGATGGTGTTTATGTTGGTATTAATGATGACCCTGGTTCTTATGCTTTAAAGACTAGCGGTGATGTATATATGTCAGGTAATAATGCATATATATACACAACAGGTGTTCATATGAATGGCACTTTAAATGTAACAGGTACAAAAAACTTTAGGATTCCACATCCATTACCATCTAAAAAAGATACACACGATTTAGTTCATACATCAGTTGAAGCACCAAAAGCAGATTTAATTTATAGAGGCGAGGTTCAGTTAGAAGATGGTTCTGCTACTATTAATATCGATACACACGCAGGGATGACATCAGGGACTTTTGTTTTATTATGTGATGATGTCCAATGTTTTACTACCAATGAATCTGATTGGGGTGCAGTAAAAGGTTCAGTATCAGATAATGTTTTAACAATAGAATGTGAAGACTCATCTTCAACTGCTTCTGTATCATGGATGGTCATTGGAGACAGAAAGGATGAATCAATTATAAATTCACCTTTTACAGATGAAAATGGTAAACCAATTATTGAGCCTGAACAAGTTTTTGTTCCAGAGTAAGAATCTGAAGCATAATGAAAATTTTATTAACAATAAACAATAGGAGAAATCATGGCTGATAAATACACAAAAAAGGCTGTTGAATCCTCACCAGCACCTGATTGGAAACAGGTTTCGGTAGAGAAAGAACACCAGCCAGCTAAACAGAAGTCGATGGTGACTTATGCTCAGTTGGAAAGTCAGAAAGCCTCTCTAGAAGCACAGAAATCTGCTTACGATGACCGCATTGCAGATATCGTTGCTGAGATGGCTAAAGTCAAAGCTGCAGTAGAAGCTTAACATTGGGAGAGTTAATTAAATACACTTCTAATTTCACTCTCCTAAAGGACGGTAACAATTATGAGAGAGATTTTAGGCGTATTTTACGGCAGTTTTCTACTGCTAATTTGTCGTCAGAGGCTGCCGTAAGATGGATTGCTAAATCTATGTATGATGAAGTGGCTAGAGATGCCAGTAACATATAAAGACCTTGGAGAATGAATAATGTTAGAAGCTTATGCGGAATATGGGGCAATAGGGGTTATAATACTTCTATTCGCTGCGCAAATACTGTTTTTGCAAAAAACTTTAATGAAAAAATTGCACGAGATAGAAGATATGACTATAAAGCTCATAGATCGTTGGAATCGTTCAGATGAAGCTCGAGATAGAAGACATGAAGATCTTCTAAAAGAGATGAATGATATTAGCGATGACATGAACTTTATGAAGGGCAGGATAAACGGAAAGTGAAGAAAAAACCTAACCGAAAGCCGAAGAGACATGGTAAGAAGTCTAATAAACAAAAAAGGACAAAGTATCGTGGTCAGGGAAGGTAAAGATTTGGATTGCAGGAGGCCTAAAAGAAAGGCACAATAAACATGGACCTAAAACAAAACCTGGAGACGCTTGTGTCTCAGTATAAGGAAGTAGCAGAGCAAGCAGCTCAAGCCATGACCTTAAAGACCAAATTGGAAGGAGCTATTGAGTACACTCAAGGGCTCATAGCCGAAGAGGAAAAAGCTGAGGAAGAAGCATCTTCTAAGGACAAAGGAAAATCATCGAAAAATGGCAAATAAAGTAACTGTGTATGAACAGCGAGAAAGAATGATAGCTATGCTATCTGAGTTACGGACAGCTAATAAGACTGTCTTTAAAAAACTAGATTCTATTGAAACGCATCTTGGTGCGCAGAATGGTAGAATAAGAGATTTAGAGAAGTCGCATTCCTTAATAAAAGGAGTTGGCTTGACTATAACTACAGTTCTTGCTGCTTTCATTGCGTTACTGAAAGGAGATTTCAAATGAGTGAATGGCTTACTTGGAGTAATGCAGCTTATGCAGCTGCAGTTATAGTAGGTGCTTCATTGACATTTGCTGCTGCAAGATACAGATCGCTTCTAAAGGAAATAAAAGAAGCATTGAATACGTATCATGAAGCTGCAAAGGACGGAAACATCTCACCTAAAGAGCGAGAACGTATAGTAAAAGAAGTCCTAGATATAGCTCAAGCAGGAGTAAAGATATTCTGGAAATTCTAAAATGATTAACATAGACCAGATGAGAGCGCATATAAGCCAGACATTGCTTCATTTAGGCGGTAAATACGCCTCTGAAGCCGCTGTAGACCTATTATTGGCTACAGGTATAGCAGAGTCTGGATACCGCTATATAAGGCAAATTAGCGGGCCTGCGCGTGGTTTCTGGCAAGTGGAACCTGCTACAGCTAAAGATAACGTAGATAGTTATCTTAAGTATAGAATTCCGCTTATGGAAAAATGCGCAGAAGCTTCACATGTTCCATTAAAAGAGTGGCAATTTGCCGATCAAGCTGTCTGGGAAGACATCCTTGAGACCAATATTGCTTCTGGAATAATACATGCTAGATTAAAGTATTGGAGAGTTCCTAAAAAACTATCCCATACTACTGATGGTATGGCTTCATATTGGAAGAAATATTACAATACTGAAGAAGGAGCGGGAACTGAAGCGCATTTTAAGGATGGTGTAATGAAACATTTAACACATTATGAAGATTAAACAACGTGCGATTGTCATTCCAGATCAACATTTTCCGTATCATAGCGAGGTTGCGCTTAATGTCATAATAAAGGCAATGGCTTTGGTAAAACCGCAGATTCTGGTGAATCTCGGTGATGTCGGTGAGTGGTCTAGCGTTTCACCCTGGCAATATAAAGGGAACAGGAAAAGACCGCCACTCGAATTTGTCCTACCTGAGGTAGACAAAGAAATAGAGGCAGTGAATGCTGGATTGGACAAGATAGATGAGGCAGCTAAGAAAGCTGGCGTTAAAAAGAAGTACATGTGTACTGGGAATCATGATATATGGTTAGACAATTTTGTAGAACGATATCCATATTTAAAAGAATATGGTTTTAATAACGCATGCAAGCTGAAGGAACGTAAATACATTGTATACAAATACAATCAACCATTAACAATAGGAAAGATTACATTTATACATGGAGCTTATCATACAGTGTATCATGCAAAGCGTCATCTTGATGCTTATGGTTCATCTTTGATATATGGACATACACATGATGTGCAATCTCATTCTCTCACTAAACTTGGCGGTACTATCAGTGCCCATGCTCTTGGATGCATAAAAGATATGAGTGCTGACAAAAACGAATGGTTAAGAGGCAGACTGCATAACTGGTCGCATGCTTTTGGTATAGTTGATTGGTTCACCAATAGAGATTTTAGAATAGAGGTAGTAGAGATCCATAATGGCGTAACATCTGTATGGGGAAAACTAATAGACGGTAATGCCTAAAAAAGTATATGAGATCAATCCATTCCATGGCGGTATCAATACAAAAGATGACCCCAGGGATATACTCGATCATCAGCTTGTAGATGTATTAGGAGCTTCTGTTGATTCTAAGGGTGTATTAAAGGTAATTGGTAATGCTGAAGACCTGGATATAACTATACCTGAAGCGTATCGTAGTGATAATAATGCATCTGGTTATGGATTCTTTCGTTTTAGCGCTGATACTGACGCTTCTGGTAATTCAGGCACTGATGCAGATAATACTGATTATCTTCTTTTCTGGAGTGAAGATACTGAAAAATGCTATTGGTATAATGCTGACGACGATGCATGGACTGAAGCATTAGATCTAGTTACACCATGGTCTGCAGCTGCGACTGATGGTAAGAGGAAGCCTATCTTTTCATTTGCTAATGGTGCTCTTCGAATAGCTGATTCTAATTTA
>VTLG01005183.1_pt1 | contig 54942 bp, 67 predicted proteins | sample 4694571 | NCBI WGS metagenome assembly VTLG01 (sample SAMN12604809, study PRJNA352737) | marine metagenome | biome: ENVO:00000447; feature: ENVO:00000209|ENVO:00000569|ENVO:01000036; material: ENVO:00002151; isolation source: viral sequences binned using virsorter ... | reverse complement strand
TACCACATATTTGTACCTAATATTACTGCTGCTATCGCAAGTAAAAACTTGTACGCATTTGCTACTACTACGTTAAATGCTGACGCTACTGCAGGACGATTTACTGTTGAGCTAGAATACTCAGTATATTAAGGGAGATAATAAATGTCAACTTCCGTAGGCACATTCCAACCTAATACGTTACAATGGAGTGTACAAACAAAACAAACCGTAGATAATACAGCAGCTAACACAAAACATTTTACCTGCACTGGTTTTAAAGTTGTACACCTTCACGCTGACCAAGAGTTTCTAATTAACTTTGGCACTGCAGAAGCAAACTGTGGTGCTAACGATTTAGAATTAGAAGCAGGTAATTACACTATTGCAATACCTGACGCTATTGGTGATACTGTTATAATGAATATCTTAGCAGCAACCAGTGATAACGTAACTATTAAAGTAGTACTTTCATAAAAAGTAACAACCCTGCTAAAACATAGTGGGGTTGTATTAACATAGAAAGGTTAATATGAAACTTAAAGGCACTAAAGTATTATCAGATAAAAATAAAGTAATTGCTGAAAATATTAATGGTGATTGGGTATCTAAAGATGACTCTGTTTCTATCTTTACTATTTTAGACTTTGTTAAAGATGCTGAAGTAGAAGAAACAGAGATGGTTCGTGCTCGTAACGAAAAGGGTCACTACATAGCTGATGACCCCGATACTCCAGAGAACGAAGCTTGGACAACTAAGATTGTAAAAAAAGTTACAGGAAAGTCATAACGGCATAGTTAGTTCTTTAATAATACTAGGAGTACTTTGGGAGGAGGCTCGTGGACCCAGTTACAATAATCGGTGGAGCTACCGTAGCGTTCAATGCGTTGAAGAAAGGTTTCCAATTCGGAAAAGATCTTCAAGAAATGGGTGGTCAACTAAATCAGTGGGCTAGCAGCATGAGCGACCTATCCTACTTAGAGCAGAAAAATAAAAACCCCCCTTGGTGGAAAGCTATGGGAGGTTCTGTTGAAGCAGAAGCTTTAGAAATATTTACTGCTAAAAAGAAAGCCGAAGCAATGAGGCAGGAATTAAAAGACTGGATCAGTTTTACGTATGGTCCATCTGTCTGGGATGAACTGGTAGCAACTGAAGGTAGAATACGTAAACAAAAGAAAGACCAAGAGTACCGTAAAGCAGAAATGATTGAAACAATAATTACTTGGGCAATATCAGGTGTTATTATTTTAACAGGTGCAGGTGCTCTAGGTTTTATAATTTATATGGTGGCATAATGGCAAGAAACTTAACAGAAAAACAACAGAAGTTCTTAGACGTACTGTTTGAAGAAGCTGGAGGTAATCTAGTTACAGCTAGAAAACTTGCAGGTTATGCAGATGGCGTATCTTCAAAAGCAATTGCAGAGTCTTTATCCGAAGAGATTGCAGAACTAACTAAAAGGTTTATTAGTTCGTCAGCTGTAAAAGCTGCATACTCAATGTTTGAGGTTATGAACAATCCTACAGACTTAGGTAATAAAGAAAAGATGGCAGCAGCAAAAGATGTTTTAGACCGTAGTGGTTTTATTAAAACAGAAAAAGTAGAAGTATCTGCAGCTAATCCATTATTTATTTTACCGCAGAAAGCTGATGAAAACGAATAAAACTTGGAAGTTACCTAAACCTATAGCGGTAGACGGTGAATATGAGTGGCAACCAGTTGTAAGAGTTGGAACTCACGTACCATTTGGTTATAGACAAGACCCTGACGATTGTGATATACTACTACCAATCCCAGAAGAACTAGAGTTGTTTGAAAAAGCTAAAAAGTTTATAAAACAATATAGTTACAGAGAAGTAGCAGCTTGGCTTAGTACACAGTCTGAAAGATATATCTCTCATGTAGGTTTATATAAAAGGGTAAAAATTGAGCAACAACGTAAGAACGAAGCTTCAACTCAACGCTACCTTGCCAAAAGGTACAAAGAAGCGTTACAAAAAGCGGAAAAACTCGAAACCCAAAGACTTGGTTATAGAGAAAGAGTTAGCTCCAGCTCAACCGAAGCCTGAAGAAATAGACTTTGAAAAAGCTAGAGAAATTATTTTTGAACCTAATCCTGGTCCTCAAACTAGTTTTTTAGCGGCAACAGAACAGGAAGTTTTATACGGAGGAGCAGCAGGTGGCGGTAAGTCTTATGCGATGGTTGCAGACCCAGTGCGGTACTTGGGGAATACAAATGCACGAATGCTACTTGTTCGTAGGAGTACAGAAGAGCTTAGAGAGCTTATATCAGTAAGTAAACAACTTTATCCCAAAGCTATTCCTGGAATAAAGTTTATGGAAAGAGATAAAACTTGGGTAGCTCCATCAGGTGCTACATTGTGGATGTCCTACCTCGACAGAGAGGATGACGTTATGAGATACCAAGGTCAAGCCTTTAACTGGATTGGCTTTGACGAACTTACACAATGGCCTTCACCTTACGCATGGAATTATATGAGATCACGTCTCCGTACAACAAGGGCTTCAGGTTTGCCACTGTATATGAGAGCGACTAGCAACCCTGGCGGTCCAGGACATCAGTGGGTAAAGAGGACGTTTATTGATCCTCAAGTACCTGATAATTCGTTTGATGCTACTGATGAAAACGGAGAAGTGATAAAGTGGCCTAAAGGTCATAGTCGGGAGGGTGAGCCTCTGTTTAAACGTAAGTTCATCCCTGCCACCCTCTTCGACAATCCGTATCTGTCAGACGATGGTTTATATGAAGCTAATCTTCTTTCGTTACCTGAACATCAACGTAGACAACTACTTGAAGGTGATTGGGATGTAAACGAGGGTGCAGCTTTTCCTGAGTTTAATAGGAAAACACATGTAGTAGATCCTTATGATATACCTTCTAATTGGATTAAGTTTAGAGCTTGTGACTATGGCTATGGTTCTCATACTGGTGTCCTTTGGTTTACTGTCGTTCCTGGTTCTGAACAACTTGTAGTATATAGGGAACTATATGTATCAAAGGTCACAGCTACTGACCTAGCTGATATGATATTAGAAATAGAAAACGAATCGGGTGAAAACATGCGTTACGGAGTTCTTGACTCATCCCTTTGGCACAAACGTGGAGATACTGGTCCGAGTCTAGCAGAACAAATGATTTTAAAAGGTTGTCGTTGGAGACCTTCAGATAGATCAAAAGGTTCTCGTGTAGCAGGTAAAAACGAAGTACACAGAAGACTGCAGGTAGATGAGTTTACAGAAGAACCTAGATTAGTATTTTTTAGCAGTTGTACAAATACTATATCTCAAATACCAGGTTTACCTCTTGATAAAAATAATCCAGAAGATGTAAACACACACTCAGAAGACCACTTGTATGACGCATTAAGATATGGTATAATGACTAGGCCACGAAGTAATATATTTGACTTTGATCCTGCTGCACAACGCACAGGTTTTCAAGCATCAGATCCCACATTTGGATACTAAGGAAATAAAATGGCAGAAGAAGATTTTGAAGAAATGATTATGGATATGGAAGAAACATCTACAATAGAGGATGTTTCTAAAGAAGATTATTCAGATCCACTTACAGGTCACATTGTTCAGTTTGTAAAAGATAAATATACTAAATCCGAAACAGCTAGACAATTAGATGAAGAACGTTGGATTCAAGCATATAGAAACTACCGTGGTTTATATGGACCTAATGTACAATTTACTTCATCAGAAAAATCTCGTGTATTTGTAAAAGTAACTAAAACAAAAGTTCTTGCAGCTTATGGTCAAATAGCAGAAGTATTATTTGGTGGTAATAGATTTCCAATTAGTATTGATCCTACAACTTTACCAGACGGTGTAGAAGATACTGTTAGCTTTGAAACTAATCCTGAAATAAGAAAATCAGTTGATGCAAAAATGGCTGAGTTACTTCCAGGAGAAACGTTACCTGAGTTTAGAGAAAGACTAGGTGTATTATCTGGTGTATTAGAGCCTGTTATTGATGATGTAAAATCAGGTGCAGCTAAAACTCCATCAGCTGTACAATTTCATCCTGCAGAAATTGCAGCTAAAAAGATGGAAAAAAAGATACATGATCAATTAGAAGAATCTCATGCAAAGAAACATTTACGTTCTGCTGCTTTTGAAGCGGCACTTTTTGGCACAGGGATTATGAAAGGTCCGTTTGCTGTAGATAAAGAATATCCAAACTGGGATGAAGAGGGTAACTACTCTCCGATGTTTAAAACAATCCCACAAACTACATCTGTATCTATTTGGAACTTTTATCCAGATCCTGATGCAGCTACTATGGAAGAGGCAGAGTACGTTATAGAAAGACATAAGATGTCACGTTCTCAAGTACGTGGTTTAAAAAATCGTCCATACTTCCGTGAGAATGCCGTAGACAATGCTCTAAGGCTTGGTGAAAGCTATCGCAAACAGTGGTGGGAACACATCATGGAAGACAACTCAGAGGAAGATAGAGCTGATCGTTTTGAAGTTCTAGAGTTCTGGGGTTTTGTGGACAGAGAAGTAATAGAAGATCAAGGGGTAGACATCCCTAAAGATCTAGAAGATGCAGATCAGCTAAGTGTAAATATCTGGATTTGTAATGGGCAAGTATTAAGACTTGTGATGAACCCATTTACTCCAGCTTATATACCTTATTTTGCAGCTCCTTATGAGATGAATCCATACAGTATTTTTGGCGTAGGTATTGCTGAGAATATGGATGATACTCAAACACTAATGAATGGCTTTATGCGAATGGCAGTAGATAACGCAGCATTGTCTGGTAATCTATTGATTGAGGTAGACGAGACTAATCTCGTCCCAGGGCAAGACCTCTCCGTGTATCCAGGAAAAGTGTTTAGGAGACAGGGAGGGGCGCCTGGTCAAGCCATCTTTGGAACTAAGTTTCCAAATGTAAGTAACGAGAACATGCAGATGTTCGATAAAGCAAGGGTATTAGCCGATGAATCAACTGGTTTTCCATCTTTCGCACATGGTCAAACAGGCGTATCGGGTGTGGGTCGTACTGCTTCTGGTATTTCCATGCTCATGTCTGCTGCCAACGGCAGTATACGGAATGTAGTTAAAAACATAGATGACTATTTATTAGCACCATTAGGTAAAGCCTTTTTTGGTTTTAACATGCAGTTTGACTTTGATACAGAAATCAAAGGTGATTTGGAGATAAAAGCTCGTGGTACAGAAAGTCTTATGGCTAATGAAGTACGTAGCCAACGCCTCATGCAATTTATGCAAGTCGTATCAAACCCTGCGCTTGCTCCATTCGCACGTATGGACTATATTGTACGTGAAATTGCTAAGTCAATGGATCTTGACCCAGATAAAGTTGGCAACAATATGGCACAAGCTGCGGTCCAAGCTGAGATATTGAAACAATTTAAAGAAGCCAACCCACCACCTGCTCCACCACCAGGTGCTCCACAGCCAAGTACTCCACAGCCAGGAAGCCCACAGCAAGCTCCTGCAGGCGCACAGGTGCAGGATACCCAAGGTAGTGGGGGTGGCACTATAGGAACTGGAACAGCCCCTCAGCCAGGAGAACAGGGCTTCTCAGGTAACACTGGTCCACAACAGGTACAATGAAACTAGTCGTGAACAATACTTTAAAACCTTTTATTAACAATCCAGAGTTGTACAATCCATTTCTGGAAGAAATACAAAGTAGAATAGATAAGGTTCATAAACGACTTGAGCAACTTAACGATATAGAAGAAGTTTATCGTGCTCAAGGTGAGATACGTATGCTTAGAGCAATGTTAAGACTTCGGGATGACATTAATGGCTAATACAGAAGAGCAGATGAAAGTTTTTGGCTACACTCCTGAAGGTTTAGATCAGGAAGTTGAAAAATATGCAGGTGAAGCTAAAAAAGATTTTGAAGAAAATAAACTTGAAGAAGAAAGAAGGGCTAATCATCCATTAAACAATGTTCCTCCTTTTCAACGCATAGCAGGTGCTTCTACAGATGATGTAGAAATACCTAATTCAGATTCTGGTGTTCGTACTTTTAAAACTAAATTAGGTACGACTTATAATATCTCTGTAGATAGAATTTCTACTTACGAGGCTGAGAGAAAAAAACTTAAAGAAGATATTATTAATTCATTAAAAGGTATAAAAGGCTATCTTGAAAACCCCTCTTTACCTAGTAAAGAACAGGTGGTAGATTTTGTTAAAAGTGCAGCAATTACAACCTTAGAAGATATTGACAGAATGATGAAAGGTGGGGCTACCTACGGAGATATTTTTGGTTATACTGCAGGTGTAGGTGCTGCATCAACTCCATTTAAAGTTCCTGGTGGGAAAGATTCCCTAAGAATTTTTGGTAGTTTTGGAGCTAAAGATTATAAAAACGAAGCATATTATAAAGCTAGAGAATTAAGAAGAAGAGGCTATACTGCTAAACAAATTGAGGAGATGACAGGTAGATTTACAACGGAAAGTCCTGGAGACTATGTTCAACAACAAGGAATAAAACAAGAGGAAATTTTTAAATTTGAGATACCTGATAAAGGTATTATAATTAAACAAAACGATGGGGTTATAAATTATAAAGAAGCCACTAAAATTAGTCCAATGTTAGTTGGAGATATGATACCAACCCACAAAAAACTTTTTGAACAATATCCTGATTTAAAAAATGTAAAGTTTTATATAGACCCTGATCTAGGTACTGGTGCTCACTTTAATCCTTTTGTAGGACAATTAGATCCTAATACAGGAAAAAGAACAGGAGCAATTGTATTTGGTGCAGATTTTCCTGGGATTAATAACGTTAATAGTCCAGAATTTAGAGAAACTTTTTTCCATGAGTTACAACATGGTACTCAACATCAAGATTTTCTTAAAGGATCTTTAGATCAATTAGGAGGTAATCCTACAGGATATACTCAAACTATTACTGCAAGAAATCCTTATGGAGATGCATATCAAGAAGCAACTATATTAAAAAATTCTAAAGCTGTAAAACTTAAAGATGAGATAATAGATCTTTTTGAAAAAGAATATCTTGAAGTAGGTGCAACTTCTGTTAGTATAAAAACCCCAAGTGCCAAAGTAGCTCAAAAAATGGCAAACTTAATGAGGGATCTTGAAGCACAAAGTTTTAAAACATATCTTCAAACAGCCTCTGAAGTAGAAGCAGGAGCAGTAGGTTTTAGGGCAATATCTACTTCTGGAGCATCTCAAGGAAACGTTGTTTCTGAAATAGCTAAAAGAAAAAAGATACAAACAAAAGAAGAATTTCGTAGAACAGATAAAAATAGTTATAACCCTAGACCTGACAGCAGAATTGAAAAAATATTTAAAAAAATTACTTCTCAGTTTAAAAAAATGGATGAAATTGAGACAATGAGGTATAATGAGGGTGGTGTTAATTTTGCTAAATATGCTCTTGGAATGGATGATAAATTACAAGGTTTTGATACATTTGGGGTAAAAGGAACTTATAATAAAGGAGGTATCTCAATGAGACCAGAACCAAGACCAGAAGCAGAGATAGACGTATCTCCTAGAGCAGAAGCAGGAGATCAATTTTTTGTGAGAGAAGCTGAAAGAAAAAGAGCATTTGAAAAAAAGCCAAAGCTTAGACCATCTATGGATAAATCATTTCCTGATGTTAAGCCAAAACCTAGGCCAGGCTCTGAAATGAGAACTGATGTAGTATCAGAAGAATATGAAATTGATGGTTCTTCATATGACATACCTGTGCTTATATTTAAAAGTGGCGAAAAGATTGCTTTTGGAAAAGTCCTTCAGAATATAGTTGAAAAAGGAGGATCAGAAGAAACCAATATTTTAGCCCAAGAAGATGATGGGACTATGCCTGGAATAGATAATTTGTCTGACAGAGTAAAAAAATTTATTAGGCAAAATAACCCTACAAGAGAAGAATTTGAAACTTATTGGTATAATCCACGAGTAAATAAAGGTGGACTGATAGGCGAACAAATGCAGATGGCTTTTATGATGAATGAAGGTGGTTTAACAGATGATGGTATGAATACAGATCCAGTATCAGGTAATGAAGTTCCGTCAGGTTCTATGGCAGAAGAAGTACGAGATAATATTCCTGCACAGTTATCTGAAGGTGAGTACGTAGTTCCTGCTGACGTTGTAAGATATTATGGTGTAAAGTTCTTTGAAGATCTACGAGATGAAGCTAAACGTGGACTAGCTGATATGGAAGCTAATGGTCGTATAGGTGGTGAGCCTGTACCTGCAAGTGGTCCAGTAAATAATGAAGAGTTATCTCCACAAGAGATGCAAGCTATACAAGAGATGATGGGTATGGCTGAAGGTGGTGATGTACAGAATCCTTATATGCAACAACAGTTATTGTATAGTCAACCTAGACCTGCTCCTATAGATGATCAAAAAAATACAGTTGTAGGTATCACTAACCCTGCACAAAATCAAATGCCAGTTCAAAATATGTCTAGCGGTGGTCAGGTGCAAGGATATCAAAACTCTAGTGTTGTTACTAATCCAAATACTCCTACTAGTCTTAATCAAGGACTTGAGCAAAATTTCCTTCAACAAGGTCAACAAGCTGTAAATAGAGGCTTTGCAGGTTTTCCTTTAGGTGCTACAATTTTTCCATCTGAAAAAACTGGTCAAACAGCATTAGGTCCAGTTGGAACTCAAGTGGCTACAACTGGAGCTATTGATACAGCAATTGCAGGAACTGCAGGTACAGATACTTCAATGCTAACTACTGTAACTCTTTATGGACCTAATGGTGATGTAATTGTATTAACTTTACCAACAGATCAGGCTAGATATGATGAACTTATTGCTCAAGGTTATTCCACAACACCTCCTGTAGCAGGTGAGCCAGTTGTAAAAGGTGGTGGTGATGATGGTGGAGATGATGACAAAGTAACAACAGATCCAAATTCTTGGATGGATAAGTTTAGTTATGATGACTTCGGTAAACTAGGTAATGAAACATCTGACATGCTTAAAAAGGCTCCTGTTGGAGGTGCAATAGGTGCATTTATAAATGGTAATAGAGCTGCCCAAACTGCTGCCAATATTATTATTATGAAAGCTAATGGTGAAAATACAACAGAACTAGAAAAAGAATGGAAAAAGTTTGTTGATAGTGATTTAGTTCTTAAAAATCTACCAAAAGAACTTATTAATGGTGATAGGTTTGCTAGAGATATTGTTTTAAATAATCCTGGTGAAGATATAGGTCTTACACAAGATGCAAAAGATATATTTGGTAATGATATATTTGAAAATGATAATGATTTTAATAACTTTATGCAAGAAACTGCACCTCCAGGAATGACATTTAATCCTAACATAACATCTACAACAACAAATAATGCAGGTGAAACTGTAACAGTTCAGGGTGGTTATACTAGAGAGGGATCTGCAGCACCTACATCCTCGCCTAGACCTCCTGCAAGACCTCCAAATATATCAGGTGGTAGTAGTTCTGGAAGCAGTAGTGGTTCTAGTAGTTCACCTTCAAGTAATATTGTTACTGGATCAGACTTAGACAAATATGTAGGTGAAGAGGATCAATTTGAAAGTATAGGTGCCACTACAGATAAGTATTCAACTGCAGGTGAAGAAGATGCATTTGAAAGTATAGGTGTTACTACATCATCAACTAACAACCCATTTAGTAATCCAAATTTTGCAAACAAAGGCGGATTAATGACTACACCAAAAAAGAAGAAGAAACGTCAACCTAAGAAAGGTGGACTTGCAGGTAGAAAATAATAAGGCTACTCAGCTTCGGCTGACCCCAACATAAAAAGGAGAAAAATATGCCTGAATTAGCAGAAGTAGAAACACAAAAAACAGCAGGATTTGTTGACAGAGGTTACAACTACGAAAAAAAACGTAGCCGTATGGAGGCAGAAGAAGAGGAGATTCGTAAACTTGAAGCTGAACAACGTGGAGAAGAAGGAACAAACGAAGAACAGCAATCAAAAGAAAAAGCTCCCGAAGAGAAAAAGGCCGATACAGAAGCTGAAGAAGAAACGCTATCTGCTGAAGAAAAATCGTTTAAAAAACGTTATGGCGATTTAAGACGACATATGCAAGAAAAAGAAAAGGAGTGGGACGATAAGTTCAAAGCCTTTGAGAAACGATTAGAAAAAGAATCTATTGTACCACCTAAGTCTGATGAAGATATAGAAGAATGGTCTAAAGAGTATCCAGACGTAGCAGGTATTGTAGAAACTATTGCTGCTAAAAAAGCTCAAGAGATGTTTAGTAAAGCTGAAGCTCGTATGCAAGAGTTTGATAAGATTCAAACAGAAGCTGAAAGAACTAAAGCTGAAACTATGATACGTAAATCACATGATGATTTTGATGATTTACGTGCATCTGATGAGTTTCATAGTTGGGTTGATGAACAACCTAAGTGGGTACAAGATGCACTGTATGAAAACTCAGATGATCCAGCTTCTGTAGTTCGTGTTATAGATCTTTACAAAGTAGATAAAGGTCTTACTAAGAGTGCAAAAAAAGCAAAAGCTAAAGATGCAGCTTCTACTGTAACTAAACGTACTAAGACACAAGTAGATGTAGAAGATGCAAATGACGTAATTCGTGAGTCAGAAGTCGCAAAAATGTCCGATAAGGAGTTTGAAGAGAAAGCTGACACTATTAACAAAGCTATCCGTTCGGGTAAATTTGTTTACGATGTATCTGGCAAAGCTAGATAAAACTGTTGACAAATCAATTTTCAGCAGTATAACTATAGGTATATTGACAAAAGCCTCATTTTGACTACCTTTTGTCATACCTAAATTCATAAAAAGTCTAAACTAAGAAGAACTACCTGGACAAGTATAGGCCCAGTGGTATTCGGTAGCGCAACCTAATACTAACTGCACCCTAGAAAACGTACAGCCCCTTTTAGATGTTTAAGCTTAATTCAAGCCAAATATCAGGAGGATTTTATCATGGCTTTTACAACCGCATCGGGTTACGGTAATTTACCTAACGGTAATTTTAGTTCCGTAATCTACTCCAAGAAAGTGCAACTTGCATTCCGCAAAAGCACTGTCGTAGGAGACATAACTAACTCTGATTACTTTGGGGAGATTGCTGCCCAAGGTGATACAGTTAAAATCATCAAAGAACCTGAAATTTCAGTCTCGTCTTATGCGAGGGGAACTCAGGTAAATGCACAAGATCTTGACGATGAGGATTTTTCTCTAGTCGTTGATAAGGCTAACTACTATGCCTTTAAAATTGACGATATTGAGGAAGCTCATTCACACGTTAACTTTATGGATCTTGCTACCAACCGTGCAGCATATCGTTTAGCTGATCAGCATGACCAAGAAGTTCTTGGCTATCTATCAGGTTTTAAACAGTCTGCTCTACACTCAGTTGCAGGTACAGCGAATGACGTAGTAAACGGAACTAAAGCTGTATCAACAGCAGGTTCTGACGAACTGCTTTCAAGCATGAAGTTGATCAAAAGTTCATTTGGTAATATTACAACATCGTCTGCAGGGGATCACTCAATCCCAATAACTGCACGTATGCCAGGTGCTACTTCTTTACCAACAGCTACAGTTTCACCTGCGATGGTTGTATCCAGAATGAAACGATTGCTTGATCAGCAACAAGTTGATTCACAAGGCAGGTGGCTTGTAATTGACCCTGTGTTCATGGAAATACTTTCCGATGAGGATTCACGTTTCATGAATGGAGACTACGGTGAGTCTGGTGGACTACGTAACGGTCTTGTAATCAACAACTTTCACGGCTTTCGTTTGTACGTGTCATCAAACCTACCTGCTGTAGGTACTGGTGCAGGTACATCAGGAACAGCAAACCAAAATTCAAACTTTGGTGTGATTGTTGGTGGACATGATTCTGCTGTCGCAACTGCAGAGCAGATCAGTAAAACTGAAACATATCGTGATCCTGACAGCTTTGCTGACATTGTTCGTGGTATGCACTTATACGGCAGAAAAATACTAAGGCCAGAAGCCTTGGTTACTGCTAAATACAACGCAGCGTAAGGGAGGATATAACTTATGGCTACTTTTGATATGACTTCCTCAGCTACTGTAGGTGTTGATTCTAACAGCATTGCAGCAGCTACCTCACGTTATCAAGCAATGGGAATGTACATGCGTGAAGCACGTTTGGACATTGCCAAAATGGTAGAAGACGGATACTCCTGTACCAATGGGGATATCTTTCAGCTTCTAGAAATTCCTGCTAATACATTAGTGTTGTTTGCAGGTGCTGAAGTTGAGACTGCTTTTAACGGCACATCTCCAACTGTGGATATTGATTTTGCAGCAGGTGATGATATTGTTGATGGTGGTGACGTTTCCTCTGCAGGTTTTTTAGCAAGTGGTACAAACGGTCAATCTATGGTTGTTAATACTGCTGCTGCAGATACGTTTACTGCACACGTAACAACTACAGACACAATTGACGTTAAGTTAATTGCTTCTTCTGCAGATGTTACATCTGGTATCCTACGTGTTGTTGCATGTTGCATTGACACAGGTGCTAGAGGTGGACGTGCTCCAACTGAAGTAGATCGTGATCTACTAGCATAAAATAACTTTAGGGGCTGGGCAACTGGCCCCTTTAGCTTATCTAAGGAATAAAATATGGCTTTGACATTTCTTTCATTAACTAATGACGTAATTACACGGATGAATGAAGTAACACTTACTTCTACTAATTTTACTAGTGCTAGAGGAGTTCAAGTACAATGTCAAAATGCTGTTAATGAATCTATAAGATATATAAATCAAAGAGAGTTTGGATACTCTTTTAATCATTCACAAAACTCTTCTACCTTAACTCCAGGTGTTTGTAGATATACTGCACCAACAGATGCAAAGTCAATAGACTATGCTACAGCTAGAATTAAAAAAGATAGTGATCTCAATGCTGCAGGAAATAATCTAACAGTTCTTAACTATAATGAGTATATAGAAAAAGGTTATCCTAATGAAGAAGATCAAGTTAAAACAACAACCGTCAATGCAACAGATGGTTTATCTGCATCTGTAACAACAATAACTGTAGCTTCTACAACAGACTTTAGTTCAACAGGAACTCTGTACATAGGTGGAGAACAAATAACTTATACAGGTATATCAGGTAATGATTTTACAGGATGCACTAGAGGTGCAAATAGCACTACAGCAGCAGTAATAGCTAATAGCACTACGGTAACACAGTTTGATGGTGGTGGTGTACCTAGAAACATAGTTAGAACTCCAGATAATAATTATTTACTATACCCTTATCCAGATAAACAATATGCACTTATTTTTGATTATTTTACATTTCCATCTGATTTATCAGCACATGGAGATACTACAAGTATTCCAGATAGATTTGCACCTGTAATTATAGATGGTGCTGCTGCTTTTGTTTACCAGTATCGGGGTGAAACACAACAATATCAGTTAAACTTTGCTAGATTTGAGCAAGGTATTAAAAATATGCAAAGTTTACTCATTAATAAATATGAGTATATAAGATCTACAGTTATTCTTGCTCCTAGAGGTTCTGCTAACTTTATGGGAGGAGTTACTTCCTAATGCCAGATCTATCTCAAGCCCAACCTGCAGCATTTAACTGTGAGGGTGGTTTAGTTTTAAATCGTTCTACTTTTTTAATGCAACCAGGAGAAGCATTAGAGTTAGAAAATTTTGAACCTGACATTGAGGGTGGTTATAGGAGAATAAACGGTTTTCGTAAATACGTTAATCACATAGTACCTCAAACATCTGGCTCTAGTGAAAAAATACTTATGTCTGCTAGTTTTGCTAATAAAGTAGTAGCTGCTAGAGGTGAAAAAATATTTAGTTCTGCTTCTACTGAACTTGCAACTAAAATATCTGCTTCAACTGGTATGACAGGATCTGGAACTATTACCGTAGACTCTACTACAGGATTTTCTTCTAGTGGAACACTGCAGATAAATGATGAAATATTTACGTACACTGGAGTTACCTCTACTACCTTTACTGGTGTAACTCGTGCTGCTTCAAGTACTACTGCAGCGGCACATGTTCTTGATGATGTAGTTTCAGAGTCTTGGACTGAAAGAGATACTGGAAGAACAAGTGCAGGTAAGTATGATTTTGAACGGTATAACTTTGACGGCAACGAAAAAATTATAGTTGTTGACGGTACAAACGCACCTACTATATTTAATTCCTCTATGTCTGCAACAGATGTTAGTGAAAGTACTGTAGCAGGTTCTACAATAGTTGTAGCTTTTAAAAACCATATGTTTTACGCAGGTAAGTCTACTACACCACAGACGTTGGTATTTAGTGAACCTTTTGACGAAGATGGTTTTCAGTCAGGTGACGGTGCAGGAACTATTAAAGTAGACGATAACATTGTTGGTCTAAAGGTATTTAGGGATTCTTTATTTATATTTTGTGAAAACAGAATATTTAAAATGACAGGATCTACTCTTAGTGACTTTGCTATACAACCAGTTACTAGAGATATTGGTTGTGTGAATAAAGACACGATACAGGAATTTGCAGGTGACTTACTATTCCTTGGTCCTGATGGACTTAGGACTGTTGCTGCTACTGCAAGAATTGGTGATACAGCTCTTGGTGCTATTACACAAAACGTTCAGTCTATATTTGATGCTAATATTAAAGACTCAACAGTATTTGAAAGTGTAGTTATACCAGATAAAACACAGTATAGAATATTTTTTTCAAAAGCAGGTCAAGGTGCTAATTTAACAAAAGGTATTGTTTGTGTTAGAAGAGCAGATAAATTTGAGTTTTCTGAAATACGTGGGGTAAAGCCATCAACTACCGATACTCTAGTTGTAGATGGTAACGTTATAGTATTACATGGTGATTTTTCAGGGTATATTCACAGACAAGAAAAAGGTAACACTTTTGATGGTACAGCAATACTAGCTAGATATAGAAGCCCCGATTTAAGTTTTGGAGACACTGGTGTTAGAAAACACATGCAAAGAGTTATCCTTAACTATAAACCTGAATCAGCAATAGATGCAGATTTATTTGTTCGTTATGACAATGAAGCTTCAGACTCTGCAAGACCTGCAGCATATGCTTTAGACAGTTCTCAGGTTGCAGCACAGTTTGGATCTGCAACTTTTAGTACATCGGGTAGTGCTGTACAGTTTGTTTTTGGTGGTCCTTCACAGCCACTTGTTAGACAGTCAGTAGAAGGATCTGGTTTTTCTGTAGCATTAAGAATTAATGACGGTGGTGAAACTGCACCATATTCCCTAAAAGGGTTTCAATTAGAATATCAAGTAGGAGCAAGACGTTAGATGGGTAATACATACACGAGACAATCTAGTTTTACAGACGGTGATGTTATTACTGCCGATCTGTTTAACAACGAATATGATCAACTTTTAGCTGCCTTTGCAGCAAGCACAGGACACACTCACGATGGTACTACAGCAGAAGGTGGTCCTATTACTAAACTATTAGGCACAGGTATTACCATTGGTGATGGTACATCAGGCACTGATATTACAGTAACTTTTGATGGTGAAAGTAATGACGGTGAACTTAAATGGATGGAAGACGAAGACTATTTTGAGTTTTCTGATGATATTCTTATTGCCTCTACAGAAAAAATACAGTTTCGTGACACAGCTATTTACATTAACTCTAGCACTGACGGTCAACTTGATCTTGTTGCAGATACAGAAATACAGATTGCTGCTACTACTGTCGATATAAATGGTAACGTAGATGTATCAGGAACACTTACCGTTGCAGGTGCTGTAGATTTTGGTGATGCTGCTTTATCAAATGTGGGTGCAGTACAACTAGATAGTATTGCAGGTGATGCTGACTCTAACACAAGCATAGCCTTTAGTGGGTCTGACGTAATTACAATTACTGCAGGTGGTGAAACACAAGTAACATTTAATAATGGATCAATACTTCCTACAACAGATGATGATGTAGATTTAGGCTCTAGCTCTTTTGAGTTTAAAGATGGTTACTTTGACGGCACACTTCACGCAGATGCAATAAACTTTAACGGTACAGCTATAAGTGCAACTGCTGCTGAACTTAACATTATGGATGGTGTTACCTCTACAACAGCAGAATTAAATATACTTGATGGTGCTACAGTAGTTGTAGGAGAGATTAATGCTCTTGATCTAGGGTCTACAGGTACAGGTACAGCTATTAACTCTAAAGCAGTTGTGTTAGATGCTAACAAAGACTACACTGGTATAAGAAACCTTACACTTACAGGTGATCTCACTATTGGTGGTGATGATCTTACTATGGGTACTAATACTTCAGGACATCTTCTTATTGCAGACGGTACAAACTTTAACCCTACTGGTGTAGGTGATCTATCTGAGATTAGTACAGTTGCTAACGATGACGTGTTTCTTGCTGTAGATACGTCTGGTGGTGGTCTTAAAAAAATTACTCGTAGTACAATAGTTTCTGGTCTTGCTGTTACTGGTGCTGCTATATCTAACGTGGTAGAGGATACTACTCCACAATTAGGTGGTGATCTTGATATGAACGGTCAAGACATTGTTACTACATCAAATGCAGACCTTGAGTTAGCTCCAAATGGAACAGGTCATGTAACTGTGCGAGGTAATACTAATGCAGGTGCAATACAGTTTAACTGCGAAAGCAATAGTCATGGACAAATAGTACAATCTCAACCACACTCTGCTAGTGTTACAAACACTATGTTGTTACCTGCAGGTTCTAGCTCAACCCTAGTATCTAAGGTATCAACAGATACACTAACAAACAAAAGCTTTGGTGACAATGTAAGTTTTGGTGATAACAATATTACTAACGTTGGTGATATTGCTCTAGACTCTATTAGTGCTGATGCTACAGATATTAACGTAGCTGTTACTGATAACTCAGCTACTGCACTTACAATTAAACAAGGGTCAGATGCTTACCTTATAATTGACACAGCTAACAGCAGTGAGTCTGTCTCTATTGGCACAGGTATATCTGGTACAGCTATTACGTTAGGTCACAGTACTTCAGAGGTTACAGTAGCAGACAACCTTACAGTTACAGGTGACTTGACTGTATCGGGTACAACTACAACGGTAAACTCTACTACTGTAAATCTTAATGATCACAACATTGTTCTTGACAGTGGTAACAGTACATCTGCTGTAATTAATGGTGCAGGTATTACAATAGAGGGTGGTAGTGGTGATGACGCTACGTTTACGTACAATACTTCAGGTCCAACGTTTGAGCTAAAACTAGGTTCTAGCCATGAAGATTTACAGGTAGATAAACTTACTGCTAATGGCGGTTTAGTTGCAGATAATATTACTATTGACGGAACAGAGATAGATTTATCATCTGGAGACTTGACAATTGATGTTGAGGGTGATATAATCCTTGACGCAAATGGTGGTGACTTTAAGTTTCAAGATGACGGAACTGAGATACTTAGAATTACTAACTCATCTAGTGACGTAATTATTAGACCTGTTGTAGATGCTAAAGATCTTATCTTTCAACAAAGAGATGGTACAGAAGTAGCTAGGATAGAAGACAATGGTACGTTTAACGTTGTTACAAGTAAATTAGCAATAAACGGAACTGCTGTAACTTCAACAGCAGCAGAGTTAAATATACTTGACGGTGTAACATCTACTGCTGCTGAATTAAATATACTTGACGGTGTGACTTCTACAGCAGCAGAGTTAAACATACTTGATGGTGTTACAGCAACTGCATCAGAACTAAACTTACTAGATGGTGATACTTCTGTTGGTGGTTCAATAACACTGGCAGATGCTGACGGTTTTGTAGTTAATGACGGTGGAACGATGAAAACTATTCCTGCAACAGATGTAAAAACGTATGCTGCAGGTAGTGCTGCCACTAAAGGATTTGCCATTGCTATGGCAATAGTATTTGGATAGAAAGGTAAAAGTAAATGGCAACCCCAAATATAATTAATGTAGCGACTATTACTCCAAAGGTAGCAGTTGGTGCAGTAACAACAAGTAGAGCAGACATCGTTGATGTACCTGCAGAAAACTGTGCAAAGATAAACACGTTAATGATATCAAACATAGATGGTACAAATGCTGCTGACATTACCGTTGAGGTAAGTGTAGATAATGGATCAAACTATGTTAAGATAGCTAACACAATATCTGTACCTGCTGATGCAACTCTAGTTGTTGTAGGTAAAGACAACGGATTTTATTTAGATGAGACAGATCTACTCGCTGTTACAGCTTCTGCTAACAGTGACCTAACATACTTGGTTAGTTACGAACTTCTAGTAGACTAAAGGTAATTAATAATGCCCAGATACAACGGTGGTTTTATAGGCACTGATGGATTAGATGCACCTGATGCACCTACAATAGATTCTGTATCTGCAGGAGGTGCAAGTATTAGTGTATCTTTTACTGCCCCTACTGATACAGGAACATCTGCTATTACAGGGTATGTTGCACAGGCTAGTACAGACGGTACAGCTTACAGTGCAGGTTCTAATACAGGAACATCATCACCTATAACTATTAGTAGCTTAACTAATGGTACAGCTTACACAGCTAAAGTATGGGCTATTAATGCTTACGGTACATCTGCTCCTAGTGGTGCTAGTGATAGTGCAACTCCGATTGCACCAAGAGCAGTCATAGCACTTGGGCAACATGCCAGTAATGGGAATCAAGCAGGTATAGATTTTTTTGATATAAGTAGCACAGGTAACGCTAGTGACTTTGGAGATTTAAGTCAGACTAGGGTTAGTATGGGTTCTGGGGGTGGATCTAGTACCAGAGGTATGTTTGCAGGAGGCACAGGTGGAGCTAGTGTTGGAAATACTATTGACTATGTAACTATAGCTTCTGCAGGTAATGCCACAGATTTTGGTAACTTAATAGAAAATCAAGCAGGATGTTCTTCTTTATCAAATAGCACACGTTTTATAACAGGCGGTGGAGGTACATCACCTTACAATAGAATACAATATGTTACAATAGCAAACACTGGTAATGCGACAGACTTTGGTGACTTAACAAGTCAAAAAGCAGAGTTTTACTCTACAGCAAACTCTACAAGAGGTCTATGGTTTGCAGAAGGTGGTGCAGGTTCTGATGATATTGAGTATGTTACTATAGCTTCCACAGGAAATGCTACCGACTTTGGCAATATGACAGTTTCATGTGAATCTTCTGCTGCACTCGCTTCTAGCACAAGAGCATTACATGGCGGTGGTTCAGGAGATATAAACAACATTGGTTATATTACTATAGCAAGTACAGGTAACGCCACAGACTTTGGTGATCTAACTGTTGGAAGAACTAGAATGGGTGGAACATCAAGTTCTACCAGAGGTGTTTTTTGTGGTGGTATTACCAGTGGTAGTGGTGTTATTGATTACGTAACCATAGCAAGCGTAGGTAACGCTACAGATTTTGGTGACATGACTCAAGAGACTCAATTTACTTCTCCAACATCTGCTGCACATGGAGGGGTTCAGTAATGCCTAACTATAATGGCGTGTGGTCACTCACAACATACTTACAGTATTCTTCACTTGATGGTTGGTCCTTTAGTCCACCACCAGGAAAAGCCTTTTGGCATGGGGGAGCAACAAGTGGTGATAATAGAAGAAACGATATTCAAACAATAACTTTTGCTACTTTAGGTGATGCCACAGATTATGGGGATCTAACAGCCACAAGATTTAAATTATCAGGATGTTCTAACTCAACAAGAGGTCTTTCTATAGGTGGACGTGAAAGTAGTGATGTAAATACGATAGACTATTATGACCTGACTTCTTCTGGTAACGCCTCTGACTTTGGAGATCTTACTGGTGCTGTTCAAGGTCCATCTGCTTTAGCTAACTCTACGAGAGGTGTTCGTGGCGGTGGTGAAACAGGCTCTAAAGTTAATGTAATGGACTACGTTACAATAGGCTCGACAGGCAACGCAACAGATTTTGGAGATTTAACACAAGCACGTATGAATCTTGGTTCTGCTGCTTCTTCTACAAGAGGTTTGTTTGCAGGAGGGGCAACTGGATCGGCCTTTGATATTATAGACTATATAACAATAGGATCAACAGGTAATGCTTTAGACTTTGGTGATCTTACAGTGGCAGGTTATAATATGACAGGATGTTCAAATAGTACTAGAGCTTTGTTTGGGTCTGGAACTAGTAGAACATCTACTATAGACTATGTAACCATAGCCTCAACTGGTAACGCTACAGACTTTGGTGATCCTAGTGTAAGCAGAAATAACGCTACTGGTGCTGCTAGTACAACCAGAGCAGTTTTTGGTGGGTCTGGAAATACAATAGATTATGTAACTATAGCTACTACAGGTAATGCGATAGACTTTGGAGACTTAACTTTCTCTCAACAAGCAAGCGAACAAGTGGGTGCTTGTTCTTCAGCACATGGGGGTGTCATTTAATGTCAACTAGAGACTTCACAGCTAACGTTATATCTGCTACTAAAGTAGTGCCTGATGGTAACTTTAAAGATAGCAAAGCATCAGGTGTGTGGGATATCAATGAAGCACTAGACCTTATCAAAGGTGGTAACTGGCCTAACGTAGCTAATATTAACCCTTCTGCTTTTGTTGATGGTTTGTTTCAGACTACTTTATATACTGGTAATGGTAGTACTCAAAGTATTACTACAGGACTAGATTTATCAAGTTCTAACGAAGGTTTAGTGTGGTTAAAAGAAAGAGGAGACACTGGTAACCATGCTTTGTACGACACAGTAAGAGGTGCAACCTATGGCTTTGAAGGTTCAAATAGCGCAAGTACTTCTGCCGTAGAATCGAATGGATTAACTGCATTTACTTCTACTGGATTTTCTTTAGGTAATAGAGCAGTTACCAACAACAATACTGACACATACGTTTCTTGGACATTTAAATCTAAACCTAAATTTTTTGACATTGTAACGTATAATGGCACAGGAAGTGCTCAAGCTATAGCCCATAATTTAGGTTCAGTTCCTGGTATGATAATAACTAAGGCAACAGGTATTGCCTATAATTGGGGTGTTTTTCATCGCAGTCTTGGTAATACTAAAGCATTAACTCTTGATACTACAGGTGCGGCAGCTACTGGTTCTGAATATTGGAATGACACAGACCCTACCTCAACACACTTTACAGTTAAAAACTCTAACCAAACTGGCGATAGTGGTCAAGGCTATATAGCATACCTGTTCGCACACAACGATGATGACGGAGGCTTTGGTGAACCTGGAGATCAGGACATTATTAAGTGTGATACTTATACTGGTAATGGTAGCTCAACTGGTCCAGTTGTTACTCTTGGGTTTGAGCCACAATTTATAATGCTTAAAAGAACAGATGACACTGAAAATGCTAATTGGTATGTGTTTGACACTATGCGTGGTATTGTAACTGGTGGTGATGATCCATATTTGTATTGGAACACAAATGCTGCAGAAGTTGCAGGAAATGCGATAGAAGTAACATCTACAGGTTTTCAACTAAAAACAAGTTCTTCTGGTTTTAATGGTTCTAGTGCCACCTACGTCTACATGGCAATCAGACGTGGTGGTATGCAAACCCCAACTGCAGCGTCTAGTGTGTTTGCTATTGATACATATGGCGGTACATCTCCTACACCTCCTCTGTTTAACTCTGATTTTCCAACAGATATGGCTTTTTACAAACACAAAGGAAACACAACTGATTTTGTTATTGGTTCAAGACTTACAGGACCAAACTATTTAAAAACAAATGCAAATAGTGCAGAAGCTACATTAACTAATTTCAAGTGGGACTTTCAAAACGGATACTTTGATGCCACAGGAACAATCTCTGACTATGTTTCATGGATGTGGAAAAGAACCAGAGGTTATTTTGACGTTGTGGCATATACAGGCACAGGAAGCGCAAGAACTGTAGCTCATAATCTTGGGGTTGCACCTGAGATGATGTGGATGAAAATGCGAAGCTCTACACAAAATTGGGCTGTATATCATAAAGGTGCAAACGGTGGTACTGATCCAGAAGATTACGCTTTAGAGTTAAACAGCACTTCCGCAGAATTTAATACCGCAACTTATTTTAATGATACTGCACCAACGTCATCAGTTTTTACTGTAGGTACTGGAAATGCAGTAAATAAATCTTCAGAAACCTACATAGCCTACCTTTTCGCTACCGCAGCAGGTGTATCCAAGGTGGGGAGCTATACTGGAACAGGTTCTAGTCAAAACATAGATTGTGGTTTTACAGCAGGAAGTAGTTTTGTTCTTATCAAACGACATGACGGAACAGACAGTTGGTACATTGCAGATAGCCTTAGAGGAATAAGCTCTGGTCAAACTGATAAAATACTTAAATTAAATAGCAATGACGCAGAGTTTACAGAGTCAGATAACAGCGCAGACTATATTGCCCCACACGCATCTGGATTTAATTTACCTGCTAGTAGTCCGTTTAATGGTAGCGGTGATGACTTTATCTTCTATGCTATAGCAGCAATATCATAACATAAAGGATTAAAATGTTAAAAGACTTATCAAAAACTTACAACGAGGATCAGACACAACTGGTCACACAAGACATAGACATTCAGCTACCAATGTCAAAACCTGAATACAAATCTATGTTAGCTAATATCAAAGAACATGCTCCTGCTATACGACAGGCATCAAGCAACTTCTATAAGTCTCACTCACAAATGATGAGTGTAACACTGGACGTTACAGCCATCACACCTATACGTTCTATCAAGCACAGTCTAGCTGAGATAGAGAAAACTAAAGCTGCACTACAAGAGTCCTACTTTAGGATGAAGAAGGATGAAGTAAAACTAAAGAAGCTAGAACGTAAGCTACTGGATGAGACTGATCCACTAGAACAAGAGATGCTAGAGATTAAGATAACAGAGAAGCAAGCACAGGCTGCAAGCTCTCGTGGTTATGTCGAGGGTGCAGTGCGTAAGCTAAACTTCTTTACGAACCAGTACGACAACTTGATGGAAAAGATAGGTAAAGAGGAACTGACGGAAGAGGACTATGAGCTAGAGGAAATCAAGTACCACATTATGACCTGCATGAAGCAAGCACTTAACAGTGCAAGACCACGACAGGGTGTCATTGATGAAGGTAACATGATCTATTTGTTTGACCTTGGTATCAACGCAGCACAGGCACAGGCTGAAGTGTTTGCTTACCTAGAGTGGGAGAACAAGATAATACAAGAGGGTAATGCACCAGAGCATCGCCACACAGTTCAGTGGCTAGAAGCCTGTGCAGATAAGTGGGCGCATTGTCCTGCTGACTTTGCTAATAGTCGTGGCTTTAATTTATTAGATAAAACATCTTTAACAAACACGCCACAGTTGGAGAATAAAACAAAGGAGAAATAAAATGGGAAAAGATAAAAAGACCCCAATAGTTATTAACAACAAAGAATATTTTGCAGAAGACTTAACAGATCAACAAAAGAGTATGTTGAACCATGTACAAGACTTAGACCGTAAATTAAAAAGTGCTAAGTTTAATGTTGATCAACTTAACGTAGGACGAGAGGCATTTATAAGTATGCTATCTAAATCACTAGAGAATGTAAATGAGTGACATCAAACTTACCCCTGACGATCTAGAAGAAATGCTAGACAATGCAGCTAGACGTGGAGCTAAAGAGGCATTGCGTTCTATTGGGTTACTTGATGATGATGCACAAAAAGATATACTAGAGATGCGTAACTTAATAGAGGCGTGGAGAGATACACGTAGGTCTATCTGGTCAACTGTAGTAAAAGTAACCACTGTCGCACTGCTGACGTTTATTGCAGGTGCAGTGTGGATGACAATGGGTAAATAAGGAAGTAAAGTATGGCAGGTGAATTAACAATACAACAAAATACGGATGGTACAGCCACTATTAATTTTGAAGGTGGGGGAAGTCATACTGTAGGTCAAGCAGGAGATAATGTAGCAGATAATGTTGCTGCTTTACAAAGTGCTTATGGAGATAGAGTTGGTAATGTTATATCGTCAGAACTGACAGGTGAAACACAAATATCAAATGCTCAATCTGTTGCAGGTAGCCCTACCAATGCTACTACAACTAATAACATTCCTGCATGGGTAGACCCTAACTATAGTTATGATCCTGCTAATCCACGTAAACCTAACATGCGTGAAATGATGCAATCTATAGGCGGTAAGCCATTAGAAGAAATGACATCTGAAGAATACGCAAAAATAGCTAGTCAAGCGAGTAGTATTCTTTATGGTGTTGTAGGTAGTAACACTGATACACGTGATTGGAACGCAATTACCGCTGCATCTACAGATCCTACTACAGGGAAAATTGATGGAAATAAATGGGTTGCAGCTACACAGATTGCTACATCACAAATGTACGGTGGTACAACTGTAGCTTATCAGGCAGGTGGTTATCAAACAGATGAAGCAGGTAACACTGTTATGGGAGCAGATGGTAAACCTGTATTATTACCTGCAGCTTTGTATGTTGTTGGTGGTAATGGAACTATTTTAACATCTCTTGGCACTAATGCAGATCAAATGGCAATTAATTTGCAAAATTTTGGTGTGCGAGATGCATCTTGGATTGATACTGTAAGCCCAACTATGGGTAATGCACTTGGTAATTATCAATCTGCTTTTGATACATTAAAAGAAACTTACAATCCTTTTGCAGATTATCAAGATTTATTTAATATGGAAGGATTAACTACAGGTGTAGCACCTACAATAAATAACTTTCAAATAACGTCTGGTATGACTCCTGAAGAAAGTACAAAAGTTGTAGAAGAAACTATTAAAGCCCCTCAGTCTGCTGCAGTTGCATCAAACACTAGTGTACCATCGACTGTTTCCCCAGTTTCACAAGCAATTCCTACAACAACTTATACTCCGACAAGTGCTCAAGTAACTCCTCAAACAATGGCAACAAATATTGTTACACCTGCTACCCCTGCTACCACAGGAACTATGGGTACACCTTTACAAACAGCAGGATTATCTTCTGTGCCATCAACTATCCAAATAAATCCAAATGTAACTGGTACTACTATGGCTAATCTTACATCACAATCTCAACAAGGTTTTGGAGGAGTAAAAAAATATAAAGATAGCACGACAGGATTAGAAATGATGATTTCAGTAGACGGTCAAGGAAACCCACTAACAATGGTACCTCCTGGATATACTCAAGTTCAAGGTCAATCTGATGGTGGTTCTGTCTCAGAAAACTCTCCAGACGTAATACTTGCTAGAAAATTTTTAGGGTTTAATGGTCCAGCATCTCAACTTACAAACTTTTTAAATGCTAATCCTGCATCAGCAGCTCGTATGGGTAAATATCAACAAGCTATGTCTGGTATGGCACGAAATAGAGTTGGTGCTCAAACAGGTGTTGTAGGAACATCTCTTGAAGATTTTCAAAAGATGCAACAAAATCTTATAACTCAGACTATGCAACCTACCGCAGGAATTGTTAATCAAATTACACCTCAAGCTGCAGACTTTGTTGCACCTACTGCAGGTCAAGCTGCTCCTGTAGCTCCTATGGCTAACGTTGCTACTGCAGGAACAGTACAACAATCTGCAACACCCACAGCAATAACTCCTGGAACTATGACTGCTCAAACTGCTGCAACAGATGTAGCCACAGAAGCTGCAAAGTTTACTCCACAAGTAGGTGCTATAACACCAGGAGCTACTATTGGTGCAGCCCAGCAACAAACAACCTCAGTTGCTAATGTAGATGCTGCTCAAGGCACAGCCTCTATGATTAATGCACCTGACAAAAGAGAAATACAGCAAGGTGAAATAATATCGGGTGCAGCAGATGCTCAAAAAGCTGCTACTTTTAATGAGCAGATACAAGCTGCTACAGCCACACCAAGTAAACAAGCTACGGTTCAAGGTCAGTTAGAAGGACTTATGGCTCAGTTTGAGAGTGGTAATACACCTTCTTGGGCTGCAGGAGCTATGAGAGCAGCTACAGCTACAATGGCTGCACGTGGGTTAGGTGCATCTTCTATGGCAGGGCAAGCTATCGTACAGGCAGCTATGGAATCTGCATTGCCAATTGCACAGATGGATGCTCAGGTAATGGCACAATTTGAAGCACAAAACTTGTCAAATAGACAACAACGTGCTATACTTGCTGCACAACAAAGAGCACAGTTTTTAGGTCAAGAGTTTGATCAGTCATTTCAAGCTCGTGTTCAAAACTCAGCACGTATCGGTGATATTGCTAATCTAAACTTTACTGCTGAGCAGCAGATAGCTCTAGAAGATTCTCGTGCAGTTAATACCATGAATCTAAATAATTTATCAAATAGACAGGCACTAGTCATGGCTGAGGCTGCTGCATTATCTCAGTTAGATACACAAAATTTAAATAATAGGCAACAAACTGCTGTACAAAATGCTCAAAACTTTTTGCAAATGGATATGACTAATCTTGCAAATGCACAGCAAACAGAGTTGTTTAAAGCTCAACAAAATATACAAGCCTTATTTACAGATCAAGCTGCAAGAAATGCCGCAGAACAATTTAATGCTACAAGTGAAAACCAAACTAATCAATTTTTTGCTAATCTTTCTACACAAACATCTCAGTTTAATGCAGCACAGCAAAATGCTATGGATCAATTTAACGTAAATACCACTAATGCCATGCGTCAGTTTAACTCTGAAGTACAGCAACAGCGTGATTTGTTTAATGCACAAAATGGTTTAGTTATTGCTCAAGCTAATGCACAGTGGAGACAAAACTTAGCAACAGTTAATACTGCTGCCGTTAATCAAGCAAACATGGATTTTGCTAAAACTATAAATGCTATGAGTGCTAAAAACTTAGATGAGATCTGGCAACGTGAACGAGACATTATGTCGTTTGCATTTACTGCTGATCAGTCTGCAATGGACAGATCACTACAAATTATTATGGGTGATAAAGAACTTGAGATAGCCAGAGAAAAACTTAATGACGTTAAGAGAACAGATAACACAGCGCTTGCTATGAGATTTTTATTTGGTTCAAGTCCTAGTGGTATTCTTGGTGGAATACTAGGGATATAATAGGTTAAGGAATAAAATATGTCTGAATTAGATTATCAAATTAATTATGCAGGTATGGTTGACGCTCTGCAAATAGGTGGAGTTGAAGGTGCACAAGCTTTTAAATCTTCCAGAACTTCTAGAGGTCTTGGCACCCCATTAGATACTGAAAAGTATGTGAGGGACAAAGAAGATAGGCCATCTTTACAGAAAAGAATTTTAGACAGTATGGATAATGTCCAAAAAGAAAATGAAAGTATGGCAGAGAAGATGAAGGCACTGAAGTTGTTTGAAAAAGATTCTGTAACTGAAGATTTAGAACCATATATGCGAGATCCCAATATGAAAACTTCTGGGGATATAGCAAAGTTTATTGCAGAGTTTGAAAAGTTTAGTCCTAAAGCATACGATGACTATGGTAGACTATCTATTGGGTATGGGACAGAAGCATCTAATATTAATCAAACTATGACTAAAGAAGAAGCTCTGATTGCTATGAATAAAAATATTGTAAAAGCTAGAAATATTGTTTTAAAAGCTAAAAAACAACATGGTTACGATTGGACTCAAAATCAAATTGATGCTTTAACTAGTTTTACTTATAACGTAGGTGGTGGAAACTTTAAAAGGCTTATTACAGGTGATGAGGGTGGAATGCGAGGGGATGAAGAAATTGCTTTGATGATTACAGAGTATAATACTGCAGGGGGTAAAGTACTTCCAGGACTTACAAAACGTAGAGAAGCAGAACTTAAATTATTTGAAGAAGGGTATAGCTAATGTTAATGTTTGAAAGACCTATACCAGGCCAGTCATTGACTGCAGAATCAAAGAGTCAGGCTTTTGAAAGACCTCCAGAGATAACCGATCCTATCGAAGCTTTGGAAGCACATATGGATAATCTTGCCAAAGAAGGTGCAATGGAAGATGCATTGTATTTTTTAGAGTTTGGTGTAGATCTGGTAACACTAGTTCAAGGTATACTTCGTGCTGCCGTGATGGAAGGTATACATAGTATTGATGTAAGCCTTATTATTGCACCTGTATTACATGAACATATAAAAGGTTTTGCTGATGCAGTTGGACTGGAATATGAAGAAGGTTTTGAAAACAAAGAAGGTAAGAAAGTTTTATCTTACAGACGTGATGTAGCTAGGGCAAAAGAAATGTTAAAAAAGATTGAAGAAGAAGAAGATGCTTCTAGTCCAGATGTTATTGCTGAAGCTGTAGAAGAGTCAGAACCTGAAATAGAAAAACAGGAACCAGTTAAAACTGGTCTAATGGCGAGGATGTAGACATGGGTGTAGCAAGAGGGATTCTTAATTGGATAGATAAAGCAGATGAGATAAAGGCTGTAGAAAAGAAAAGAGAAGATGAACGAGAAGCTTTAGTTTTTCAACTTGGTATGCAATACGGTGTGGGCGGTGTGGGAAGTTCTTCTAAAGGTAAAAGTTCTAAAAAATATCTTACAGAATCTGGACCTTTAGCAGAAAAATTACTCTTAAGAGATTACGGAGTTTCCAGTGAAGTATTAGCACCACTTATAGCTACTGATCCAAATGCAGGTAAAAAATTATTAACTATATTAGAAGGGCAAGAAAAAAAGTATAAAGCAACAAACAGAGATCTTCCTATAGAAAGAATTAACGAGATTTTAGAAAGTGCTATGGCTCAACAGTCTGGAGATGCAAAAATAGATTTTAAAAAATACGAAGATTTTATCGGTCGTCCATTAGATGCTTTATATAAACAAATGTTAGCAGAAGCTTCATCTGATGCAGGTGAAGTTTTCTTTTCAGATCCAGCTGTAGTGGAGCAACCAACAGTTAATGAACTTCAGCAGATACCTAAATTAGCTGCGCAGTGGCAACAAGCAGGTGGTAAAAGAGAAAAAAGTATGATTATAGAACGTATAGCTGAACTTAAACTTCTGCCTCAAGAACAACAAACAGATTCTGTAAAAAATGAGATACGTCTTCTTTCAGACAGGTCAGAAAAATTAACCAAAGCTCTTGATAACTTTGAGTCTAATCCAGGTTTACTTATAGATTTATATGGAAATTCTTATTTAAATCATCTACTTGGTAAATATCCAAAATATGATGGATATGTACCAGAAAGTTTTGTAGATTCTAGATTTAGTTATCCAACAATTGCTAGTGAAGAAATGGCAACGATTCTTTTACAATCAGGTATCGTAGAAGAGGGAACTGTTTTTAGACTTCCAAGTGGAGAGCTAATTCAAGTTATGAAACAAACTCAATAGCTAGGTATGATAGTACTATGGATGAACCAGAAATAAGAAAAGTCTATACACCTTTAAACACTATTTTTCCTGAAATAGAGGAGGAAAAGGGTACAGAAACTCCAAGAGAGGTTTATGTATCTCCTAGTGCTTCTCCTAAAATTGTTTCTGCGGAAGTAAATGAAGATGAAGAAAAACCGCAGTTTGTAGACTTACAACAAATATTTAAAGACTATGGTGGTCGGCAGTTTACTAAAGAAGATATTCTTGCTGATGATCGTCTTATGGATATTGTAAGAAGTAATCTTGAAGCAAGATTTACACCTGGAGGTATTCTCACTAAGGGTAGACGTACTGTGTCTGGTCTTTCTGGTGCTGCTATTGGTGGATTATCTTTTAGTGATTATCGTAATATGGATGATGAACAAGTTTTTGAAATTTGGCAAAATTATCAACGTTCTTTTGCAGGTGGACAAACTGTAACTACTGGTAATGAAATAGCTTATGGTATGTCTGCATCAGACGAAGTTAAAGCTAAACTTGGGGCTGGATATCTACTATTTGATCAAATGACAAATGCATTTACTGGTGAAGGTTCTTGGGGAGAAATGGGTGACGCAGTTTGGGATTATACTAAATCTGCAGTATATGATCCTAGCACTATTTTATCTTTTGGACTTGGTAAAGTATTTGGTTTTGCAGGAACTAAAGCATCTTCTGCAGTTGTACGTAAAATGATGACTAAAGCTTATCAAGATCAGATAAAAAAAGGTGTTGCTAAAAATACTGCTAAAACAAACATTGGAAAAGCTACTTTTAAATCATTGCCAATTGCAACTGCAGATGCTGTTATAGGTGCAGGTGTTGATGTTGTTTATCAAATGCAACGTATGGAAGTAGATGTTCAAGATGAATATGATCCTTTACAAACAGTTTTTGCTACTGCTGGATCTATGGTAGTTATACCAAGTTTAGTTGCTTTGGGTGCAGGTGTAAAAGAATTTCGTAAAAGTGGTCTTGCACCTCAATTTATGTCTTATAGAGAATTTGACGATGTTAATTTAAAACTTGGTGAAGAGGCAGCAGAAAAAACTCTTGAAACTAAGGTTAAACGAAATATTAAACTTGATACTGTAGATGAAAATTTTGGTATTATAAAAGGTGAAAGTAAAAACTTTTTAAGTTGGATTGATTACAGAAATAAATCTAAAGAACTTATAGAAAAACGTGGTGAAAAATATTCTAACACAGATGCGGTAAATGCGTTCTTTGATTGGTTTTGGTTTGGAAGTCCTGATCAAAAAACTAAAGGTTATTATGAAACCATAAAAGATGCAGGCTGGGTTTTACATCCAGCGATGAAAAAGAAGTATGGAACAACTGGAGCATTTGCTCAGACAATTAAATTTTTACAACCAAGACGAGTAAAAAAGATTGTAAAGAACTTTGAAGATCAAACTGGACAAAAATTAACTTTTTACGATTATGATGGTAATCCTATTTCTAGTAGTAACTTAACTCCCAATAGCATGGCGGCTCATTTTGCAGCTAATGCTAGTTATTCTGGTAGAGGTCTCTGGATTTCATCTCATCTTAGTCGTTTAGAAAAAGCTGGTATAAACACGACAGATGCTATGGCACTTATGAAACCTAGTAAAGGTGCAGATATGCCTCAACGTTGGGCATACATGTTATCAATTTACAAAAGACTTTTAACATCCCACTTAGCTACAACTGGTGCTAACATTAAAGGTTTTACACAACTTGTAAGTTTAAACACCGCTGCTGATTTTGTTAGTGCAGCTATAAGTTTATCTGAAAGTGGTTTTTATAAATACGTTAAAGGTGACGCTAAAAAAGCAGAAATTTTTTATAATAAAGCTTGGGGTTCTGCACTAGGTGCAGCTAGAAAAGGTTTTGATGTAATATCTCCAGATATCCCTATAGAATATGCGGATAAAATTTTAACTTTACAACCGCATATTGCAGAAAAACTTTTTAGAGATGTTGCAGGAGATGGTGGTGTAAGAGATGCACTTACTGATTTTAATCTAGATAAGATTAAATATAATAAAGGTAAAGGATTTTTTGAAGGTCTTGATGAGGTTGAAAAATTAGGTTGGAAAATTGTTGATGGAGCAACTAAAGGTGCTCAAACTGTAACTCTAGTTAGATTACAAGATGATATTACAAAGCGTTGGGCATTTGGTACAAATCTTAATCAAGCCATTATGCGTGAATATGGAATGACAGCAGAAGATTTTTTTAGACCAGGAAGAGCCAATGAAGCTGCTGTTGAAATGGCTACAGACAAGTTTCAAAAAAATGTTCTTGAAAAAGCCGCTTATCGTACTATGAGAGAGACAGCTTCTGTCAACTGGTCACGTTTACAAAAACAAACTAATAACTTTTTTAGATTTTTAGCTCGTGAAATAGAAAACAACAGACTTGTCGGAACAAATAGATCTGCTATAGGTTATATAGTGCCTTTTGGCAGTTTTTTAAATACAACAATTGCTACCGCAGGGGATCTATCTGGCATAAATGCAATTAACCATGCATTTAAAAAAGCTTTAGGTGTCAATATAGATTATGCAACTGAAGAAGGTCAAGAGCTTTTAGCTAAAGCTATTGTTGGTTGGGGTGCTGTTGGACTAGGAATTTATGCAGATCCATTTGGAATAGGTGGAATGGGTGCTAAAGAAAGAATTGAAAATAATTTAAAGTATACTCAAGATCCACAACCAGATGGTACTATTCAAGATAAAAGGTATGATTGGCCAGCTTCTACTATGAGGTTGACATCTCAAATAGTTGCTCATGGTTTAGGTGCAGGAACTGGAAATTTTGAATTTAGTTTAGATAAATTTAATAGAGAAAACATTCCACCAGATTTACTTTCAGAGTTAGCACTGCAGCTTGGCGGTCAGGCAATACGTGATCTTACAGGATTTGAAGCAACTTTACACTATGCAGGAACTGAAGCAGTTAATAATAATAACTATACACCTTTATTAGAATTAATTCCTAAATTTCCTTCTAGAATGTTTCAAGGTGTTACAAGACCTTTCGATCCTTTGAATGTTATAACGGGGTTAGTAACAGACGGTAACATGAATCCCGATAGGAGACAGGGTGCAGAGACTACTAATAATATGTTAAAATACATAGACAATATTATTGGAACATCCAAAGATTTAGAAAAAAGAGCTACTCCAACTAGAGGAACTCAATATTTTAATAATGTAGGTAAACAAATACTTGGTATTAGAGAAACCACCATACCAAATTTAATAGAGCAAATGATGAATGCAGCAGAAAGACCATATTGGAAGTCTATAAAATTTAATGGTCCTGCAGAAGTAAAAAATGTAATGGATAATATAGCTGCCCCATTTTTTGAATCTGCTGCTTTAAAATATCTTAACAATAACCCTGATTATTTTGAAAGACCTTTACCAGAGAAAAGAAGAATTTTAGATCTCATGGCCAAAGAAGTAAAAGAAAATGTTATAGAAGTTGTAGAAAATGGATTACCTAAAAGTATAAACTTAGTTAGAGTTCTTTCTAAGAAAAACAAAAAAGATGTAAGAGAAGTTATGGAGTTTCTTGGGGTCGAGGAAAATTTAGAAGATTTAATAAAAACTGAGGATGGTGTAACAACACTTTTAAGAATAAAAAGTTTATTAGATGTTTGGGATGATGTAAAAGATTTTAACATAAATAAATAACAAAAGGGGGCTAAACGCCCCCTCTTTTTTTATGTATCATCTTCTAACATATAATCTGCCCAATCATACGATGCCTTTCGTATTTCTTCCATTCGCCAAGTTTGTCTACCTGCTGCAATAAAACCACCCATGGCTTGACCTGCTAGATATAAACGAGGTGTTAATTCTCTTACACTAGCAGGTTTACGTTTTTGTCGAGCAAACTTTTTAGCTTCTTCTTCGAGACTCTTTGTCAAGTACTTGCTCCTTGTTTTTGAAGTAGGCTTTGTTAAAGCCAAACTCCCAGTCCCTATGATCCTTAGTATTTTGAGGGTAGGGATTAGTTAGGTTTCCTACTAAAAAACCTCTGTAGCCTTGATTGAAAGGTTTAGCTACTTTCGCTTTTGTAGTTGGACCAGTGCGCTTAAATACCATTGTGCTTTCTCCAAATCTTGAACGCCATTTTTATATCGCCATCTGTGAAGGTACTTTGCAATATTACCTCTATAGTAACCTATTAACTCTTCATCCGTCAAGAAGTCTTCTATATACTTAATACATTCTATTGTTCCTTGACCGTAGTGTTGAGGTTTACTTACTGGATCATAGTCATTACCCATAGTAAGTGTTGTAGGACTATCGTCAGTTATAGTTATAGTATCTTTAGATAATTCTGCTATTGCATCATCAAAATTTATCATAGTATTATTAACTCCGCATTTGTAAATGGAATATGAAAGAACAGTTCACCTTTTCTAATATACCTGCCCTTTGCTTCTGCTAAACTTTCTTTAGTTAGTAGGTAGTCTCGAATACGCCAAGCTTCTTTTAAGTCTTTACGAAAGACATAGAAGTTTAGGACTCCGTTTTCACCTTGGTATTTATCGAGTAGTCGTTGCTTACGTTCTGGTATTCTAATCTCCTTCCAATGCTCAGGCCAATCTCCTTCCCAAGCTACCTTAACTTCAGCTTCATTAAAGTAGGTGTAACCATGTTTCTGAGAGATAACATCAACATGATAATTTTCTTCTGTGTTTACTAACACATGACCCTTTTTTAAAAGATATGCTATAAGAGCATCTTTAGCTTTAGTGTCATAGGCTTCGTATAAAGCACGATTAAATTGTTTTCTAACTGGTTGCATATACTATGCTCCTATATCTACGATTTCACAAACATCACCAGTACAAGCAAAGGTCTGACTGCTCGCAGTAGTGTCTTCCTTTTCATACCCTGAAAGCTTTGCCCAGTCAATACTTTTTGGCATTACTTTGGATAATTTTTTATAATCGTCTTTTGTGCAACTCTGGTATGGAGCCTGTTGATAAGTATGTTCGTTGTAAGGTAAGAAACTTACTCCAGACATCTCATCAAAATGCTCGTAAACAAATGCACCTACTTCAAACCATTCATCCTTTCTTACATTAATTGTTACGCTAGGTTTATGCTCACACCAATGTCTTTGATACATCAACCATGTATTTAGTTGTTCAATAGCTGAGACATTGTCAGTGACTATTGCTCCTTGAGGAGCTTTAACTGGAAATGAAAACACAGTTGTTTGATCTGGTTTCATGAAGTCAGCTTCACTTGGAATACCCTGATCTTTCATAAACTGTGTTAGTGGATCTTTGTTATCACCTCTTACAGTTCTTATGTAATGCGGTGAGTGTCTTGGGTGTATGCCTGATGCGGAGTCAACCAATTGTGAAACTGTTCCGCTTGGCTTAACGCAGGTGATCGCTGCGCTTGTTGGAATGCCAAGGCGGTCAGCCCAATCAGTATTAGTAGAAATAGCAACTTCTCGTAAATGTTCAAGTGTTTTCTCCAACCCTTTATTTTTAATTGTAAGTAATTGATTATCCATTATCCCTGTGAGAGACACACCGAGCAGTCGCTCTTCTTCGGTATTTCGGTTCCACACCTTTCGCAGATATGGGAATTTGGTGTACGTGCTTTGGATCGTCCCAAGTATTGTGGCACATCTGACCTTTCGCTCCAAGTCTTCAATCGAGTCAGCGGCTCGTACAACAACCTCTGTAAGATTACAGAATTGATAAGGTCTAAGAATAATCTCGCTGCACGGATTGGTGCCAAACTCAAAGTCAGAGTCACGTCTCCCATTTTTTGCAGCTTGGTTTTTAGATGCTTCCCTGTTAAATACACCTCGTTCTCCACTTCCTGATTCTACCAGTGCTAACCACTCACGCATGAATGATACACTGTCTGGTTTCTCTGTATAAGAAACAGAGTTGTTTGCTAAAGCTCTTTGTGGATTGTTGTCCCACCAGTTGCCTGATTTAGCATGACGCATTCTGTCATCTGACAAGTTAGATAAACTTATCATTGCAGATCTTCTAACACCACCTACTACTACAACCTCACCAATCTTACACATCAGATCATGACACTCAATAGATGATAGCCTACGTCCTTGTGCCTCCTTAAAGACACTCACTGTAAAGTTAAATAGGTCAACCAGTGGTGCTGGACCTGATGCTCTACCACCAAAGGTTTTAAGTCTTGCACCTGCAGGACGAACTTTAGATACATCCCATTTAGGGATCTCGCCTGCCCAAAGAAGAGCTAGTACTTGTCTGAACGCCTTAGCCCAGCCTTCCTTACTGTCCTTTACCACAATGGTAGTATCACTCTCGAACAATTCAGGAACTTCGGGAAGCTTGCTAATGAACTGCCTCTCGACACTGAAGCCAACACCAGTACCACAAAGCAAGATAAACATAGCCTCATCGAAGGACTTTGGATCATCTACAGGTAAATAGCTACAGTTATATCCTGCAGTGTTATCTCTTTCTAGAGCTGGTCCTGCAGTCATCATGGCTCGCATAGAAGGCATTACTTCCAGTGCCAGTATAGAGGCTCTTATTTCATTATAAGTGTCGTGATCTATGTCGTAGCCTACAACGTTGCCCATGTAACGGTCTACTGTTTCTGACCAAGACTCTCGTCTTCCCTCATCCTCAAGCCAACGAGCATACCTTGAGGTGTGTATGAAGGCTTGATAGTCAGTTGGTAAATAGTTATTCATCTGTTGTCTCCTGATCCAGATATTACACCACGTTTTTGTCTGTCTTGTAGCTTAAAAAGATTAGTTTTAGCTACATCATTCATACTAATATTTAAATCTCTGCACAATGCGGCAATATACCACAAACAATCACCGATCTCGTCAGCTATAGCTTTACGATCAAAGTCACCATCACGTAAGATCTTTTTAACTTTGTTTGCAACTTCACCTGCTTCTGCAGCCAGTCCGAGTGCAGGATAGATAACAGCATGTTTACTACTGTAAATAGCAGTCTCAGCAGCATTTTTTTGATAGTCATCCATATCCTGAGAATTGTAATATTTAAAAGCTTCTATATCAGTTTCATTAATCACGACTAACCTCACATTCTTCTACTATAATATCATCTATGTCATACAAACTTGTAATAAGTAAATCTCGTATAACCTCACAATTGTCTCCAAACGTTTCTAAAAAGTTAGCGTCTGGGTCAACTTTTATTTTTAAAGATATTTCAAACTCCATTGTAAAGACCCCTAGTTATATCCAGAATCATCTGGCATGTCAACAACTAATGGCTCAATACTTTTCATAAAATGTTTCTTCCACTCGTAGGCAGAATCAAAATCTTCAAACCAAAAATTATCTTCACCCATTATACCATCTATCTCTGATTTACAGACAAGAAAATAATTAGATCCCATTGGGATATCACTATCTTCTACGTCTTCTACTGCTATTGGACCTTCCATAACACCCCACACTTTTACTTTCATACTATTTCCAATTTCTTAATAAGTCCATGTAGTGCTCAAGACTTATCATTGTTATCCAGTTCTTTCTATCAGCTCGAAAGAACACTACTGGCTCACCTTTTCCATGTTTACTGGCTTGCTCCATGTAATCGTAGGCTGTTTTCATACCAGACTTTCTACGTTTAACTTCAATAGTTATTGGTAGCTTTTTTCTGGCTGCAGGAGATAATTGAATATCTTCACCTGTGTCTCCCATAGTTGTAGACTTGATGTCATCTTCTTCAAACTCTGGAAATACTTCCAATAGTTTATCTCTAATTTCATTCTGTCCAGTTCTACCTTTTGCTTTAGCTGCTCTTGACATAACTCATTACAACCAAGCTGGTTTTTCTATAACAGTATAGTCACCCCAGTTTGTACTATAGTCAGATTGTTTTTCTGCCTTTGCAATAGTAGCTAGAGTTTTATGTAAATGCTTCATACCCCAATGCATAATCTCATTACCCATAACATGTAGGTGTGAAACATAAGGTGCAGTTTTTTCGCAAGCTATAAAAGAAAATTTCTTTACATCATATCCTGCTAATTTGCAAGTGTAAACATAGTGAGCACCTTGTAGAAAATATCCATACTTTACACACTCTTTTAAAAAACCTTTAGGGCTAGCATCCTGTGTTGTCTTAACATCAAACACCGTCTGCTCTGATTCAATCATCAGGTCAGGTCTTGTTTTAAGGGTTAAGCCTGAGATAGGATCTTCTGCAAAAATACTTACTTCGTTTAGTCTATCTGGATGATTGAGGTAAGACGAACAGACTGAATTATCTAACGCACCTTTAGTTATACAGTTAGCTACGTTATATTCTACCTCTGTCAGAAGTATCTGGTCTTCAGTAAGATTTGCTTTTAGATTTTTAAAGGCAACACTAGATTTAGTCTTTGGACCTTTTACAACTAGGTTGCGTTCTTTTTCTAACAGGTTGGCATGTACTGCACTTCCCATTGCAAATGCAGGATTGTTTGCATTACGTTTCTCACCTTTCCAATGTGCAAGTGACTTCTTAAAGACAGCTTTCACCGCACTGGAAGATATACCATCTCTCATATGGTATTCTTGATTAGACATATTCTCTATTACATTTTTCATTTTATATCCTTAAAAGGTAGCCCCCCGAAGAGGGCTACTAGTTGTTTTTGGAGGAGGTTAAAACAACACTTCGCTTTGTTTTTCTTCTTGAGCCGCAGGTGGTGGCGAAGCTTCATCCCCTGCAGTATCTGCTATGTAGGCAACATGGTCAACAACCTTGACCTTGTCTAACCTAGTACCGACAATATTAGGTCGGCTCGTGTCGTAAACGGATAGCTCTACTTCTACAGTAGATCCATTACCAATGGTGCCATCATTATCAATGCTCCAAGTAGAGCCATCAGACTTTTGAACAATAGGTGCGCCACTGTCCCAATCCTTTCCAGTATTAAATTTACGTATAAACTTTACTTTAGTTCCACGTCCCTCTGAATCTGGTGTACCCTTCTTCATTGAACGTGAGGCTTTAAGTGCAGCCAAGTTGTCATCATCCATAATGACATCAATAGTGCAAGCACCATCATGATCTCTATAGACTCCATCAAAACCATCCATATCACGGTTAGTTTCGAATACTCTTGCCCACTCTGCAATACCAGTTAATTTAACTTTACGTGTAGCCATCTTTGGCCTCCTTTATTAATGTACATCACTATAACGCTGACCATACTGTATATCTATTCCTAAGTCAACATTTAATTTAAGTTCTTGGTTAAGTTTTTCAATAGCCCAGTTTAAAATGTCACTGTGTGCATTTTGCTCTCCTTCTTTTACTAGGTTAATAGACTCGTCATGAAACTGACCAATGATATTTGGTCTACGTGTTCGGTAGTATGCAACCCACTTGTCAAAACAATATGCACCAGTAGATTGATTAAGTGTAGAGAACACATCTTTCTCATAACGAAGCGAATGCCAGAAACCACTTACAGGATTTTGTACCCACATTTCACCGTTGATCTGTCTTATCTTTTGATCCTCGGAAAACTTCTTCACTGACCAGTTTCGATTCCAATACGCATCAAGCAGTGATTGTGCTTGCGGTATATTCATCCCAGTAGTACGAGATAACTTAGCTGCACCTACGCCATAAGTAGCTGAGTAGTTTACAACCTTGTAGTTTTTACGCATTGCTTTCAAGTCGTCTCGTTCATTTCTGTTATAGGCATCAATGTCAGACTGCTTGATTGCTCCTGCATGTTTAGCTAAGTCAAGGTGTGGGTCAAAACCTAATTGAGACATTTCATGCACGTAGTCGGGATCGTAAGGCTGCATGTAGTGTCTCTTAGTCGTATCCTCAAGAGAAGTCATATCCGCACCGCAAAGAATATAGCCAGTTGGTGCTGTTAAGCAGCCACGTATTTCCTTGCCCCACGGTCTGTCAACTCCTGGAAGATTGACCAAAGGTTTCTTATGCTTAAATCGTAAGGTGTTAGTAAGACCATCAATCTCAGCCATAACGTAACCGTTCTTTTCACAATCAAGAAAGCCTTGAAAGATTCCAAGTCGGTGTTGTATCACAGTCAAACCCTCAAGCACTTCTACCATTGGATTAGTTTCTGCAATTAGTTTTACTGAGTCTGTAAGTTCACCTTCCTTACGAACTTGTGGTATTTTTCTTTCTTCTCCTGTCTCCTTATTTTTGTCATACTTAAATGTGCAAGGTTCCCACCCTAAAGAGTAGAGCCAATCTTTCACTTGGTCTGTAGAGTTAGGATTTGGATCTTCCCACTTTTTGATAACTTCAACTTCATCATCAAAGTGTAAAGGCAAACCATTCTCTTGTAGGAGGTCAAACCAACGTTGTCCATGAGCTGATGCAGTACCATCTTTCTTGAAACAATTCTTTGGTCTACTCTTTTTGGTGGTCACTTTCCGCTTAGGCATTACGCTAATCAGTTCAGCTTCCTTGTCAGCTTTCTGCTTTGTAAGATCGGCAACACATTTCTCTGCCAACTCTACATCTAACTTCCAACCAACTTTCTCAGCCGATGCAGCGCAATCCATTTTAAATTCTAGATAGCGGAAAAACTTATCTAGTTCTAATTTGCTTTTGTATAGGAACATAAATCTTTTTAGTAGATCTTGCCACAAAAGCCAATTTATCTTTACATCCTCTGTACATCTGTGAGCATACTCCTCATTAGTTAAATTGCTCCAATCATCAATCTGAGGTTTAGGAACACCGAAGTCTTCACCAAATGATTCCAGACCGTGCTTAGGACGGTTTAAATTAAGTACCCAAGACATTGGTAGTGTATCAAACAAACGAGCTTTGAGCTTGATACCCAAGATCTTTTCTATAAGCGGTACATCATATCTAACAATATTGTGACCAACCAACCCACGCTGAGACAGTAACAGATCACGCATATCAGAATAATCGAAGATAGTTTTATAATCTTTGCCATCACTAGTATAAGACAGGCAGTGTATCTTTGTTGCTTGATCCAACAATCCGTTAGCTTCTACATCAAATACAATCATGCTGCCATATCACTCCTTTCATATGGAACCTCTTCAGATAAGATCGTAGTCTCTGGGTCGTAGTAGACTGAACCTGCTCTACCAAGTTTAGCAAAGGGTCTGTTCTTGTCCACTATAAAGTCAGTTGTATTCTGTAATATCTCATCTTCTGATTCTGCATCCCTTTCTATCTTTATACATATAATTGCTTCTTCTTCAAGAGAGGCTGCATACTTTGTCCTACCATCGTCATTAACCTGTGATATAAATATCACACCTATGTTTAGCTCTTTGGCTAGTTGTGCCATACGTGCTCCAAGCGTAGTCAATGTACTGGTAGCACCATCAACTCCACTGTTAGATAGATAGGCTAGGCGTTGGACGTGATCAACAAACACGTAGTCTGCACCGAAAGAAGTTACAGCCATTCGAGTATAGTCTAGCAAGCTCAGAGGATCATCGTGAGATTGCATCTCAAAGATAATTGTTCTGTTGTTCTCTGAGTCAGCAATAATGTTTGCTGCTTCTTCTACTTGATCTAGGGTGTAGCCATTACGTCCTGCATCCTCATGAGTACGGACATTACATCCAAGGTGGTAGGTAGCCATAGCTCGAAGAGTTGTAGACTTCATCTCTTCCATATGTAGCAAGGCTATCTTAACACCCTCGTTAGACAATAAACCAGTCTCAAAGTATCTGATCACCTCAGTCTTACCAGTACCACGAGGGGCTTTGATAAACGTCAAGCCACCCTTGACCATACCACGGATCTTCTCGTCAAGTCCTGCATGACCAGTTGATATATACTCGTATGGACTTTCATTACGCAGTGCAAGAGAGAAGTCATCACGAGAACAAAAGAAGTTCTCAGGGCTGTATCGTTGAGGCTTCTTAGCTGCCCACATTAAGTCTTTACCATCCCCTGCCTGTAAGAAATCATTGGCATCTTTATGCTTAGACATCGGCACATACCAGAACTTATCTGGAAAGGCTTGGTACAACTTGTCTGCGGCTCTACGTCCTGCATGGTCTAATTCACCTGCGTAAATAATCTCTTTGAAAGACGAAAGATAAAGGTAGTTGTGTTTAATAAACTTCTCACCAATACTAGCAGATGGTAATGACTTTACAGGAAATGTCTTACCAAGTATCTGGTACAGTGATGCAGCATCAAACTCACCTTCAGTAATATAGATGCGTTGGCTTGTCCCTGCGTTAAACTCAGGGCCAAACAGATGATTCATACCCATGCCACGATCTTTTGTCCAAGACTTTGACTTGTCATCTACCAATCGGTACTTGACTGTGTGTGGGTATTTGTATGCATACCTGACTGGTCTACCATCATCACCGTTCTGTATAGCAATACCATACAGTTCAGCAACGTCAGCATCTAGCCCACGTATGCCCTCATGCGTCTGAGACGCAATTTTTATATCCATAGGGTTTCTCCTCTCCTTTAATGGATACTCACTCTTTACCCAATCGAATACCTGTGGCATATCTTTCATTGGGTAAGACCTAGAACAGGAGTGACAGTGACCATAGCCATCATCATTCCAATTAAAGGCATCACTTGATCCACAGTCTACATACGGACACGCCAGATGTGGATTGTCATTACTCGCCATTATTAGCCTCCTCTCGTTCCTTGGCTCTTTCACGTTCTTCTTTAGTCATAGGACGTATCTCTTTTGATATTCCCTTTCTACGATCAATGTGCCATTCTTGTGGCTTTTCTTTTACCATAGCGGATTCATCATGTCAAACAATTTATACCAAGATGGTCCCTCTAGTGCTAGCCACATGAGGATAGGTACACCAACTAAAAAGAAAATGCAAGCTAAAAATGCCCAACCTAAACCTTTTGTTGTACAATAGTGTTCTGTCATACATATTTTCTCCTTGCTTTAGGTGGAAAGTTTTCACGATTCCATCCGTTGTTTATTTGTTCTACTGCCCAAGAATAATTAATCTTCCAGTGTCTAGCTGCTTCTGCCATATTAATAAAATCTTTACCGTACAACCTACACTCTCTTTGTAATTGTTTTTGTGTAGGCTCATGTTTAATACGGATATGACATGGTACGTTCTTTGGTTGCATTATCTACTCCTTATAAAATATGTGTGACCCTAAAGTCACAGTATGATTATAGTGTTTACTCCAAAAAGGTTTAACATAGTTTGCATGATAATAGACAGACCCATCGGTATTGTCCTTAACATAGCCATAGACTACCTTGTGTGCAACAAGCTGAGAGTCTAACCATGCTCGTCTTTCTCTTGGTGTATCTGATTTACCATCACAGTACCAACTAAACTGACATCTACCTATACCTTTTTCTAAACCCTGATACACCACTTTACACGCATCGTTGGGAAACTTATCATCAGCTACACGATTAAGCACAACGTGAGCTACTGCATACTGTCCCTCTAACGGCTCACTACGTGCTTCGTAGTAAACATTAAGTGCAATGCATGTAAGCATCTCAGCTATCATTTAAATACCCTCAACGAGCATATACAAAAATGGAGATGCTGCTACAAACATTAAAAACAAAACAGTTAATGTTAATTTCATTTTTTATTTTTCCCCCATGTTCATCGGTGCGTACACTTCACCATTGTATTGGCTACCAGTCTCAGTATCTGTACCAAAGTTACACCATGCTAAGATCACTAGGATTGCCATGATCCAGTAGAATGAAACCTTCACCCACTTGATAAAGCCCTCGAATGTTTTCTTTGCTTCTATCTCTGCTGCTTCACTTGGTGTCATTAGCAATCCTTTCTTTTTCTGCTAACACACGTAGTATTGTTACGTGATGTACTCCTAACTCCCTTCCTAATGCTCTAGCACCAAAAAGTTTGTGTCTTGGTTTATAATTTGACTTTACATATTCACGCTGTTCTTTTGTCACTACGTGCAATGGATTTTCTATTCCTCTTTTTGACCTATTACCTAAAACATGTACAGAGTGTAAAGCATTTTCACTAGGTGTTGCCCACTCTAAATTATACATGGTATTATTATCTTTGTCTCCATTTTTATGGTTTACCTCTGATTTATTTTCATGGTTGGGTAAAAAAGCCGTAGCAACTAATCTGTGTACTCTAACACAAAGGTTTTTACCTGTGCCTTGATTACCTGTTCTACCCCCTAATTTAGTGCTCAATAAATGATACCCTTTCTTATTAATACTGGGTCTAAGTTTTTTATTAGATATATTAGAATAAATATTACCTAAGCTGGACACCATATATTTATTTTGCCACTCATCATTTAACTCTTCTGTTAAATTATTTAATCTAGGTACAGCAACCCACTCTTCTGTCTCTCTTTGTCTCATTGTTGTACCTCTACTTCTAGACAAGCCACTGTCTCTGACTTGTGCGTTACCATCTTAGCTGCTTTACTTAATTCAATCTGGCACTCTTCTATCGTGGCATAATTGCCTAACTGATAATGCTCCACTGTCTGCGTACTAAACAGTTGCATCCATACTAATACGTACATCATTCTTCTGTCTCCTTTCCTTTGTGCTTCTTCTTTCTAGGCACTACACCTTTCTTTCTGTCAGGTATAGCTCGTTGTTTATACTTAGGTTGCCGAAGGTCTTTTGCCATCGGGTTTTTAATGTATCGGTCCTTCATACCAGTCATCCCAATTTATTTCAAGTTCTTTGTGAAATCTAATATCAGCCGCCATTAAAAAGAACAGAGCTGAAAGCTCCATTGCGTACTCATCTTGAATTTCTCCAGCTGCAAATAACCTACCATACTTCTCAAAAGTTTCTATAGGTATTTCTCTATCTTTTTTCTTCTTCATTCTCTTTGTCTCCTCTCTAATGCAGACTTTGCGGTTTTTAAACTAAATTTATTATACGGATTTAAACTGGTAACATTTTTGTGACCAGATACCGATTGTATTGCTAGGTGGTCAACTCCACTCTCAATCATTTGAACAATCGCAGTCTTACGCAGATCACCTACTCTCAGCTCATCAGGAAGCCCTGCAATAGCCTTAACTTCCGCCAGTAGTCCAGTCATCTGAGAAACTGTTAGCGGTCTGTAGGCACCATCTGAAGCTCTGTGATGAGGAACTACATATGATTGGAAGTCCCAGTCACCTTTCTGTTCAGTGAGCATAGCAATTAAGTTAGGTGGTATCGGTAATTCTACCTCAGCTCCACGTTTAGTTTGTTTTATTTCTACAACTCCCTCATCAAGGTCAACGTCATCCCAAGTTAGATTGCGAATATCTATTGGGCGTTGACCCCACTCATAGCACATCAATACGATCAGCCCAATGTTACGCCATTCAAATTTAGTAAAGGCGGTATCGAGAAATGATAGTACCTGATCATGTGTCCATACGACAGAACGAGGATCGCTCTGACGTTTCTTAACTCTAGCCATTGGATTAGTCACCATTATCTCCATTGATATGAGATAGTTGATGAGAACTGAAAACACCCTAGCGTTATGGTTTGCATTCGAGGTGGATGTTTCCAGCTCCCACGTATCGTATATCTCAGAGCACATCGGTACGGTCAGCTTGTTTAGCTGCACGTTACCAAGTCGTCTTCCCATAACAGACATACGACAGAAAGCTAATAGACAACACTCGTAGTTCTTTTGGGAGGAACTAGAGAGAGAGCAGAACTGGCGAGTGTGGAGATAATTGTCTACAGCTTTATTAAATTTCATATCTTTCCTATCCAATGTGAGCAGTCATCATGTGGGTCATCTACTTCCATAGGCACCTCCTACATTAAGGAACCTATAGTTATACTTAAAGTTTATAATATTACTACTATAAATATTAAAAAACTTTAAGTTTACTTTAAGTATACTTAAAATACACTATTTTGATAAAACATCAAGTGTGACATATTGTCACATATATTTCTTCCAATACTTACTACTACCGTAATTGTCTGAGTAGTTGTAATACCTAGACATATCATCAATATGGCACTCCTCCATGAGAGTGTGTGGGTTAAAGCCATACTGGTCAAGTAGCTCTGCAACCCTAGTTGGGTAGTCAATAATAATCTGCTCAAGAGCAAAAGTATTGTCGTCATCATAATCATACTTGTAACCGTACTTATCATTACGTTGCCACAAGTCCTCGACCTTAGATGCATCACGCTCGAACACTAAGCCAGACCAGTCAGCTTGACACAGTGCAATCAGTAATTCATCAGCAAAATTAAGGTCTTGCACCTCATTCTTAGTGTGCTGATTATAGTAGCCAACACTGATATTAGTACACTCAGATACCACTGAAGCATACTCATTGCTGTCAGTGTAAGAGCCAGTGCTATCAGGTTCTAACTGTGATATATTTACAACATCTGCAAAAGATTTTGCAAAGGCATCTGATGCAGTGCGTAGTCCCATCTGGTGTGTGATCACAGATTTCTGACCCTTACGGTCAAAGGATATTACTGCGTCAATATAACTCAGCCACTTAGGTTCAGATGCTACAAGCTGCTGACTACCCTGACATCCAGACTCCTCAGCTGCATGAATAACATATACACCTTGTACACCGAACTCAATCATACCAAGTATGAGCCATACGCCAGTGGTACAGTCAGCACCTAGACAGTTGGAGTCAGCATGGTTAGATATAGACACTACATCATTCATAATGATCAGCTTTTGAAAGCCTTCCTTGAAATGCACAGTGTCATGGTGTGCAGTAAAACATACATTAGGTTTGTCACCTATGATTTTGATATAGTTACCAAACTTGTCAGGCTTACCGAACGTAGGTTCGAGAAACCTCTTACAAAAAGATTTTTGCGTAACACTACCCTCTGGTCGTTTGTAACGCAACATTTCTACTAGACTATGCATTAGTCTTCCTCCTCTTTTCTCTTCCAAATATTATCTGTTTCATCAAGCTCTAGCTCATCACCCTCAGCCTCTTCAATGGATATTGTATTACCACTATCTGTGGTAGCCCTCTGATCGTCAGGATAGCACTCTAAGTCCCAATCAGATATAAAGTAGGTGCAATTATCAATACCACGTTGACTGATATAGATGTCCTCATGCTCACAATAGTAAGCTAGGTCAGTATGCCAATACTCATCATCATTCTCACAGAACATGAAGTGATCACCATACTCTACAGCCCAGTCACTAACACGCTCCTCAGTGTAGCCAGATCGACAACCGTAAGGTACATAGACCATGTAAGACTGATCAACGTGGTAATCTGCATCTGCATACTCGCAATAGAAGTGCTCGTCATAGTAACAGTCATTGCAGTATCGGCACTCAGTGTACTCACTAAAGTAATAATCATCATCACTTAAACCACAACCACAAGTATCACACTGACATTCATAAGCACCAAGTGTACCTTGATAACCATTGGCATCAATAGCACCGTCACTAGAAATAACAAGGTACTCACCATCGTCATGTAATCTGCGTGGCTCAGGGTCAAGGTATGGTGCATAGAAAGAATCCGCATCATCAGCGGGTTTGCGTACTAGCCTAGCACCCTCCCATGCACCGTCACAACCATACTCACCACCGTTGGCACTAATGTGATGCTCTAGCAAATCTATAGCTTGCTCTGACACACCATATATCGGACCGCCCCTGTAGATCCCATCGGGCATGACACGAACCACACAACGAGATGCGATCTTACCGTCTGCGTCCTCTGACCATAAGATCTTGAAGTCACCACTTGCGTAGACTGACACTGGATGTACAGGCAAGTGATCGAAGTCATACCGCATACATGATGATGCACTAGACTTACGTTGATAAGTGGTGTTGATATTGTCAGTAGGGGCTTGCGTCCATGAGTATGCTTTAACAAAGTCTGCTGCATCTGTACCCTCCTTGAGAAATAGCTTACGTTTAGCAAACCTTTCAAGGTACTTGTCAGTAAGCTCAATGATTTGTTTATGTTCTAGCTCAGGAAACATTAGAGAGAATGCACGAGCTGGCTTCATGGCAACCTCACGCTCACGCTCAAAGCGATCACGAGCAGATTGATACATGGTGATCTTAGGTGCAAACCGTTTTGATCTGCGAGGTGAGAAGCACCGCACACGTACTGTAATCTTGACCTCGGGTTTTACTGCAAGAGTACCTCCAGTCACTCGTGATAATGCTCGGTCAAGCCATGTGATTAGTGTATCGTCACGGTCACGATTCCACATATTTACATCATCATAGTTACCCCATACCTTAAGCACAGGGTCAATCTCGTCAGATGCAGACCAGTCACGTTTGACAACAAAGCCATTCTCTCTTGGCTCTGATACTAAGAACTTCATGTCATTGATCCAGATAACACCACCAGTCAACTCTTTGGTATTGTCGTGGTGAACATTTATCTGTGGCATCTCCACATCATAGTTTTTGTATAGCTCAAGTTGTGAAGCAAGGTGTGCATTATATGCAGTGACCTTGTCCATATCATGAGGCATTATCCAATATTTAGCCATGTTTGTTCCTCCATTCTGGCTCTCTACCCCAACGCCATGTCAGGGTAATATTGTTTTCTTTCCAACGATCATTCATGTATAACCGATACGCTTCATGTGTATCTGAATGTTCTGAATAATCAACTCCACGTTCTAAATTCCTAGCACAGTTGGCAAAAGGTGTCAACCCCTCACTAGGAAAATATCCAGTAGAACTATACTCATCCAATTGTGGGATAAGTCTAGCTGACCCATGCTCACCACCTTTCTGTAACCATAGGTGAGACATATGACTAAGCAACCACTTGAAGTTATCTCGTGATTGCCTAGCCCAGATTGTACAAGGGTGATTGGCATAAGCCACCTTGTAAATGCTATCTGAGAATAGATTACTAAATAGTGAGACAGGTTCTTCTATCTCACTTATATCCTCATTAGGAAGAAGCCAGTGTTTTTTGAGTCGTGTACCTGACCCATGCTTAACCCTGACTTCAATCGGTTTGCCACTCAGTAGACGCACTGCGGTAGACAACATTTGCGCAGATTCCAATATCATTTTGTTTTTGCGAATGTCATCTAACCACTGTGCAGACTGCATCGGACACTTATCCAACGCAAATATATTCATTTATATATTATCCCTTTCAGTTATTTCTTTTACTAAATTCTCTAGCATGAAAGTAACATCCTTCAACTTACCTTCTAACACGGCTACATAACCCTTGAGATTATCTTTCTCAAGACTAGTCATAACAAAATCATTTCTCATCTTACGATACTCAGATTTTTGTGTAGACGGGTGTAGACTTTCAGTAACCATGTTCATGTTAAAGAACTTGTTACGATAGCCAAGTTTCTTACGCCATGCACAGATACTATCTTGAGACACTTCAAACTTAACTTCTGTCTGAGCTAACGTGTGATTTTCATAGTACTGACACACTTGATGCTTGAACTCATTTGAAAAACGATTACCTTTTTTAGAATTACCCATAATAAATCTCCTACAATTTGGGTTTCACTTCTACCTTAAATCCTTTGGACTTAAGCACTCTTACAGTCTTATCGACCTCACGCAATGGAAAATAGCACATGCACTTTCCATCTACATACAACCAGACGTAAAATGAATGTATCATTTATTAGACACAATACGACTGACGGTATCCTCTGCAAACTTTATAGTACCATCGGGTAGATGCACTTCAAGTTCCATATCGGTATGCCCGAAGTCACTATCCATTCGTTGCAATCTACACACGATTTCATTTAGACTACTACCAGTTTCATCTAACATTACTGCACCATTGTCGGTTTCATACCAACCAGTTAAAATTACACTATGATTTTGCATCTTTCATCATCCCTTCACAGATTGAACGGATGCGTGTGATGACAATAACTTTACCATTGTCACCATACAGCACCCACTTTTTACCATTATACACTAACTGCATAACTACTCCAATTCAGATGGTTTATGCAAGCTATAATATTGCGCACCATCAGCCCAATAATAATAGTCACGTTCAAATCGCATAACTTCCATTACTGACGCATTGATAGTGTAAGAACGTTCAAACTTCTGACCATCGCAATCACTGCCCCAAGTAAACACACCTATCTCACCACTTTCGGAAAGATTATTAAGCTTGTTCAATAGGCGTAGTCTACCTACTAACCAGTCACCATTACCGTAGGTTTTACACTGCTTACGCAGTGACCTTTTCATAAGTTTCGTTATCATGTTATACCTTCCTTTCTCTCTCAGATTAACATGGGAAAACACCCGATAGAATATTATCGGATGCTTATCCAATTAACCAAGATGTTATACCATAACATTTGGATACATCTCACCCTCAAAGCTTTCTTCATCAAAGTTATGGAATTCATCGCTTTCACGAAGTCGATCAAAGCAAATAAACTTATCATAATCATTAGTAAAATACTGGATACAGTCACAATAAGTTATAGCTTTATGATAGTACTTATCTCTCAAATCCCTTTGCTTTGCTCTATCAGATTTTTTGATACAAAAAATTGCTTTTCTCTCCCATTGATAAACTATGTTCATGTTTTCCCTTTCTCTCTTAGATTAACATGAGAAAACACCCGACAAAATATTATCGGGTGCTTATCTAATATTAAACAAAGTGTTATGTTATAACATTACGCAGCTATATTTTCTAATACTTTTTTATTATCCAATTCTTTTTGAACAACTTGCAATGCTGCAATCATAGCATTAATGCGCTCTGGATTTCTTTTGGCGATACCTTGTGCATACTTGATTGGGTCAAAGTCTACTACTTCTGCTTCTGTTCTAAATGCACTAGACCATTTAGACCCTCGCATTGAAACACTGTCTGCGACTAGCTGATTAAGTGTATCAACTGCACTGTTTGTAAGTGTAGCACCTTTAGTTTTGATACGATACTGATTAGTCTTTTTATCAATGTTAATACTAACACCAGACCATATTGATCTAATGGTTAATTCAAAATTGTTAGCACCATCTTTTTTAGATTTAATCTTATCTAACATCATAGCGATAATTGATGTATCGCCAGTCTTGATAGCATGGTTTACAGCGTCAAGAGTGTTTTGACCCATTGCAATACCATTGCCTAAGTTACGTGAAAAGTTACCTACGAATGTTTTAATGTTTTCCATTGTTTATCTCCTATTAATGGAATTACTGTTATCGATATAACATCATGTTATACCGTCAATATACTTAATAAATACATTGAAAGTATAACATAGGGCATCAAGTATAAAACTTAATGCCCTAAAACTTTTTATCTTATAGCGTTTATTCGTACTGATTAAACCTAGTTAATGGCTTAATCAAAATAGCCGTTTGATATGGAAAGTTTGCCCATACCGCACCACTATCTAGAACTATTACTTTTTTCATTTCGAGTTTTGCGTTTGCTGCTCGTTACCCTTTATCAACCTATTGTCTATACTGAGGCATCTCAAATACTGAGGACTGCTTCTATATGAAGCCACGCTTTTCACTTAAACATAATCTAAGCTAGTTTGAGCTATACCCTAAGACACTATTTGAAAACTTACCTTTGGAGTAAGTAACAACTAGAATTGTTTTAGCTGAGTATCGGTAAATGTGACGTTACCATAATCACATATCGGTTTACGAATATGGATAGATCTACTAGTTAAACCACCGATTAAGAATAACCGCACAGTGTAGATCTAAAATGTCAAATATCGTGGGCTTACAAGTGAGGGCTGAAAATCCGACTAATGCTATGCCATGACCTACACTTAGCACTAGAAAAGGTTACAGTTAGCACAAAAACGACATGCTAAATCTTTTTGCGACATAATCTAAACTTTTTTTTATGGGTGTGAATAATTTTTCTGTAATTGATAATCATTCGCAATTATCGTGTCATAACAGCCAGAATAGCCGTTATGTAATGATATATTGTATAATACTGTGAACAATATCAGCTAGTTAGCTCAAAAATTATGATAGTTCTGCAAACTGGCTAAACGCAATGTTATAACATAACAGGGGTGCATGGGGCATGGGGGATATACCCGTACGTATATATGCTCAATGACAGAGATGTGATTTTTTAGTTTGGACAAATTGTCGCACTTTTCCCTAAAACAGCCTGTTAACCTTTATTTTGTGATCACAATATGTAAATTACAACGTTTTTAAAATAAATTAAAAAAAGTAGTTGACTTCGGGGGCAACATACATTATAATTATACTTAATGTATACTTAAAGTAACCTTAAGTTTTTAATTATCACTAATATTAATAGTTATTATATACTTTAAGTTACTTAAAGTATACTTAAAGACAAAAATTATAACTTTTTTTGTCGTAGTACATAAAAAGTGTTGACTTTACCAAAAAATTTAGGTATAACTAGATGAAGAAACCAGCAATGTATTCTTCTGACAATGTCGTAGAGGAATTTTACAGGGCATTAGCTTCAGAAGATGAAGGTAAACTACGTAGAGTACATATTCCTAGATCCGATGTGTTCTACATTAGAGAAAAAATACGAAATGATACAGGTATAAAGTACTCTCTAGACAGGGTAGAGAGAGCTATGTACCTTGAAGGCCATTTAAGGGCTAGAGATGTGTTAGATCCTAGAAGAAAACGAGATTGGGAAGACTAAATGGTAGTAGACTTTGACATTGATGGTGATGGTAAGGTTACAGAACAAGAAGTAGCTATGAAAGAGCGTATGCTCGAAGTAGAACTACGAGAAGAAAAGGCAGAATCGCAGAAAAAGATGGCTTGGATAGCCATGGTGATGATGATCGGCTTTACAGTTGTTCTATTTACACCTCTAATGTCAGATACACGAGTAGCAGCCCTAGCAGATTTGCTTGGGTTATTTTATATTGCACAAACTGGTATCGTGGCAGCATATATGGGAGCTACAGCTTACATGGCAGGTAAACCAATGGGTAATAGGGTAGCAATGCAGAAGGATACAAGATGAGTTTTAGATTAAGTCAGAGATCAATGGACAGATTAGAGGGTGTACACCCAGCTATGACTGGAGTTGTAGAAAGAGCTATACAACTTACAGATGTAGACTTTGGAGTTACTCAAGGTATACGTACCTTTGAGGAACAAAAAGCTAATGTAGCTGCAGGAAGATCTCAGACTATGGCTAGTAAGCACCTACTACAAGACGATGGCTTCAGCCATGCAGTTGATGTAGTAGCTTACGTAGGCCCAGACGTATCTTGGGAGCTAAACTTATACGATAACATCTGTGATGCTTTTAAACAAGCAGCAGAAGAGACTGGGGCATCCGTAAAGTGGGGAGCTGCCTGGTCTGAGGGAGATATTAGGTCGTATCCTGGCACAGCTGAGGATGCAATGATGGCATACGTAGATTTACGTAGGTCACAGGGACGTAGACCTTTCATTGATGCACCTCATTTTGAGCTGATGTAATGAAAGAGTTTATATTGGTTATAAGTATGTGGGGCAACACTGGTGAAGAGTGGGTCTACACAGGTAATCAATATATTATGCAGGAGCTGTTTACTAAGCAACAGTGTGAAGTAATTGCTCAGAATGCAAACTGGGAAAAGTATGAAGAAAATGAATACTTAGGTCTGCAGTTTGACTGTTTTAATAAAGAAGATAGAGAATGGAAATAGAACAAACTATAGGTGATAACTTTAGTGGTACTAAAAATATAACTGTGTCTACAGGTGGTGGCAGTGACTTGGAAGCAGGAATAGAGTTTATCTACGACATGCGTGAGCACATGGTAGATATTGGTATAGCTACAGTATACGGTATCGTAGTCTTTGCTATAGTAATGTGGATTAAAAGAAAGTTTTCATAAATGGAAAATTTAAAACTTCCAGTAGCTCTTGTAGCTGCAATGGCTATACAGTTAGCAGGTGGTGTTTGGTGGGTGTCTCAGCAAGCAGCTACTATAACCTCTCTAGAAGAAACAGTATCTCAGCTAGGTTCTCGTATGGCTATTGAAGATAACATAAATCTCAAAAGAGATGCTGAACAGGCTTTAGCTGAAATAGAAGAGCTTTGGGAAGAGACTGAGTTCCTCTGGCAGGAAGCTAACAGTATGGCTAAACATATGACATCTATTGTAGCATTACAACAACGAATTGCTATAGTAGAAAACACTTTAAACTATGTGACTCCGTAATGAGATGGCTACTACTCTGTTTATTGCTTTCTGGGTGTGGTATTATGTCTTTATTACCCTTTGGTGGCTCCAGTGGGCCAACAGTCAATTCTAACGCACAAATAGGTGCAGAGAATAGACAAGCCGTAATGAGTGTTGAGCAGACTGAAGAAGTTACTGCAGGTAGAGACGTTGTACAAACTGAAATTATAAAAGAAGTAGAGACAGGATCAGTGGGAAGTCTAGATATTATAAATACAAACATACCACCTTGGGTTATGTTACTTTTAATACTTGGTTGGTTACTACCAACTCCAACAGAAATAGGTAGAGGTATAATGAATTTTATACTAACTTTGTTTGGTAGAAAAGATAATCCTAAGTATGAGAGATACAAGTAATGAGAAACTATAAAAATGAATATAAGAAATATCAAGGTACAGGTGTACAAAAGAAAAAAAGAGCTTCACGCAATGCAGCTCGTAATACACTAAAGAAAACTGGAGTAGTTAAAAAAGGTGATGGTAAAGATGTAAATCACCGTAACGGTAATCCTATGGATAATCGGGCAAAGAACTTGTCGGTTACAACTAAACGTGCAAATAGATCTTTTCCTAGAAATAGTAGGGCAGGAAAAAGATAGTGGCAATACCAGCACGAGTAAAAACTAAAATGAAAGAGGTTGGACTTAAAGAAGTAAACAAACCTCAACGTCTTAATGATAGCAGTGGTAAGTCCCACCATGTTATGGCTTCTGAAGGTGGTAAGTATAAATACATCAAGTTTGGACAAGCTGGTGTAAAGACAAACCAGACTGCAGGGCAACGTGAAGCTTTTAAATCACGTCATGCAAAGAATATTAAAAAAGGTAAAATGTCTGCCGCATACTGGGCAGATAAAGTTAAGTGGAGTCCGTCAAAGACGAAGTCTCCCTCAAAGAAATGGAAAAAAGGATCATAAAATGAAGACAACTACAATGGTAATAACCATTGCAGCAGCAATGGGCTTTCTTGCAATAGCAGCAACTAAAGCAGCATCTATGGATTTTTCTGTCGCAGGACAAACATTATCTATCGGTGCAGACTCTGACATGAACTATACTACTGGTGTAGAAGAATGGGAGTGGGAACTAACTCCATCAGCAGGAATAACTGCTATGGGTATTGGACTAAGTGTAGCTACTGATATTGATATGCTAGAACTAGGTGAAGGAGACATCTTTCAAGGTTTAGACTTTACTGCAAAGTATGAAATACCTAGTACTTTTACGACTTTATATACTGAAATATCAACAGACTCAGATTTAGAGTTTGGTGACGTAACAGTAGGAGCTATGGTTAGTTTTTAATGTGGATAGCGTTTATGCTCCTCTGTAGTACACCTGAAGCATTGTCTTGTGAAGTTATGGCAAAGACAGCAGCGACATTTCCTAC